>Ga0102591_1000143_pt1 | contig 171042 bp, 142 predicted proteins | sample AraplaCol_mCL_r2_2_FD_76860 | JGI IMG/M metagenome (GOLD analysis project Ga0102591, IMG submission 76860) | Arabidopsis root microbial communities from North Carolina, USA - plate scrape MF_Col_mCL_r2 (SPADES assembly) (version 2) | ecosystem: Host-associated > Plants > Roots > Endosphere... | reverse complement strand
GGTCCTTCCTCCATATAGCGGCGGATGTATTCCCACCAGGCGCGGCCACGCGCAGCGTTGCCTGCGGCACGGCCCACGAAAATCAGGCCACGCGCTTGCGCGGCTTCCATGTCGACCCAGCCCATGATCAGCCGACCGCTGCTTTTTTCTGGCTCGTGGTCGTCCAGCGTCGCGATGACATCGTCCCAGTCGTAGGTGTTGATGCCACCGGCATGAGGGGGCTGATGGACATACACCTTTCGAGTGACGCGATGAAAGCGGATGAGCGTGCGACGGGTGGTGAAGTAATCTTTGCGGAGTAGGGGGAGGGCAAGCCGTTTGACCGCCCATACCACTGCGCTGAGCAGAAAAATCATGAGAACTAGAACGAACAAGGTCGCTCCTCGACTGGCGACGACATCCCCCGATTCCGTAACTCCTTTTACAAGGCTTACCGCTAGGATGCGTACCCCATCGCTCAAAAAGCCGATCACTCCAAGCGGAATAACAGAAACCGCGAAACCAAACATCCCACGCTGGGCCTCGAACTGCCCGCACACTTCCAGATAGGTATCGTTCTTCTTGAATACCGATGCATTGGCAATCGGACGCTCTGCAGCACGCTCCTCGTGTGGCATCGCTCCGGTATCCAGACTGGTATCGACGTCGGGGGCGTCCTTCAAGCCGATCGCAATGATTTCCTCGATCAGCATCACTGACGTCCTTCGACACCGACTGACACGGTTTGCCCCGCTTGCTCGATCTCGGGCGGGAACTTTGGCTCCACGCAGAGCAGCATGGCCAGCCAGTGCAGTGCAGCACGCGCGAGATCAATCGGTGCAAGGCAAGGCAGCAAGATCCACCACAATGGACCGCCATGCAACAGCCGCTCGGGGTATAGGTAGAAGATTTCCAGAAGCGACATGTGTGGCCACACGCCTTTCCATAATCGCAAGCGAGGTGTTGGCACCGTGTCGGGTCCTTCCTCCATATAGCGGCGGATGTATTCCCACCAGGCGCGGCCACGCGCAGCGTTGCCTGCGGCACGGCCCACGAAAATCAGGCCACGCGCTTGCGCGGCTTCCATGTCGACCCAGCCCATGACCAGCCGACCGCTGCTTTTCTCTGGTTCGTGGTCATCTAGCGTCGCGATGACATCGTCCCAGTCGTAGGTGTTGATGCCACCAGCATGAGGGGGCTGGTGGACATACACCTTTCTAGTGACGCGATGAAAGCGGATGAGCGTGCGGCGGGTGGTGAAGTAGTCTTTGCGGAGTAGGGGAAGGACGATGAGCTTGAACAGCCAAAGGAGGAGGCAAGTGGTAAGAGACACAACCGCTAAAAAGAAACTCGAACCGTCAGAGTGAATAGATTCTCCGGTGACAAACACACGATGGATGACGTCGATTGTCGAGATGAGCCAGAAATAGAAACAATTTCCAATAAGCCATATCGGAATGACACACACCGCAAAACCAAATATCCCACGCTGGGCCTCGAACTGCCCGCACACTTCCAGATAAGTATCGTTCTTCTTGAATACCGAAGCATTGGCAATCGGACGCGCTGCAGCACGCTCCTCACGTGGCATCGCTCCGGTATCCAGACTGGTATCGACGTCGGGGGCCTCCTTCAAGCCGATCGCAATGATTTCCTCGACCAGCATCACTGACTCCCAGGCGCCGCGTGCGGCATTAAAGGCCTGCCGATCCGCTCCCCCTTCCTGTTGTGAGGGATCAGCGCCTGCATTGCCTTCTGAAACTCATTATCTTCCTGATCCCAACTTTCGTAAGGCTTGCCAGCGCTCTTGTCATGAACCATGGTTCCTAAGAGTCCTCGATACGTCTCGGTTGGCTTGCGAAGGGAACATCGGGTCAGCCATGCCTGCATCGGATCGTCCCGTATTCTCATGAGCATCAGGTCGCTCAATTGATATCCGATTAGCAACCAGCCAACGAAGCCAGATAGCGCTTCCGCTGCAGTGCGCATTGCCACACCGGCAAGGATCTGATGTGCAATCGGCCGTAGCGCGTGTGCCGCAACTCTGCGACCCCAGCCTTCGACCAAGTGCCCGAAAAACCTTGGCCCCAGAATCCTGCCAACTCTTTGTAACAGGAGCCCGGAGTAGAGTCCTCCAACATATAGGGAGCCTGCTGCCGCAATGCCATTTAATAATGCTTTGACATACAAAGCGGAGGCAGCAATGCGTCGCCCATCAACCCAAGCCTCTTTGGCATCCTCAAACGCCTCCACCGCCATCAGCCCCGCCGCCATCCCCCCGAGCATCCCGTTGGTCAGCGACAGATGCTGGATCCACGCCGAGCCGTTGCGCACCACCTTCATCAGATTCGCGCTCGTGATGGCAACCGCTGCGGAAGTTGCAGCCATGGCGGCGTACAATTCCCGGCGCTCGCGTGTATTTAGACCCTTGCCCGACGCGGCGCGCAACTTGTTGCCGAGGTTCCAGAGTTCGATCAACGCCAGCACTGCCCCAAGGCGTGCTGCCCCGAGGTTGGTGTTCTTCGGATCAAGATTCGCTGCCTTGAGCTTCTGATGCATACGATTCGCTTCGTCGTAGTGGACGCCTGGATTGGAGCCGTAGCTGGCATTGAACACACCAATCACCATATCCGTCATTCCCTGCATGAATGCGTGGGCGCCGCCGCGCAGGTACAGCAGGAACGCGTAGAACTTGGTGATGGCACCATTGAGTGGTTGGATGGCGGCCTGGCCGATGGTGCAACAGAGCTGGGCGCCAGCGACGAACTTGGCCGCTACACCGCCCATACCCGGTGGAAGCCTGCCGCGATCCGCCAACGCGGCAATGCTCCCGGCCTTGTCGAACGTCCCCACAATATTCGCTACCATCGTTTGCAGGTGAGCGGTGTCGATATCGGACTTTCCCTGCAGACTCTTCGCGATTCGCCTGAAGTCCTCCGTGGCAGCCTGCTGGTTGAACAGGAGTTGACGATTGATCAGATTGCCGCGCCTGACCTCCATATCCGTGGCCCACGTTCGCAGCAGCGCCTGCCCGCCCTTGGATATCCCCATGCCATAAGTACACAGCGACACCTGATACGCGAACAGCACGCCGCCATTCACATCGTTCTTGCCATACCAATCCAGGGCGTCAAGCAGCGCGGAGCTGGTTATCCACGATTTCAGGTCAGTAAAGCGCTTTTCCGCATCCGCGAACTTCGAGCCGAGCTGATTGTTGAACTGTGAGATCAATCTGGCACGCGCCGCTTCGTCATAGCGGGACTCGTAGCGCGCCCAGTCATCCTTTCGCGCGTTCTGTTCCCAGGCTTGCGGATTCTTCTTCCACTGCAGATAGGCGGGGTTGGGGGCCACCGTGGCAGTGATCGGGTCATAATCGGCGCTGCCGGGAGGCACCACCCGTTGGGTGAGGATATGGTTCTTGAATCCTTCGATACGAAACGAAGTCTGCAATGCCCATTCCTGCGGTTTGATAACCGCTTCGATGTCTTCCTCGACCGCGCGCATCGAGCGGTTCAATTCCTGCGCGATGCCGACGGGGTCCCACAGCACCACGGCCGGTGACTTTGTTTCTTCCAGCCTTTTGATCAGGTTCGTGAGGCGCTGGCCGTGTGCGTCGAAGTCAGGCGCGTCCACCCCAGGTCCACCCATCAGGGGATAGAGCTGGCGATTGATCTGAACCTGTCCTTTTCGTCGCAGCGTGTTTGCCGCGATGTCGCCAGCGTCGACTTCATTCAGCTTGAACTCGGCCACCCATTGCGTCAGTTCGCTTGCCCGCAGCGTGTGAACCTGCCCGTTCCATCCCTTCGGGGACAGGGTCTGCATGCCGAGCCTGTCCCTGGCGCGCTGTTCGAGCATGGCAGCCGGCACGATATCGGGCGAGAACAGCATGTGGATGGCCGAGACTTCCTCGATCCGGTCAATCGAGACCAGAGAGGCGCCAACACCATCGGTGGCCAGATCGCACGTGAATGGCACCTGCGCCGGCGATGGAAAGCCGATCGGGAACTGCGCCAGCATGCCGCCGGGGGTGACGGCGTAGCCCTGCCATTGCGGACCACGCTTTCGTTCGACCAGCACGTACAGGTAGCCTTCTCTCAGCAGGCGTACGGCGTAGCGCGACTCGCCCACGGTCTTGTCCGTGACATTTGCGCCCAGTGTCGACGCCAGGTCAGGCCATTGGCTGGCCGGAGCATTGCACACCACGGCATAGCGCAGTGGCAGGAATGTGTACCCCTTGGGCTTGCAGAATCGGCAATGCTTCCTGCCGCCCATCTGACCGGGCAACACCGATTCTTCCATGAGTTCGGAGATATTTTCGGGCGTGGTCATGTTTATGGCACCGGACGACCAAAGCGCTGGGCGATGTTTTGCCAGACATCGTTAGATAACGACTTCAGTGCTTCCAACAACGTGGTTTTCTGGCTCTTGCAATCCGCTATTGCCGCTATCACCTCGGGATGCTGATCGAAGTCCCTTGAGAACAGAAAGGCGAACAAGGCAAACGTGATGGCATCTTCCAGGGAAGTCAGCCCATGTCGGGCCGCGCGGACGAGCAATACCTCCACGTCTGCCTGCTTGTCCGCAGGCAGTGGTACGCCCTTGTGTTTCTCGATAATGTCGATCGTCCGATTGAGTGCACCGATGCGATCGATTGACGCCCATTGCTCTGCCGTTGCGGATATGGATGCCGAGACGCCATGACGCGGTGGCTGGGTCTGCAAGTTTGCAAACGTTCCGGCGCGATCCATGGCAAACCAGTATTCGACGGGGCCAAGCAACTTTGACCGTTGGCCGGCGTCAAGGATCACGTTCAAGCGGGGCAACACACGCGGATCGTAGTAGCGGAGGCATACCGGCTCCCGTCTCGCGTTACGCTGCTGCATGGCGGTAACGAGATGGGATGACAGGTCCAATGGCGTGACGCGAGAAAAAAGCCATCCGCAAATCGCAGTGTTGGGGATGGCAATGTCTTGCGGGTCGTCGACGGCGCCGGCGCATATCAGGGAGTCCTCCAGCACGTCGTCCCGCGATGCGTCGAGCAAGAACAATCGAGGACTTGTCAGCGCACTGTCGCGAGCCGGTCGGTATGGGAGTATCCACTGCTTATCGGAGGGAACACGCTCGGCCCAGTACGCAAGAGGCGTGCTTCCAGCCAGCGGATCTACGACAAGATAGACGTGCCCGAAGTCTTCCAGGTCACGCAGGTTGCGGAATGTTCCGAGTACGTTGGAGGCGAGGTTAATCGTATTCATTGTTTGACCTCCTCGGCGCTGCCTTGCGCAAGAGGGCCATGACCTGAAGTGCCGCACGCCCTTCCAAAGCGGTAGCCAGCGCCAGATGACACCGCCCAGTGCGGGGTCGCAGGTGGTGTCGTTATCCCGCCAGTTCCGCGCGCAACCTGTTCCTTCGCCATGTTCCGAGACCTCCGTTCGTCGGATGAGTATTCGGCGTCAAACCTGTTCCAGTGACGCCCATCCCACCACTCGCGGGGTCGCACCTTACGCCGAATTCCATGTGCTGAGAACGGTCCATTTGCCGTGTTAGCAGCCGCTGATCAAGGAAACTGCAAAATCAATTTTTGGCGATGACCTGTTTGCAGAAAACGTGGCTCCCCTAGCCCGGTTTAGCCCCCCTGCCTACCATCCACAGGTCTATTCAATCTTCTGACTGGTACCCGGCGTGTGATTCGTTGTCTACCCTGTGGGTCTCGTCAGGGGGATCGAGAACAAGGAGCGCGCCGTGAAGACCATTGCCGGGCCGTTGGCCGCCTGCATGCTTGTCTTGGGTTGCAGCACATCGACGCCGAAGCCGGGGCCGATGCCCGATACGCAGAGTGGCAAGCCCAAGCGGGCCGCGCAGGGTTGGGTGGGAGCGCATCGGGACTGGATGTCCGACAAGGAACTGGCGGCGATCTTGTCGCAGGCCGAGTATCGCCAGGTGCGGGAATTGCTGGCATCGCCGCAGTGTGTCGAACCGGCGCCGAGGTCTGCCGGCAAAGGGGCCAGTGCGGCGGGGGCCTTTCTCGCTTCGGCATCGCGCGATGTCATCGACATGACAGCCGCGCGCAGCGGGTCGGCATCCGCACCTGCACAGCGCGAGGGGCTGGATGCTAGCAGCGTCGATGTGGGATTCTCCGCCGCAGGATTCCGGGGGATACGTTGCGTGGTCTTCGCGCGGTATGCCGTCGGTGATGCGCCGTCGCGTCCCGGACTGCTGGCCGTGCTCGGTATCGAGCAACGGTTCGATGAAGGCAAGTTCACCGATTACTTCCGCTTCCGGCCGCTCTACGTACGCGCTGGCAATACGATTGCGCGGACTGCGGGTGCCGATCCGAAGATCACGGTGTCCTTCGCACTGGTGGCACGCCAACTCGTGGTGAGCAGCGCGGGCGCGGCGACGTTTGCCGAGCTCGGCGCCGCTACGGTGTCCGTGTCGCGCGTGGCGGTGGGTGGCGACGCTGCGGCATGTGGTGCGGCGCCGTGCTTTGGCATGTCGGCACCCATTCCCGTGCCGGTGGCGCGTGGCACTGTGGTACTTGCGATCGGTGTCAGCGAAGCGGGCGATGCCGGCGCGGATATCGATCAGTCCGCTGCGGAGCAGGCGGCGGTCAGGGCTGCGCTTGGTCCGGCCATGCCGGTGTTACCGGGACGCAAGCCGGTGAAATGATGCGCGAAGCGGCGTCGCATAGGGGGAATCGGGACGATTGAGGGCTTGCAGGAAGCTGATGGAATTTGAGCGGCTTGGCCCTCTCCCCCGGCCCCTCTCCCGCAATGCGGGAGAGGGGAGAAAACCAACAGCACCGTCTAACCCCGGATCTTCCCGAAGCCACCTTCGGCCCAGCGCGCCGCGCTGTCGCGGGTCAACTTGAAATCTGGCCGGACGGTTGTCGTGCCGAGCGTATCGCCGAAGCGGTTGGTGGCCGTCAGTGTGCCGAACGGCTCGAATTCATCGGGGGTGATAACGAGCCGCACTTCCAGGGTGTCGGATTCGTGTTCGATCGTCACCTGTTTGTTGAGCTGGCCGTGCAGTTGCTGTTCGTGGCGGCGAATCACTTCGCTCGCCGTCTTGACCAGTGTCTGGTGCGCGGTGGCGTCGAGTGGCTTGGGGTCCACCTTGTTGCGGCCCATCGTCCACGGCCCGACGAGCGCGGGTTCGGCGCTGCCGTCGCGGATCATCTCTACGGCCCAGCCGTCGCCATCTTCGTTCTTGATGACCCGTGCGGTCCATCCCTTGTCGCGCCAGAGCCGGGGTTCGTGGATGCGGGAGGCGTCGTCCTCCGCGGCCATCGTGTCACTGTGATCCATTGAGCTTGCCACCTGTCCATGCCGATGCATTCTGCGAGGCGACGAATTTTAACGCAGACCGCTGCCGACCTCACCCGCCTCAGCGCGATTCGCGCAGGAGCAGCGCTACGCTCCGCTCTGCCAGCGCAGCGATAGTGCGCGAGGGGTTGAGCCCGAGCGGGCGCGGCACGATGGCGCCATCCATCACGTAGAGGCCGGCGTAGCCGAATACGCGACCCTGTGCATCCACCACGCCGTCGTCGATATGGCTTCCCATATTGCAGCCGCCCAGCGGATGCGGCGTGATGAGGTTGTGCAGCAGCCGCCAGGTAGGCGGCACCCACGGATCGCCGCCCGTGGCATGCGACAGACGCGTATGCGCTGCAATCATCGATTCGATGACGGCTTCCGAGGCGCGGTATGACCACTGCATGTCGAGCGTGTGGCGCCATGGCGCATACCACTTGCGGCACAGCCGCAGCTGACCATCGCCAGGGTCAACGGCCTGGCCGAACCACGGCATCATGTGCTCCAGCGGATCGCCATCGTCAATCAGTCCGCCGATCTCCTTCCACAACATGCGCAGCTTTCCACGCGGCAAACGTCGCAGCCGGCGACGAATGTAGTTGCCGGCGAGATTCGGAATGCCGCCGTCTTCCACGAATAGCGACTGGCCACCGGGACCACTGCGGTCGAGCAGGTCGATCACGGCAGAGATGGTGACGCCATGGGCGGGCGACACCATCCGCTGGTCGTAGAACGCCGGTGTCACGAAATCGCCGTTGTGCGCCCAGCCGTGGCCAAGGCGCCGGGAGAGCGCGGGCAGCGTGCGATGTTCGTCCCGGCAACGCAGCAGCAGTTCAGTGCTGCCGATGGAGCCAGCGGCGAGAATGACGCGCGTGGCAGTGGCCTCGCCCGGTTCCCGGCGTTCTCGGTCCACGTCGATCCTGTCGAAGCGTACGCGCCAGCCTTGCGCCAGCGGCTCGATACGGTTGACCACATGCAGCGGCCGGATTTCCGCGCCGTGGTCCACCGCCACCGCCAGGTAGTTGAGATCGAGCGTGTTCTTGGCCGAGACCTGGCACCCCACGTCGCAGTTGCCGCAATGCACGCATGTTCCTTGCCATCGGCCATGCCGGTTCAGGAATCGTTCGGAATGACGATCACTGCGCGCATCGTGCAAATCGGCGCGCCAGTGCGGAGAGAACGTGACGGCCAGCGGCAGCTTGCGAAAGCGTTCGCCCCAGCCGCAGGCCTCGGCACCTTCGCGCAGCAGCAACGCGCGCTCGCTGAGCTGATCGTCGGGAACGGTTGCGACATCGAGCATCGCGCCCACGGTGTCGTAGTAGTCCTTGAGCGATGCGTAAGTGATATCTACGGGCCAGCCTTGCGCGAAGGTGTCCGGGGACGCCTCCACCGAAACGTTCGCGTAGATCAGCGACCCGCCACCGACCCCAGCGCCGGCAATCACCCACACGTCGTCGAACGCGCGGATATCGGCCCATCCGTTGAATCGCTGCGGCCGTCGCTGGCTCCACAACCACGGGTCGTGTTCGTCGCGCGGATAGGTAGCGGGCGTCCACGCCCTGCCGCGTTCGAGCACCAATACCTTGCGCCCGGCCAGCGCCAATCGACAGGCGGACACCGCGCCCCCGAAGCCGCTGCCAATGACGATCGCATCGTAGGCGCCGGCATTCATGGCGATGTCCGTTGTGGATGCCGATGCACGACGATGGGCGCCTCGATGCGCTGTATCGCCATCGGCGGTGGCGTCTCACCACTGGCGGGAACGAAGCGCGGACCCCGCACGTCGGGATTCGCACGCAGTCGCCACGTGTGGCCAAATTTCCGCAATGCCTGCACACCTTGGCCGAGCGACCAGCGACGGCAGACCGATTCGAGCTTGAGCGGATGAATGGTCAGCGTGTCCGCATCGAAGCGCATCCGAAGCAGGCACTTGTAGTCGTCGATGCCCTGCGATGAAAACACTTCCTCCATGTGCAGACCCCAGAGCCGATTGGCCAGCACCATCCAGATGCCGAACAGCAGGCCGCCCAACAGGCCACCCACGAACAGGATCTCGATCAGCAGCAACGGCACCAGTCGCCAGTCGGCGGCATGGATGCCGAAGTGATGCACGTTGATGCGCGTGAACACCCACAGCAGCGCGAAGGCGAGTGCGACATGCAGCAAACCGTGCAAGGCACCGGCGAGTCCGTCCAGCGAAAAGAGCCCTTTCGGGCCCCGCGTCGCCAGGGCGGCAAAGAACGCGACGATGGCGAGGATGAACAGCACCGATGACGGACTGCGTGCCAGCGCCCGCAGCAACAATCGCCAGACATCGGAAGTCTGCGCGAAGCCGACCTCCACCTGCGAGAGTGCCGCCATCAGTCCGCCGCTACCGATCATCGAGCCTGCCGGGGGCGTGGCGCTGTGCAGCATCCAGTCGAGCAGGAAATACAGCAGCGCCACCAGTGCGCAGAAGCTGGCGTTGCGCGCGGGCAGTTGCCACGCACGATCGCGCAGACGACGTGAGGTGGCCTTGTCCGGATAGACCGAATCGGCGAGTCGATAGTGCTGACGCGTGGCGCCGATGGAAATCGGGGAAGGCGTCTCCGGCAACTGATGCGTGCCATGCAGGAACGCGCCACCCCCGCCACAGGTAAAACGTTCGGGGCCATCGGTGCCGGTGCGCGGCGTGTAGCGCGCGTAGTGATGCATGTCACCGGCAAGAACCACAGCCAGATGGTCACCGAGCAAGAGCTCGATGCGGCTCAGGCTCCGGAAGCGGGGCGTGCGGGTTTCCATGGTCGGCAGTGTGCGACGTTGCGAACGTGCGACGCGCTGCATCTCGTCGATCCAGCTCGGCTCGGGCGTGCATAGCACCACACGGTCGCCAGGGGCAAGCTTTGCATGCATCCCCCTGAAATACTCGTACTGCTGCCGGTCGATTTCGGATTCGAGTTGCAGGTCCAGGCCCCAGATCCACCATCCATGCGGCAATTGCAGGACGTAGTAGCTCGTCCGCTGGGCCGTGCGCCATCCGCCGATGGGTTCCCCGATGCAGAACAACTGGGCAAAGCCGCGCAGGCCGTCATACCAGTCATGGTTGCCAGGCGTGGCCACCATCAACGGCGCATCGGGTACGACGATGGGGATTTCGCTGTTGGCCGTGGCGTCCGCTGGGACGGGCGCGGGAAACGCGGCGCGGAACGGATCGAGAAAGCGGGTGCGATAGCCGCTGTTGGCCGGCGTGGGATAGACCTGATCGCCGCCAAGCAGCAGCACCCCGGCGCGTGGCAGGGCCTGGTTCTCGCCTTGCAGATGCACGGGTTGGCTCACGCACAGCGCCATCGAATAGGTAGAGTGCCAGCCGTCGCCGGTATCCGCGAGATAGTCGACCCAGGTGGCGCCATCGCTGCCCGCGCTAACTTGCATGGGTGGGTTCGACACGGCGGGATTGAGCGCGGCCTGTACGGCGCGCGCATCGGCAAATGCGCCAATGATTTGCGCCACGGCCACGCGGACCGCCGTCATGAGCAACTGAAGTGGACTCAGCCAGTTGACCATGGGCTCGTGCGTGTAAAGCTCGATGCGGCCCGTGACGGAAGATGCCGTATCCGCTGGCACCGCCGGCGTCGGGTCGTGCGGCGTTGCCTCAGGCATGAAATGGCGCCTCGCGATCATCGATAACATCACCTAATATAGGTGATCGAAAGACACGATCATTCCGATTTGCAAATCGGAGACACATAGGCAGGGTTCCGGGGACTTTGGGGTCAAACGCGGGGGGAGGCTGAGAACTTCATGCTCAGTCGTAGAACCTTTCTGATCGGCGGCGCGGGGGCTGCTGCCGCAGGCACGCTGGCGGTGGGCTGGGCGTTGTTTCGTCCCGACCATCGGCTGGAAAGCCGCACCGCGCCCGCTGGATCGTCCGATACGCAGATACCGCTGAACGGCTGGGTCATCATCGGCACGGATAACCGTGTAACGGTGGTGATGAGCAAGGCCGAGATGGGGCAGGGCATCCACACTGGTGCGGCCATGCTGCTGGCCGAGGAACTCGATGCGGACTGGACCCAGGTACGCGTGGTGCAATCCCCCATCGACCGCATCTATATCAACCGCGAAAACATCGTCAACGGACTGCCCTATCGCGATGACGATCCGCGCGAGCATGTGGAGTTCATTCGCGACTTCGCGCGTCGTACCACGCGTTACTTTGGCTCGATGGTGACCGGTGGGTCCACCAGCATCCAGGACCTGTGGATGCCGATGCGCGAAGCCGGGGCATCGGCCCGCGCGATGCTTTGCACGGCGGCGGCGAACCTGTGGGGCGTGCCGGTGGAAGCATGCGTAGCCAAGGCCGGTGTCGTGTCGCACGCCGCGTCGAAACGATCCGCCACGTTCGGTCAGCTTGTGCCGTTGGCACGCGATTTGTCACAGCCGTATTCGCCTACGCTCAAGACGCCGGCAGCCTACGTGTTGATCGGCACGAGTCCGAAGCGGATCGAAGGCAAGGCCAAGCTCGATGGCAGTCTGCGTTTCGGTATCGATATCGGTCCCGCCGATCTGCCGAGAAAGACGGAAGGGGGCCAACCCGTCGACTTGCTCTATGCCAGCGTGTTGATGTGCCCGACGCTCGGCGGTGGCCCCAAGTCACGCGATGTGTCGATCAAGGATGTGAAGGGCGTGCATGGCTGCTTTGTGGTCGATGGCTACAACGGTGGCACGGCCGGTGTGGCCGTAATTGCGGATAACCCGTTCATCGCCATGCGCGCACTATGCAATCTGCCAGTGGAATGGGACCACGGCGAGGCGGCGAAACTCAACACTGCCGACATCATGCAGACGCTGGAGCGCGCCATCGACGACACATCGCGCGTGACTTACTACGAGGCGGGCGATGCGGATGCAGCGCTGAAACGCGGCAAGGTGCTGCAGATGCGCTATACCGTGCCCTACCTCGCACATGGTGCATTGGAGCCGATCAACTGCACGGCGCTGGTGGACGGTGGGCACGCCACGGTGTGGGTCTCCACGCAGGTGCCACAGGCCGCGCGCAAGGCGGTGGCGGATGCGTTGGGAATCGGCGTGAACGACGTGACCGTGCATCAGGCGTATCTCGGCGGGGCCTTCGGCCGGCGCCTTGAAGTCGACTACGTGGCGCAGGCCGCCGTCATTGCCGCGCAGATGAAAGGCCGTGCCGTGCAGACGATATGGTCGCGGCCACAGGACATGACGCACGATTTCTATCGCCCTGCGTGCGTGGCGAAGTTCAGCGGATCGCTCGATGCCGAGGGCAACCTTGCGGCATGGCATGCGGTGTCGGCCAGCCAGTCCGTGACCGAACAGGTGCTGCCGCGTACGTACGGCGTACCGGAATTCCTTGCACGCCATATGCCCGATGGCACGATGGCCGAAGGCGGCTTTGACATCCCGTACGAATGCCCGAACGTGAGCGTCGCGCACACGCGTGTGGATCTGCCGATTCCCGTGGGCTACTGGCGCTCGGTCGGACATTCGCACCAGGCGTTTTTCGTGGAAAGCTTTCTCGACGAGATGGCGGCGGCAGCAGGCAAGGACCCGATCGATTTTCGCCTGGCGCTGCTCGGCAAGCCTGAACATCGGCGGCATGCGGCGGTGTTGCGCGCGCTGATCGATTTCGCGGACTGGCGACAACCGCGCAAGTGGAAGGATCGATCCGGCACGGAGTTCGCGCGCGGCATGGCGATGCATGTGTCGTTCGACAGCATCGTGGCGCAGGTGGCGGAGGTACGCCGCGAGACGGCCAGCGAGGGGAGCGCCGGATTTCGTGTGACGCGCGTGTTCTGCGTGGTGGACTGCGGGCTGGCGATTCATCCGGACATGGTGGTGCAGCAGATGGAGAGTGGCATCGTCTTCGGACTCTCGGCGGCGCTGCAGCAGGCGGTGACGATTCGCAACGGACAGGTGGAGCAGCACTATTTCAGCGAGGTGCCGTTGATCGATATCGAGACATGTCCGGAGATCCGCACGCGCGTCATGACCGGCACTGGCAACCTGCCGCATGGTGTGGGTGAGGCCGGGACGCCTCCCATCGCCCCGGCTGTCGCAAACGCGGTGGCGCTGCTGACCAGCAAACGTCCATACAGTCTGCCGTTGACGGCACCACCGGCATTGCCGGAAGCCGAGCGCACGCAGGAAGGAGACAGGTGGTGCCAATGGTGCAAGTCACTCTGAACGGCAAGACCGTCACGGTCAACTCGGCACCCGATACGCCGCTGCTGTGGGTGTTGCGCTGCGAACTGGGTCTGACGGGTACGAAGTTTGGATGCGGCGTGGGCATCTGCGGCGCGTGTACCGTGCTGGTGGGCAAGGAACCCAAGCCGGCATGCCGCGAACTGGTCAAGGGCATCAACAATGCGCGCGTGACGACGATCGAAGGACTCGACGGCCCCGTCGCCGATGCGTTGCGCAAGGCATGGATCGCATGCGATGTGGTGCAGTGCGGCTACTGTCAGAGTGCGCAGTTGATTGCGGCAGCGGCGTTGCTGACGCGGCGGCGCGCACCGAGCGACGCCGACATCAATGCTGCGATGAAGGACATTGCGTGCCGCTGCGGCACGTTCCCGCGCATCCGGCGCGCGATCCATATGGCGGCCAGTGCGCTGCGATGAATGTGAACGGAGACAACGAATGAGAAAACTGATCGCTTCCACCTTCGTATCGCTCGACGGCGTGATGCAGGCGCCGGGCGGTCCCGAGGAAGATCCCACCGGCGGATTCGCGCACGGCGGCTGGACCTTTCCGTACTGGGACGAGGTGATGGGGCGCTCGATGAAGGGCCTCGACGGCAAGGACCGTGAGCTGGTGATGGGACGCCGCACCTACGAGATCTTCGACGGCTACTGGCCTTATCAGCCCGCAGATAGCGAGATCGCGCAAACGCTCAATGCGGCAAGAAAGCACGTGGCATCGCGCACGTTGAAACAGGTCACGTGGAATAACTCGACGTTGCTGGGCGACGATGTGCCGAAGGCGGTGGCCGCGCTGAAGGCGCAGGCGGGACAGGACCTGCAGATCATCGGCAGCGGCAACCTGATTCAGACACTGCAGAACGCGGGACTGATCGACGAATACAACGTGTGGACGTTTCCTGTCGTGCTCGGTCGCGGCAAGCGGTTGTTCGAATCTGGCGCGAGACCGGAGGAACTGAAGCTGGTCGACTCGTTGCACTCCACGACGGGGGTGGTGCTGAGTACCTACGTGCCCGCGGGCGAAGTACGGGTAGGCACGTTCGAGACGATCGAACCGAGCGAGAAGGAACAGGCGCGACGGAAGCGGATGGCGGGTGGGGCGAATTGGTAGAGCAAGCGAGCTCGCAGCACATGACTGAGCCCTGATTTTCTGCGCTCTCCCGCGTGCGGGGGAGAGGAGAGGGCAACGCGGTGCAAAATCCGAGGTGGTCGGCAAGCAGAGCCGCTAGCCCTCTCCCCCAACCCCTCTCCCACTTCGCGGGAGAGGGGAGAAAACCGGCGGGAGAGAGCGCGCGAACCCGCTACAGCGCTTACAGCGCCATATCCGGCACCTTCTTCACCACGCCCGGCGTCGTTGTGGGGGCGGTGGACGGGACGAAGCCGTCGAGGCTGGGCGGGGCGATGGCCAGTTGCAGGGTTTCGGCGGTGGTGGCCCATTCCGTTGCCAGAAGCTGCGGGTTCTCATTGAGCTTCCTGCCGTAGCTGGGCACGATCTCGCGGATTTTCTGCTGCCATGCCGGCGTCTTCATCTGGTCTGCGAAGACGCGTTCCAGCAGCGACAGCATGATCGCCGGCGATGTGGAGCCGCCCGGCGAAGCACCCAGCAGTGCGGAGACGGAGCCGTCCGCGGATACCACGACTTCGGTACCGAGCTTCAGCACGCCAACCTTCTCGGGGTCGTTCTTGATGATCTGCACCCGCTGGCCGGCTTCCCACAGGCGCCAGTCAGCGTCTTTCGCCTCGGGCATGTAGTGGCGGAGTGCCGCCATCTTTTCGTCCCGCGACAAGGCCAACTGCTCCGCCAGATACTTCACCAGCGCGAATTCGTGCGCGCCGACCTGCAGTTGCGGCGAGGTGCGTGTAACGCAGCCTTCGCCGATTCTGGGGAAAACCCCGATAGGCAAGTGTGAACAAATGGGGTTGAGAACGATTGACACATTGCCTGAGGCATGCCAACGGGGTAAGCCTCGCCAGACGCCATGGATCAAACAAGATCGGCGTAAAGTCGGTCAAGCGCCACAAGTATTCGCAGAAAATCGTAGTTTTCCCGGGGTGACGGGGCGCACGCTGGTATCGTATCGGCCTTGAAAAAAATTCCACTCCTCCTCGGCACACGATCCCAATGAAAAAAATCGCTGCACTCCTGATGATTGCCGGTCTCGTCACGCTCGCCGCCTGCGGCAAGAAAGAGACTGATACCACTGCCCAACCGGCTGCTGCCGCTGCTACCACCGTGGTGGTGGGCCTGGACGACAACTTCCCGCCGATGGGCTTCCGCAACGAGAAGAACGAACTGGTCGGCTTCGACATCGACATGGCGAAGGAAGCGAGCAACCGCCTGGGCCTGAAGGTGGAGTTCAAGCCCATCGACTGGAGCGCCAAGGAAGCCGAACTGAACGGCAAGCGCGTGGACGTGCTGTGGAACGGCCTGACGATCACGGACGAGCGCAAGAAGAACATCGGCTTCACCGCGCCGTACATGACCAATCACCAGATCATCATGGTCACGGCCAACTCGCCGATCAAGACCAAGGCAGAACTGGCCGGCAAGATCGTAGGTGCGCAGGACGGCAGCAGCGCCGTGGACGCCATCAAGAAGGACGAAAAGACGGCGGCGAGCCTGAAGGACGTGAAGACGTTTGGCGACAACGTCACCGCGCTCATGGACCTGTCGACCGGCCGCCTCGACGCCGTCGTCGTGGATGAGGTCGTGGGCCGCTATCTGGCCAGCAAGCGCCCCAACGAGTACCGCGTGCTGGACGAGAACTTCGGCACGGAAGACTATGGCGTGGGCGTGCGCAAGGATGACGCGGAGCTGCTCGAGAAGCTGAACAAGACGCTGGCGGCGATGAAGCAGGATGGCACGGCTGCGAAGATCTCGGCGCAGTGGTTCGGCGCGGATATCACGAAGTAAACAAGAAGACAGGAAGCTACAACCCAGCCAGCGCGCCGGAGGCGTGCTGGCATTTTCGTTTCCGCATGGACTACGTTCTTACACTGCTGCCCCCGATGATGGAGGGGGCCAAGCTCACGCTGGGCTTGTTCGCCATTACCCTGGCGCTGGCCGTGCCATTGGGACTGGCGCTGGCGCTGATGCGCATCTCGGCCTGGCGGCCGCTGAGCCAGCTGGTCAACGGCTATATCTGGCTGATGCGCGGCACGCCGCTCATGCTCCAGATGCTGTTCATCTACTACGCGTTGCCCTTCGTGCCCTACGTCGGCATCAAGCTGCCCGACTTCCCGGCTGCCGTGGTGGCGTTCGCGCTGAACTACGCGGCGTACTTCGCGGAGATCTTCCGTGCAGGTATCCAGTCCGTGGAGCGCGGTCAGTACGAGGCCAGCAAGGCATTGGGCCTGAGCTATGTGCAGACCATGCGCCGCGTGGTGCTGCCGCAGATGATCGGCCGTGTCCTGCCGCCGGTCAGCAACGAGACCATTACGCTGGTCAAGGACACCTCGCTGATCTACGTGCTGGCGCTCAACGACATCCTGCGTACCGCGCGCGGTATCGTCCAGCGCGATTTCACCACCTCGCCGTTTCTGGTCGCTGCGGCGTTCTACCTCGTCATGACGCTGATCCTGACGTGGTTCTTCCAGAGACTCGAGAAGCGCTATGCAAAATTCGACCAGTAAGCCGATGATCGTTGCCAGCGACATCCACAAATCGTTCGGCACGCTGCAGGTGCTCAAGGGCGTCTCGCTCTCGCTGAACAAGGGCGACGTGACCGCCGTGATCGGCCCGTCCGGCTCGGGCAAGAGCACGTTGCTGCGCTGCCTGAATCATCTGGAAGTCATCGACAGTGGCGCGATCAGCGTGGGTGGCGAGTTGCTGGCGACGACCGAGAGCGGCCGCGCGAAGTATCCCGATGCGGCCACCGTGCGGCGCGTCTGCGCGAAGATGGGCATGGTGTTCCAGTCGTTCAATCTGTTTCCGCACCTGACCGTGCTGGAAAACCTGATCGAAGCGCCAATCACGGTCAAGCGCATGCCGCGCGACCAGGCCATCACCATCGCCGAATCGCTACTGCACAAGGTGGGTCTGTCCGACAAGCGCGACAACTATCCGTCGCGGCTCTCAGGCGGGCAGAAGCAGCGTGTGGCCATCGCACGCGCGCTGGCGATGGAGCCGGACATCATGCTGTTCGATGAACCGACTTCCGCGCTGGACCCTGAACTCACCGGCGAAGTGCTGCGCACCATGCGCCAGCTTGCCGACGAGCACATGACGATGCTCGTGGTCACGCACGAAATGGGCTTTGCCCGTGACGTGGCGAACCACGTGGTCTTCATGGATGGCGGCAAGGTCGTGGAGGAAGGCGCGCCCGAGCAACTGTTCGGTGCGCCCGTGCATGCGCGTACGCGGGATTTCCTGGCGCGCGCTTACTGATGCGGGGAGAGCGGGGCGCTGTCAGGCGCTTCCGCTAGAATGGGCCGCCATTCCGGCCCGACACTCATCTCGCCCGCTCCCATGCTCGTCGCGCAACTCAAGTCGTTCTTCATGGTCGCCCGCATGGGCAGCATCACGCTGGCCGCCAAGCAGTTGGGTCTGTCTCAGCCGACCGTGACCTCGCAGATCAAGGCGCTGGAAGAGGCGTACAACATCGAACTGTTCTACCGGGGCGGCCGTCGCCTTGCGCTGTCCGATGCAGGCGTGCGGCTGATGCCGCTGGTGGATGAACTGGTCCGCCAGGAAACCGAGATCGAGTTCTTCCTGCGCAATTCCGGCGGCACGGCCACCGGGCATTTGCGCATTGGCGCCACCGGGCCGTACTACATCCTCGATATCATCGATCGTTTCTGCAGCGATCATCCCGGCATCGACGTGAGTATCGAGGCGGGCAACTCGGCGCAGATGCTGGAGGCGTTGCAGGAATACCGCGTGGACGTGGCGTCGTCGTCGCACCGCGTGGACGATGCGCGCTTCCTGCGGATCGAACTGGCGCGCGATCCGCTGGTGCTGGTGGTGCATCGCAGCCATCCGCTGGCCGCCCGCAACAGTGTGCCGGTGAAGATGCTGGCGCAATGCCGGCTACTGGTACGCGAGGCGGGATCGACAACGCGTGCGATGACCGAGACGATGATGGCTCAGGCGGGTGTGACGCCAGCGTCCACGGTGGAGATTGGCAGCCGCGAATCCATACGCGAGGCCATCACGCGCAACCTGGGTGTGAGCGTGATTGCGCGGCAGGAAGTGCCGAGCCATCCGGATCTGCGCATGCTGACGTTCGACGATGCAAAGCCTGAACTGAGCGAATACCTGTACTGCCTGCACGACCGCAGCGAGGCGCGGCTGATTGCGGCTTTCCTGGGGCTCGTGCACCCGGTTGCGTAAGCCGGACCCACCACTCCAATACAAAAACCGGGAATGGAGGCATTGGCGCATTTGGGCTAACTGCCACGATGGCTACATGCCGGCTGACTACATTGGGGGCTGTTATCGCAACCGCCCCCGCCGATGTTCCAGCCAACCTTCCACCCGAACCAGAGCAACGCCAGACCGTTTCTCTCCGTGCGACAAGTCACGCGCCGCTTTGGTGCGTTCACGGCACTCGAAGGCGTGTCGCTGGATGTGGCGCAGGGCGAATTCGTCTGCCTGCTGGGCCCGTCCGGCTGTGGCAAGACCACGCTGCTGCGCATCATCGCCGGGCTCGAAGCGCAGGATGCCGGAAGCATCGTGGCCGGTGGCCGCGATATCTCCAGCCTGCCGCCAGGCGAGCGTGACTACGGCATCGTCTTTCAGTCCTATGCGCTGTTTCCCAACCTGACGGTTGCGCAGAACGTGGCCTATGGCCTCGGTGATGTGCGCGGCAGCCGTGCGCGGGAGCGGGTGTCCGAGATGCTGGCGTTGGTCGGTCTCTCGGGCAGCGAGGCCAGGTATCCCTCGCAACTGTCGGGCGGCCAGCAGCAGCGCGTGGCACTGGCGCGCGCGCTGGCGCCCGCACCGTCGCTGCTGCTGCTCGACGAACCGATGTCGGCGCTGGATGCGCAGGTGCGCGAACACTTGCGCATCGAACTGCGCCGCCTGCAGCGCAAGCTGAATGTGACCACGGTGATGGTCACGCACGATCAGGACGAGGCGATGGCCATGGCCGATCGCATCGCCGTGATGTCGAACGGTCGCATCGAGCAGACCGGCACACCCGCCGACATCTATGCACAACCGGCCACGGCATTCGTCGCCGGGTTTGTCGGTCAGGCCAACTGGCTGCCGTTGTCGCGCAGTGCGGAAGGTATGCCGATGCTGGCCGGCAAGGCGTTGTCGATTGACGGGAATGCCGATGCCGCACATGGCTCGGCGCGTCTGTTCTGCCGTCCCGAAGCCGTGACACTGCACGCCGCTGAAGATGCACCCAATCGCCATCTCGCCCGCGTGGTCGAACACATCTATCTGGGCAGCCGCACGCGCCTGACGCTGGCTATCGACGGCTTGCCCGACGCGCCGCTGGTGGCCGAAGTCCCGTCGCATGCACTGCGCGCGGATGTTGGCGACAGCAAGCTGTGGATCGCGCTGGCGCGCGACGGCCTGCGGGTCTACGCGTGAGGATGCGATGCCGATGATTCAACGCGAAGCCAACGTCATGGCCATCCCCCCCGCCGCATCCACGCCGCGCACGCCGTTCTGGCGCACCGATGCGCCGATGCTCGCGGGCATGAAGTTCGTATGGCTGCTACTGCTGACGCTGGGTCTGCTGCTGCCGGTGGCGATGATGCTGCTGCAAGCCACGGGCCTCGTTTCCGGCGCACATGGCACCGATCAGCACGGTCTGGCGCTGGTAGCCCACGTCGTGCAGGCGCCGAATTTCCTCGCGATGGTGGGCCGCACGCTTGCGGTGTCCGCCACCGTGGCGTTGATCGTCGTGCCGCTGGCCTTCGCCTTCGCCTACGCAGTGCAACGCACGCGCATGCCGCTGCGTGGCACGATGCGCACGCTCGCGATGCTGCCGCTGTTTGCGCCGTCGCTGCTGCCCGGTATCGCGCTGGTCTACCTGTTCGGTAATCAGGGTTTGTTCAAGGCATGGATGCAAGGCGCGAGCATCTACGGTTTCTGGGGCATCGTGCTCGGCGAGTCGTTCTACACATTCCCGTACGCACTGATGCTGATGGTCGCCACGCTGACGCTGGCCGATGGGCGACTCTACGATGCAGCGCGCGCAATGGGTGCGACGCAGTGGCGCACGTTCTGCACGGTCACGCTGCCCGGTGCGCGTTACGGCTTGTTTGGCGCGTTCGCACTGGTGTTCACGCTCGTCGCCACGGACTTCGGCGTGCCGACCGTGGTGGGCGGCAGCTATCAGGTGCTGGCCGTGGAAGCGTACAAGGCCGTGGTGGGCCAGCAGCAATTCGCACGCGGCGCAGTGATCGGTCTGATGCTGTTGCTGCCCGCATTGCTGACGTTCGGTGTCGAGCGCATTGTCCAGCGCCGCCAGCATGCTGCACTGGCGAGCCGCGCGCAGCCGTATCAGCCGCAACCGGATCGTCTGCGCGATGGACTCTATCTGCTGCTGACCACGCTCGTGATCGGCTGGATTCTGCTGATGCTTGCCACGGCGGTTGGCGCATCGCTCGTGAAGCTGTGGCCGTACAACCTCGACCTGTCGCTGCGCAACTACGACTTCGACAATATGGATGGCGGCGGCTGGCTGGCGTATCGCAACAGCCTGAAGCTCGCTGCGCTGACCACGCTGTTCGGCACGGCATTGATCTTCACAGGCGCATGGCTGGTGGAGAAGACGCGCGTGGCCACATGGTTGCATCCCGTGATCCGTTTTGCCGTGCTGCTGCCGATGGCGGTGCCCGGTCTGGTGCTCGGTCTCGGCTACGTCTTCTTCTTCAATCATCCCGACAATCCGCTGAACGGCCTGTACGGCAGCATGACGCTGATGGTGCTCTGCACGATCATGCACTGCGCCACCACGGCACACCTGACGTCGGTGGCATCGCTCGGTCAGCTCGATCCGGTCTTTGAATCGGTATCGGCCTCGCTCAAGGTCTCGGCGCTGCGTACCTACTGGCGCGTGACGTTGCCGATGTGCCTGCCCGCCGTACTGTCCTGCGCACGCTTTCTGTTTGTCTCGGCCATGACCACGGTATCCGCCGTGATCTTCCTGTACAGCCCCGACACCGTGCTGGCTTCGGTAGCTGTGCTGAACATGGACGACGCCGGCGACATCGGTCCCGCTGCGGCCATGTCCACGCTGATTCTGGTGACGTCCATCGTCGTATCGCTGTTGCTGGAGTTCGCCATGCGCGGCGTCATGCGGCGCACGCAAGCCTGGCGCACGGCCTCCCGTTGAATTCGTTGAAAGGAAACATGAACATGGGTGATATCTCCCCGATCAAGACCCGCCCGGTGGGTAACCCCGCCCCGCTGCGCCTGGAGGCCGCTGTGCTGGACTGGGCCGGTACGGTCGTCGATTTCGGGTCGTTCGCACCGACGCAGATCTTCGTGGAAGCCTTCGCGGAGTTCGGTGTGGCCATTACGCTCGACGAAGCGCGTGGTCCGATGGGCCTGGGCAAGTGGGACCACATCCGCACGCTGTGCAACGACAGTGCGATTGCCACACGTTTCTCGCTGGCGCACGGTCACATGCCCACCGATGAAGACGTGACCGCCATCTACAACCGCTTCATGCCGCTGCAGATCGCCAAGGTTGACACGCACTCGGCCATGATCCCCGGCGCGCTGGAGACCATTGCCGCGCTGCGCGAGGCCGGCATGAAGATCGGTTCGTGCTCGGGCTATCCGCGCGTGGTGATGGATCGCGTAGTGGCACTCGCTGCCGAAGCCGGTTACCAGCCCGACTGCGTGGTGGCCTGCGATGACGTGCCGCGTGCGCGTCCGTACCCCGCGCAGGCACTGCGCAACGTGGTGGATCTCGGTATCGGCGATGTGGCCGCCTGCGTGAAGGTGGACGACACCGTGCCCGGTATCGAAGAAGGCCATCGCGCCGGCATGTGGACCGTGGCGTTGCTGATGTCGGGCAACACGTTGGGCTTGCCATACGAAGACTATGCGGCGCTGTCCGATGACGAGCGTGCGCATCATCGCGAAGCCATCTCGGCGGGCTTTGCCGCGTGCCGGCCGCACTACGAGATCGACACGATTGCCGACCTGCCGGTGGTCGTCGCGGATATCAACCGTCGCATGGCGAGCGGCGAGCGCCCGCAATGCGTCTGAATCGCCTGATCGTCGCACCCTCTAACCACTGAAACGAGAAAACCATGACTGCACGTCTTTCCCTGTTGGCCGTCGCCGCTGCGATGGTGCTCAGCACGTCGGCGTATGCCGCCACGACCCTGACCGTCTACACCGCGCTCGAAGCAGACCAGGTGGCTGCGTACAAGGCAGCGTTCGAGAAGGCGAATCCCGATATCGAAATCAAGTGGGTGCGTGACTCCACCGGTGTGGTCACGGCCAAGCTGCTGGCGGAGAAGAACAACCCGCGCGCCGATGTGATCTGGGGTCTCGCCGCATCGAGCCTGGCGATTCTCGACAAGGAAGGCATGCTGACGCCGTACGCACCGGCCGACCTGTCGAAGATCGACGCACGCTACCGCAGCAGCGCCAACCCGCCGGCATGGGTGGGCATGGATGTGTGGGGCGCGGCCATCTGCTTCAACACCGTGGAAGCGCAAAAGCAGAACCTGCCGAAGCCCACGTCGTGGGCAGACCTGACCAAGCCGGTGTACGCGGGCAAGATCGTGATGCCGAATCCGGCGTCGTCGGGCACAGGCTACCTCGATGTCAGCGCATGGTTGCAGATGATGGGCGAGCAGAAGGGCTGGGCCTACATGGATGCGCTGCACCAGAACATCGGCCAGTACACGCATTCGGGTTCCAAGCCGTGCAAGATGGCTGCATCGGGCGAGTTCCCGATCGGTATCGCGTTCGAATATCGCGCCGTGAAGACGAAGAAGGACGGTGCACCGATCGACATCGTGCTGCCGTCGGAAGGTCTGGGCTGGGACGTCGAGGCCACCGCGATCATGAAGGGCACGAAGAACGTGGAGGCCGCGAAGAAGCTTGCCGATTTCTCGGCAAGCCCCGCTGCCATGGCGCTGTACGAGAAAAACTTTGCCGTGGTGGCGAGCCCGGGTTTCTCCAAGCCGGATGCACTGCTGCCGGCCGATTACGAGAAGCGCCTGATCAAGAACGATTTCGCATGGGCCAGCGCGAATCGTGATCGCATCCTCGTCGAGTGGTCCAAGCGTTATGACGGCAAGTCGGAGAAGAAGTAAGTGATGGAAGCCCCCGCATTTCAAGGCGGCCTGGATGCCAGCACCGACGTGGCAATTGTCGGCGCAGGCATCCTCGGTCTGGCGCACGCAGCGGCCGCCGTCAAGCGCGGCCTGCGCGTGACGGTGTTCGAGCGCAGCGAAGTGGCAGTAGGCGCCTCGATCCGCAATTTCGGGCAGATGCTGGTGACCGGCCAGCCGCCCGGCATCATGCTGGATCTGGCACGCGAAAGCCGTGCGCTGTATTTGGGATGGGCCGAGCGCGCGGGTATCTCGGCACGTGCCAATGGCGCGCTGCTGTTCTCGCGTGACCGCACGGAAGACGCCGTGCTCGAAGAGTTCATGGATACGCGCGCGCCGGCTTTCCGCTACAACGTGAAGCTGCTGCGCGGTGCCGATCTGGCCGGCCTCTATGACGGCCGCTTCGCCATGCATCGGTCGGCGCTGCAGGGCTTCGACGATCTGCAGTTGTACTCGCGCGAAGCCGTTCCCGCGCTGGCCGTGTGGCTCGCCACGCAGGGCGTGCGCTTCCATTTCGGCACGCTGGTGCGAGGCGTGGACCATGGTCGGCTCGATACCACGGCGGGCGTCTGCAACGCGCAGCGCGTGATCGTGTGTAGCGGTCACGACTACCAGACGCTGTGCGCCGAACAGTTGCGCGCGCTGGAGCCGCAGGTGTGTCGCCTGCAGATGCTGCGCGTGACGCCGGAAGATGGCTTCCATCTGCAGCACGCGGTGCTCACGGGTTTGTCGTGCACGCACTACGGCGCGTTTGCCGATCTGCAGACGGCACGGGCACTCGCCACGCAGATCGAGCAACAGCGTCCCGAGCTGCAACGCCACGGCATCCACCTGCTGGTCAGCCCGACGCCCTATGGTGACTGGATCATCGGCGACTCGCACGACTACAGCCAGGATGCGCGTCCGTTCAATGCGGAATCCGTGGACAGCATCATGCTCGATCTGGCACGCGATACGCTGCGCAGCAAGCTGCGCGTGGTGGAGCGCTGGCAGGGTGTGTACGGTGCCAAGCGTCACACGCCGGGCAGCGGCGCGTTTTCGATCACGCGTATAGACGACCGCACTACCGTTGCGCTGATGCATAGCGGGATCGGCATGAGCGTGGGTCCGGCCCTCGCGCATCGGCATGTGGATGCACTGGTGGACGGTACGGCGCTGCCGCAGTGGACCGCACCCGCATCGTTGCCTGCCACGGCCATCGCCTGATCGATCGGAGTGCGCCGTCGTGGCGCATCGTGCCGCATTGCGGTGCAAGGTGTCGCCAGATTCTTGGCACGGAACCTGCGTGGATACAGCGCGGAGAGTAGAAGCGTTCAGCGGCAGTTCTGCCGCCCGGAAATTGCTCGCCACGTGTATCCACGCCTGTTTCCGGAGTGCTTTCCATGCGACGCCGTACCTTCCTGCGCGCCACTGGCGCCACCGCGTTTTCTTCCCTGCTGGCCGCACCGGCTTTCGTCCGGGCCTCGGGTTCGCTGCAGAAATTCAAGTTCAATCTCGGCTGGAAAGTGGAAGCCTCCGGCGCCGGCTTCCTGTTGGCGCTGCAGCGCGGCTACTACAAGGATGCCGGCCTCGATGTGGTGATCGATACCGGCAACGGCTCGGCCTCGGCCATCAGCCTGGTAGCGGGCGGTGCCTATGATTGCGCATCCGCAGACCTGGCGGCGATGATTGAATTCAACGCCGCCAATCCTACTGCTGCACTCAAGGCCGTGGCGATCCAGTACGACCTGAATCCCAATGCGGTGATCGTTCGCAAGGGCGGCGGCATCGTCAAGCCTGGCGACCTCGCGGGCAAGACGATTCTCGGCCAGCCTTTCAATGCTTCGCGCAAGCTGTTTCCCGTATTCGCCAAGGCGCAGGGTTTCGATCCGGCAACGGTCAAGTGGGAGAACGCCACGCCCGATATTGGCGATACGCGCTTTGCGAAAGGCGATTTCGATGCGGCTGCGTATTTCTATTTCACCGGCCTGCTGAACCTGAAAGCGCGCGGACTCGGGCCGGAGAAGCTGACTGTGTTCCGCTTCTCGGACTACGGCATGAAATCGTATGGCAACGGACTCGTGGCCAATCGAAAGAGCATGGCCGAACAGCCGGAGGCGATGAAGGCCTTCGTCAAGGCATCCACGCGCGGATGGATCGAGGCGATGGCCGACCCGAAGGCGGGCGCTGCCGCCGTGAAGGCACGCGAGCCATTGGCCGATCAGACGCTGGAATTCGAGCGCCTGAAACTGATCGTCGATGGATCGATGCGCACGCCCGATACGCAACGCGATGGCTGGGGCGCGGCCACGCAGGCGCGTCTGCAGGCGACCGTCGACGAGACCGTGGGCGCGTTCGGCATCAAGCAGCCGATGACCGCTGCGGATATCTGGACGGATCAGTTCCTGCCTGCGGCAGCGGATCGGAAGCTCAAGGCGTAAGGGGGGCCTGCATCATGTCGATTCCCATGATCGATCTTGCGGATGCCTTGACGCCCGGTGCGCCGCGCAGCGCCGAGGTGGCGCAGGCTTTTCGTGCCGCCGCGATGTCATCGGGCTTCTTCTACATTCGCCATCACGGCGTGCCACGCCAACTGGTAGCGGAGCAGTTCGCGCTGGCCAAGGCGTTGCTGGATCTGCCGGAAGCCACACGTCATGCGCTCGCCATGGGCAACTCGCCCACGATGCGCGGCTTCGAGAACCTTGGCGATCAACGGCTCGATGCCGCAGCGCGGCCCGACCTCAAGGAGAGCTTCTATTGCGGCATGGCGTACCCCGATGACCATCCCTATGTGGTGGCGGGATACCAGACCTATGGACACAATCAGTGGCCCGTGGAACTGCCGCAGGCGCCCGCGCAGTGCCAGACCTATATCGACGCGATGCTGACGCTTTCACGCCGGCTCATGCAGTTGATGGCGCTGTCGCTGGACCTGCCTGAAAACTACTTCGATCACACGAGCAACAGCCCGATGGTGACGCTGCGCATGATTCGCTATCCAGCCCATCCCGCCGATGCGGATGAGCGAACCTTCGGCGCCGGCGCGCATACCGACTGGGGCGCCGTGACGATCCTCGCGCAGGACCAGCATGGTGGGCTCGAAGTGCAGATGCCCGACGGCCAATGGGTGGCCGCTACGCCGATGACGGATTGCTTCGTCGTGAACCTCGGCGACATGGTGCCGCGCTGGACCAACGGCCACTATCACTCGAATCCGCATCGCGTGCGCAACGTGCACTCGAACGGCTCGCCGCGCTACTCGATTCCGTTTTTCTACGAACCCGACTATCTGGCACGCATCGAACCCGTTCCGGGTACCGTTGCGGAAGGCGAGACTCCGCGCTATGCACCGTGCACGGCAGGCGAGCACCTGACAGAGATGTATCGAAAGACCTATGTGCCGGAGGCCGTGGCATGAAGCTCTGGTTCAACCTGCTCTGCCGGGACATTGACGCACAACTGGCGTTCTATCAGCGCGTACTTGACCTGCCGGAAGCGGCGGCGAGCCGCTCGCCGATCTACTGCGCGCTCGAAACCCCGGACTTCCAGTTCGGTTTCAACGCAGAGCCGGCGTACGAGTTGCTGGGGCTTGCGGATCGGAAACCCATCGATGGTACGAACGCGCCCACGATCGCCTATGCCACGTTCATGGTGGAAGCATTGGCACGTGTCGATGCCGCAGCGGCGTTGATGACGAGCCTCGGCGGGACCATCGTCAAGGCTCCGTTCAAGACGTACTACGGGCAGTGGCAGACCGTGCTCGCAGATCCGGAGGGGAATGTGTTTCGGGTAGCGGCGGTCATCGCGTGAATGGCTGCGCGGCGCGCGGAGTCCAGTCGATTGGGAGAGGGGAGTTCACCAAGAGGTCAGGTCAATCCAAAAAAAAGGGCGACGCCTCACGGCATCGCCCACTGACCCCCCGGTCTTCCCGTCCTGCGGGCTGTTGGCCCGCTTGTGGTTATTTCGTGCTTACAACGCTCCCGCCAGCCTGAACTGGCCCACCGCGCGGTGCAGCGCATCGGCCTGGTCTTCCAGCGATGCGGCTGCGGCAGTGGCTTCCTCCACCAGCGCGGCGTTCTGCTGCGCCATCTGGTCCATCTGCGATACCGCCTGATTGACCTGCTCGATGCCGCCGCTCTGTTCTTCAGTGGCGGCGCGCATTTCGCCCATCAGGTCTGTCACGCGTTTGACTGCACTGACGATTTCTTCCATCGCGCGGCCTGCGCCTTCCACCAGTACGGCGCCGTCTTCCACGCGCTGCGCGGAGTTGTCGATCAGCGACTTGATTTCCTTGGCGGCCGTGGCGCTGCGTTGCGCCAGGCTACGCACCTCGCCGGCCACTACCGCGAAGCCGCGACCTTGTTCACCGGCACGCGCGGCTTCCACCGCAGCATTCAGCGCCAGGATGTTGGTCTGGAACGCGATGCCTTCGATCACCGCAATAATGTCGACCACCTTGCCGGAGGCCGCCTTGATCTCGCCCATGGTGCCCACCACCTGATGCACGATCTCGCCGCCGCGCGTGGCGATGTCCGAGGCGCCTTCGGCCAATCGTGCCGCCTGGCGTGCATTCTCGGCGCTCTGGCGCACGGTGCCGGTCAGTTCTTCCATGCTCGCGGCGGTTTGCTCCAGCGAGGCGGCCTGTTCCTCGCTGCGACGCGAGAGATCGACGTTGCCCGCTGAGATCTGGCGTGCCGCGCCTGCGATGGAATCGGCGGAACCGCGAATCTGGCCGATGGCACCAGTCAGCCGTGCCTGCATCTGCTGCATGTTGAACAGCACGCTGTCACGATCATTCGGTGCCACCTGCACAGGCGTGGCGAGATCGCCTTCGGCAATGCTTGCGGCGATGCGCGAGGTCACGGCCGGATCGCCGCCGAGCTGCTTCTGCAAGCCCACGGCAATGCGCACCATCACTACGCTCATCAACGCACCCACGGCCAGCAACCAGCCGAGCGCCTTCCAGAGCGACGTGCGGAATTCGGCGTTGATGTCGTCGAGATAGAGGCCGGCGATGAAGTCCCAGTCCCACGGCTTGAAGTTCAGCACGTAGCTCAGCTTGGGCTGCGGGGCTTCGGCACCGGGTTTCGGCCACAGGTATTCGATAAAGCCGCGGCCTTGCGTCTTGCCGATCTGGGCGATATCGCGGAACAGGTAGACGCCGTTGGGGTCCTTCATGTCCGACATGTTCTTGCCATTGAGTTCGGACTTGATGGCGTGCATCAGCACCACGGCATCCGAGCGCATCAGCGTGAAATAGCCATCGGCTCCAAAGCGCATCGCACGCACGCGGTCGAGCGCCTGCTTCTGGGCGTCTTCGGTGCTCATCTTGCCGGCACGGGCCATCGCCTCGTATTCGGCAACTACTGAATTAGCAGTGTCGGTGACCTGTTCGAGCGCCACCTTGCGATCCGCCAGACGCATCTCGCGCATCTGCCAGACGTTCCACAACGTGATGGCCAACAGGCACACCCAGCTCAACACCAGGGGCAGCATGAGCTTCTTTTTCAGACTGAGGTTTTGCAGCATCCGTCTCCTCCGTTTCTCGTGATCGATGTCGGGACGATTCGCACGTCGTCCTCCATGAGCGGCGCTAACGGCGGCCCGGACACCAAACTTGATCGAGGATTACTACCAATTGGGTAATAGTGGCGGACGTGCCACTCCGCAGCGCGATGCAACGGAGATTTGTGGCAGTTCGTGGCAGCGTAACGCGCCGTAACGAAACGGCGGGCGTCGAAATGCCGTACGGCGTTGCTCTCCAAAATGAGAACCATTATCATCGGTCGGTTTGGGCGGGCATTGTGATGCCATCGCCAGTTGGCCGGTATCTCCTGCTTATCCTCCTTCATCACCGCATGACCGATTCCACGCCAGTCACCGGCCAGCAGCGCCGCGCATTCTGGCTCAAGCATCTTCACCAGTGGCACTGGATCAGCTCCGCGATCTGCCTGATCGGGATGCTGCTGTTTGCCATCACCGGATTCACGCTGAACCACGCCGGACAGATCGAAGCGCGTCCGAAGGTGGTGACGCACTCCGGCACGGCCCCGCGCGCAGTGCTCGACGCGCTCAAGCTTGCCGCGCCTGCGGAAGCCGCCACGAAGAACATCAAGGGCGAAGTGCCACGCGTGCTGGCTGACTGGCTGGGCAAGCAGATGGATGTGGAAGCAGCGGGGCGCGAGGCCGAATGGTCCGCCGACGAAATCTATATCGCGCTGCCGCGCCCCGGCGGCGATGCATGGGTCAGCGTCGAACTCGATTCGGGCGACGTGCAATTCGAGACCACATCACGCGGCTGGGTCTCCTACCTGAACGATTTGCACAAGGGTCGCAACACCGGGCGCGCATGGAGCCTGTTTATCGATGTGTTCGCCTTCGCGTGCCTGATTTTCAGTATCACGGGGCTGGTCCTGCTCAAGCTTCACGCGGGCGGACGCATGGCCACGTGGCCATTGGTGGGCGCGGGGCTGGTGGTGCCCCTGCTGCTGGCCATCCTGTTCATCCATTGAAACCATTCCATCGAGAGAGGTAGTTCCGAGATGCGCCGACTTCTGTCCGTCACCATGACCGGCCTCGTGGCCGCGCCACTGGCACCCGCCATGGCCGCCAGCCTGAGCGTCAAGGTGGAGATTCCCCGCCTGAACGTGGCCGAATACCACCGTCCCTATGTGGCGATGTGGGTGGAGCGCGCCGATCAGAGCCACGTCACGACGCTGTCCGTGATGTACGACGCGAAGAACAAGGAAGGCGAAGGTACCAAGTGGCTCAAGGACATGCGCCAGTGGTGGCGCAAGGCGGGCCGCGACATGCAGATGCCGGCCGATGGTGTCTCGGGCGCCACGCGCGCACCGGGCGAACACACGATGACGTTCACCGAAGGCAAGGCGCCACTCGGCAAGCTGCCGGCGGGCGAATACCAGATCGTGGTGGAAGCCGCGCGTGAAGTGGGTGGACGTGAACTGGTGCGCGTGCCGTTCGTGTGGCCGCCGAAAGCCGCGCAGTCCACCAATGCAAAGGGCGAGCACGAACTCGGCGGCGTGACCGTCGACGTGAAACCCTGATGCCATCCCGAACTGAATGCGAATTGATCCTGACCGGAGCCTGACGATGACCAAGCCTGTCCGCAACCGAATCTCCATCCGACTCGCCGTATTGGCCCTTGCCGCGCTCGCACCGCTGGCCGCGCATGCGCATCGGCAGTGGCTGCTGCCCTCGGCCACGGTGCTGTCCGAGAAGGACGCATGGGTGACGGTGGACGCCGCCGTGTCCAATGACCTGTTCTATTTCGAGCATGTGCCGATGCGGCTCGACAACCTCGCCATCACCGGCCCGGACGGCAAGCCCGTGCAGGCCGAGAACGCCTCGACGGGCAAGTATCGCAGCACGTTCGACGTGCATCTGACCCAGCCCGGCACGTATCGTCTCGCCGTGGTGAACCAGGGCGTGTTTGCAAGCTGGAAAGAGAATGGCCAGACCAAGCGCTGGCGCGGTGCCGCCAATGCGTTGGCCGCCAACGTGCCGGCCAATGCGCAGGATCTGCAGGTGAGCGAACAGGCGGGCCGCGTGGAGTCGTACGTGACCAACGGCCGTCCGAGCAAGCAAGTGCTGACCACGACGGGCAAGGGTCTGGAACTGGCGCCGATCACGCATCCGAATGATTTGATCGTTGGCGAAGCGGCCAGCTTCCGCCTGCTGCTCGATGGCAAGCCGTTTGCGAACCAGAAGGTAGCGGTGGTGCCGGGTGGCATCCGCTATCGCGATCGCCTGAACGAGATCGAGGCAACCACGGACGCCGACGGCAAGTTCAGCGTGAAGTATCCGGCGGCTGGTATGTACTGGATGGAAGCGGAAACTCGCGACGACAAGACATCGATCAAGGAAGCCAAGACCCGCCGCGCCAGCTATGCGGTGACGGTGGAAGTGCTGCCGCAGTAAGCAACGTTGATGCATCGCGTGCTGATTCCCGTGGCGCTCGCTGCGCCGCCGCCGTCTGTCCCGCAAGGACAGGTGCGACAGTGGCATGGCGAGACCATGGGTACCACGTGGACGGTCAGCGCCGTGCTGCCTGCGAATCGTCATGGCGATGAAATTGATGCGGGCATTCGCGCGGTGCTCGACAACGTCATCGCCGAAATGAGCAACTGGTCCGAGACATCGGACCTGAGCCGATTCAATCGCGCGGATGGCGATAGCTGGGTGACGCTGCCGCAAAACGCTTTCATCGTGTTGCAGGCGGCCTTGCAGGTGGCGCGCGATAGCGGCGGTGCTTTCGATCCCACGGCAGGACCGCTGGTGAATCTCTGGGGCTTCGGTCCTGCGGGGAAACGTACCGTCGCCCCATCACCCGACGATGTGGCGCGGGTGCGCCAGCATTGCGGTTGGCAGCGGCTGCATGCCGATGACGTGGATGCATCGCAACGCCGCGTGAGACAGCCGGGCGGACTCTCGCTGGATGTCTGCGCGATTGCCAAGGGTTTCGGTGTCGATGCGGTATCGCGCTATCTCGATGGTTGCGGCGTTGCGCATCATCTCGTCGAGATCGGCGGCGAACTGCGCGGACAGGGACTCAAGCCCGATGGCATGCCGTGGTGGGTGGAACTCGAATCGCCGGTGGCCGATGCCGATGCCGCGCAGCGCACGCTGATCGCGTTGCTGGGTTTGTCGGTGGCAACGTCCGGCGACTATCGCCGCTACTTCGAAGCCGATGGCCGTCGCTATGCGCACACCATCGATCCCCGAACCGGCTATCCGGCCGCGCATGCATTGGCGTCGGTCACGGTGATTCATCGCGAATGCATGATGGCCGATGCGTTGTCGACGGCGTTGATGGTGCTCGGCCCGCACGCCGGGCTGGCTTTCGCCCAACGTCATACGCTGGCCGTGCGCCTGCTGGTGCGTACACCCGATGGTTTCGATGAACTGACCACGCCGGCTTTTGCCGCGATGCTTTCATGATGCGCAAGGTCTGCTGGATCGTCTTTCTCGCTGGCGTGGCACTGGCCATGCTCGCACATGGTCGCGTGCCGATGGCCGCAGGCGTTGTCATCGCGTATGCAGGATTCTGCGCGGCGATCGTGATGACGCATCGCCGCCGTCGCGCCGCGCGCATGGCCGCAGTGGCATCCACATCGGACAGCGGTGTGCGCCCCACGCTCGTCGCGTATGCCAGCCAGACCGGGTTTGCCGAACAACTGGCCGAGCAGACCGCGCGTGCGCTGCAGGGTGCGGGCATGCCGGTGCAATTGCTGTCGTTCACCGATCTCGAAGGATCGCACCTTGCTGCGTGCGATCAGGCGCTGTTCCTGGTCAGCACCACGGGCGAGGGCGACGCGCCCGATAGCGCATCGGGTTTCGCAAGACGATTGCTATCTGGCACTACGCCCGACGCATTGAAACAACTTCGCTATGGCGTGCTTGCACTGGGCGATAGCAGCTATGCAGGCTTTTGCGCGTTCGGCCATGCCTTGTCGGGCTGGCTGCAACGTCATCATGCTCAACCGCTGTTCGATATGGTCGAAGTGGACAACGGCGATGCCGGAGCGTTGCGCCACTGGCAGAACCATCTGTCTGCACTGAGCGGCGGCGCCGAGATCGCGGATTGGGAACGTCCGCGCTATGGCCGCTGGCAACTGGTGGATCGGCAGTTGCTGAATCCTGGAAGCCTGGGCGCGCCGGCATTCCATCTGGCGCTGGAGCCCGAAGCTTCCGGGTCACTGGACTGGCAGGCGGGCGATATCGCCGAGGTAGGACCATGCCTGCCGCCCGATGTCGTAGCGCGGCTGCTTGCGCATCTCTCGCTCGACGGCACACAGCTTGTGCGTTGCGACAGCCGCCCGATGCCGCTGGCTGCGGCGCTGGCCACGCGTTTGCCGTTGCCCGATACGCATCTGGATGCATTGGCCGGATTGAATTCCCAGCAATTGATCGATGCGCTGCCACCGCTGCCGCATCGCGAATACTCGATTGCTTCGCTTCCCTCCGATGGCCGGCTTGAGTTGCTCGTCAGGCAGACGTTTCATGCGGACGGCAAGCTGGGTTTGGCGTCCGGCTGGCTCACCGAACATGCGCAGGTTGGCGGTCATCTCGCGTTGCGTGTGCGGACCAACCGCAGTTTCCATGCACCTGCCGATGGTCGCCCGCTGATCCTGATCGGCAACGGCACGGGACTCGCGGGCCTGCGCGCAATACTCAAGGCACGGGCTGTACAAGGGCATCATCGCAACTGGCTGCTGTTCGGCGAGCGTTCGGCCGCGCATGACGATTTCCATGGGGCAGAACTGCATGCGTGGATCAAGCAGGGTGTCCTCGCGCGCATGGACCGCGCTTGGTCGCGCGATGGTGGTGCGTCGCATTATGTGCAGGACGCCGTGCAGGCCAATGCGGCGATGATCGCGCAATGGGTGGAGCAGGGCGCGGCGATTTATGTGTGCGGGAGTCTGCAAGGCATGGCGGGTGGGGTGCATGCGGTGCTGACACAGATCCTTGGAGAGGAGCGGTTGCAGGGGATGGTGGAGGCTGGGGGGTATCGGCGGGATGTGTATTAGCCCGACTCTCAACCGCTAACTGTTTGCTCCCCTCTCCCGCCGTGCGGGAGAGGGGCGGGGGAGAGGGCCAGCAATGCAAATTGCCACAAGTCGGCAAGCAGAGCCTCCAGCCCTCTCCCCCACCCCTCTCCCACTTCATGGGAGAGGGGAGCGCATAGCAAACGGTGTCGGCAATATGCCGCACCGCCACATGCCCCCACCCCCAACATTCGGCTATCCTCGCAACTCAGTTCCAGACGAGGAAAAACAGCAATGAAAGCCGCCCGTCCCATGCATACCTTCGCCCGCGCCGCATTGGTTGCGTGCCTTGCCACTGCCACACTCACCGCCAACGCCGCCGGCCCCGATAAATTCACCGTAGCCGGATTGGAGAAGCCCGCCACGGTGCTCGTGGATCGCTGGGGGGTGCCGCATATCTACGCCAACACGCTGTATGACGCCTTCTACGTGCAGGGCTTCATGGCGGCGCGCGATCGGCTCTGGCAGATCGATCTGTGGCGCAAGCGGGGGCTCGGCGAGATGGCCAAGGACTTCGGGCCGGCCTATGTCGAAGGTGATCGCATGGCGCGCGCAGTGCTGTTTCGCGGGGACATGTATCGCGAGTGGCTGGCGTATGGCTCCGACGCGAAGCGCGTGGCCGAGGCATTTGTCGCGGGTGTGAACGCCTATGTGGCGCAGGTCGAGGCACGCCCCGAGTTGCTGCCGCCCGAGTTCAAGGCGCTCAACTACAAGCCGTCGCGCTGGCGTGCCGAGGATATCGTGCGCATCCGCCATCACGGCCTGACGCTCAATTTCACAGGCGAGATCGATCGCGCGCAGCTCTTCTGCTACGCGAAGCCGAATGCGGTGCGTGCCGACTGGGTGCGCCGCGAACTGGATCCACCCGTCGAGCCGAAGGTGCCGGAGGGACTCGACACCTGCAACATTCCCGTGGCCGAATTGCGCAAGGCGTATGACCTCGCCACTGCCGCGCCGCGCTTCCCCAAGGAGTGGTGGTCGCAGCCTGTGGCCAAGGCCGAGAACATTCCGGTGAATGCGTTGTACGCCACGCTCGATGCATCGAGCGACACCGCACGCAGCCTGGGTTCGAACAACTGGGTGATTTCGGGTAGCCGCACCACCACTGGTCGGCCGATTCTCGCCAACGATCCGCACCGCGCGCACGGCGCGCCGAGTCTGCGCTACATCAGTCATCTGAACGCGCCGGGCCTGTCCGTGATCGGCGCGGGCGAGCCGTTCCTGCCCGGCATCTCGATTGGCCACAACGGCACTATCGCCTTCGGCCTGACACGGTTCTACATGGATCAGGAAGATCTCTATATCTACGAGACCAATCCTGCGCAGCCGCACGAGTATCGCTACAAAGGCCGCTGGGAGCCGATGGAAACCGTCACCGAGCAGATTGCCGTGAAGGGTGAGGCCACGCCGCGCAAGGTGTCGATCGACTACACGCGCCACGGGCCGGTGCTCTACGCCGATGGCAAGACCAATCGCGCGTACGCCCTGCGCGCGGCGTGGCTTGACCTCGGCATGGCGCCGTACTTCGGTTCGATGGATTACATGCGCGCGCAAAGCTGGGACCAGTTCCGTGCGGCGATGAATCGCTGGGGTGCACCGGGCGAGAACCAGGTCTATGCAGACCGCTCTGGCAACATCGGCTGGATTCCAGGCGGGCTGACGGTCAATCGTCCGAACTGGGATGGCCTGATGCCGGTGCCCGGCGATGGGCGCTACGAGTGGGCCGGCTATCGCAATATGGACGAACTGCCGTGGGCGTTCAACCCTGCGCCGGGTTATGTAGTGACGGCCAACGAGAACAATATCCCGGCCAACCATCCTGCCGCGAAGATCGGCGTGGGCTACGAGTGGAGCGACAGCTCGCGCGCGCGCCGATTGAAGTCGGTGGTCGGCGCCAATCCGCGCAGTTCGCTGGAAGACTCGATGGCGTGGCAGAACGATACGGTATCGCTGCCCGCGCAACGTGTGGTGGCACTGCTCAAGCCGTTGAACAGCATCGATGCGCAGGTGCAACGCGGTCTCGATCTGCTGCGCAATTGGGATGGCAACGAACGCGCGGACAGCGCGGCCGCAGCGCTGTTCGAGGTCTGGTTCAGCAAACACCTGCGAACTGCCGTGGTGCGTGCGGCGTTGCCGCCGGAAGCGGCGCGCCTCGTTGGCGCAGGCGACGCCAGCCGCGTGATCGCGGTGCTGGAGCGCCCCGACACGTGGATGACAGTGGAGAAACGTAACGAGGTGATGACGTCTACGCTGAAAGTGGCGATGGGCGATATCGAGAAGAAACTCGGCACCGATACGAAGACGTGGCAATGGGGCAAGCTGCACACCGCCGTGTTCAACCATCCGCTCAATGCCATCCTCGACCAGAATGCGCGCGCGCAGTATGACGTGAACGCGGGCCCGATTGGCGGATCGTCATTTACGCCGATGAACACGAGCTATCGCAACAGCGATTTCCAGCTGACGGCTGGCGCATCGTTCCGCATGGTGCTCGATGTGGGCAACTGGGATGCGTCACGCGCAATCAACACGCCGGGGCAGTCGGGCAATCCGGCGAGCCCTCACTATCGGGATCTGGCACCGCTGTGGGCCAAGGGGGAATATTTCCCGCTGGTTTATACAAGGAAGGCGGTGGAGAAGGAGAGTAAGGAAAGGGTAGAGTTGGTGCCGCAATAACTTACCTCTCCCGCTTGGTTTGCTCCCCTCTCCCGCGCGCGGGAGAGGGGTTGGGGGAGAGGGCAAGAGGTTCTGCTTGCCGACTTATCGCAATCTGAACTGCCGGCCCTCTCCCCCGCCCCTCTCCCACTTCGCGGGAGAGGGGAGAAAGACAAGGCGGGGATGCGTGGCTTACAACGCCATCTCCAACACCCGCGCCACGTGCACCGCCTCTCTCCCGGCCCCATCATGAATCTGATGGCGGCAGCTCGTCCCATCCGCCACCACCAGCGTCTGCGCATCCGCTTTCCGCACCGCAGGCAACAGCGACAACTCGCCCATCCGCATCGACACCTCATGGTGCTCAGCCTCATAACCAAAGCTGCCCGCCATGCCGCAGCAAGACGATTCGATCAGCGAGGTCTTGAGGTCCGGAATCCAGCCGAGCACCTGTTCCACCGGACGTACCGCATCGAAAGCCTTTTGATGGCAATGACCATGCAGCAGCGCCTGCGCATGGCCGATAGGTTTCAGCGTTGGCTCGAAGCGTCCCGCTGCGCGTTCGCGGACCAGGAATTCCTCGAAGAGGAACGCGTTGTCCGAAAGCTGCCGCGCGGCGTCGCCGTAGCCGTATTGCAGGAACTCGTCGCGCATCGACAGCAGGCATGAAGGTTCCAGACCCACCACCGCCACACCGCGCGAGACGAAGGGCAGCAACGCATCGAGCGCGCGTCTTGCCTCGGTCTTCGCTTCATCGACAAGCCCTGCGGCCAGGAACGTGCGGCCACAGCAGAGCGGTCGCTCGCCAGGTACGCCGGAGAGATGCACGGTGTAGCCCGCAGCCTCCAGCACACGCTGTGCGGCGCGGGCGTTCTCGGGTTCCATGTGGTTGTTGAAGGTGTCGACGAACAGCACCACTTCCTTGCCGCCGGTAGTGGGCGCCACATAGTTCTCGCCCAGAAAAGCCGATTGCCAGCGCGGCAGCGAACGTTTGGCCGAGATGCCGAGTACGCGTTCGCCAAGTTGTGCGAGACCCGGCACGCTATCGCGCAGATTGAACAGCCACGGCATGCGGCTGGCGGCTCCCGCATAGCGCGGCAGGAACGCGACGAGCCGATCACGCATGCGCAGTTTGCCCGCGCGTGCGTTGGCGGCGCGCACTTCGATCTTCATCTTGGCCATGTCGATGCCAGTGGGGCAATCGCGTTTGCAGCCCTTGCACGACACGCACAGATCCATCGTCTCCTTCACGGCGGGATCGAGCAGTCCTTCATTGCCCAACTGGCCCGACAGCGCAAGTCGCAGCGTGTTGGCACGGCCGCGCGTCAGATGCTGCTCGTCGCGCGTGACGCGATAGCTCGGACACATCGTACCCGCGTCGAACTTGCGGCAGTGCCCGTTGTTGTTGCACATCTCCACCGCAGCGGCCAGTCCGAGTGCAGGATCGCGGCCCGTACCCGGGGCGCTCTCTTCCTCGGTGACGGGGTCACGCGTCACGTTCCACGCCGACCAGTCGAGCGCAGGCGTTAGCGGTGTCACCGTATAGCTTGGCGGAAAGCGGAACAGCGCGGTCTCGTCCATCTTCGGCGTGCGCACGATCTTGCCCGGATTGCAGCGATTGTCGGGATCGAACAGCGCCTTCACTTCGGCAAATGCATTGGCGAGCGATGGCCCGAACTGCCACGCCACCCATTCGCCACGGCACAGTCCATCGCCATGCTCGCCCGAGTACGCGCCCTTGTACTCGCGCACCATTGCTGCGGCTTCCTCGGCAATGGCGCGCATCTTGCCCGCGCCGTCGCGCCGCATGTCGAGGATGGGGCGCACGTGCAGTGTGCCCACGCTCGCATGCGCGTACCACGTGCCACGCGTCCCGTGCTTGTGGAATACCTCGGTCAGGCGCGACGTGTACTCGGCCAGATGTTCGAGCGGCACCGCGCAATCTTCGATAAAGGACACCGGCTTGCCGTCGCCCTTCATGCTCATCATGATGTTCAGGCCGGACTTGCGCACTTCCCACAGCGCCTTCTGCGGACCGGCATCAGGCATCTCCACCACAGAGCCGGGCAGGCCGAGATCGGCCATCAACTCGACCAGTTGCTGCAATCCGCGCAACGTGGCGTCGCGATCCTCGCTTGCAAACTCCACGAGCAGAATCGCATCGGGTTCGCCAACCAGTGCGCGGTCGATGACGGGACGGAACGCAGGGTTGTTGCGCGCGAGGTCGATCATCGTGCGGTCCACCAGTTCCACCGCCGCAGGCTTGAGCGCGACGATATGGCGCGTCATGTCCATCGACTGGTAGAACGTGGGGAAATTCACCACGCCAAGCGTCTTGTGCGTGGGCAGCGGTGCAAGCTGCAGCGTGATCTGGCGGAAGTAGGCCAGCGTGCCTTCTGAACCGACCAGCAGGTGCGCAAGATTGACGCTGCCGTCAGCGGTGTAGGGACGTTCGTTCTGCGGCGCAAACAGGTCGAGGTTGTAGCCACCTACGCGTCGCAGCACCTTGGGGTACATCTGCGCGATGGCTTCGCGCTCGCGTTCGGCGATGCGCCGCACGCCATCGGCAATCGCACGATGCGGAGCGGTGTCCGCTGGCCAGTTCGCATCGAAGTGCACTTCCTCGCCGCTGGCGAGAATCGCATCGATGCCCAGCACGTTGTGCACCATGTTGCCGTACTGGATGGAGCGCGATCCGCACGAGTTGTTGCCGGTCATGCCACCGATCGTGCATTGCGCGGCGGTGGAGACATCCACCGGAAACCACAGCCCATGCGGCTTGAGCCACGCGTTCAGGTGATCGAGCACGATGCCGGGCTGCACGGTGACCGTGCGCGCCACGGGATCGAACTCCACAACCTGATTCAGGAACTTGCTGTTGTCGATGACCAGTGCTTCGCCAATGGTCTGGCCGCACTGGCTGGTGCCGCCGCCGCGTGGCAGCAGGGGTGCCTTGAAGTCGCGTGCGATATCGAGTGCGAGTCTTGCATCGGCTTCATCGTGCGGCACCACCACGCCAATCGGCATGATCTGGTAGATCGACGCATCGGTGGCATAGCGGCCACGGCTCGCGCGATCGAACAGCACCTCGCCGCGCATCTCGGCGGCAAGGCGGCGATACAGCGGCGATTGCAGATCGGGCGCGGACGCTGCGCCGGGCATGAAGCGAAGCGGTTGCACGCCGGGTGGCGTGGGGGTAACGGGCAGTGCCATGGGCAGGGATGTCTCCGGGTTGCGAGTACTCGGACACGTCGCCATGGCGTTGCACGCGCGGCTGCGCGTGACGCGTTCAGGCGGCGGCGTCCTGTACGCGTTCTAGTTCGGCAATCAGTGCGTCGTGCTTGTGCTGCAAATGCGCGCGCAAGATCTCGCGCAGCGCGCCGCCGTCCCGCTTCGACAACGCATCGAGCATGGCCCCGTGCTCCTGCACGGCCAGGTCCCATTTGTCGTGATCGAAGTTCGAGCGGAAGCGCAGCGCCTGGATACGCAGGTTGATGCGGCGATAAGTCTCCTCCAGGATCGGATTACGTGCGGCAGCGTTGATGGCGTCGTGGATGCGACGGTTCAGCGCGTAGTAATTGGGCAGGTCGCGGCGCGCATGGCACGCGAGCATCTCGAAGTGGAGCGCGCGAATTTCATTGAGCTCGGCTTCCGTGATGCGCTGACAGGCGAGGTCGCCGGACATCGCCTCCAGCGCGCCCATCATTTCGAACAGGTGATTGATGGTCTCCTGCGACAGCACCACCACCTCGGCACCACGGTTCGGCAGCAGCGTCACCAGCCCGTCGGCAGCCAGTACCTTGAACGCTTCGCGCAACGGCGTACGCGAGACCTGTAGCAGATCGCAGAGCACGCGCTCGTTCAAGCGAGTGCCGGGCGCGAGATCGCCTTCCATGATCATGGTGCGCAGGCGCTGGGCCACGGCCACATGCAGGATCTGGCGGTCTACGGCTTGGGAGGATGCGGTCGGTAGCGTGCTCATCAGGGATCGCTTGGCTTGACAGTATTGTATTCAAAAACTACTCTGGGGCAAGCACGAACCGCGTTCCGGTGTCGTTGACGCCTCCGGAAGCCGCGAAAAGGCTGGCTAGAACCCCTTGAAATCGTTGATTTATAAGGGATTTGTGCGGAATCGGCGGGATTTGCCCCGGGCAACATTATCCCGCATGCCAGACCTGCAGTGCGCATCTGTTTTTTGAATACAAAATTCAAACATAAGGATACGAGGCGACATGATCCGACTGAATTCCCATCCCAGCGGCCGGCACTTCCTGCAGATTCCCGGACCGACCAATGTGCCGGATCGCGTGCTGCGCGCGATGGACTATCCGACCATCGATCACCGTGGCCCCGAATTCCAGCAACTCGGCAAGAAGGTGCTGGCCGATATCCGCAAGGTGTTCCAGACCGCGCAGCCCGTGGTGATCTATCCCGCGTCCGGCACGGGCGCGTGGGAGGCGGCGCTGGTCAATACGTTGTCAGCGGGCGACAAGGTGCTGATGTTCGAGACCGGCCACTTCGCATCGCTGTGGAAGAAGATGGCCGACAAGCTCGGCCTGAATCCCGAGTTCATCGTGGGCGACTGGCGCCATGGCGTGGATGCCGCCGCCATCGGCGCGCGACTGGCCGAGGATCGCAACCACGAGATCAAGGCTGTCTGCGTGGTGCATAACGAGACGTCCACGGGCGTGACATCGGATATCGCCGCAGTGCGTCGCGCGATTGACGGCGCCAAGCATCCGGCGCTGCTGCTGGTCGATACGATTTCTTCGCTGGGTTCCGTGGACTACCGCCACGACGAATGGGGTGTGGACGTGACCGTATCGGGTTCGCAGAAGGGACTGATGCTGCCGCCAGGTATCTCGTTTAACGCCGTCAGCCAGAAGGCCATCGCCGCATCGGCCAACGCGAAGTTGCCGAAGGCGTTCTGGGGCTGGGACGAAATCATCGAATCTAACAAGAACGGTTTCTGGCCGTACACCCCGGCGACGAACCTGCTCTATGGCTTGTCGGAGGCGTGCGACATGCTGTTCGAGGAAGGACTGCCGAACGTGTTCGCGCGTCATCATCGTCACGCCGCGGCCACGCGCGCATGCGTGACGGCATGGGGTCTGGAAATCCTTTGCCAGAACCCTGCGGAATACAGCCCCGCGCTGACCGCCGTGGTCATGCCTGAAGGGCACAACGCCGATGCCTTCCGGAAGATCGTGCTGGAGAACTTCAACATGTCGCTGGGACAAGGGCTGTCGAAGCTGTCGGGCAAGGTCTTCCGCATCGGCCATCTCGGCGACTTCAACGACCTGACGCTGATGGGCACGCTGGCCGGCGTGGAGATGGGACTTGGGTTGGCAGGCGTACCGCACAAGGCGGGTGGTGTGCTGGCCGCGATGGAGAGTTTGAAGAAAGCAGCGGTTGAGCCGGCGTTGCGGGCGGCTTGATTGGTTTAAACCCCTCTCGGTGTTCGCCCCTCTCCCGCAAGCGGGAGAGGGGCGGGGGAGAGGGCAAGTGGCTCAAATCGAGAGAGGTCGGCAAGCAGAACCGCATGGCCCTCTCCCCCAACCCCTCTCCCGTTCCACGGGAGAGGGGAGCAAGACAAGCGGTAAAACAAGAAGCAAAAAAACCCGAGGCCGCCCCTCAGAGGCGTCCCGTCATCACCCTAGGAGACAGATCATGACGTTGCGTTATGCCGCACGCGCGCTAGCGTGTGCTTCGCTGTTTGGTGTGACCTGGGCCGCTCCGGCCTTTGCGTGGGAACCGACCAAGCCGGTCGAGCTTGTGGTGCCGTTCAGTGCGGGTGGGGCGTCTGACCAGATGGCGCGCTCCATCCAGGGCATCATCGCCAAGCACAAGCTGATGGGCCAGCCGATGATCGTGGTGAACAAGGCGGGCGCCAGCGGCGCGGAAGGGTTGATGGACGCGAAGGCCTCGAAGGGCGATCCGCACAAGCTATTGGTGACATCGTCGGCGCTGTACACGGTGCCGATGATCAGCCAGTTGCCGTTCAACTGGCGCGACCTGACACCGGTGGCCATGGTGGCGCAGGACGAGTTCGTGCTGTGGACCAACGCCGAAGCCCCGTACAAGACGCCATCCGACTACCTCGCCGACGTGAAGAAGACGCCGTCCAAATTCAAGATGGGTGGCACGAGTTCCAAGCGCGAAGACCAGATCATCACCGCGCAGACCGAACGCAAGGCTGGGGTGCGCTTTATCTACATCCCGTACAAGGGCGGCGGCGAGGCGGCCACGCAATTGTCGGGCAAGCATATCGATTCCAACGTCAACAATCCTTCCGAGTCCATCGGGCAATGGCGTGCCGGCGAGCATCGTGCACTGTGCGTCTTTGCGCCGGAGCGCATGCACTACTCGGCCAAGATCACCGGCACGCAAAGCTGGGGTGACATCCCAACCTGCAAGGAGCAGGGCCTCGACGTGCAATACCAGATGCTGCGCGTGTTCATGCTGCCCGGTGGCGTGACGCCGGACCAGCAGAAGTTCTACGTGGATCTGATGCAGAAGGTAGTGGCCACGCCCGAGTGGAAGGAATACCTGGAGAAGAACGCGCTCAAGAACGATTTCCTCACCGGACCCAAGCTGACGGAGTTCCTGACTGCCGATGAAGCGCGGCACAAGGACATCATCAAGGAAGCTGGGTTCGTGGCGGCGGTGAAGTAGGGCCTCGACTCTCACCGATTGTTGTCTCCCCTCTCCCGCATGGCGGGAGAGGGGCGGGGGGTGAGGGCCAGCGGTACAAATTGCCAATAGTCGGCAAGCAGAACCTCCAGCCCTCTCCCCCAACCCCTCTCCCGCACAGCGGGAGAGGGGAGAAAACCAACAGAGAGGAAATCCCCATGAACAACGAAACACACGACGCCGCGCCGGCCGCGATATCGGTGCGTGCGGCGGAGATCGCCGTGGCGCTGCTGATTGCGATCGGCGCGGTAGTGGTGATGGTGAGCAATTACCAGATCGGTGCTGGCTGGGCGCCGGATGGTCCGGAGGCCGGATATTTTCCGATGCGCATCGGCGCGCTGATCTTTATCGCGTGCCTGGTGGTGCTGTGGCAGGCGCGGCGAATGGATCGCGAGGCGGTGTTCGTCACGGTGCCGCAGCTGAAACAGGTTGCGGTGATTCTCGTGCCGCTCACGGCTTACATCGGGCTGATTGCGTGGCTCGGCATCTACGTGGCCTCGACCATCTTCATTGCGGGCTTCATGCGCGTGATCGGCAAGTTCGCGTGGTGGCGCGCGGTGCTGACGGGCGTGGCGATCAATGCGGTGCTGTTCTGGGTCTTCGAGCTGCAATTCCGCGTGCCGCTGCCGAAGGGTCCGCTCGAAGCGGCGCTCGGCTTCTAAGGGGCGACCATGGAAGAACTCAATTCGCTGATGGGCGGCTTTGCCGTCGCGATGTCGTGGCACAACGTCGGGCTTATGCTTGTGGGCATCCTGCTCGGCATCGTGGTGGGCGTGCTGCCCGGGCTGGGTGGTCCCAACGGGGTGGCCATCCTGCTGCCGCTGACATTCTCGATGGAACCCACATCGGCCGTGATCATGTTGTCGTGCATCTACTGGGGCGCGTTGTTCGGCGGCGCCATCACGTCGATCCTGTTCAATATCCCCGGCGAGGCCTGGTCGGTGGCCACCACATTCGATGGCTATCCCATGGCGCAGCAGGGCGAGGCGGGACGCGCACTGACGTCGGCATTCACGGGATCGTTCCTCGGGGCGCTTGCCGGTGTGTTGCTGATCACGTTCCTGGCGCCGTTGGTGGCGAAATTCGCATTGCGCTTCGGGCCGCCGGAATTTTTCGCGGTGTACTTCCTGACGTTCTGCAGCTTCGTCGGCATGGGCAAGGAACCCAAGGCCAAGATCGTCATCGCGATGTGTATCGGCTTTGCGCTGGCGGCGGTGGGCATGGACACGGTATCGGGCACGCTGCGCATGACGTTCGGCTCCACCGAAATGCTGCGCGGCTTCGATTTCCTCGTGGTCGTGATCGGCCTGTTCGGTATCAGCGAAATCCTCATGACGATGGAAGAGGGCATCGCGTTTCGTGGCAAGCGCGCCAACATCGATCTCAAGGTGGTGCTCAAGACATGGGCCGAATTGCCGCGCTACTGGATGACGCTGATCCGCTCGTCGATCATCGGCTGCTGGCTCGGCGTGACACCCGGCGGTGCGACGGCGGCATCGTTCATGGGCTACGGCGTGGCCAAGCGTTTCTCGCGTCAGAAGGACACGTTCGGCAAGGGCAATGTCGAGGGGGTGATCGCACCGGAATGCGCCGCGCATGCGGCGGGCACGAGTGCGCTGCTGCCGATGCTGGCGCTGGGCATCCCAGGTTCCGCCACGGCGGCCGTGCTGCTTGGCGGTCTGATGATCTGGGGTCTGCAGCCGGGGCCGCTGCTGTTCACCGAGCAGAAGACGTTCGTATGGGGCCTGATCGCCAGCATGTACCTGGGCAATATCGCAGGGTTGATCGTGGTGCTCTCTACGGTGCCGTTGTTCGCCGCGATCCTGCGCATCCCGTTTGCGATCATCGCGCCGCTGATCCTGGTGGTCTGTGCGATTGGCGCATTCACTGTGCATAACGCGATGTTCGACGTCTGGCTGATGCTGATCTTCGGCGTGATCGGCTATGTGCTGAAGAAGCTCGACTATCCGCTGGCACCGCTGGTGCTGGCGCTGGTGCTCGGTGATCGCGCCGAGGATGCGTTCCGCCAGACCATGCTGATGTCGCAGGGCGAAATGAATGTGTTCTGGTCGAATGGACTGGTGGGCACGATCATGGCGCTGGCCGTGGTGATCCTGGTATGGCCCGTGCTGGGCGGACTCAGGGAGAAGACGCGGCGGCGAATGGTGTCGGCGCACGAAGGCGCCGGAGAATGACCTGACTGAAAAACGGCCCGCGCAAGCGGGCCGTACTGCTTCTGCCGTACTCCGTGAATCAGCCCACGTAGAAGAAGATGCTGATGAACTGGCAGATGCTCCCGCCGAGTACGAACAGGTGCCAGATGCCGTGGAAGTGCTTCACCTTTTCGTCGAACAGGAAGAAGCCGATACCGGCCGTGTAGACCGCGCCGCCTGCCACAAGCCAATACAGCCCCGCGGGCTGCAACGCCGCCGTCAGCGGCTGGAAGGCAATCACCACCAGCCAACCCATGATCACGTAGATCGACAGCGACAGAATCCGTGTGCGATGGCCGATCCACAGTTCCTGGATGATGCCGATGGCGGCGAGTCCCCAGTTGATGCCGAACAGCGCCCAGCCCCATGGGCCGCGCAACGTGACGAGTGCAAACGGTGTGTAGCTGCCCGCGATCAGCAGGTAGATGGCGCAGTAGTCGAGCCGCCGGAGAACGTCCTTGGCCGGTCCGCGCACGCTGTGATAGACGGTGGAGATGGTGTAGAGCAGGACTAGCGTGGTGCCATAGACCACGGAACTGACCACCTTCCAGGCGTCGTGGTAGAGCGCCGAGTAAGTGACCAGCACCGCCATGCCAGCCGCGGCCAGCACTGCGCCCGCGAGGTGGCTATACCCATTGAACCGTTCGCCGCGATACATCCTGATGGCTCCAAGTTGCGAGGTGAATCAGGCGCATATTTTGGCATGGATCGCGAAGTTGGGTGATTTTGCCGGCAGAAGCAGGGTCATTTCATCATCTGGAAAGGGTTTGGCATGGACGCCCTTGCGCCCCGTGGCTGCAGTATCGCTACCGTGGCTGCCGGATGTTCATTCGCAATGCATCTGCATTCAAACGATCGATTCGTATCGCTCTGGTCACATCATTGACATATCAAGCGACGAGACTGCCGGTCTCGCATCGGATATCCCCCCGGGCGAGGGGTGCCCCCCGTCAATCAAGACATTTGGAAAGACAAACGCGGCCGAGAACGCGCCCGGGCACCTGGATTGTTGTTGCTCGGCCCGTCTTTCGACTCCTCGACCTCGACACATGACAACCACAACTCCCGTTCATTCGCGCGTGATCAGGCCGGTGCTGGGTGCCGGCCTGCTGTCCCTGGCCCTGCTGCTGAGCGCCTGCGGCGGCGACGACAACAACAACCCGACGCCTCCGGCCACTGGCGGCGGCAATGGCGGTAACGGCACCACCACGCCGACGGCCTGCACCACCGCGCACTGCGCACCGGCCCCCTGAAAACAGTCAGTCCCGAACAACACCAAACAACTCCCCGGACCCGGCATGACTTTCAACCCATCCAAGCGCAAGTTCCTGCGCAACACGGTCGGCACCGCTGCGGCCGCCGCCACGCTGGCATCGTTCCCGCCGAGCATCCGCCGCGCACTGGCCATCGAGGCCAACAACGCCACCGGCACGATCAACGACGTGAAGCACGTGGTGCTGCTGATGCTGGAGAACCGCTCGTTCGACAGCTATTTCGGCACGTTCAAGGGTGTGCGCGGTTATGGCGACCGCTTCGCGATTCCGCTGGCCAACGGTCAGAACGCGTTCTTCCAGACCGACGCCACCAACAACACGCTCACGCCATACCGCCTCGATGCCAAGCTGGGCAACGCGCAGCGCGCCGGCAGCACGCCGCATACGTGGCCCAATGGTCAGGCAGCGTGGGATCATGGCCGCATGAACCGCTGGCCGGTGGCCAAGAACCGGTTGTCGATGTCGTACTACGAGACGGCCGAAGTACCGTTCCAGCGTGCGCTGGCCGATGCGTTCACGCTGTGCGACGCCTACCACTGCTCGATGCACACGGGCACGATCCCGAACCGCCTGTACTACTGGACCGGCACCAACGGCCCGAGTGGCAGCGGTGTCTCCGCCATGGTCAACGAGTTCAATGGCGGCAATGACGTGGGACCGTCCACGGCCGGCTGGGACTGGAAGACGTATGCGGATCGTCTCGTCGATGCCAACGTGAGCTGGAAGGTCTACCAGAGCCTGGCGGACAACTACGGCTGCAACGAGATGATGGGCTTCAAGCACTGGCGCGCAGCCATGGAATCGATGCCGGCGGGACGACGCCCCGTGGCGCTTCCCGCTGTGTCGCCTGCCTACGATCCGGCCATCGACGATGCATTGAGCCCGCTGGCCAAGGGCTTCGGCAACACCATGCCCGATGGCCTGCTGCAATCCTTCCGCGACGATATCGCCAACGGCACGCTGCCCGAAATTTCGTGGATCATCCCGCCGTCGCTCTACAGCGAGCATCCGGGACCGTCGAGCCCCGCACAGGGCGGCTGGTATGTGCAGCAGGTGCTGGATGCACTGACGGCCAACCCCGAGGTCTTCAGCAAGACCGTACTGCTGATCAACTACGACGAGAACGACGGCTTCTTCGATCACCTGCCGCCGCCTTCGGCGCCGTCGCGCAATACCGATGGCTCGCTCGCTGGTGGCAGCACGCTGGCCGATGCCGACATGGCGTTTGAGTACCACAACTATCCGCCGGCAACGACCACCCAGAACGGCCAGGCTCCGATTGATGGCAAGCCGTTCGGCCCGGGACCTCGCGTGCCGATGTGGATCGTGTCGCCGTGGAGCCGTGGCGGCTTCGTCAACTCGCAGACGTTCGATCACACCTCGACGCTGCTGTTCCTGGAGAAACGCTTCGGCGTGAAGGAGCCGCAGATCGGCGCGTATCGTCGCGCGGTGTGCGGTGACCTGACCTCGGCGTTCAACTTCGTCAATCCGAACGCGCAGGCGTTGCCGACGCTGGCCGGACGCAGCACGAAGGTGACAGTGGACAACCTCGCGATTTCGCAGGCGGCGATGGCCGCGATTCCGGTCCCCACTACGCCGGTCACGCCCGTGCAGCAGACCGGCACGCGTCCTTCGCGCGCACTGCCGTACGAGCTGCACACCACGTCGCGCGCCGATGCCACGGGCAAGACGGTGACGCTGAGCTTCGCCAACGGCGGTGCGGCGGGTGCGGTGTTCCATGTCTACGACAAGCTGCACCTCGATGCCATTCCGCGCCGCTATGTGGTGGAAGCCGGCAAGACCCTGGATGGCGTGTGGAGTGTGGCGGCCGACAACGGCAAGTACGACCTGTGGGTGATCGGACCGAACGGTTATCACCGCGAGTTCATTGGTAACGTCAGCGAGCAGGCCACCGCCGAGATCCAGGTCTGCTACGAGCTGTGCGATCCGCCGCAACTGCAGGTCAAGCTGTTCAACCGTGGCGACAAGCCCTGCACGTTCAGCGCGGCGGCCAAGGCGTATCGCACCGATGGCCCGTGGAGCAAGACCGTGGCGCCGGGCGCCGTGGGCGAACTGGCGTGGTCGCTGGGCGATAGCGGAAACTGGTACGACTTCGAGATCGCCTGCGATATCGCACCGTCGTTCCGTCGCCGCATCGCGGGCCGCATCGAGAACGGCAAGGATTCGATCAGCGATCCGGCCATGGGCGTGGTGGCGTAATCGGACAGGCGAGCCATGCAGTGCGCCGGCGAGTGTGACGTGTACACTTGCCGGCTGGCGTCCGGTCTGGCGATCGGGCGCCATCCCTACACTCCGACACGACCCAATTCACATGAAAACTCTTTCGCTGATGCTTGCCGCCGCGACGCTGGCGGTCTCGGGCATGGCCGTTGCCGCTGAAACGCTGCCTTCGGGCGTGGTCATCGAAACGATCACCAAGGGCACCGGCCCGTCGCCGAAGGCGACTGATTCGGTAAAGGTCCACTATCGTGGCACGCTGACCAATGGCACCGAGTTCGACAGCTCGTACAAGCGCGGCCAGCCGATCTCGTTCCCATTGAACGGCGTGATTCCCTGCTGGACCGAAGGCGTGCAGAAGATGCAGGTTGGCGGCAAGGCCAAGCTGACCTGCCCGGCATCCACTGCCTACGGCGCCCGCGGCGTCCCGGGTACGATCCCGCCGAACTCGACGCTGAATTTTGAGGTGGAGTTGCTGGGGATCGGGAAGTAAGGCTTTCCTCTCCATTGTTTTGACTCCCCTCTCCCGCATCGCGGGAGAGGGGTTGGGGGAGAGGGCCAGAAGTTCTGCTTGCCTACTGTTGGCAATTTGAACCGCCTGCCCTCTCCCCCGCCCCTCTCCCATAGGGAGAGGGGAGCAACCCCTCGGTTCTCGTATATCGCCCCCATGGACTCCCTCTTCCTCATCGTCGCCTTGGGCGCCGCTGTCGCTGGTTTTGTTCAAGGTCTGTCGGGCTTTGCGTTCGGCATGGTGGCGATGTCGTTCTGGGCGTGGGGTGTGGAACCGCATATGGCGGCGGCGATGTCGGTGTTCGGATCGCTAACCGGGCAGTTGCTTGCCGCCTTCACGGTTCGCCGCAAGTTTCACCTCGCCACGGTGCTGCCGTTCCTGCTGGGCGGCCTCGTCGGCATTCCCATCGGCGTGAGCGTGCTGCCGATGCTCGACGTCAACCTGTTCAAGCTCTGCCTCGGCAGCGTGCTCGTGGTGTTTTGTCCGATCATGCTGTTTGCCAGTCGCATGCCGCGTATCCAGCATGGCGGGCGAATTGCGGATGGGGTCGTCGGTGCCATTGGCGGGATCATGGGTGGCATTGGCGGTTTCACCGGCGTCGTGCCCACGCTGTGGTGCACGCTGCGCGGTTTCGACAAGGATCGCCAGCGCGTGGTCATCCAGAACTTCAACCTCGGCGCGCTGATCGTGACGATGGGCGTCTACATCGCTACCGGCCTCGTCACGCGCGACATGCTGCCGATGTTCGCCATCGTGGCGCCCGCCATGTTGATTCCGACCTTGATCGGCACGCGCGTCTACATCGGCATCAGCGAAGTCACCTTCCGGCGCATCGTGCTGACGCTGCTGAGTGCGTCGGGGGTGGCCATGCTTGTGGCATCGGTACCGAAACTGATCTGAGATCCGTGCCCGATGCGGCACATCGCGGAAGCCGGGCTTTGGTCAGCGAAAATCAGGGTTTATACTGATTAGCACATTCCGCCACCGCCCCTGTGGCCGCTTTCGCCCTGCATCGCCCCGCATCATGAACAAGCGTTTTTTCCTCTTCTGCGCCACGTCGTGGACCGCCGCCGCCATCCTGATTCTTGGCAATGGCACGATGTCCATGGATGTCCTGAGCGGCGTCGTGCTGCTGGCCGGGTTCGACCTGCTGCGTCCCTGATCAGCCGCTGCGAGACGCCCCTTGTTGGTGCTCCGCTTGCTGCACGACACAGCTTTTTTCGAAATTGCACGGTGATGCATGCTGCGCCCCTTCGTCGTCATGGCGATTCGGGGAACTAACGACTAGGCTTGCAGATGGTCCGTACGCTTTTGTCCTGCCAGACTTTGCGTACGTCAAATTCAATCGTTCGCAGGGAGGCTTCCATGAAGGCGTTCACGATGGCATTGGCGGTGGCAGTGTTTGTTCCGGGGCTGGCATTCGCAGCCGGCCCGGCCAACCCCGCCGACCGCTACGACTACAACATGCGCACCACCAACAAGGACGGCTATGTGCCGGATCCGGCGCGCGTGTCGAACAAGGATGGCTATACGCCCGACGCGGCGCGTGCTGGCGACAAGTTCGATCCGTACACGCAGGGCGCGAACAAGAGCACGTCGTCGGCCCTGACCGACACCAAGAGCACGAAGAAGAAGTCGTCGCAGAAGGCGCAGAAGAAGGCGCCGGCAGCGCAGTAAGTTGGCGTAGCGAAGTTGTCCCAGGGGCCGCGAAAGCGGCCCTTGTGCGTTTCAGCGCGTGCGGTCTTCGATACGCGCTTCGATACGCTCGATCAACCCATCGATCCATCGATGCAGTTGCCCATCCCACATCACCAGCCCCGTACTGCGCGCCAGGATGCGATACACGCTGCGGCGGTCCACCTTGCTCGCGCGCGCCGGGTCCAGCCAAGCGTCGTTCTCTGCCAGTAGCGCCAGCGTTTCGAGCCCGATCAGGATCGGCCACAGGCACGCGAGCCGCAAGCGGATGGCGGTACGGGGCAGGGCAAAGGTGTAGGCCGCGGCTTCGCGGAAGTGATCCAGTGCGATGCGCAGCAGTTCGTTGCGCATGGGCACGGCGCGCGTGGCATTGGCGGGATCGCACAGCAGTTGAGGCGTCAGGCCGTGGCGGTCGAGCACTTCGGTGGGCAGGTAGCAGCGGCCAATGCGCAAGTCCTTGCCGCAGTCGCGCAGCACGTTCACGAGTTGCAGCGCCTTGCCAAAGCGCACGCCCCTGCGCAGCATCGTGTCGACTGGCGCCTGCATGACGCCGGGTGCGTGCGCGTCGGTCATCGTGGTCCAGAACTCGCCTACGCAACCGGCTACGAGATAGGTATAGCGATCGAGATCGGCCAGGGCCGGCAGCGCGGCCACTTCGCCCGAACGTTCGTCCGGGAACGTGCGCAGATCGAACTCCATGCCTTCAGTGAGCGTGGTAACGATGCCCTGCACGGCGATGCGGTCGCGCATGGCAAGCTGGGCCAGCACGTCGAGCGCAGGACCGATCGATTCGAGCAGCACTTTCTCGTTGGAGTCGGTCTGTTGTCCGGCCACTTCGACAGCGAGGCGTTGCGCCAGTGCGCCGTTGTCATCGATGCCATTCACACGCTCGCGCAGCGCAAGCAGCAGTTGCAGCCGCTGCGCGGGCGGAATCAGCGAAGTATCGGCGATCGTATCGGCGGCGCGAGCCAACAGGTAGGCAAGGCCGACAGGGTCGCGCATGCCCGCAGGCAGGATGCGCAGTGTCAGATAGAACGAGCGGGACACTCCCTTGAGTAACGGGCCCAGCAGGAAGGCCCGGTCTGGTGTCGGCATGGCATGGTGATGGCGTCGAGGAACGGCGCATTGTAGCGGGAGGCCGTGCCGCTGGCGTCACTGCATGTCAGGACTTCTCATACGAGAGTTCGGGATACCAGTCGCCGCGTCCTTCGGGGGTGGTGTCGAGCAATGTCCAGAGTGGATCGGGATCGGGTGCGCCGCGCGGGTCCTGTCCGGGGTCCGATATGTCGAAAGAGAACTCCGAACTGTAGAAAAGGCGGATCGTGCCGTCGCGCCGGCTGAACACGTTGTAGGCGGGCATGTCCTCGTCCCTGGGGCTGACGTAGTCACGTGTGAAATCGCCATCCGTGTCGGCGTAGATCGGCAACTGCGTCCAGCCACGTTCCGCCTTGGCTGTCTTGAGGCGCTCGATGGGCGAGCGCGCGATCATGGCAAGCGCCACGCGTTGTTCGATATCGGGCACCTTGCCCTCCCAGCCCGCCATCAGCGATGTACACATCGGGCAGGGCTTCTCGCGTTGCGGCCCGAACATGTAGCTGTAGATCACCAGCGTGTCCTTGTTGCCGAAGAGATCGGCCAGCGTGACCGGTCCGTTTTCCCCTGTGAAACGATAGGTCTTGGTCACTTCGCCGCCCGGCGGCAGTTCCCGGCGCATGACGGCCACGCGCTCGATATGGCGGCGCAGTTCGATTTCCTCGGCCAGCAGCGCGTTGCGCGCCTGGCGATAGGCGGTGGTTTCGTTCGGAAAGTGGATAACGTTACGCGCGGCAAGCTCGGTTGCCGGCACCAAAGTGGACGATTGCGTCATCGTCTGCCCTCCTGAAAAGCGAAAGCGTGGCGTACGCGCCACGCTGGTAAAAACCCGCGCTACCCGCAAAGCCCGGTCCGGCGCGGCTGTCTGACCAGCATAGGCAAAGACGTGTCCACATGCGCACTACGGCATGTGACAGTCATTCCCATGTCACGCGCGGCGCTGCATAATCTCTTGCATCTGGGCTTCAAGGAATGACCTGATGCGCGTGACGATTCGTACCTCGACGATTCCAGGAACCCTAGACCGTGGCCCATTGCATCGGGCGGCTGTCTACCTCAATACCGAGGATGAAGTTCCACCGCTGATGATCAGCGCCTGGAGTCAACGTGAACCTGAAGTCTTCCTGGCCGCCCAGCGTTGGGCGCGCAGCCACGACTACATGGTTTCGAATCCCCGCAACGGCACTTACTACGGCGGACGCACTGCGCGCTGAAGCATCTGGCGCACCTGGGAGTTTGCCGAAGTGAGACGTTTGCTGTTGTGTTGCCTGGCGCTTGCCGCGTCGGGGCATGCCTTTGCCGATGTGGGCCTGCTGGAACGCCTGGTCGGTGCCTTCTCCCGCGATTCGCTCTGGAAACATGTGCAGGAACGGTGCCTCGTTCCTGCCACGCCTACTCACACCGATTGCGTCGTCGTCGATCGCCAGCGCGGCTTCGTGCTGTACAAGGATGCGATTGGCGCCTCCCACTATCTCGTGATTCCTGACCAGCCCGTCGGCGGCGTGGAAGATCCGCGTGTCTGGTCGGACGGCAAAACACACAGTGCGTGGACGTTCGGCTGGCAGGCGCGTGACATCGTCGCCAAGTCGATTGGCAAGCCGTTGCCCGATCCGCTCGTCGGGTTGGCGATCAATGCGCGCGCGTCGCGCAGCCAGGATCAACTTCATATCCATCTCGATTGCATCAGCGATCGTGCGCGTGATTTCCTGACGACGAACAAGATCGGCACGCAATGGTCCGACCTGAGTTTCCAGGGCAAGCCGGTGCGCGCCATGCTGATTCCGTCCGCGCAGCCCACGCTGACTGTTGATCCTTTCGATGTGGTCAGGCAGAGCGCGGGCGGCAAGGAGATTGCAGACCGTGGCGTGTTCGTCGGCTATATCCAGCCGCCGGGCGGTGTGGCAGGGTTTGTCGTGGTCGATGAGCCGGTGGACAAGGCGGCAGGTGGCAACGGCCACGCGAGTGATTTCCTGGATCGCGGTTGCAAGCTGGGACGTGCGTTGCCATCGGACGGTTGAACCGGCAGAGGTTTTGCCAGGTGGAATGTGAGGCCGGTGGAATGCCGATCATTGCGCGATGATCGGCTTTTTCTTGCGTGTGACGGGCGCCGCGAGAGCCGACGCCAGCATCTTGCCGCGTAGAATACGTCGCGAGCCTCCTTCGACGTATCCCAATGCATACCCCGGCACCAGAACCGGAATCCAATCCGGCAACGCCCGCGTCTGACCGGCGCCCGCACACTTCCGTTGTTCCCAATCAGACCACCGTCTCGCGCGGACTTGCGCTGCTGACCTTTGCTTTCATCCTCAGCCAGTTCTATCGCAGTTGCCTGGCGGTTATCGCGCCCGAGATCCAGCATGACTTTGCGTTGTCGCCCGCCGGCTTCGGGGCGATGTCGTCGTGCTTCTTCCTTTCGTTTGCTGTCGCGCAGATTCCCGTAGGCATCGCGTTCGATCGCTATGGCGTGGGGCGTCCCACGGCGTGGCTGTTGGCGATTGGTGCGTTATCGGCAGTTGGCTTCGTGCTTGCTCCCAACTGGGCGGTGGCGATGCTCGCGCAGATGGGTCTCGGTCTGGCCTGTGCGCCGGTGTTCATGGGCCTGCTGCACTACGCCTCCGAAAATCTCGACGAGCGGCAATACATGCGAATTGTGAGTCGCTCCAACGCGCTGGGCATGGTTGGCGCATTGTGTGCCACGGCCCCGTTGGGATGGATCTCGCAGCACGCGGGATGGCGGCCCGCGCTGGCAGTGTCCGCGTTGTGCATGGTGGGCGCGTGTTACGGCGTGTGGCGTTATGTGCGAGACAGCGGTCACGCGCAGGCGCGGCAGGCGTCGATGGGGGCCATGCTGGCCGAGAGCGGCAAGCTGCTGGCGTACTGGCCGCTCTGGACATTGATTCCGATGTGCGTGGCGATGGCAGCGGGTACGGGTTTCCGTAACGCGTGGAGCGGTCCCTATCTTGCGGATGTGTTTGGCATGCAGGCCGGCGCGCGCGGCGTGGCGCTGACATTGCTGAGCCTGACCGGATTCCTCACCGCATTCCTGCTGCCTGTACTTGTACGTCGCAACACGCTCAAGTCGACCGTAGGCGGATGGGCGTGCTTTGCGATGATGGGCGGTATCGCGCTGACGATCTGGCCCGATGCTGGCGTGGTGTCCGGCGTGGCGATGATGGCGCTGCTGTCCACCATCGGCATGTTGCATCCGCTGGTGATGGCACAGGGTCGAGCGCTGATTCCCGCGCAGGCGCGCGGTCGGGGGCTGGGTGTGCTGAACACGTTCGTGTTTCTCGGCTCGGCGCTGACGTCGTGGGGCTTCGGCCTGATCGCCAACATGGGTCATCAACGCGGCTGGGCGAACCCCGATATCTACGCGGCCATTTTTCTTTCGGCGGTCATCGCCGTGGTGCTGTCGCTGGTGGCCTACTGGTTCAGCCCCACCTCGGCACCGGTTGCGAAGCCCTGACGTCATAGCGAAGCAAGCGCGAAACATCGCACCACAGCGGCGGGTGAGTGGCCTCACTAAAGGGGGCATTCATCCGCCGCAATCATTTCAATATTACAAACAGCTTTCAGTTTGACGTTGTCGCCGCAATTCGCGTTTTCCCTTAGTTTTTGCTCAAGTTTCTTCTACGCCTGACCGTTAGGAATTCCAATGTCTGTCCGTGCGTACATGCATCGCGCGGCTACGCAGGAGGAGCGGCCGTGTGCAATGACCACGGCCTGCCACGAACCAATCAATCAGGTAAGAAGAAATGAAGAATCTTGGTATTGGTGTGCGCCTTGGCATTGGCTTTGGCGTGGTGTTGGTATTGAGCACGTTGATGACGGTGCTGGGCGTCTACAGGCTGCAGGAAGTTGCAGGCCGCACGCACGAGATGATGCAGGAACCGCTGGCCAAGGAACGGCTGGTGAGCGACTGGTATCGGCTCATGTATTCGAGCGTGCGTCGCACCACGGCCGTGGCGCGTAGCAGTGACCCCACGCTCGGCGCGTTCTTCGCCAAGGAGACGGCGTATTCGGTGAAGGCGATTGCGGAACTGCGCGACAAGATCGAACCGACGCTGAAGACCGACGAAGAAAAGGCGGCGTTCAAGAAGATCCAGGTGGTGCGCAATCCGTACAACGATTCGCGCGACAAGATCACCAAGCTCAAGGCCGAGGGCCTGACGGATGACGCGAACAAGGTGCTCGACAACGAGTTCGTGCCGGCTGGCGATGCGTACCTTGCCGAAATCCAGAAGCTGCTCGATATCCAGCGCACGTCGATCGACCAGACCGCTGGCGAGATCAACCACATCTATGAAAGCGCGCGCAACGGCCTGATCCTGCTGGGCGTGATTGCGCTGGCCATCGGCGTGAGCTTTGCCTGGTGGCTGACCATCGGCATCACGCGCCCGCTGCATCGCGCGGTAGGCTTTGCGCGCACCGTGGCCGCTGGCGACCTGACGAGCCGCATCGACGTGGACAGCACGGACGAGACGGGCCAGTTGCTCGAAGCCCTGCGCGAGATGAACGACAACATCCTTGGCATCGTCAAGGAAGTGCGCAACGGCACCGAGGCAATTGCCACGGGTACGAGCCAGATCGCGGCGGGTAACACCGATCTTTCGCAACGCACCGAAGAGCAGGCATCCTCGCTGCAGGAAACTGCGTCGAGCATGGAAGAGCTGACCAGCATCGTGCGGCAGAACGCGGATAGCGCCAAGCAGGCGAGTTCGCTGGCTGTGAACGCATCGGAAGTGGCGACGCAGGGTGGCGACGTGGTGGGGCAGGTCGTGAATACGATGGACGAGATCAACACGTCGTCGCGCAAGGTGGTGGACATCATCTCCGTGATCGAAGGCATCGCGTTCCAGACCAACATCCTGGCGCTGAACGCTGCCGTGGAAGCGGCACGTGCCGGCGAGCAGGGTCGCGGCTTTGCGGTGGTGGCGGGCGAGGTGCGCAGCCTGGCGCAACGTTCGGCTACGGCTGCCAAGGAAATCAAGTCGCTGATCGGGGATTCGGCAGATCGCGTCGAGCGCGGTTCGCAACTGGTGGCGCAGGCCGGCGAGACCATGGAGCAGATCGTGAGCGCGGTGAAGCGCGTGACCGACATCATGGGCGAGATCAGCGCGGCGTCCGCCGAGCAGAGCGCCGGCATCGAGCAGGTGAACCAGGCGGTGACGCAGATGGATACCGTCACGCAGCAGAATGCCGCGCTGGTGGAGCAGGCCGCTGCGGCGGCTGGCTCGCTGGAAGAGCAGGCGCAGCGTCTCAAGGAAGCGGTGGCAACGTTCCGGCTGGCTGCCTGATTGGTTTGAGCAAAAAAAACGCCGGCGGACCTGGATCCGCCGGCGTTTTTTATTCGCGTAAAGCGATACTTCGCGAAGCTATTTCGTCCGCGGCGGCACGATCGTGCCACCCGACTGGGCCGCATCCTGTACGTGCTGCATGTGCGGCATCATGTTGCTGTTCAGGTGGAACATCACCCATAGCGATCCCGACAGCGTGATGACCACCAGCGTCAGCGTGAACATCAGCGAGAGCATGTTCCAGCCGCCCTCCGATTTTGCGTTCATGTGCAGGAAGTAGATCATGTGCACCACGATCTGCACCGCGCCAATCAACAGGATCACGATGGCCGTGGTCGACGACTTGTCGAACACGTTGCCCATCACCAGCCAGAACGGCACAGCGGTCAGGAAAACCGACAGCATGAAGCCCGTCAGATAACCGCCCAGCGTGGAATGCGGTCCTTCCTCTTCATGGTCGTGCTCATGGTCGTGGCCGTGCCCGTGGCCATCCAGTGCGTGGTCTTGCGCGCTCATGGCAGTGTTCCCATCAAATAGACAAAGGTGAAGACGCCAATCCAGACAACGTCCAGAAAGTGCCAGAACATAGACAGGCACATCAGGCGGCGGCGGTTGGCCGGAATCAGGCCGTGCTTGCCGACCTGCACCATCAGCACGAACAGCCAGAGCATGCCGAAGGTCACGTGCAGCCCGTGCGTGCCGACCAGCGCGAAGAACGAAGTCAGGAACGCGCTGCGCGTGGGGCCTGCGCCTTCATGGATCAGATGCGCGAACTCATAGAGCTCCAGGAACAGGAACCCGGCGCCGAAGAGCGCCGTGATGGCCAGCCAGATCTGCGTGCCGGCCACGCGCTTCTGCTGCATCTGCAGCATCGCAAAGCCGTACGTGATCGACGACAGCAGCAGGAACGAGGTGTTGAGCGCCACCAGCGGCAAATCGAACAACTCGGCCCCGGTCGGGCCTCCTGCATATTCGCGGCCCAGCACGCCATAGGCGGCGAACAGGCACGCGAAGATCAGGCAGTCGCTCATGAGGTAGATCCAGAACCCCAGCAGCGTGCCGTTCTGCGGATGATGTTCCTCGGTCAGGTAGAACTGGTAGCCGCCAGGCGGCACGTCGTCGGCCGCGGCGGTGCCTGTGGGCACGGGGGCATGTGCCGGCGTGCCGTTCGGGTGCAGGGGGAGCGTCGTATCAACCATGGCCGGTCATCAGTTGTTGAGTGCGCAAGGCTTCCGTCCGCACCACATCGTCGGTCGGAATGTAGTAATCGCGCTTGTAGTTGAAGGTGTGGATGATGGCGGCAATGATGATGGCCGCGAACGACGCGATCACGAGCCACCAGATGTGCCAGATCAGTGCAAAGCCCATCAGCGTGGAGAGTCCCGCCAGGACGATGCCCGCCGCCGTGTTCTTCGGCATGTGGATCGGAATGAACCCTTCGAGCGGACGCTTGTAGCCGAGCTGCTTCATCTGCCACCAGGCGTCGGTGTCATGCACCACCGGGGTGAAGGCGAAGTTGTATTGCGGCGGCGGCGATGAAGTGGACCATTCCAGCGTGCGGCCATCCCACGGATCGCCCGTCACGTCGCGCAGTTCGTCGCGGCGCAGGAAGCTGACCACCAGCTGGATGATGAAGCATGCGATGCCCAGCGCAATCAGGAACGCGCCGAACGCGGCAATCTGGAACCAGATCTGCAGCGAGGGATCGTCGAAATGGTTCATGCGGCGCGTCACGCCGAGCAGGCCCAGCCAGTACAGCGGCATGAAGGCGAAATAGAAGCCCACCAGCCAGAACCAGAACGATGCCTTGCCCCAGGAGGCCACCAGCTTGTAGCCGAAGGCTTTCGGGAACCAGTACGAGATGGCCGCCATCAGGCCGAACAGCACGCCGCCGATGATCACGTTGTGGAAGTGGGCAATCAGGAACAGGCTGTTGTGCAGCGAGAAGTCCGCCGGCGGCACCGCCAGCAGCACGCCCGTCATGCCGCCGATCACGAAGGTGATCATGAAGCCCACCGTCCACAGCATGGGTGGCTCGTAGCGGATCTTGCCGTGGTACATCGTGAACAGCCAGTTGAAGATTTTCGCCCCGGTCGGTATCGAGATGATCATCGTCGTGATGCCGAAGAACGAATTCACGCTGGCACCGGAGCCCATCGTGAAGAAGTGATGCAGCCAGACCAGGTACGACAGCACCGTGATCACCACCGTGGCATACACCATCGACGCGTAGCCGAAGAGGCGCTTGCGCGAGTAGGTGGCGGTGACCTCCGAGAACACGCCAAAGACGGGGAGCACGAGGATGTAGACCTCGGGGTGGCCCCAGATCCAGATCAGGTTCACGTAGAGCATGGCGCTGCCGCCCTGATCCGCCGTGAAGAAGTTGGTGCCGACGTAGCGGTCGAGCGAGAGCAATGCGAGCGCTGCGGTCAGCACCGGAAATGCGGCCACGATCAGCACGTTGGAGCACAGCGCCGTCCACGTGAAGATCGGCATGCGCATCAGCGTCATGCCCGGTGCGCGCATCTTGACGATGGTGACCAGCAGGTTGATACCCGATAGCAGTGTCCCCACCCCCGCTACCTGTAACGCCCATATGTAGTAATCGACCCCCACGTCCGGACTGTGCAGAATGCCCGATAACGGTGGATACGCCAGCCAGCCGGTGCGCGCGAATTCGCCGACGAACAGCGACATCATCACGAGCACTGCGCCGCCGGTGGTCATCCAGAAGCTGAAGTTGTTGAGGAAGGGGAACGCCACGTCACGCGCGCCGATCTGCAGCGGCACCACAAAGTTCATCAGTCCCGTGATCAGCGGCATGGCCACGAAGAAGATCATGATCACGCCGTGTGCCGTGAAGATCTGGTCGTAGTGGTGAGGGGGCAGGTAGCCGAGGTTGTCGCCAAAGGCCACGGCCTGCTGAATACGCATCATCACTGCGTCGGCAAAGCCGCGCAGCAGCATCACGATGCCCAGGATGACGTACATGATGCCGATCTTCTTGTGGTCGATGCTGGTGAACCACTCGCGCCACAGGTAGCCCCAGACGCGGTAGTAGGTCAGCAGTCCTACCAGTGCCACGCCGCCGAGCAGCACGACGGCAAACGTGGCGATCAGGATCGGTTCATGCAGCGGGATGGCCTCCCACGAGAGTCGGCCAAAGATCGGATGAAGCGGACTGGCGAGTGTGGAGTGCTCGGGCATGTTTGTCACCTGGGCCTGTGTTGACCAATTCTGGCCGACGAGTGAGATGAAAAGCGTTGAAAGCCTGGATTACGCCGATTGCCTGGAATGCCGCATGGCAGACCGTCGCCATCGCAACGGTCACTGCAAGGTCAGCGTAACAATCGCCCGCCGTCCACCGCGCCCGGTGCCGCGCCATCCGGCGCGAATGCCGGCGACACAGCCACGGTATTGCTGGCGGTACAGATTTCAGCGGAAGGATCGAACTTGCCGCGGCTGCGGTCCAGCGCCATCGTGTCTGCCATGCAGGTGCCGCCATCCACGCAACGGTTCAGGATCTGCTGGTAGAGCTCGGGGGCCACGCTGGCATAGCGCCGCACCGGCTCGCGTTCGCTGGGCTTGGCCAGCGCCTGGTAGCTTTCTTTCGACAAGGGTGTGCCCGAGGCTTTCACCTGCTGTACCCATTTGTCGAAGTCGCCTTCGGAGAGGCCGTGGAACTTGAACGACATGTGCGAGAAGCCCGCGCCGCTGTAGTTCGATGACAGTCCCTCGTAGACACCGGGCTTGTTGATCACCGCGTGGAGCTTGCTTTCCATGCCGGGCATCGCGTAGACCATGCCGGCCAGGGAGGGGACGAAGAACGCGTTCATGACCGAGGTGGCCGTGAGCTTGAACGCGATGGGCCGGTCCACCGGCGCGGCCAGTTCGTTGACCGTCGCTATGCCTTGTTCGGGATACAGGAACAGCCATTTCCAGTCCATCGCCACCACTTCCACGGTCAGTGGCTTGATGTCGGCGGGGACGGCGCGTTTGTCGTCGAGCCGTGTGATGGGCCGGTAAGGATCGAGCTGGTGGGTGCTCACCCATGTCACGGCACCCAGCGCAATGATGATCAGCAGTGGCGCGGCCCAGATGGCCAGTTCCAGCACGGTGGAGTGGTCCCACTCGGGGTTGTAGGGCGCGTCCTTGGCATTCTCTCTGTAGCGCCACGCGAACAGCAGCGTCAGGCATATCACCGGGACGATGATGAGCAACATCAGCAGCGTGGCGATGATGATCAGGTCGCGGTTGCGCACGGCGAGGTCGCCGGAAGGTGACAGCAGTACCGCGTTGCCACAACCCGCGACGGTCAGGAGCATGGCGATTGCGGCACTTCTAAGAAGCAATCTTTTCGTCACACCAAATGTTGGCACTGCAGCATCGAAGCGTGGCATGGTTCTCGGAAGTGGCGTTTGAATTACGTCGACGGCGGACCGACGTAGCAATCTTTCGATTTCCAATGGCAGTTTAGGCGCTATTCTTGTCAGTGCGGGACTTTAAGTGCAGTACGACATTCCTTCTGCTCTCGATGGAGACTCCACGATGGCCAGTCTGACCCACCAGCATCGCGCGTCGCCGACTGCACCTCCGGCGCCGGGACACCACGAGGTGGCACCTGCCGAAATCGCCACAGGCGTGGTGATTGGGCGTGCTTCCGAGTATTTCGATTTCTTCGTCTACGGCATCGCCTCGGTACTGGTTTTCCCGAAGGTCTACTTTCCGTTTGCCAGTGAGCTGAACGCGCTGCTGTTCAGCTTCGCGATCTTCTCGTTCGCGTTCATCGGCCGCCCGTTTGGCACCGCGCTGTTCATGCGCATCCAGCGCCGGTGGGGGCGGGGTACCAAGCTGACTGCCTCGCTGTTCCTGCTCGGCACCGCCACGGTGGGCATCGCCTTCCTGCCAGCCTATGCGTCGATCGGCAGCGCGGCGATCTACCTGCTGGCGTTCTTCCGCTTCGTGCAGGGCATTGCGTTCGGTGGCTCGTGGGACGGGCTGCCTTCGCTGCTGGCGCTCAATGCCCCGGCGGACAAGCGCGGCTGGTACGCGATGCTGGGGCAACTGGGCGCGCCCACGGGATTCATCATCGCGGGCGGGCTGTTCCTGTTCCTGCATGCGAGCCTGACACCGGCGGAGTTCATCGACTGGGGCTGGCGCTATCCGTTCTTCGTGGCCTTCGCCATCAACGTGGTGGCGCTGTTCGCACGGCTGCGGCTGGTGGTGACCCACGAATACACGCGGCTGCTGGAGGAAGACGAACTGGAGCCGCTGAGCACGTTGCAGATGGTCAACGCGCAGGGCTTCAACATCTTCCTGGGCGCCTTCGCCTCGCTGGCCAGCTATGCGCTGTTCCACCTCGTCACGGTCTTTCCGCTGGGCTGGGTGATCCTGCACAAGACCCAGGACATCTCCGACGTGCTGGCGATCCAGCTGGTGGGCGGCTTCATCGCGATCATCGGCACGATCATCTCCGGCTGGATTGCCGACAAGATTGGCCGGCGCACCACGCTGGCGGTAATGGCCGTGCTGATCGGTATCTTCAGTCTGGCCACGCCGTGGCTGCTGGGTGGCGATTCCACTGCGCAGGACATCTTCATCCTGGTGGGCTTCGGGTTGCTGGGCCTGTCCTATGGGCAATCGGCTGGCGCGGTCACGTCGAACTTCGATCCGAAATTCCGCTACACGGGCGCTGCGCTGACCACGGACTTTGGCTGGCTGTTCGGTGCTGCGTTTGCACCGTTGGTCGCGCTGGGGCTGTCGTCGCTGTTCGGCCTGGCGGCGGTGAGCCTGTACCTGTTGTCAGGGGTGTTGGGCACGCTGATTGCGCTGCGCGTGAACCGTGCGCTCGGTACACCGGACGAATGACGCCTGACGTGAAAGCGCCGAAGTGAAAGATCTCGTCCGGGGCATCCTCAAGTTCCAGCGCGAAGCCTATCCGCAGCGCTCCGCGCTGTTCCGCCATCTCGCCACGCAGCAAAACCCGGGCACGCTGTTCATCGCCTGTTCCGACAGCCGCGTGGAACCCGCGCTGCTGACGCAGAGCGAGCCGGGCGATCTCTTCGTGATCCGCAACGCGGGCAACATCGTGCCCGCGTACGCGGTGCAGCCCGGCGGTGTGTCGGCCAGCGTGGAGTTTGCGGTGGCCGGCCTGAAGGTGCGCGACATCGTGATCTGCGGCCACTCGAACTGCGGGGCCATGACGGCGGTGGCGATGGGGCAGGACCTCGACCATATGCCGGCCGTGGCGCGCTGGCTCCAGCATGCTGGCGGTGCGCACAAGATCTGCCTGGCGAAACCGCATACGTCTGACCGGGAGCGCGTTGACGACATGGTGCGGCAGAACGTGATCGAGCAGCTTGCGCACCTGCGCACGCATCCGTCCGTTGCACAGGCACTGGAAGAGAAACGCGTGGACCTGCACGGCTGGGTCTATGACATCGGCACGGGCGGCATCGATGCCTACGACAGCCGCACCGGGAGCTTCGTACCGCTGGTCGAGCATCCCGAGGTCACGGCCACCATTGCACGAGCATGATTGCCTTGCGAACAATCGACGGAAAAGTGCAACAAAGGGTTCATTAACTGGGCGATCTGGCCGTAGTCAGGAATGATGTCATGCATACGGATTGATATGCCGGCCTGAACCCCGAACATGCAACTGCCCCCGATTCCTCCCAACGAAGCCCTGCGCGTGGCGACGCTGCGCTCACTGAATATTCTCGACACGCCGTACGAAGAGCGATTCGACCGTCTGACGCGCCTGGCCAAAAGACTGTTCGATGTACCGATTGCAGTCGTCAGCCTGATCGATACCAACCGGCAGTTCTTCAAGGCTTGCGAAGGACTCGATGGCAGGGAAGCGCCGCGCGATACGTCGTTCTGCGGCCACGCCATCAACTGCGACGACATCCTGCTGATTACCGATGCCACGCAGGACCCGCGCTTTCATGACAATCCGCTGGTCACGGGCGAACCGAATATCCGCTTCTACGCAGGATGCCCGCTCGCGGCGGCCAATGGCGTGAAGCTTGGCACGCTGTGCCTGGTAGACCGGACGCCGCGCGAGTTTGGCCCCGAAGACCGCGCGTTGCTGCACGACCTGGCACAGATGGCCGAGCAGGAACTGGCAGCGGTGCAACTGGCGACGATGGACGAACTGACATCGTTGTCGAATCGTCGCGGGTTTGCCGTGCTGGGCCAGCATGCCGTGGAACTGTGCCGACGACTGGAGCGGCCCGCGACGCTCGTGTTCTTCGATATGGATGGCTTCAAGCTCATCAACGACCAGCTCGGCCATGCCGAGGGGGACCGCGCGTTGATGGCGTTCGGAGCGGAATTGCGCGCGGCGTTTCGGGAGTCCGATGTGGTGGGGCGGCTTGGTGGCGATGAATTTGCCGCGCTGCTGACCAATACCGATCTGAACGGTTGCACCGACGCGCTGGCACGGTTGCATGCGCAGGTGGCGGCGTGGAATGCGCGCAATCCGGCTGGCTATGCGCTGCGTTACAGCACGGGCGCCATTGCGTTCACGCCGCCGCGCCATGGCAACATCCACGACCTGCTGGCCGAAGCCGATGCGGCGATGTATCGCAACAAGGCCGAGCGCAAGGCGGCGCAGAACCCTCAGTAGCGCCGGATCAGCGCGGACGCGGCACGCTGCGGTCGGGCGCCGCGCGCATGACCCCAGCGGCGATCTCCTGCATCAATGCGTCGATGGCATCGATCTCGGCTTCGCCGAGGGCGGCCGGCATGCGCGTTGCGCCCCAGTCGCCGTAGATCAGCGCGATACAGCGATTGCGCATCTTGACGGGTGCCAGCACCACGGAGCGCGCGTCGGGCAATGCATCGCGATACCAGCGCGGCATGCGGTGCGCCACTTCAGGCTCGAACGTGTCCTCGATCAGCAGGGGGCGCGACGACAGGCCCGCGAAGTGGAAGACGTCGGGGACGAATCCTTCTTCGAACGACAGCGCCGGCAACGCCTCGCGCATGCCTTCGCCAAAGCCCAGCCGCGCGTGGAAACGCCGCGTCGCCGGGTTCAGCATCATCAGGAAGCAGCGCGAAAAATCCAGCGCGCGCATGCTGGTCTCCAGCACCATCGGCGCCAGTTGAGACACCGACAGGCCCGCACCTTCGCGGCGTACCTCGGCCAGACCTTGCTGCAGCCGCTCCAGCACGTGTACGGGCTGCGCACCGTGCGACGCCGCGCCATCCGTGGGAGCGACCGTTTCCGCCTCGGTGATCGAGGCATTGAGCGTATCGGCCTGGCTCACGGCCACGCCGACATCGCCGGGATTCAGGCCCAGCATCTTGGCGTGCGACATCAGCAGCGCCTCGACCGATTCCTGGGTGCCTTCGCGCACCATTGTTACCGCCGCTTCGGAGGAAACATGGGCGATGGCGGCAAGCCAGTCCGAATGCGTTTCGATGCGGGTGTCCGACGAGATCGTGCGAGGTTTCATCGCATGGGCGATCAGCCCCGGCAGGCGCCATTTCGCGGCAGCGGCCTCGGCGATTTCCTCCAGCGAGACGCCAAGCACCTCCAGCGTGGCCTCGTTCTCCGTCATCGGATGCGCGGCGCACATGGCCTCCACGCGCTCCCATTCGTCGGGGAAGTAGAAGACCAGCAGCAGCCGGCTCATGTGGTACATCAACGTGCAGACGACGGCTTCCTCGCCCTCGTTGATGCCGCGTGCCTGGCTCAGTGCGCGCGTGATCTCGCCCGCCACCAGCACGCGTTGCAGCGCCTTGGCGGCCTGCGGGCGCTTGGGCGCCACGCCGTGGAAGTAATCGAGCAACTGGATGCCGAGCGTGAGGTGGCTGATTGCCTCCACGCCCAGGACCAGGATCGCGCGCGAGACCGTGGTGACCTCGCCGCCGAAAGAGCGGTACATGGCCGAGTTGGCCAGCCGGATCACCTTCTGCGACAGGCTGAAATCGGAGAGCACGCTCGTGGCCATCTCGCCTACGCTGAGATCGGCATTGAGCGTCTTGAAGATGTTGTCGACACAGTACTGCAGCGTGGGGAAGTCTCCCTGCTGCGCCATCCGTGCCCACAAGGTCTCGAAGAAGGCTGTCTTGGATGACATCAGGCAGCCACCCGTTGCGTGAAGACTTCACCCTGGCCCATGACGAGCGTGCCGTCGAGCACCGAGTTCTCGAAATCGGCCGGACTCAGGGCGCGCGCATAGCGCCAGCCCTGTACGAGATCGCAGCCCTGCGCCGCGAGCAGATCGCCTTGCGCCTCGGTCTCCACGCCCTCGGCGATGGCCACCAGGCCCAGCTCGCGCGCCAGCGACAGCACCGCGGAGACAATGGTCCGCGCGTGCGGGGAATCGATCATGTCCGCCACGAAACTGCGGTCCACCTTGAGTGCAGACAGCGGGAAGCGGCGCAGATAGGACAGGCTCGAATAGCCGGTGCCGAAATCGTCCACGGCAAAGCGGATGCCGAGCGCGCGCAGCGACAGCAGCAATTGCTCGGCCGCCTTCGGGTCGGTCATCAGCACGCTTTCCGTGATTTCCAGCACCAGACGGTCCGCGCCGATACCGGCGTCCTGGATGGCGGCGCGCACGCTGTCGAAGAAGTTCGGATGCAGGAACTGCACGGCCGATACGTTCACCGACATATGGCCCACGTGGATGCCCTGTGCATCCCAGGCCGCCAGTTGCGCGCAGGCGCAGCGCAGCGCCCAGGCGCCCAGATGCTTGATCAGGCCATTCTTCTCGGCCACGGGAATGAAGATGTCCGGGCGAATGGCTTCACCGGCATGCTCCCAGCGCATCAGCGCCTCCACCGCGCAGATCTTGCCGGAGTCCGGCCAGACGATGGGCTGGTAGTGCAGCAGGAATTCGCCGTTCTGCACGGCCTCGAACATGCTTTGCTCGATGCGGAACTGCTCGTCGAGCCGGCGATCGAGTTCGGACGTATAGACGCAGTAGCGGTTCTTGCCCAGCGCCTTGGCCTCGTACATCGCCAGGTCCGCGCGGCGCAGCCATTGCGATTCGCTCTGCGGCGCGCCGGCCGAATAGGCCAGCCCAATGCTGGTGGTGATGCGCACATGGCAGCCGCCCAGCAGGAAGGGCTGGCGGCAGACGTGGATCACGCGCTCCAGAATCCGCACGGCGTCGGCCTCGGAAGCCAGGCCATCGAGCAGCAGCACGAACTCGTCGCCGCCCAGGCGCGCCACGCTGTGCCGCGTGCGCACGGTGTCCTGCAGCCGGGCGCCCACTTCCTTGAGCAGCGCGTCACCGAACTCGTGGCCGAGCGAATCATTGATGTTCTTGAACCCGTCCAGGTCCATCAGCGCCAGCGCAAAGCCCTGGCCTGCCGCGTTGCCGGGCTGGGCAAGGCGTTGCCCGGACGTGTATTCCTCGATCCGCTTGCGAATATAGGCGCGGTTGCCCACGCCGGTCAGCGGATCCAGGAAGGCACGCTCGGTCAGTTCGCGCTGGGATTCCACCCAGTCGGTAATGTCGTGGCCGAAGAGCAGCAGGGTGCGGGCGCCATTGGACGCCGTGTGCTGGCTGACCCGGAGGTCGATCCAGTCCGGGCCGCCAATGCCGCCGGCCATGCGCACGCGCTCGCGGCGCGCGGCGCCATCGTGGGCGCAGCCATTCAGCATCTGGGCAACACGCTCACGGGATTCCAGCGCAACGAGGTCGAGCAACGACGCACCGCGCAGATAGTCGAGCGGGTACACCAGCAGATCGGCTGTGGTCTCGGTGGCTTCGAGAATCCGGCCCTGGGCGTCCACCCACATGGCCAGCGCGCCGGATGCTTCCAGCAACGCCCAGGCCTCGCCCCCGGCAGGGGTGGCACCGTGCGCACGGCGGTCGGCCGGCTCGGGTGCCAGGGCTACATCGTATGCAAGCGCGGTCATGTACTTTTTATGCCCGAAGTCCGGTGGACGCAGGATGGATATCGGATGGAATTGTCTGAAACTGAAATGCCGCCGCCTGTTTGACCCAAAACCAGTCCATGGCAAATGCATGCCCGGATCATGACCACTGGCTTTGACAGGCGGTGTGGCGCAACAGCGCCGATTCTAATACGAGGTTGCATACGCCTGTAGGCCGCGCTGCGTAACGGATTGCGGGAATCGGCGCCGCTACAACAGGCGGCTTGTCCGGCACACGCCATCCATGCACCGGGATTGACACGATGTAGTGAAATCCGTGACACTCGCTGCCATGACCTGTCTCGGCCTGCAATCCAACGCCATCGCCATCGCGATTATTCGCACCATTCCAAGAATGGTGGGTTAGCGCGCGTCCGAAACAGACAAACAAACCCGCCCAACGAGGCGGGTTTTTTGTTGCCGCCTCCTGGGTTCCACGCTTTCAGCCAGGAGTGCCGTATGCCATCGACCGCCGCAGTTTCCCGCCTCGCCCCCGCTTTCCCGCATGCCTTGCCGGTTCCTGGCGACATCGGCGCGATCGATGCCGATGACTACCTGCGGCGCATCCTGACCGCCCGGGTCTACGACGTGGCGCGCGAGACGGTGCTGGAACAGGCATCGAGCCTCTCGGCCCGGCTCGGTCACCGCGTCTGGCTCAAGCGCGAGGATCACCAGCCCGTTTTCTCCTTCAAGGTACGCGGTGCCTACAACAAGATGGTCAACCTGCCCGCCGATGCATTGGCGCGCGGCGTGATCACGGCGTCGGCCGGCAACCACGCGCAGGGCGTGGCACTGTCCGCCGCGCGGCTGGGCGTGCGCGCCATCATCGTGGTGCCGCAGACCGCGCCACAGGTCAAGGTGGATGCCGTACGCGCCCACGGGGGCGACATGGTGGAAGTGGTGCTGGCCGGTGAGTCGTATTCCGATGCCTACGACCACGCCATGGTCTTGCAGCGAGAGCATGCGCTCACGTTCATCCCGGCGTTCGATGATCCCGACGTGATTGCCGGGCAGGGCACGGTAGGCATGGAGATCCTGCGCCAGCATCGCGGCGCACTGGACGCCGTCTTCGTGCCGATTGGCGGCGGCAGCCTGGCGGCGGGCGTGGCGTCCTATATCAAGGCGGTGCGGCCCGAGGTGCGCGTGATCGGCGTGCAAACCGAGGACTCCTGCGCCATGGCCCGCTCGCTGGTAGCCGGCGAGCGGGTGACGCTGGAAACGGTGGGGCTGTTCTCGGATGGCACGGCGGTCAAGCGCGTAGGGGAAGAGACCTTCCGGCTATGCCGGCATCTGCTGGATGGCGTGCTGACCGTGGATACCGACGCCCTGTGCGCGGCGATCAAGGACGTGTTCCAGGACACCCGCAGCCTGGTGGAACCGGCCGGCGCACTGGCCGTAGCGGGGTTGAAACAGTATGCGGAAGGGTTGCCCGAGGGATCGGCGCAATCGCTGGTGGCGATCACGTCGGGGGCGAACATGAACTTCGACCGGTTGCGGATCGTGGCGGAGCGGGCGGAGGGAGCGCGGTAAATTGCTACGGGTTTTCTCCCCTCTCCCACTGCGTGGGAGAGGGGAGTCAAACCGTCAGACCTTGCTTGCCACAAAATCCTCGGCATCCACATCGTAGTTCGCCGGTTCCCAGCGGATCGCCAGCAGCGCCAGCAACCCAAGCAGCGGAGCCAGCGCGATCACCCAGAACACCTTGGTCGCCAGCGTGGCGGCCAGCACCGGGAACAGGAACAGCGATGCCGTGGAACTGGCGCGCATCAGCGTCTGGTTGAAGCCCACGCCCACGCCGCGCAGCGAGGTGGGGTAGCTCAGCGACGCGTATGTCATGGTATGCGCGCCGGGACCGAAGCCCTGGCCCAGCAGGAAGACCGCCAGGAACGAGATGGCGAGGGCGATCTGCGCCGTGCCGGCCGGCTTGCCGATCAGCGCCAGGCCGACCAGTGCGGCCAGCTGGAAGCTGTAGCCGGTCACGGTCAGCTTCCACGCGCCGGTCTTCGGCACAAGGTACACGCCGATCAGGCCGCCGACAAACGCGAACAGCAGGTTCAGCGCCAGCGAGATCAGGATCGTGTTCAGCATCGTCTGCGCCAGGAAGCTGGCGATGATGACGGGCAGGCCGAACGCCACCGCGTTATAGGCGAACGACGAGGCAATCGACATGATCGTGGCCAGCGTGGTCCGGCGCGCGTACACGCCCTTGAGCAGCAGGCCGTAGTTGCGCCACGAGGCCGGACGCTTGGGCGGCTCCACTACCGCGTCGGGCGCCACGGTGGCGTCGATGCCGTAGGACTTCCGCAGGATCTTGGCCGCGCCTTCGAGGTCGCCCTGGTTGGCGGCCCAGATCGGGGATTCGCTCATGTAGCGGCTGCGCACGGCGATGATGATCAGCGCGGGCACCGCACCGAAGCCGAGGATGATGCGCCACAGCAGGCCGCTATGCGATTCCGGCAGGATCGAGTAGCAGCCGAGCACGAGCAGGTACGAGACGCAGATCGCCGCGTACCAGGTGGGGCACCACATGGCCACGCGCGCGGCCTTGTTGCCGTGTCCCTTCAGTTTCGAGAATTCCGCGAGGAACGCCATGGCCACCGGCAGGTCGATGCCGACGCCCAGGCCCATCACAAAGCGCGCACCGGCCAGCACGTACTCGTTCGGTGCCAGCGCACAGGCGATGGCGGCAAAGACGAAGCAGAGCATGTCGGCCATGAACACGCGGTAGCGGCCGATGCGGTCGGTCAGGTAGCCGCCCAGGAACGCACCGACGATGGCGCCGAACGTGATGGCCGATGCCACCATGCCCGTGCCGGCCGGCGTGAGGTTGAATTCGCGGGTGACGTCTTTAAGGCCGAAGGCCAGCGCGCCGAGGTCGTAGGCATCCAGGAAGATGCCGCCGAGCGCGATGGCTACGACGATGCGCGCGTTGCTGACGGCCGCGCCGCCATCGTTGACGAGGCGGGTCACATCGGCGGCGGAACGGATGACGGCCTTCGATGGGGCCGCCGGGCTGGCCGCCGCCGTACTGGCGGGCGACAGGGCGAGATCGACTGACATGGTTTTGTAGTTTTGAGGGCTGGAATGGAATCGGAAAACAGCGCGAAAGCCTCCCTGACCCTCGCCCCGACCAGCGGCGAATCGTACGACAACCCCTTGTTCAGACCAAATGCATTGTTGTTATATCTTTAGAACTGCACACATAGCGGGGTCATGGTGGAGCGACGATTGCAGGCAAGTTGAAAGGTTGCCCTTGCGAACGTGATGTACGATGACCGCCAGCTTTTTCACCGACAGGAGACATCGGGCATGACAACGCATAACAAGGTGGCACTGGTCACGGGCGCCGCCCGTGGTATTGGCAAGGCCGTGGCGCAGGCCATGCTGGCGGATGGTTATCAGGTGGTATTGGCGGGCCGCACCGCCGAAACGCTGCAGGCGCTGGCCGACGAAGCCAATGCTGCCGGACAGACTGCGCTGGCCGTGCAATGCGATGTCAGCGACCCCGCTTCGGTGGATGCGCTCTACGCGAAGGTCCGCGAGCGCTTTGGCCGGCTCGATGTGCTGTTCAACAACGCCGGTGTCAATGCCCCGGCCTTACCCATCGACGAACTCTCGGTCGAACAATGGAAGGCTGTGCTCGATGTGAACCTGACCGGCGCCTTCCTGTGCGCACGTGGCGCGTTCGCGCTGATGCGTGCGCAAGACCCGCAGGGCGGCCGCATCATTAACAACGGCTCGATTTCTGCGCACGCTCCCCGGCCCAACACGGTGCCCTACACGGCGACCAAGCACGCGATCACGGGGCTGACGAAGAGTCTTTCGCTGGACGGACGCGCCTACGACATTGCCTGCGGCCAGATCGACATCGGCAACGCCGGCACCGACATGGCCAACCGCATGGCGCGTGGTGTGCCGCAGGCCAATGGCGAAATCCGCCCGGAACCGCTGATGGATGTGGCGCACATCGCCAGTTCGGTGCTGCACATGGCCAACCTGCCGCTGGCGACCAATGTGCAATTCATGACGGTGATGGCGACGAAGATGCCGTTTGTGGGGCGGGGGTAGTGGTTCGGTGTGCTCCCCTCTCCCGCTTGCGGGAGAGGGGCGGGGGAGAGGGCCAGCGGTTCAACTTGCGAAAAGTCGGCAAGCAGAACTTCCAGCCCTCTCCCCCAACCCCTCTCCCGCGTGCGGGAGAGGGGAGAAAACCGAGAGAAAGAAACGCTTACCGCCGCCCCGCCATGAACGCCGCAGCATCCGCCGCCGTCATTCCTCGCTCATCCTTCGCTTCCGGGTCTGCCCCGTGAGCTTTCAGCAGTTCCACGATTTCCCCACGCTGGAACATCGCAGCCGTCATCAGCGCCGTGCGGCCGTCGGGCGATGCGCCTTCCACGTCTGCGCCATATTCGAGCAGGATTTCGATAATTTCCTTGTAGCCCTTGTATGCCGCGCCGGCGATCGGGGTCTGGCCCATGGCGTTGCGGATGTCGGGCGAGGCGCCGGCAGCCAGCAGCATGCGCAGCGCGTCGGGGTGGCCGTAGTAGGCCGACAGCATGACCAGCGTGTCGCCTTTTTCGTTGCGCAGATTGATCGGCATGCCGCGCTCGATTAATGCCGCCAGTGCGGTGGTGTCGCCGTTGCGTGCCAGATCGAACACTTGGCCGAGCGCCGCGATCATGCGGGCTTCGTCTTCGGCGGTCATCGTGGGAGTCTTGGGCGTTTCCATAAATTGCCTTTCTGCTGAAACCAGCGCCCTGCAGCAGCAGGGCGCCCGGCTTCCATCAAGTTACTTTGCTTCGATCTTCTCGATCGCGGCGGCCACGCCTGCGCCGTAGGCCGGATCGGCCTTCGTGCAATGGTCGATGTGGCGCTGCTGGATATATCGCGACACGCCCTTGATGGCACGCGCCGTGTTATCGAACAGCACCTGCTGCTGAGCGGGCGACATCACGCGGAACAGCGCGCCCGGCTGCGAGAAGTAGTCGTCGTCCACGCGATGGTTCCAGTGGTCGGCGGCGCCTTCCAGCGTCAGCGGCGGCTCGCGGAAGTCGGGCTGCTCGGCCCACTCGCCCTTGGTGTTCGGCTCGTAGGCGATGGTGCTGCCGCCGTTGCTGTCGGTGCGGCCACGGCCGTCGCGGTGGTAGCTGTTGACGTACTTTGCGGCCTTCGGCGCGTTGACCGGAATCAGGTGATGGTTCACGCCCAGGCGGTAGCGCGCGGCGTCACCGTACGAGAACAGGCGGCCCTGCAGCATCTTGTCCGGCGAGAAGCCGACGCCAGGCACGATGGTCGACGGTGCGAACGACGACTGCTCGACCTCGGCGAAGTGGTTGTCCGCGTTGCGGTTCAGTTCCAGCATGCCCACTTCGATCAGCGGGTAGTCCTTGTGCGGCCAGACCTTGGTCAGGTCGAACGGGTTGAAGCGGTACTTGCCGGCGTCGGCCTCGGGCATGATCTGCACGCAGAGCTTCCAGCGCGGGAAGTTACCGCTTTCGATCGAATCGTACAGGTCGCGCATGTGGTATTCGCGGTCCTGGCCCGTGACTTCGGCGGCTTCGGCATCGGTCAGGTTCTGGATGCCCTGCTGGGTCACGAAGTGGAACTTCACCCAGTAGCGCTCCATGTCCTTGTTGATGAAGCTGTAGGTGTGGCTGCCAAAGCCGTGCATATGGCGCCAGCTACGCGGAATGCCGCGATCGCTCATGACGATGGTCACCTGATGCAGCGCCTCGGGCAGGCCCGTCCAGAAATCCCAGTTGGTTTCGGCGCTGCGCATGCCGGTGCGCGGGTCGCGCTTCACGGCGTGGTTCAGGTCGGGGAATTTCAGCGGGTCGCGCAGGAAGAAGACCGGCGTGTTGTTGCCCACCAGGTCCCAGTTGCCTTCTTCGGTATAGAACTTGATGGCGAAGCCGCGAATATCGCGTTCGGCATCGGCCGCGCCGCGCTCGCCGGCCACCGACGAGAAACGCATGAACAGTTCGGTTTTCTTGCCGACTTCCGAGAACAGGTTGGCGCGCGTGTACTTCGTGATGTCATGCGTGACGGTGAACGTGCCATAGGCACCGGAACCCTTGGCGTGCATGCGGCGCTCGGGGATGACCTCGCGGTCGAAGTGGGCCAGTTTCTCCAGGAACCAGACATCCTGCAGCAGGGCAGGGCCGCGCGGACCGGCCGTCTGGATGTTCTGATTGTCGACGACGGGCGCGCCGAAAGCGGTCGTGAGCTTGTTCATGTTGGGTTCCTCTTGCGGTGGCGTGGCCTCGATGGACCACGCCTGGACGTTTGTGGGTCTGGCAATGTGCAGGAGATTGCCGGCCGGCCTTCGGACTTTCCCGGCAGCATTCGGAGGTCAAACTCTGACTGAATGCGTGGAAGTCCGGCCAACTATCGCAGATGAAATGCGACAAGTCACATCGTATTGATCAATGACCCCGATAGGCCATCAGACTTTTTGGTTACTGAAGTAAATATTTTCGAGATCGCACGATGGTGTGCAGGGGAGAGGGCAAAGGCGGGGCGGAATGCCTCTCAGTCGTCGGCCGTTGCGAACTGGAATTGCCCCTTGCCCTGGGCCTTGGCCCGGTACAGGGCGCGGTCGGCCAGGTGGAGGATGTCGTCGGCGGTCAGGCCGTCGGGGCGTACGTGGGCGATGCCGATGCTGACGCCCAGCCGGGCGTGGTGGCCGCTGGATAGTACATAGGGCGTACTGACCTCGCGCAACAGGTCGTTGGCCAGAGACTGCACGCTTTGCTCGCTTTCGTTGCGCAGCACAATGACGAATTCGTCGCCGCCGATGCGATAGACCAGCCCGCGCCCTGGCACGGCGCCCCGCAGCCGCTCGCCCACCCGCACCAGCAACTCGTCGCCGCTGCCATGGCCATAGGAGTCATTGACGGGCTTGAAACCATCCAGATCCATATAGAGCAGGGTCAGGAATCGCCCTGCCGCCATGCGCTGGGCGCTGGCTTCGCGGATATCGGCCAGTAGCGTGGAACGGTTCAGCAGGCCGGTCAGGGAATCGTGCCGGGCGCGGTGGGCGTTCTCGCGCTCGGAGCGCATGGTGGCCACCACCATCGCGTTCATGCGGAACGAAGCGCTGGTCATGCTGAATACGTACACGGGCAATTGCAGCAGCGTCAGCAGGAACACGGGCTCGTGCGCCTGTAGCGCGCCCACGCAGATCGGACCCAGCGTCAGCAGGATCATCATCGCTGTCATCCGCGGCGCGCCGTAGTTGCGGAAACAGATGCCGCCGCACATGGCGGCAGCGGACAGGCAGGCCATGGCCGCGCTGAGCCAGTCGCCACTGAGCACGCTGAGATACGCCCCGCCGCCCACGCTGGCGGCCCACGCCAGGGTCAGCGCGATGTGCCAGTCCGTGAGCGTGGGGCGATGCTCGCGCGCCGCGCGGCGGGCCGCGAACAGCACGACGACGCGCAGCGCGCAGATGGCCGCTTCCAGCGCCAGCCATGCCATGAACTCGGGCCGGCGCAGATGGAGGGTGATGACCGTGGCCACCATCAGGGTGTTGAGGATGCCGCCGAAGAAGATCGACAGCGTACCGAACAGGCTACCCACCAGGGCCGCACGGATCTCCGCAGGCACGTCGCGACCGGGCTCCGCTATCCAGCGCGTGAAGCGCCAGCGCGGGGCGCTGTAGACCTGGCCCGACAGGAACATGGGGGAATAGCGTTGACTCATCGACACGCATTTTGCCAGAGCCACGTTACGCCGCGTGCACTAGGAAGGGGGGTGTTTGCCCGGGGCAACGCCTGCCGGAAACATCTCCGCTGATCCATTGAATTCTGCATCGGTATTATCTGCGCGCCCTGTCTGATAACCCTCCGCAAATGGGTTGGATAATCCATTGCGTTGATATAGAAATAACTGGATCGTCATATCGGAAAGGGAGGTGGTAGTGATAATCCGACAAAGTGGAATTATTTTAAGTTGATTATCTGATTATCCAGAAAATCGTTCCGTAAGCAGCCGGAAAACCAGGGGTGGAAAATCCCATGAAAAGCATGCCAGCGAAGTGCGGGACGCCCATGCCGGGTGGGCTTCAACGTAGCGGAATCTATGGTGCGGTGCTGTTGATGTTTTCGCCGGCGGCATCGGCGGTGACCGTCATTACGTCGGGTACCACGCAGCAGTCGTTCTCGAACGACTCCGCCTATGAGGTGGCGGCCGGCACTTCGATCGTGTCGGGAGCCGGCGATGCCGTGGTCATCCAGGGGCAGCCCGGCGCCACGCTGACCAATGCGGGGTCGTTGACGTCGTCAGACCAGAGCGCCGCGACGGGCGTGCGTTTCAAGGCGGAGGGGACCTTCATCAACCAGGCCTCGGGACTGGTGGACGGCAAGACATACGGCGTCTCCATGGAAGGCAGCGCCGGTAGCAGCAGCGTGGTCAATTACGGCGATATCAGTGTGAAATCCAGCCACGCGATCCATTTCGGCAGCGGTGCCTCGGGCACGATCGAGAATTACGGCACGCTGAACAAGGGGCCCAGTGGCAGTGTCATGAGCAGTGCCGACGGCATTTACCTCGACACTGTCGGGACGGTCTCGATCATCAATTACCAGAGCGGCCTGATCAGTTCCGGCGTTGGCCATCCCACGTATGGCAAGGGCATCATCCTGATGGCGGGGCCGGCGAACATTCAAAACATGGGAACGATCTACGGCTACCAGGGCGGTATCCAGAGCACGACGTCGAACGCCGTCAGCATCGTCAATATGCCCACTGGCGTGATCGATGGCGACAACCACGCCGCTATCGAACTGGTGCAGAACGGATCGGTCACGAACAGCGGAAGCATCGTCAGCAAGGGCGCGCCGGCCATCCTGCTGCTGGGCGGCAACAACAGCGTGGTGCTGGACGGGGCCTCCAGGCTCGATGGGGCCGGCAACGTGGCGATCCAGAGCCAGGGGAGCGGCAACACGATTGGCCTGACCGGCACCGGGGCGGAGGACAGCGATTTCAACGCAACGGAAGGCAATGGCTTTGCGTCGCTCACCGCGCAGGCCGGCAGCAACTGGACGCTGTCCGGCAACGCGGTGCTCGGCGGGGCGGGCGCCGATGCGCTGCATGTGATGGGCAACCTGACGCTGACGGGCACCGTGACCCAGCAGGGCGGCGGGGGCACCACCATCGACAACGGTGCGCAACTGACGCTGGGCGGTGGCGGCGCCTCGGGCATGGTGTCGGGCAATATCGCCAACGACGGCACGCTGGTCTTCCGGCGGAGCGACAACGTGGTGACTACTGCCGTGCTGAGTGGCACGGGCACGCTGCGCCAGAGTGGTCCCGGGGCGGTGATCCTGGAGGGTGTGGGATCGACGCAGGGCAACATCGCAGTCGATGCCGGCGTGCTGGGGTTTGCACGCTCTGGAAACGTTGTCGTGAGCGGCGATGTGTCCACCGCGGCGGGTGCCACACTGGGAGTCGGCGGCCAGGCGGCGCTGCAGGTGGGCAACCGCTTCAGCGTCGATGGCACGCTTGATGTGGTGGCGCGTCACGATATGCCTTCCATCACGGCAGGCACGGCGGTGATCGGGCCGGCTGCCAAATTCAATCTGGTGGGCTTTACGGCACCGGCGGAAGCCTCGGTCCAAGAACTGGCCTCGACCGCGCTGAACGTGATCCACACCACCACGCCGGGCGGGCTCACCGGGGCATTCCAGTCGATCCATATCGGCGGTCAGGCGCAGGAACCCGACTACCTGGTCCTGACATCGAGCTACGCGCCTAGCACCTTTGTGGTGGGGGTAGGACTGGCGTGGTACGCGTTGCATAGCACGCGGCCCGAAACTGCGAATGGCGTCTTCACGCTCGATGTAGCCGAGGGGTCCTTCGATGTGGACGCGCGCCTGATCGACCAGCCTGCCAATGCCACCACGGGCTGGGATGGCCGCACGCTGACCAAGGCCGGCCCCGGCACGCTGCAGCTATCGAAGGCCAACGGCTATACCGGTGCCACGTGGCTCAATGCCGGAACCCTGCGCGCGGGCGCGGCGAACGTGATCGCGGCCAGCGCGCAACTCTCGATCGCAGACGGTGCCACGTTCGATCTCGACGGCTTTGACCAACAGGTCAACCAGATGGCGGGTGCAGGCGCCGTGACGCTTGGCAGCGGCATGCTGACCGCTAGCTATACAAGTGACGGCGCGTACGCGGGAACTATCTCCGGCAGCGGCGGCTTGAACAAGGCCGGTCCCGCCACGCTGACGCTGACGGCAGACAGCCCCTACACCGGCCCCACCACAGTGAGCGTGGGAACGCTGCTGCTCGACGGGGATGGGCGCCTGTCCGGTACCTCCCAGGTGACCGTGGCACCGGGCGCCATCTTCGGCGGCTATGGCAGCGTCGGGGGCGCGGTGGTCAACAACGGGCTGCTGGCCGTGGCCGACGCCGCGCCCGGTTTCGAGAGCCGGCCCGCAGGCGGATTCACGATTGGCGGTGCGCTCGTCAACAGCGGGGAAATTCGCATGGGTTCGCCGGTGCCGGCCAGCACGCTGACCGTCAACGGCGACTACACCGGCAACAATGGCCGGCTGACGCTCTATACGGCGCTGGGCGGCGATACCTCGGCAACCGATCGATTGATCGTGCGCGGGAATACGGCGGGGCAGACACGGGTCACTATCCTCAATGCCGGGGGCGGTGGCGCGGCAACACAGAATGGCATCCGGATCGTGCAGGTGGATGGGCAGTCGAACGGCCTGTTCGCGCTCGATGGCCGCGTGGTGGGCGGCGCGTATGAGTACCAGCTGTACCAGGGCAGCGTCGACTCGCCCGGCGATGGAAGCTGGTATCTGCGCAGTTCGGACGGCAGTGCGCCACCCGTGCCGCGTCCGGAGCCAGGGACGTGGCTGACCAACCAGAACGTGGCGCAAGGGATGTTCGTGCATACGCTGTACGACCGGGTCGGCCTCCCCGATCCGAGCCGTGCCGTGACGGGGCCTGACGGAACCGCTGCGCGGGCGTCGATTGGCTGGGCACGCGTGACGGGCGGCCATGCGGATGGCAATGCCGCGCAGGGCCGCCTGGCGGGGTCGGCGGACAGCGCGTTGGCGCAGGCCGGCGTGGACCTGCTGCACTACGCATCGCCTTACGGAATCCTGCAGGGTGGTGTGATGGTGGGCTATGGCACCGCCACCACCCACACATCGGCGCGCAACAATCCGAACGCGGCGCGCGGTACGGTCAACGGCGGCGGCGCCGGACTCTATGGCACGTGGCACCGCGATGCGGGGGCAAACGCCGTGGGCAATGGCGGCCCCTACATCGACACGTGGTTCCACTACAGCCGCTTCGACAATACGGTGAAGGGTGGCGCGCTGGGCAACGAGACCTACAGCAGTCGCGTGTGGACCGGATCGATCGAAGGCGGCTGGATGCTGCCGGTGGGCCAGACGTCGATTGGCACCGTCCACCTTGTGCCGCAGGTGCAGGTGCTCTACACCGACTATTCGGCGGATGATCATGTCGAGAACAACGGCACCGTTGTGCAGAGCCGCAGCAGCGGAGGATGGATGACGCGGCTGGGCGCGCGGCTGTTTCACGCGCCGGAGACGCCGGATGACCCGGCGTGGATGCCGTTCCTCGAACTCAACTGGTGGCACAACACGCGGGCCAATGCCGTGGCCTTCAACAACGTGGTGATCGCGCAGGACGGCCCCGGCGATCGCGTGGAGGTGAAGGTGGGGGCACAGGCGCCGCTGTCCGCGCGCTGGCGTGTCTGGGGACACCTGGACTACCAGTATGGCAACGGAGGATATGAAAGCATTGCGGGCCAACTTGGCGTGCGCTACCAGTGGTGAGGTATGAAGAGGGCGGCGTGGCGTGAGACGCCGCGATAACTTGCATCGGGCCACGCCGCAGGTTTTCCGTGCCTTTTCAGACCGCGCTTATATCCTTACATGGGGTACAACGCGCAGGAGAGGACGATGCAGGCGAGGTTCGCGCGCGGCATTGCGCAAACGCCGCTCACCGTGGCGGCCCGGGAGTTTCCGCTGGAAGACGCAGCGGACATGCCCGAAGTGGGTGACCTGGTCACCGTCTACAGCCAGGACCTGGAAACCGAATTCAGCATCCGCCTGAACGCCGTGGCGGGGCCGGATCTCTGGTACGGCGTGATCTACGCCATTGGCCGGGGCGCCGAAATGCTCGTCGTGGCGGAGGGGCTGGAACTGGACGATGTGGTCAGCGTCCGACGCCAGGAAATTGCTTCGGTCATCAAGGCAGACCATCAGCACTGACGCATCGGGATCGCATGGCCGGGCCACGGAGCACGCGCGGGACGTTGCGGGCCGGGTCCGGCTGCGGGTATGCTGCGGACGCACGCGACAACACGGATTGTCATGGCGGTTGTTTCCGTCGCTTCTTCCACCGCAGTTGCCCCCACGTCTTCGTCGATGTCTTCCTCGTTCACGACCTCCGCTTCCTCCCGCCAGTTCATTGCCGGTCCCGCCGGGCAAATCGAAACGCTTGTCGATTTACCCGAGGGCGCGCCGCGCGGCATTGCCGTGGTGGCGCACCCCCATCCGTCGCAGGGTGGCAGCGCCGAGCACAAGATTCCGCAATTGCTGGCCCGCACGCTGCAGGCGCATGGATTTGCCACGCTGCGTCCCAACTACCGCGGCGTGGGCCAGAGCGAAGGCAGCTACGACGACGGCAATGGAGAAACGGACGATGTGCTGGCAGTCATCCGGCATCTGCAGGCCGAGCGACCCGGATTGCCGCTGGCGCTGGCCGGATTTTCGTTTGGCGCCTTCGTCCAGACGCGTGCGGTGCAGCAACTGACGGAAGGGGGCGTTTCCATTGCTCACGTGATCCTGTCAGGCATGCCGGCCGGCGCACTGTCCCCGACGCTGTCCTATGACACGCCCACCGTGCCCGCCCATACGCTGGTGGTGCACGGCGAGCACGATGAACGCGTGCCGCTGGCCAACGTGCTCAACTGGGCACGGCCGCAGGAATTGCCGGTGGTGGTGGTGCCCGGCGCGGGACACTTCTTCACCGGCAAGCTGCCCGGACTGAAGCGGGTGGTGGAGGGGTATCTGCGTCGCCCGATGGAGTGACCGGGCGACGGGGCAAGCGAATCCGTGCGGATCAGAACTGGTAGTTGACCGAGATATCGCCGGTCCAGCTTGTGGAGCGCGAGGTAACCGGGCTGCTGCGCGCGTCGCCCACCAGCGCGGACATGCCCACGTCGGCTGTGGTGAACCAGTGCTTGTTGAAGAAATACATGGCGGAGATGCCGCCGCCGTAAGACTTGATGCCGGCACCGGCGCGATGCTGCGGCAATCCGGAGCGCGCCGACTGTTCGGCCGTGACGCCGTACCAGCGGCCCATGTAGGCGGAATCGGCAAACGTCACGGTGGGTCCGGCAAACCAGAAGAATTTCTCGCTGCTGCCCGGTAGCGGCAGATAGGCGCCGATATCGCCAATCACGCCGTTGGCGCCGCCGAACTGGCGCCGGATGTTCGCGCGGATGACCAGCGGGAATTCCTTCGACACCGCGTATTCGGCAAACACCTTGGTTTCAAACGCCATGCCGATATTGCCGAGCCCGCCCAGGTGTTCATGGTCTTTCTTCTCGCGCCGGCCCAGGTCGTAGGTCAGCGCCACGCCGGCGCGGAAGTTGCCCGTATGGACGATGTTCCAGCCCAGGCCCTCGCCGGTGGAGAGAAAGTACTTGTCTCCGTAGCGCACGTCGATGACCGGTCCGCCGAGGATGAAGTAGTTCGTGGTGCCCTCGTAGCGTGGCCGGACGCTGACCGCGGCGCCCACGCGCACATCCCAGCCCTGCTGCTCGCCCTCGAACATCTTTTCCAGCGGCACGCCCACCGAGTATTGCCACTCGGCCAGCGGCGCGGGGGTTTGCGCATGCACGCGGGGCGCGGTCAGCATGGCCAGGGCCGCAAGCATGCCCAGGGCCAGTGCCTGGAGCGTGACGATGCGGCGGATCAGTGCTACCCACGGTGGGGTGGATGTGGTGGAAGGGTGGTCGGGCGGCGTGGCGGCGTGGAATTCCGGCGTGGTCGACACTGGGTTTCTCCGGTCGTTTTCATCTTCTTGTTCCCCCGGCCAAAGCTATTGCGTCGTTGGCGGGGCGGCGGCAACTTATCTTTTCACCGAAGCCGGCTGCCGACAACTTCCCGGATTCCCACAACCGTGTAGGAAGGACGCCGATTCCGTTGCGTGCCCGCCTTGCCTACCATCGCATGCGGGTCAGTGCGTCTCCAGCCGCTCTTCGTCATCGCCGCGCCAGTCTCGCCGCATGATCAGGAACGTGAACGAGGTGGACCAGCCGATCAGGATCAGCCCCACCAGCGGCTGGACCGACGCCAGCAGCCGTATGGGTCCGACAGGGATGATGTCGCCGATGCTCTGCGTCGTGAAGGTTTCCAGCGAGAAATAGATATAGGCGATGGCGCCATGCTCCCGCATGCCGCTGAGGCGGCCGATGGGCAGGACATGGGTGCCGAGCCAGTAGCCGAGGCTGAAGACGATGGCTTCGACGCAGTGCGTCACGATGATCAGCAGGATCACCGCGCCAATGTTGAGATTGCCGCTCAGCCGCTTGGGATGAAACGACGAAATCAGCTTCAGGGCTTCGTAGTGGATGCCGACGCAAAGCACTGTCAGGGCCGCGGTGAGCGCGGCGGAGATCAGATAGTGAACCGGGGTATCGACCATAAACATGTGCGGGATGCCGATGAGCGGAACGGACGGGACAGGATGGCGAACGGTATGAAGAACTATACGGCGGAAAAACGCCGCACGGCGCACCGGCGGCGAGACCAGGCGGATACATGCCGGATACAGGCGCGGCGCTTGCTGGCGTGTGAGTTGCCATGGAGAATCGTGCTGGCCTGCGTGTTGGAAGCGTACGGGGAGACATTGTCATGACAGCAGCAGACGGTAGCCAGCCGTCGGACAGCCAATATGGTGAAACACCTCCCTTTCTCGCCGGTGGCGGCGAGATGGGTGCCCTGATCCGCCAGTTCGACTGGCGGACCACGCCGCTTGGAGAACCCATCCATTGGCCCCAGAGCCTGAAAACGGCCGTTCGCATCATGCTGACCTCGCGGCAGCCCATCTGGATCGGCTGGGGCCAGGACCTGCGCTTCTTCTACAACGACCCCTACAAGGCGATCATCGGTGGCCGGCATCCCGATGCACTGGGCCAGCCCACCGCGCAGGTGTGGCACGAGATCTGGAGCGAGATCGGCCCGTTGCTCGATACCGTGATGATTGGCGGCGAGGGCACCTTCGTCGAGCAGAAGCTGCTGATCATGGAGCGCAACGGCTATCCGGAAGAGACGTACTACACGTTCTCGTACAGCCCGGTGCCGGACGACCATGGCGGCACGGGCGGCATGATCTGCGCGAACAGCGACGATACCGAGCGCGTGGTGGCCGAGCGCCAGTTGAACTTGCTGCGCGAAGTGGCGTCGTCCGCCGTGAATGCGCGTACCGGGGCCGAGGCATGCCGGCTCAGCCTGGGCGCGTTGCGCGCCAATCCTTACGACCTGCCGTTCGCGCTGCTCTACCTGGCCGACCGTGGCACGGACAAGCTTGTGCTGGCAGGTAGCGTGGGCATCGAGGCGGGCGATGCGGCAGCGCCGGAGACCCTCGACCTGCATGCCGATGCGCCGTGGCCGGGTGGCGTGGTGATACGCGATGGCGAGACGCTGCATGTCACGGACCTCGCCACGCGCTTTCCCGTATCGCTGCCCGGTGGCGCATGGCAGTTTGCGCCGCGCGAGGCAGCGCTGCTACCGGTGCTGACCTCGGGCGAGACATCGCGCAATGGCGTGCTGATCGTTGGACTCAATCCATGCCGGCTGTTCGGCGACCGCTATCGCGCCTTCCTGGACCTCGTGGCCGGGCAGATCGGGCAGGCGGTCAGCCATGCGCAGGCCTACGAGGAAGAGCGCCGGCGCGCCGAGGCGCTGGCCGAGATCGACCGCGCCAAGACCACGTTCTTCTCCAATATCAGCCACGAGTTCCGCACGCCGCTGACGCTGATGCTCGGGCCGCTCGAAGAAATGCTGGCCCGCAGCGGCGCGCAGGCGGACCGCCCGTTGCTGGAAATCACGCATCGCAATGGGTTGCGTCTGCTGAAGCTGGTCAATGCGCTGCTCGATTTCTCGCGGATCGAGGCGGGGCGCGTGCAGATGCATGCGCTGCCCACGGACCTGTCGGCCTTCACCGCCGAGCTGGCGTCGTTGTTCCGCTCGGCCATCGAATCGGCCGGCATGCGGCTCGATGTCGATTGCCCGCCGATACCCGATGCCGTGACCGTGGATCGCGACATGTGGGAGTCCATCGTCCTGAACCTGTTGTCCAACGCGTACAAGTTCACCTATGCCGGCACCATCGCCGTATCGCTGCACACCGACGCAGCGGGCGAGGTGGTGCTCGATATCCAGGACACGGGTATCGGTGTTCCCGCCGAGGAACTGCCGCGCCTGTTCGAGCGGTTCCATCGCGTGGCGGGTGCGGTGGGCCGGTCGATAGAAGGAAGCGGCATCGGGCTGGCGATGGTGCAGGAACTGGTGAGGCTGCATGGCGGCATGATCGAGGTGGAAAGTGAAACCGGCAAAGGCACGCGCTTTCGCGTGAGATTGCCGCCGGGCGCTCGCCAGCCGATGACGGTGCAATCCGCACAACCTGCATCGACAAGCGTGCAGGCGCTGGCCTATGTGGAAGAAGCCATGCGATGGACGCCAGCGGCGGGAGCCGCCATCGCGCAGGACCTCGAGGCCCCCGCGCCTGAAGCCGATGGCGTGACCGGACGCCTGCTCGTGGTGGACGACAACGCCGATTTGCGGGACTACATGCAGCGCATCCTGCGGCTGGCGGGGCACAGCGTTTTCACGGCGGGCGACGGCGAGGAAGCGCTGATTCTCGCCCGCGCCCATCGTCCGGCGCTGATCGTCTCCGACGTGATGATGCCGCGCCTCGATGGGTTCGGTCTGCTGCGCGAGGTGCGCGCCGATGCCGTGCTGAGTCAGACGCCGGTGCTGCTGCTGTCGGCACGGGCCGGCGAGGAAGCGCGTGTGGATGGCCTGGCGTCCGGTGCGGATGACTACCTCGTCAAGCCGTTCAGCGCGCGGGAACTGGTGGCACGCGTGGCCAGCAACCTGCGGCTGTCGCAACTGCGCAATCGCGTGCAGCAGGAACTGCGCGACATCAACGATTCGCTCGAACGGCGCGTGGCAGAAACCGTTGCGGACCGTGACCGGCTGTGGGACGTCAGCGAGGACCTGCTGATGGTGGCCAGTCCCGACGGCATGCTCGAACGCGTCAGCCCGTCATGGAAGCACGCGCTGGGCCATGCGCTCGACGGGCTGCTCGGCCGCACGTGCATGGCATTCGTCCATCCCGAGGATCTGGTCCATGTGACCGAGCAGATGATCGCGCTGCGTCGCGAAGGGCTGCCGGTACGCCACGAATGCCGCATGCTCCGCGCCGATGGCGCCACCCGCTGGGTGGCGTGGACGCTGTCGATCGACCCTGTCACGGGCCGCATTCATGGCGTGGGCCGCGACGTGACAAGCGACAAGGATGCCGCCGAGGCATTACGTCACGCCGACGAGGCGTTGCGGATGGCGCAGAAGATGGAGGCCATCGGCAAGCTCACAGGTGGCGTGGCGCACGATTTCAACAATCTGCTGCAGGTGATTGGCGGCAACCTGCAACTGCTGGCGCGCGATGTGGCTGGCGACGACCGCTCGGAGGCGCGCGTGCGCAACGCGCTGGCCGGGGTGGCACGCGGCGCCAAGCTGGCATCGCAACTGCTGGCCTTCGGACGGCGCCAGCCGCTGGCGCCCAAGGTGGTCAACCTGGGCCGCTTCGTGCGCGGACTCGACGACATGCTGCGCCGTGCGCTGGGCGACGAAGTGGAAATCGAGACCGTGATCGCAGGCGGACTGTGGAATACGCTGGTCGATCCGTTCCAGGTGGAGAACGCGCTGCTGAACCTGGCGATCAATGCGCGCGACGCCATGAGCGGTAACGGCAAGCTGACCATCGAAGCCGGCAACGCCGTGCTCGACGATGCGTATGCGCGCCGCCATGTGGATGCGGCGCCGGGCCAGTACGTGATGGTGGCGGTGACCGATACCGGTGCCGGGATGCCACCCGAGATCCAGGAGCAGGTGTTCGAGCCGTTCTTCACCACCAAGCCCGAAGGGCAGGGCACCGGACTGGGCCTGAGTATGGTCTATGGTTTCGTGCAGCAGTCGGGCGGCCACGTGAAGATCCAGAGCGAGGTGGGGCACGGCACGACGGTGCGGCTCTACCTGCCGCGCGCCCACGCTGCCGAGGATGAGGAAACCGAGATCGACACCGGACCGGCGGGCGGCGGCAGTGAAACCGTGCTCGTCGTGGAGGATGACGAGGACGTGCGGGCCACGGTGGTGGAGATGCTGTCGAGCCTCGGCTACCGGGTGCTGAAGGCGCGCGATGCGGCCAGCGCGCTGGCCATCGTCGAAAGCGGCGTGCCGGTGGACCTGCTGTTCAGCGATGTGGTGATGCCGGGGCCGATGCGCAGCCCGGAAATGGCGCGCAAGGTGCGCGAGCGGCTGCCGGGCATTGCCGTGTTGTTTACCTCGGGCTACACGGATACGGTGATCGTCCATACCGGACGGCTTGACGCGGGTATCGAACTGCTCAGCAAGCCGTACACGCATGAGGCGCTGGCCCGCAAGGTGCGGCAGATGCTGGTGAGCGGCGGCGCCAGGTTGCCCCCCGCGCCGGCGGCACCGCTACACGCCGTGCCGGAGCCAGCGCCGCAACCGGCGACGAAACCGGCGACGAAACCGGCGACGCAACCGGCGCCGCAACCGGCGCCGCAACCCGCCAGCCAGCGCATCGTCTTTGTGGAAGATGACGACCTCGTGCGCGCCAGTACGGCGGAACTGATGCGGATGTTCGGGATGGAGGTGATCGAGGCCCGCAATGAGGCGGAGGCGATGGTGGCCCTGCAGGGCAATGGCATCGACGTCTTGCTGACCGATGTGGGGCTGGGCGGTGCATCGGGTGTGGAACTGGCGATGGATGCCTGCCGGCTGCTGCCCGCGTTGCGCGTGATTTTCCTGAGCGGCTACGACGTGGCGCTCACTGCGCCGCAGCGCGCGGCGTTGCCCAATGCGGTGGCGCTGCGCAAGCCATTCGCGCTGACCGATTTCATCCACCTGTTGCAGGCACGCGAGGGGCGATAAAGCCGTTAACGCAGAACGGGCCAGCATAGGCTGGCCCGTTCTGCTGCGATGCCATGCCGGTCAGACCGGCAATGCGGTGGCGACCAGAGCGGCGGCTGCACCGCTTGCTGCGGTGAGAGCGAGCCAGCCGCTGACGATCAGGGCGCTGTTCTTGAAGCTCATGATGGACTCCGAAAGAGGTTTTTCAACCGGAGCCCACATGGACTCCGGCTACTTGACGATGGCCGCCTGCATCCGGCGGATCTCAGGCGCGGGCGCCGTCGGTGTACACGTCGCGGGCACGGGCGCCGTCATAGAACGGGCTACGCGGTTCGTTCACGCCACGGGCGCCGTCCAGGTACGGATCGACCTTGCGGGCCGGGCTGGCCGAGACACCCACTTGATCCAGACCGGCGACGATGCGTGCGCCATCGGTGAACGGATCAGCCTTGCCAACCTTGGCACCGTCGGTGAACGGGTCGGCCTTGCCAACGCGTGCACCTTCCGAGAACGTGTCGAACTGGCCTTGACGCGCGCCATCGGTGAAGGCGTTGCGTTGGTCTTGTACGCGGTAGGTGTAGCCGTAGACGTTGCCAGCTTGCTGGGTGGGGGCGGCTTGCACAGCGCCGGTCACGAAAGCGGCGGCGAGGGCGGCGGCGGTCAGGATGGTCTTGGTGTTCATGATGCTCTCCTTGCAATGGCCGGGCGATCTCGTCTGTGTGGGTCGCGGGGCCTGTTTCTTGCGACTTCCGGTATTCGACTCTCTTTAGCTGCTATCTACTGATAGGTAGACTTCCTGCGCTGAAAAAAGACCGTTGCCGGTTCCGTGTACTGCCTGTCTTGTGTTGCGTGGAACGCTGCTGTTGCTGCACTGCGTCGTTCCATGGACTGAATAATATCTACTACTAGATAGAGAGACAAGGACTTTTATCGAACGCAATCGTAAAGTTCCTAAAATTGCGCGTTGCGAGGAACGCATCGATACCGTTACGTTCCGGCTAACCTTATGATTTTTATTGAAAATTCCCAGAGGCTATCGCCTCTTCCCCAACGATTAGAGTGTTTACTCTATTTCTTGGGATTGTTGGGCGCGTAGCTGATCGCGTCGCGCAATCAGCCCCAGCAGCAGGATTCGCGTGTGCTCCTGCAGCACGTCCTGCACCCGCTGCGTCTCGGACTCGCCATACTCGTCCCAGCCCAGCGCGCGCAGGATGTGCCGGCGCATCACCTTGAAGGCGGCAATCTGGCTGTCGATGGCGACGGTGCGGATGCGCGTGTTTTCATCGGAAGCGGGCTGGCCGATCAGGCGGCCGATGACTGCCGAGGTCAGTGCCAGCAGGCGGCGGTTGATGCCGGCGTCGATGCGCTCGAAGGCGGCCGGTGGACCCAGGCCCGCGCGTTCCCGGGCCATGAACTGGCGCCAGTGGTCCGTTTCCGGGCATTCGTAGAGGAACATCGCAAAGCGGGCTTGCAGGGCCAGATAGGACTCGATCAGTTCGGCATCGGTCACGTCGGGACGCGCGAGATCGGCCTCGGTCTTGACGACGACATCTTCCACCAGCGCGAAGGCCCGCTCGACGAAATAGTCGATGCAGGCCAGATACACGCCTTCCTTGTTATCGAAGTAGTACTGCAGCGCCGGGGCGTTGACGTTGGCCGCGCGGGCGATGTCGCGCGTGGAGGCGCCATCGAAGCCATGCGCGGCAAATAGGCGCAACGCGGCGTCGATGATGCGTGCGCGGGTCTCTTCGCCGCGCTGGTAGCCGCCTTCGGCTGCTGGGCGGTGTCTCGCCATGGTGTGCGTGGTGGTTTCGTGGGAACAACCTGAAATATATCAGTTGACAGATTTCTTCCAAGTGGAATAATTGCGCCGCATCTGGACGCACCGCCGTCCTCCCTCCGTCTGAACGCCCCCCGATTCCCATGAGCGCCCCCGCTTCTGCATCTCCGGCCGTACCCGCTGGCAATGCCACGCCTTCCCGTCCTTCCTCCCGTGCCTCGCGCCGCAAGACGCTGCTGATTGGGTTTGGCGTACTGTTGCTCGCCGCCGCGCTGGCGTATGGCGTGCGCTGGTGGGTCCATGGCCGTTTCATCGAAACCACGGACGACGCCTATATCCAGGCGGACAGCATTACCGTCGCCCCCAAGGTCAGCGGCTACGTGGCCGAGGTCTACGTGCGCGATAACCAGCAGGTCAAGGTCGGGCAGGAACTGGTGCGGCTCGACAATCGCCAGTACCAGGCGGCCTTCGACGAATCCACAGCCAACGTGGCATCGCGCCAGGCTGATGTGGCGCGTGCCGACGCCGACCTGCAGCAGCAGAAAGCCCGCATCGCCCAGGCTGCCGCCGAGGTGGACGGTGCCCGCGCCAACGCCCGCTACGCTGCTTCGCAAGTGGAACGTTATGCGCCGCTCGTCAAGACCGGGGCGGAGACCGAAGAGCGCACCGCCGAACTCCGCAATGCGCAGACACGCGCAGGCACCACGCTGGCCGCCAATGAAGCGGCGCTGCGTGTGGAGCAGAGCCAGACCGTGACGTTGCAGACCCGTCTGTTGCAGGCCCGCGCCCAGTTGGAAGTGGCCGAGGCCAGTGCGCGCAAGGCGAAGCTCGATCTCGAAGACACCGTAGTGCGCGCCACCACGGCCGGACGCGTGGCCGACAAGGGCGTGCGCGTGGGCCAGTTCGCGCAACCGGGCACCCGGCTGCTGACCGTGGTGCCGGTGCAGGACCTGTATCTGACCGCGAACTTCAAGGAAACGCAGGTGGGCCGCATGCGTGCCGGCCAGTCGGTGACGCTGCATGTGGACGCGCTGTCCGGCGAGACGCTGCACGGCGTGGTCGATAGTCTCTCGCCCGGCACGGGTTCGCAGTTCGCGCTGCTGCCCGCGCAGAACGCCACCGGCAACTTCACCAAGATCGTGCAACGCGTGCCGGTACGCATCCATGTGGATGTGCCGAACGAAGCGCGTCCGGTGCTGGTGCCGGGCCTGTCGGTCGTGGTCGACGTGGATACGCGCGAACTCCACCCGGCCAGCGCGCAGGCGCCCGCTGCTGCGCCTGCGGCATCCAACGGAGCCACCCATGGCTGAAGCCGGCGCCGCCAATCCTCTGGCGGCGGCACCGGCGGCGCAGCCTCCCAATGCCACGGCGGCCGACTGGATCGCCGTGGCCGCAGGCTCGCTCGGCGCGTTGCTGGCCACCCTCGATATCTCGATCACGAACTCCGCGTTGCCCCAGATCCAGGGGCAGATCGGCGCGGCCGGTACGGAAGGCACCTGGGTGTCCACCGGCTACCTGATGGCCGAGATCGTGATCATCCCGCTGACCGCGTGGCTCACGCGTGTGTTCGGGCTGCGCCGGTTCCTGATGTGGAACGCGCTGCTGTTTACCGCGTTCTCGATGATGTGCGGCATGGCCCATAGCCTGCCGGAGATGGTCGTCGGCCGGATCGGGCAGGGGTTTGCCGGCGGCGCGATGATCCCGACCGCGCAGACCATCGTGCGTACGCGGTTGCCACGCCACCAGATGCCTATCGGCATGTCGATGTTCGGGCTGATCGTACTGCTCGGGCCGCTGCTTGGCCCCGTGGTGGGCGGGTGGCTGGCCGAGAACATCAACTGGCGCTGGTGCTTCTTCCTGAACCTGCCGATCACCGCTGTGCTCGTGCCGCTGCTGTACTTCGGACTGAACGCCGAACGCGCGGACGTGGAAGCGTTTTTCAAGGCCGATTGGCTTGGCATCGTGGGCCTCGCCATCGGACTCAGTTCGCTGACCGTGGTGCTGGAGGAAGGGCAGCGCGAGCAGTGGTTCGAATCGCACAGCATCATTTACCTGTCGTTGTTGTCGGCCATCGGTTTGTCGATGATGCTGGTGAGCCAGTTCACGGCCAAGCAGCCCATCGTGCGCTTGCGGCTGCTGCTCAACAAGAGCTATGCGAGCGTGATCCTGATTGTGTCGGTGGTGGGCGCAGGGCTGTATGGCGTGTCCTATCTGCTGCCGCAGTTTCTCTCGACGATTGCCGGCTATAACGCCGAGCAGGCGGGCGGCATCATGCTGATCTCGGGCATCCCTGCCTTCCTGCTGATGCCCGTGTTGCCACGTATTCTCGGCAAGTTCGATAGCCGATGGCTGGTGATTGCCGGACTCGTATGTTTCTTCGGCAGTTGCATGCTCGATATCGGATTGACTGCGGATAGCGTGGGTCACGATTTCACGTTCTCGCAGGTGCTGCGTGGTTTCGGGCAGATCCTCGCGATGATGCCGCTGAACCAGGCGTCGATGGCGGCTGTGGCCGTGCATGAGGCCGGTGATGCGGCGGGCCTCTATAACATGGCGCGCAACCTCGGCGGGTCGATCGGGCTGGCGCTGCTCGGCACGCTGATCGATCGCCGCAATGCGTACCACGACTCGGTGATCCGCGAATCGGTCACGGCCAACAGTTCGATCGGGCAGGACCATATGTCATCGACCATCGCGGGATTCGTCGCGCAAGGCGGTGACTATGCGCATGCGCAATTGCAGGCCGTCGCGCAACTCAGCGGCGAGATCGCGCGCCAGGCTGCCGTGATGACGTTCTCGGAAACCTTTTTTGCCCTCGGCATCGCGCTGCTGTGCTGCGTGCCGCTGGCGCTGTTGCTCAAGACGCCCCGTCCGGGCGCGCCTATCTCCTCCGGACACTGAACATGCCCGCTCTCTCTACTGCCAGATTGCTGGCCCTGTCCGCCGCGCTTTCCACCGCATTGCTCGCTGCGGGATGTACTGTCGGCCCCGACTATCGCAGCGCGCCCGAGGTGGCGGCCAACGCCATCGATGGTGGCAAGTTTCCGCACGCTCCCGCTGTGGCCGATGCCACCTCGCCGCGCGTGGCTGACTGGTGGCACGCACTGGGCGATGCGCAACTCGATACGCTGATTGCCGATGCGCTGAAGCAAAGCCCCGATATCGACGCCGCGCGTGCCCGCGTGCGGCAGGCGCGCGCCGGTCTCAACAGCAACAAGGCCAATCTGCTGCCGAAGGTGGGACTGGACGCAACCATGCTGCGCACCCGTTCGCCGGATCTTTCCGCGCTGTCGGGTGAAGGCTCGTCGGGCGGCGGGCGCGGACCGTTATCGCTGTATGTCGCCGGTTTCGACGCAAGCTGGGAAATCGACCTGTTCGGCGGCACGCGCCGTGCGATCGAAGCGGCTTCCGCCGAGTCCGATGCCGCTTCGGCGCAGCTAGCGGACGCGCACGTGCAACTGGCTGCCGAAGTGGCGCAGGCATATGTGACGTTGCGCGAGCAACAGGCCAGCCTCGCACACTTGCAGGCTTCGGAAAAGCTCGAAGCGGACATGCTCGACCTCACGCAGCAGCGCCGCGCACGCGGCGTGGCATCGCAGCTCGAAGTGGAGCGCCTGCTGACCCAGCTCGACAACACGCGCGCGCAGATGTCGCCCGTGCAGGCCGGCATCGCCGAATCGTTCGACGAGCTTGCGTTGTTGACGGGTCGTGCGCCAGGTGAACTCGATGGGTCGCTGTCGGCGCCGCAGCCGTTGCCCACGGTGCCCGAGACCGTGGCGGTGGGTGATCCCGCTGCATTGCTCAAGGCGCGTCCCGACATCCGCGCGGCGGAGCGCAAGCTCGCGTCGAACACGGCACAGATCGGCGCACGCAAGGCCGACTGGTTCCCGAAGCTGTCACTGCTCGGATCGCTCGGTTTCAGCGCAATGGACCCCGGCCATCTGGTCCGCAAGGAGAATGGCATCTGGCTGACGCTGCCGCGCCTGCAATGGAACATTCTCGATTTCGGCCGCGTGGCAGCGGGCGTGGATAGCGCCGAAGGTGGCCGCGACGAAGCCGAGGCCAACTATCGCAGCACGGTACTCAAGGCATTGCGCGACGCAGACGTGGCGCTGTCACGCTATGGCCACCAGCGTGAGCACGTGGTGGTATTGCGCCGCGTGGAAGCTTCCGCCGAACGCGCGTCTACGCTGCAACAGCAACGCTACCGCGCCGGCACGGCCAGTATGCTCGAATGGCTCGACGTGGAACGCACCCGTGTTGTGGCACAGCAGGATCGTATTTCGGGAGACGCCAATCTGCTGAAGGATTACGTGTCGCTGCAGAAGGCGCTGGGGCTGGGGTGGCAGGTGGAGAAGTCTTGAACTGCTGATTGTCTTGCCGGTTTTCTCCCCTCTCCCGCGCGCGGGAGAGGGGCGGGGGAGAGGGCAAGCGGTGCAAATTGCGATGTGATCGGCAGCAGAACCTCCGGCCCTCTCCCCCAACCCCTCTCCCATTGCATGGGAGAGGGGAGCAACACCGTGGGGTAGGTCAGTCCTGACCCACCCGCACCATCCCCGGCTGTTTCCACCGGCCATCCACTACCTCCGCCTTCGGCAGATACATCCGCAACACCGCATAGAACGGACCATCCGGCGTCGGCAGCCAGTTCTCGCTTGCACCCACCGGCGCAGCGCGCTGCAACTGCAACGTGATGCCCCCATCCGCATCGCGCTTCAACTTGCCAAGCATCCGCGAGTTGATCAGGTAACGGTTGATCGGATTCTCGACCAGCAGCTTCGACTTGCTGTCATACATCGTGATCGACCAGAACGCGTTGGCCGGCGGCAAAGCGTCCTTGGCGAAGCGCAGCGTGTAGGCGTTCCGTCCATCGAGCGGCTTCCGTTCGCTGTCGGCCTGATAGCTCAGGTAGATGGCTTCATCCGGCGTGACGCCATAAATCCCCAACGCAGCACCCGCATAGCGGTACAGGTAGTTGTTCTGCAGCTTCGCGCGCGAGCCGAACAGTTCGCCGGTACGGACTTCGCCAGTGCGCAGCTTCTTCGCCTGAAATGTGGCAAGGTCCGCGCGGGCATCGGCAATGCCGGCTTCCATGGCCTGACGGATCTCGGGCGTCAGCGCGCGCTCGTCGAACGACAGGCCCGGTCCCACGCCGATGGCGGCCAGGCGCTGCATCAGTGCGGCTTCGCCGGGGTTGGCCTGCGCCAGCCCGAGCATGACATCGAGATAGCGGAACAGCGCCACGCCCTGCGTGGCATCCGCTTGCGGACGCGGCCATGCGATGGACGGCGACGCCGCCGGGGCTGGCTTGCCAAGGAACGCCGAGAGCGGTTGCACCGTGTAGCGTTTCTGGATCTGGTTCACACGCGCGAGGTCTGCATCGTCGAACAGTTGCGTGCGATACAGCGCGTAGGCAATATCCGATTCGCTACGCACGACGCGGTCGATGCCTGCGGGCGTGGGCCCTTTCCAATTGGGTCCGGCTACCAGGAAGCGTCCGCCCTTGTTCCCGGTCTCGCGCGTGCCGAGAAAGCCGAAGATGTGCGTGTAGATGTCGAGCAGCTGCACGGAGTAGTAGCGCTCCGCTTCCACGGCGGGCAGCGTCAGTACCATCGGCTCCGCGCGCAGGTCCAGCCATGCGAACGAGTACGGCGTGTCCGCGTTGGGCGTGATGATCGCGGTGTCGCGCGGGGAGAACGTGCCGCTGGCATGGCCGATCTGGTTCAGCGGCGCCTTGAAATTGGCATCGTCCCGATCCACGGCTTGTGAATACAGCGTGGTGTACGACGCCACCACGGGATACCCATAGATATAGGCTTCACGAGCCAGGGTACGGGCCTGCTCTGGCGTGGCGGTTACGCCATTGGCAGCGCCACAGGGTTGGGCCATTGCGGCCATTCCCGCAGCCGCGAGCAGCAGGCGACGGGTAGTCTTCCACATCATTGTCTTCTCCTTCGTATTGCTTTATGGCAGGTTGCGTCGCAGCATGACGCGACGCGATTCTGACCCGATCCGGCCATTCGGTTTTTGATCTTTCACCCGGTCGGATGCAGAGCCGATGCAGGAGAAACGCCGACAGCGGAACCGGACGAAACCTGCTGTGGCCGAATCAGGGCACGCGGCAAACTGCCCAGTGGAAAGGGCTGCCCACTACTGGTCAGTCCGAGAAGAAGAATCTGGCGACCGGGGCAATGGACGTCTGGGAGAGGATCATGGCGCTGATGCTGAGGGGAGGGGGGAGCACTGCGACGGGGCGCGGCGTGCCGTGCTCGCCGCATGGCCGGCCATTGCGCCAGAGTGCGCGCGGGCTGGCGATGCTGCTATGCGTCACCCTGTGGCTCGGCCTGCTGGCCGGTTGCGCCAGCCTGCCTGCGAACGCGGGCCGCACGCCGAGCGTTGCCATTACCGATGTCGGCGATACCACGCTGGCGCGTGCGCTACGACCGCGTCTGGCCAACTATCCCGGCCAGTCGATCTTCTACCCACTCGGGTCGGGGCCTGACGCGCTGACGGCGCGTATTGCGCTGGCGCGTGCCGCGCAGAAGACGCTGGACATGCAGTACTACATCTACGACGTGGACACCACCGGCAGCGCGTTGATGGGCGAGGTCATCGACGCGGCGGATCGTGGCGTGCGCGTGCGCATCCTGATGGACGACATCCACACCGGCAAGCAGGACAAGACGTGGGCGGCGCTGGATTCGCATCCCAATATCGAGGTGCGCATCTTCAACCCGTTTGCCAACCGCAGCATGCGCTGGGCGGAGATGATCTACGACTTCGGCCGGATCAATCGCCGCATGCACAACAAGCAACTGACGGTGGACAACACGGTGACCATTGTCGGTGGCCGCAACATCGGCGATGCGTACTTCTCGGCCAAGCCGGACATGAGCTTCAGCGATCTCGACGTGATGGTGGGCGGCCCTGCGGCGCCGGCCGCCAGCAAGGTGTTCGACGCCTACTGGAACAGCGAGAACGCCTATCCGATCGGCACGCTGCTCAAGGACAACAAGGAGGCGCCGGCGGAGTTGCGCGCGTTCCGCAAGCAGATCGAAGCCAAGGGCGACATGGCCAAGGCCAGTCCGCTGGTGCAGGAACTGGTGGACAAGGGCCTGGCGCGCGGTATCGAGATGGGCCACCTGCCGGGCTTTATCGGTGGGGCCCGTGTGATTTCCGACAAGCCCGACAAGGTGGAGGACGATCCCGACGATCCGTCCACGCATGCCATTCCCCAGTTGCGCGCGCTGATGGAAAAGGCCGAGCGCGAACTGGTGCTGGTATCACCGTACTTCGTGCCCGACGAAGAGAACCAGAAATGGCTGGCCGGCATCGCCAAACGCGGCGTGATCGTCAAGGTACTGACCAACTCGTTTGCCGCCACCGACGTGGCCGCCGTGCATGCTGGCTACGCGCCGACGCGCAAGGCGATGCTGCAGGCGGGTGTGGAACTCTATGAACTGAAACCCACGGCCAATGCGGATCTGGCGAAGAGCCGCACGCGCAAGAGCCGGATGTTTGCCTCGAGCCGGGCGAGTCTGCATGCCAAGGCCTATGTGGTGGACCGGCACCTGCTGTTCATCGGATCGCTGAACCTGGACCCGCGCTCCATCAAGCTCAATACGGAGATGGGTGTGGTGCTCGACAGCGTGCCGATGGCCACGCAACTGGTGGAGGGCATGGAGAAGGATTTGATGCAGATAGCCTGGCGCGTGCAACTGAAGAAAGGCGAGAACGGCGCCGAATCGCTGACGTGGACCACCATCGAGAACGGCAAGGAAGTGGTGTCCGACAGCGAGCCCGATATGAACGTGTGGCAGCACATGGGCATTGGCATCCTGCGGGTGCTGCCGGTGGAGGATCAGTTGTAGCCGCTACGCCTCGGGAGGCGCTCCCGTCGCCGCAGGCTTGAGCAGCGTCAGCAGGAATTCCTGCAATGTCGAGAGTTCCGTCGCCACCCCCGCCGGAAATCCCTGCCGGCCGCCGCGCCGGTCGATCAGCAATTCCGTCAGCAATGCGGACACCGACGCCGCATTGCCCAGCGCTGCCATCTGGTTGGCGATGCGCGGGTAGGTGTGGAACAGTTCCAGCGGGCGCACCTCGCGCGGCAGGTAGGCCAGCCACTTGAGCGCGGCGGGACTCAGCGCGAGCTTGGCGGCATCGGGTGCCTCGCGCAACGCGCTCCAGTCCACCTGGGCCGCGACTGCCGCTGCAGAGGGCTCGCCGTCGAGGACTTTCTTGGCCTCTTCGACACTCACGAATTCGAACGACAAGGGATCCATGGCTGGTACTCGTGGAAGACAGATTTCACGGCGACGCCCATGTTAACGGACGGCCTGAGGCAATCCTGAGCGTTTTTTTCGGATGCCGTGCGCGAATGTCATGGGTGGATGCGCCATTGTTCATGGCAAGCGGTTTCGCGTGGCCCGAGACTGCAAAGGTGACAAGGACAAACGGGCAAGGAGCCTGCCATGACCTGGAACCTCTTGATCGATTCGGACTGCATCCCCGTGGCGCTGCGCGCTGGTGCGCGGCTCGCCTGCCAGGCCGGCAGCCTGTGGGTGACGGTGGAGCACGCGCAGGCCAGGCGCTCGGAAGACATCGTGTTGCTGCCGGGGCAAAGCCACTGCGTGACGGAAACTGCCACCTATTTTCTGAGCGCGCTGCGGGGCGCAGGCGCCGTGCAATGCCGCATCACCGCGCCGCAGGATGCGCGGCTGGCGCTGCGCCTGGCCTGACACGTGCCGCTTCTTCGCGAATCCATTCCGCCACATGCAGCACGTCTTGGCGTGGCTGTTCGGTGGCGTGGATCAGCCAGTAGGCATTGGGACTGGGCATGGCCGCGCCCGCCGTGGTCAGCACCTGCAACTGTCCGCCTGCGAGCAGTGGCTCGATCAGTTCCAGGCGTCCCAGCGCCACGCCCTGGCCAGCCAGCGCCGCCTGGATGACCTGGTCGTACTGGTTGAAGCGCAGCATGCCGCGACGGTTGGCTTGCCGGTAGCCCTGCGCGCCGAGCCAGTTGCGCCAGCCCAGCCACGGTCGTGGATCGTCAAGTTCGAGCAAGGGCAGGCCCGCGAGCGTATCGGCCGAGAGCACGGCCGGAATGCCCAGCGTGGCATTGGCAACAGGCGCGATGGTCTCGTCGAAGAGGCGGATTGCATGCGGCGGCGCGGCCGATGCCGGGCAGTAGCGGATGGCCAGGTCGATACCGTCCGCCCGCAGATCGCTGATCGCGTTGATGGCCGACAGTCGCACATCGAGTTGCGGAAATTGCCGCTGCAGGCTGCCGAGCCTCGGCAGCAGCCAGAGCCCCGCCACGCCGATGCTGGCCGTCACGGTAACGGGTTGCCGCCCCTCGCGTTTGCGGATTTCCCCGGCCACGTCCTGCAGTTGCTGCACCGCGCCATCGGCACTGCGGAACAGGCGCTCGCCCTCCGGGGTGAAGGCCACGCCCCGATGCTGGCGCACGAACAGGCGCACTTGCAGATGGTCTTCCAGCGCGCGGATCTGGCGGCTCATGGCAGATTGGGTCAGGCACAGGTCGTCGGCCGCCTGGGTGATGCTCATGCGCCGGCCCACGGCCACAAAGCCCTTCAAGAGATCGAGTGGAAACAGGCGGACGAGCGGAACGGACATGGTGACGGGGGCGCATCAGAGAATCGATGCGTGGGATTACAGCACGGAACCGGATCGTCAGCCATGCGTGATGGGAATGTCTGGAGGGTCGAAAACTCGTTTGAATCCGCGCCACCTTTCGCCTGAAATATGGCCATTGCCATCGCTTCACCGCAGGAACTCCGCCATGCATGCCAAGACTGCCAGACCCAACTCACTCGCTGCCGCCGAAGCGCCGTGGTGGCGCGCCACCGGATTCCTGCTGCTGGCGGCGGGGCTCGTGCTGGGCCTGTCGCTGGGCGTGCGCCACGTGCAGGGGTTGTTCCTGCTGCCGATCGTCGCCGAGCGGGGATGGACACGCGACACGGTGGCCTTCGCCATGGCCGTGCAGAACCTGGTCTGGGGTCTCTCGCAGCCTTTCATGGGCATGGTGGCGGACCGGCTCGGCTCATGGAAGGCGATGCTGGCCGGCGTGGTGCTTTATGGCATCGGCCTGGCAGGCATGGCACTCGCGCCTTCCACGACCGGCTTTGTGGCGATGGCCGGCGTGTGCATCGGCATCGCGCAATCCGGCACCACGTTCGGCGTGGTCTATGGCGCGCTGAGCCGCATGACGCCGCCCACGCAGCGCAGCCGCATGCTCGGCATCGCCGGTGCGCTGGGCGGCGTTGGCCAGTTCCTGATGGTGCCCATTGCGCAGGCATTGCTATCGGGCGTGGGATGGCAGCAGGCGCTGCTGGTGTTCGCCGTAGTGATGGCGGTGCTGCTGCCGGTTGCGTTGCCGTTTCGGGATCGCCCGGTGCAGCCAGCGAGCGGCGCTATCGATGCCGAAGGGGACGAGCAGCCCATGGGCGCGGCCATCCGCGAAGCGTTCGGCCATTCCGGTTTCTGGCTGCTGAACCTAGGATTTCTCGCTTGCGGGTTTCAACTCGCCTTCATCGCGAACCATCTGCCGGCCTACCTGCGCGACAAGGGCATGGCGCCGGACAGCGCGATGGTGGCGCTGGCGCTGATTGCGCTGGCCAATATTTTCGGCACCTATTGCTTTGGCTGGCTGGGCGGACGGCATACGCGCAAATACCTGCTGGCGGGCATCTATCTGGCGCGTACCTCGGCCATGGCGTTGTTCGTATTGCTGCCGTTGAGCGCATGGACGCTCTATGGCTTTGCAGCCGTGATGGGATTCCTGTGGCTGGGCACCGTGCCGTTGACCAGCGGCATCGTCTCGCAGGTGTTCGGCGTGCGATACATCACCACGCTGTTCGGGTTCGTGTTCTTCGGCCATCAGTTGGGTTCGTTCCTGGGCGTGTGGCTGGGCGGGCTGGTATTCGAGGTGACGCATTCCTATGATCCAGTGTGGATGGGCGCGATGGCGCTGGGTGTGGTGGCCGCCGTGCTGCACTGGCCCATCGACGACCGCGAAGTGGTGCGCGCGCCGTGGCAGGCGGCGCGGACCTGAGCGCGCTGCGTGCATCGGCATGGCTGCTGCGAGTGGTGTAAGCTCCGCGCGAGGGCGCCGTCTGCGGACGGCGCGAACCTGCTCGAACCTGCCTGGATACGGATACGGAGGCCCCGCCATGCTCAATCGATTCTTTGCCTGGACAGGCGCCATCGCCGTGGCCATTGCGATGAGTGCCTGCGCCACGCTGCAGCCTGAAGAGACCGGCAAGAAACTGATCGGCAGCCCGCAGGCTACCGTGCGCGATACCTTCGGCGCTCCCACCGAGACATTCCAGCTGGCGGACGGCACGCAACGCTGGATCTATTCGAAGCAGCCGTACGGCTTCGATATCTACGCTGCCGATTTCGATGCGAGCGGCCGGCTGACGAACTATCGCCAGATGCTGACGGAAGCCGAGATCTACACCGCGCGTCCCGGCGTCTGGACCAAGAAAGATGCGCTGGAACGCTGGGGCACGCCGAAGGAGCCGATCCAGTACTACGCGCTGATGAAACGCGAGGCGTGGTCGTACCGCATGTACCTGCCCGGCTATGTGCCGGCCCATTTCAGCATCTACTTCGACGACAACGGCGTACTGGATCGCACGATGATCATTCAGGATGCTCGCGGCAGCGATCGCAGCAAGCGCTGATCGGGCGTTGGGTTAGCGACGCGTTCACAGCTTTTGCAATGCGGCCAGCCGGAAGATGGTTTCCCACCGGCTGGCCGCATTGCGATCCGGCACCGGAATCGCCCACTCGGCTTGCTTGTGGTGGTGCAATGCCAGCACGATGTACCAGCGCCCCTCGCGCGCCTCGGGCCTCGAATTGGCGATATCGGCAAAGATCAGCACCTCGCGCTGGCCGTTCATCTCGATCACGGCGTTCTTGCGCTCCGCATCCACCTTCAGCGTTCCCCAGTCTCCTGCCAGCGTCAGCACGCGCTCGCCGCCGACGCGCTTGCCGTGAATCGCACGGTAGCGGCGCAGCCATGCCAGGAACAGTGCGGTGAGTGCAGCCAATATGGCGATTACCGCGGCTGCACCGGCCACGATGCCAAAGGCGCCAGCTACGTTCTGGTAAAGGCGGACCAGGCCGTAGATAAAGGCGACGAGAATCGCCAGTCCGAGAAGAATGATGGGCACGTCGAGTTCCAGATGGGTGCGTTGAGGCGCGGCGGAGATGGGACTGCGCGGGCCTATAATGGTTCGCCCCGCCGTTGCCGGCGAGGTTTCGACATCGGCCCCGTCACGCTTTCATGCCATCGTATCCTCTCGTCCTTTGCCTGACCATTGCCGTTGTCTGCAGTGTGGGCATGGCCATTGCCGCCTGGCCGCGGCGCGACGATCCCACGGTCCGCGCGTTCCTGGTGCTCGCTGGCGGCGTGGCGATCTGGAGCGGAGGCCGGCTGCTGGAAATCAGCGAAACCGGATTGGCCGGACGCATCTTCTGGGCCAAGTTCCAATATGCGGGGATCGTCGCGGTGCCCATCGGCTGGCTCGTGGCGATGATCCACCTGAGCCGTCCACGCTTTGTCGTGCCGTGGTCGATGCTCGGCGTGCCGGTGTTTGCCGCGCTGCTGACGCTGGCGCTGGTCTTCACCAACGAGCGGCACGGGCTGATCTGGACGTCGATCGAACTGATGCCGCCCGGCGTGTCGCCCGGTGCGGTATTCCATCACGGCATCGGCTACACGCTGGTGGCCGCATGGACTTACGGCATGCTGGGCCTGAGCATGTACTTCCTGGCCACGGCGCGCGTGCCCAATGCCGCATTGTCCGTGCGCGGCCGCAACGTGCTGATGGGCGGCCTGTTCCTGCCGCTGCTCACACACATCGCCTACTTGTATCGCTGGACCGGTCCGCTCGGCGGTGACCTCACGCCGGCCACGTTCTCGCTGATGACGGTGCTGGTCTGGATCTGCGCCTTGCGCACGCATCTGGAAGACATCGGCCACTATGCGCGGCTGCGCGTCTTCGACACGATCCGCGAAGGCTGTGTGGTGATCGGCGCCGATGGCCGTATCGCCGAATGCAATCCTGCAGCCATGCGGCTATTGCCCGAGATGCGGCGCGGCCAGTTGCCACCCACGCAGTGGAACGCGGTGCTGGACGCGCCTGGCGAAACGCCCCACTACATCCCGGAGGGTGCCCAGTTCGAGTTGTCGGTAGAGCCGGTCGTCCGCATGGACGGCAAGACCATCGGCAGGCTGGTGTTCCTGCACGATATCAGCCGCTATCAATCGCGTGAGCTGGCGCTGACGACGCAACTGTCGCGCGTGCAGGCGGACCTCGACATCGATGCACTGACGGGCATCCCGAACCGGCGGTTTTTCCAGCGCGAGTCTCTGGCAGCCGTCACCCGCGCGTACGAACGTGGCCAGGAACTCGGGTTGCTTATTCTCGATGTGGACTTGTTCAAGCAGTTCAACGATCAGTATGGGCATCCCGTGGGCGACGAATGCCTGCGGCAGGTGGCATCGGCACTGAACGGCGTGCTGCGCGACGACCAGTTCTGCGCGCGCCTGGGCGGCGAGGAGTTCGCCGTGGTGCTGCCGAATTCGAACGTGGACGAGACACGCAGTGTTGCCCGCGGGCTGGTGGCATCGGTGCGAGACCTTGGCATTCCGCACAACGGCACGCCAGTGCAGCCCTTCGTGACGATCAGTGTGGGCGCCGTCTGCACACTGCCGGAGGCGCCTCGCCTGGAGCCACTGCTGCACCGCGCCGACAGCGCGATGTACCGCGCCAAGCGCGCGGGGCGTAACCGGTATGTGCTCGACGGCAGCCTGTCCCTCGGCGTGCAAAACACCGGATTGTGACCATCGCGCGAAAAGGGCTTGCAAATTGCCAAGTCTTCTGTAGAATTCGCGGCTCGCATCGACGCAGCAATGCAGCGATACGAAGCCCAGATGGCGGAATTGGTAGACGCACTAGGTTCAGGTCCTAGCGGTGGCAACACTGTGGAGGTTCGAGTCCTCTTCTGGGCACCAAATTCAGAAAACCCCTGTTCGTAAGAACAGGGGTTTTTCCGTTTACGCGCCCAGAAAGGGAAGTCCTTGAGGACTTCCCGCGAGGACTCGAAAAGGTTGCGCTTGCAAGCGCAACCCGGGGTCGCGCACGGGTGACCGAGTCCTCTTCTGGGCACCAATTCAGAGAAACCCTCGCTCGTAAGAGCGGGGGTTTTTCATTTGTGCGCCCCAAATGCTGTTGGTTTGCTCCCCTCTCCCATGAAATGGGAGAGGGGCGGGGGAGAGGGCCGGAGGCTCTGCTTGCCGACCACGTAGCAATTTGTACCTCCAGCCCTCTCCCCCAACCCCTCTCCCGCCATGCGGGAGAGGGGAGCACACCATCAGGCGATTCAGGCAACCGCACTACCCCCCACCTCGCCCCCAGCCACCACCACCTCAGCCCCAGCCCCCCGCACCACATCTCCCACCATCTCGGCGGTCACCGCTGACAGCGTCCATCCCAGATGCCCATGCCCCGTGTTGTAAAACACATTGGCCGCATGACCCCTGCCCACGCGCGGCATCATGTTCGGCATCATCGGGCGCAGCCCGGCCCAGGGCACGACGCTGCGTGTGCTCACCGCAGGAAAACATGCGTGCACCCAGTCGATCAGCGGACGAATGCGATCGGCGCGGATATCGCGATTGATGCCATTGAACTCCGCCGTGCCCGCCACCCGAAAACGATCGACACCCAGCCGGCTAGTGACCAGTTTGGTTTCATCATCGAGCAGGCTCACAACAGGCGCGCCGGCCTGGCTCTCGGCATCGTTCAGGTTGACCGTGATCGAGTAACCCTTCACCGGATAGATGTTGACGCGATCGCCAAGCTGCTGCGCAAAGGTGCGGCTCGCCACGCCAGCGCACACCACGATGCCGTCGAACTCGCGCGATGAGGGCAGACCGTCTTCGGCGGATACCACGGTGACGCGTCGGCCTGTGGTCGATAGCGTGCGCACGTCCTGGTTGTATAGCGTCGTCACGCCCAGCCGCTGCACGGCCGCCGCGAGCCCACTGGTGAACTTGTGGATATCGCCGGTGGCATCGCTCTCGGTGTAGTACCCACCGTAGAACTTGCCGGCCAGCGTCGGCTCGATATCGCGCATCTCCGCAGGCGTGACCGCGCGCCGCTCCAGTCCGCCCTCGGCCAGCAGCGTCGACACGCGCCCGGCATGATCGAAACCCGACTTGTTGCGATAGATATGCAGGATGCCGCGCCGCTTCAGATCGAAATCGATACCTTCCGCATCCGCCCAGGCAAACAGGTGCTGGCGTGCGGCAATGGCAAGCCGCGCCGTCTCCACGGTGTTGCTGCGATAGTGCGGCATCGACGCGATGAACTCGGCGAACCAGCTCAACTTGTGCCACGTAGGGCGCGGGTTGACCAGCAGCGGCGCATCGTTGCGGAGCATCCACTTCACACCCTTAACGAGCGTGGACCAGTGCGTCCAGACTTCGGCGTTCGATGCCGATAGCTGTCCGCCATTGGCGAACGATGTCTCCATGGCCGCATAGCGATGGCGTTCGAAGAGCGTGACGGAGAATCCGCGCTTGGCGAGGGCGTAAGCGGTCGTGACGCCGGTAATACCGCCGCCGATCACTGCAATGGTTTTCATGAGAAGGTCGCGAGGACGTCAAGGGATGGCAGTCCACCGCGCCCCATGCGCGGATAGACGCCCCCTCTGTCCTTGACCTGAGAGATTCGCGCGGCGCCGGTCGCGGAGGACGGCACACATCGCTTGCTCCTTCGGTACCAGCGGCCGACGTGAGAGCCGTGGTTCTTCAGAGTGCATTGGCGATATCGGTCCTTTTGCCTGAGAGTTTCCGGGGCGGTTGCTCCTTCGGCGCCGTGCTGCCTGTCGGATCGAGTCGGACTGGCACGGGCTCTCCCGATATCACGGGACAACGTGAGGCACTATGCCACAGGTTTTAAGATTTCGGCTATGTCCATTGAGCGATATCAACGATCCGACGCGCGACGCTTGCGGCCGGTGAGCATCGCCGCTATGAGGTTCTCGCGCAGCTTGAGGCTCATGGCGATGGCCGCGATCACGTGGACGACGACCAGCCCGAGCAGCGTGTTCGACATCCATCGATGGATGTCGATGGGCCAGTCCTCGCCCCAGAACGGATCGAGCCGGGACATCCATCCCGTGACGGCGAGGCCAAGGATCAGCGCCCACATGGCGAGCATCATCACGGCGCCGAGCGGCGTGTGGCTGAGATGGCGCGGCGCGCGGCCACGCAGCAATGCCCGGGCATAGAGCAGCACGCCAGCCGGACGCGGCAGCCAGGCGCCAAAGCGCGCGTGCTCGGTGCCGACAAATCCCCAGAGAATCCGAAACAGTACCAATCCGGCTGCCACATAGCCCAGCACACGGTGCAGGCGGTCGCCGGAGTCATCGAAGATATCGAACAGGACGATGGCCGCCACGCTCCAGTGCGTGAAGCGGACGGCCAGATCCCATACGGCGAGCGTATCGGACCGCTCCATGCGATCCGCCGGCGTGGACATGCTTACTTCTCGATTTCCGATTTCACGATGTCGAGCGTCTTCGTGTCGAAATAAATCTCGGCCTTCTTGCCGTCCTTGGTGGTGCCGTAGATCTCGTAGCAGTTGCCGTCTACCTTGAACTTCTTGATGTTGTAGCCCTGGGCCGTGATCTTGGCCTTGGCGTCAGCCTCGGGCATCCATTCGGCCTTGGGGTGCTTGGCGCAGTTGGCGCCAGCGAACGCTGCCGAGGAGAACAGGCCAGCGAGGGCAAAGGCTGCGAACTTGTACATGAATGACTCCTCCGATTTACCCATTCGGGCGATGTCTCGCATCGTATTCCGGAATGAGACACGTTTCATGTCATCGCTTTCCCGGTGGACGGTATGCGCCGAGTACACCGCTCGCTGCTGTGAATGTCACCCCGATGTCATCGTCCCGTAATGTCCACACTAAGAGCGTGGACTTCATCATTGTTCGTAGTGTGGGACAATCGCCCGCCGGGCTAGGGTTTTCCCGGAGAAATACTACGAATAAGGTGTCAGATGAAAACGAGCGACTGGAAGGACTGGGAAATCTTCTGCCGAGTAGTGGAAGGCGGCGGCTTCACACAGGGTGCGGAGCTGGCTGAAGTCCCCAAGTCGTCGGCCAGTGCCGCGGTGGCGCGGCTGGAAGGCCAACTCGGCGCACGCCTGTTCGAGCGCACCACGCGCCGTGTGCGTGTGACGCAGCGCGGGCAGCAACTCTATGAACGAGTTGCACCCCTGTTCGGCGCGCTGCGCGAGATCAGTGCCGAAGCCGCCTCGTTCAGCGACGAAGTCAGCGGCACTATCCGGATTGCCACGCCATACGAAGTGGGTTCGCAACATCTGTCGCCCACGCTGAACCGGCTGCTGAAGCAACATCCGTCGCTGCGTGTGCAGTTGGACGTCAGTTGGGACCAGCCCGATCTGGTTCGCCATGGCTATGACCTGGCTTTCGTGATGACCGACACGAACCTGCACGACAGTTCGTTTGCCAGCAAGCGCGTGGTGTTGATCGACCGCGCGTTTTACGCCGCGCCGTCGCTGATCCGCGAACGGGGTTTGCCGCGGACGCCGCAGGACCTGCAGGGCTGGCCGACTGTGGGGAATCTCGATGACACGCACTGGGAGTTTCTGCGTGACCGCGTGGAAACATTCTCGATGGATGTGGTGCCGCGTATCTGCACGCACAACGCGGAAGTCCGGCTCAAGGCTGCCGTCGACGGACTCGGCGTGACGCGACTCTCGCCGCGTTTCGTGCACGAGCAATTGCTGCAGGGGCAACTGGTGCGCGTGCTGCCTGCCTATGCGTCGTCGCCGTTGAAGGTGTACGTGCTGATGCCGGCGCGCAAGCTCATGCCAGCCAGTGTGCGGGCGTTCCTCAACGCGCTGGAGGAAACGCTAGGCGTACCGGAAGCGGCCCGCCGCCCTGTGCTGCGTTCGGATGCCGCAGCGGCAGAATCGGCGGAGCCCATGCTGCTGGCGGAAGCCGGCGCAAACGCGGCCCCCGCCGTCTTGACGCTGGGCTAACGCGAGGGACTGGCGCTCGCTACACCCTTAGTAAGGCTGGTCGCCGGTGCGCACGTCCAGTGCGAGCGTTTCGGCGATCTCCAGCATCTCGTCGTCGTCTTCGCTGCGGGTGATAAACCCGGCGTACGCGTCGCCGCCGGTGTCCCAGTTCCACAGCGTGTAGCCGGCCACGCGCAACTGATCGGTCACCAGTTCCATCAGTTCAGGCACGCTCGTGCCCTCCAGGAAGTCCTCGTCCTCGGTATCGTCGGTGCCCCAGTTGATTTCCAGGTCCATGCGCTCGCACAACTGGTTCAGGCAGCCGATGAATGACTCGGCATCCTTCCAATCGACATAGAAGCCGGCTTCCCAGTCGATCACTTCCTTGATCTGGTAGAGCAGGGCGTCGCCGTCGGCCTCGTCTTCCTCGGAATCTTCCAGCGCTTCCTCGAACAGTGCCAGATGGCGCGTGGTCTGCTGCGTATCGCCGAGATTGATCAATGCGAACAGGCGGCTGATTGCGTCCTGCGCGTCGTCTTCCAGTTCAATTGCCATATGCTGCCTCCTTCTTGGCGCGTGTTTCGGGCGTCATTCTAGATGGTAGCCGCCACTTTTTCGATCTCTCGATGTCCGCTCGGCGTCACACGCAGCGCTCGCGAGGTTGCGGTGGGTTCCACCCAGCCCCGCGCCAGCAGCACCTGCAACATCGCCGCTCCAAGCGCACCGCCCAGATGGGGTTTGCGCTCACTCCAGTCAGGACAGGTGCAGGCAAACTGCCGCCGCTTGCGCCGCGCGGCAGCCAGGTCGATGCCAAGCTGCGTCATCGCCTGCGTACCGTCCTCAGTCAGATCCACTGACGAACCCGCCACCGCGAACCATCCCGCCTGCGACATTCGTTCGAAAAGCCCTACCGCAAGTTCCCCGGCGAGGTGGTCATAACAGGTCCGCGCCTGCCGAAGGGCGGGCGGCGCCGTGCGCGACACCGGCACGGCCCGCATCCGCGGCGGCTGACTGGCCAGCGAAGCCGTAGCCAGCGCCTCGATGGCCACCCCGATCTCGGGCGTCGCCAGCCGGTAATAGCGATTCCGCCCGCGCGTCTCCACCACCAGCAACCCACCCTCGGACAACCGCGACAGATGCCCGCTCGTCGACGACGCCGACAACCCCGCAATCAACGCCAACTCCCCCGCCGGCCGCGCACTGCCATCCATCAACGCCCACAACATGGCCGCCCGGCCTGGGTCGGAGAGCAATCCAGCGAGCTGGCTGATACCGGGTGCAAATTCCATGATTCAGTGAAGGGTGAAGAATGGATGCAGTATAGGACGAGCGGAATGACGGGCGAAAGTGCGTCCAATCGTTGTTATTAAGCAAACCATCTTCGCATCAAATCTTAAGAGATCGGCGATGCCGCTCCGTGCGACTATCGCCCGCAAGCCGTTGTACGGGCTGGCCTGGCGGGTTTTAAATGATTGCGGGCGTAGTCATTTTGTGGGTTGGCTCACAAGCCATAGCCAGAAAGTAGGGTGTCGAGCGCTCGCTACGTTGACTTACTCTCCAGCCCACACAGTGTCGTTACAAAAGGTTACAGCTGGAGTTGCACGTACGAAGAGGTTCTTAGCCCTTGGTAGCAGCCGTTGCAGCGCGTGACCACCAGACACGCCAGCAATCCGGGTCGCTATGAATCGTCTTCGTTATCGCATCGTCTTCAATCGCGCGCGCGCCATGCTCATGGCTGTTGCCGAAACCGCCAGCAGCACGGGCACGGGCAAGACAGCCGCTGCTTCCGCCAGTGGCTCGGCCGCTTCCCGTCCCGATGTTTCGTGGATGGCCATCTCGGCGATTCAACTGGCCATCGGTATCGGTCTGGGTTTGCCGATCATCGCCAGCGCGCAGATCGTGGGCGATCCGAATGCAGGCGCCAATCGACCGGGCGTGATTCAGACCGCCAATGGCCTGCCGCAGGTCAACATCACGCGCCCTTCCGGCGCAGGTGTCTCGGTCAATCAGTACAGCCAATTCGATGTCAATCGGCCCGGCGCGATTCTCAACAATTCCCCGGTCATCACGAACACGCAGCAAGCCGGCTACATCAACGGGAATCCGAACCTGCTGCCGGGCGGCGCGGCGCGCATCATCGTCAACCAGGTCAACAGCACGTCGCCGAGCCAACTGCGGGGCTATCTCGAAGTGGCTGGGCAGCGCGCCGATGTAGTGATCGCCAATCCGAACGGGCTGCTCGTGGACGGTGCGGGCTTTATCAACACCAGCCGCGTCACCCTGACCACCGGGACGCCAATCTATGGCGGCAGCGGCAGTCTTGATGCATTCCGCGTTTCGGGCGGGCAGATCAATGTCGAGGGCGCAGGGCTCAATGCGGCGAGTGTCGATCAGGTGGACCTCATCGCGCGGGCGGTAAAGGCCAATGCAGCGCTCTATGCGAACCGGCTCAATGTGGTGGCCGGGGCGAACCAGGTCGACTACGGGACGTTGGCGACCAGTGCCATTGCACCCAGTGGCGCAGCGTCGGCAGTGGGCATCGATGTGAGCGAACTGGGCGGCATGTACGCCAACAAGATCTTGCTGGCATCCACCGAATTGGGTGTCGGGGTTTCCAATCGCGGCGTGCTGGCCGCACAGGCCGGAGACCTGACACTGACCGCACAGGGCAAGCTCGTGCTCGCAGGCCAAACCAGCGCCACGGGCAATCTTGCGGCATCCGCGCGTGATGGCGTGGACAACAGCGGCACGACGTATGCGCGCGGCAATATCGGGCTGGACAGCGACGCTGCTTTGGACAATCGCGGCACTCTCGTCGCACAGCAATCGGTCGGCATTCGTGCAGGGCAGTTGAATTCCACAGGCACCCTTGCGGCGGGCATGGGTCCCGACGGCAAGCCTGCCGGGACAGGTGACCTGACCATCAGCACGGTGGGGGCAGCTTCCGCGACCGGCAGCAACCTGGCCACCGGCAACGTCGACATCACCGGCAGCAGCATCAATCTTGCTGGCAGTCAGACGGTCGCCAATGGTGCGATGAATCTATCGGCCATCGCGGGCAACCTCGACCTCTCGGGCGCAACGGTGAATGCGGGGACGCATCTGTCCGCAACCACTGCAGGCGCGCTCGACAATACGCGCGGACAGGTCACGGCACAGGGCGATCTCGCCATTCATGCGGCTGCGCTCGCCAACGATGCGGGTTTGCTGAGCGCGGGTGGCGCGCTGAGTGCCAACGTTTCGGGGGCCGGTAGCAATCGTCAGGGTTCGGTCACTGGCGGCGCGGTGACGCTCACCGCCGCGTCGCTCGACAACACGGCAGGCCAGATTGAAAGCGATGCCCTCGCAATCAAGGCGACTGGCGATGTCGTCAATCAGGGCGGAAGCATCAAGCAATACGGGCAGACCGATGCCATCATTGCGGCCGGCGGGAAGCTCGACAACACGGGCGGCACAGTCGCTGCGAATGGCAAGAATCTGACGCTCGAAGCGGGTAGCCTGATCAACGACACCGGCAAGTTGTCCCACGCTGGTGCCGGCACGCTAACGGCGACGGTGCAAGGCACGGCGCGCAATGTGAACGGTGCCATCGAGACGAATGGCACATTGCAGGCGCAGCTCGGCTCGTTCCTTGGCGCAGGCGGAGCCGTTTCGGCTGGCAAGGCCCTGACGCTTGGCTCGCATGGCGCGGTGGATAACACGAATGCGACGTTGCTTGCAGGGGCATCGTTGTCGCTGGAAGCCGACGGCACACTGACCAACGCAGGCGGCACGATATCGGCCGCTACGACGACTTTGCAGAGTGCATCGCTGGACAATGCTGGCGGCCACATCGATGGCGACCGCGTGACAATCAGCACCACGGGCAGCCTGTCCAATCGTGGTGGCACGATCAAGCAGTACGGCGACACGGCCACGTCCGTAACTGCAGGCGGTCAACTCGATAACACCAGCGGGAGCATCGTTGCGAACGGTGTCGACCTCGACATCGCAGGCGCATCGTTGATCAACGATGGTGGCACCGTGTCTCATGCGGGAAGCGGCAAGCTCGATATCACGAGCCAGGGTGCGCTCTCCAACAATGCAGGAACGATCCAGACCAACGGCGCGCTGAAGGCTCAAGCCGTCACCCTCGACAACAACAGCGGCACGATTTCCGCGCAGGGGACGCTGTCTGCGATCACGAGCGGCACGCTGAACAACCGGCAAGGCAGCCTCTACGGGAACGATGGCTTGTCGATTGCGTCGGGCGGCAGTGTGGATAACACCTCTGGATCAGCGCAGACCAAGGGCGATCTGGGCATCGTGGCAACCGGCGCCGTCACCAACGTGGATGGCACGCTCGCTGCGAATGGCTCGGACGGCGAGGTGAGCATTTCCGCCACCGGCATCGACAACTCCCGTGGCGCGCTGCTCAATGCGGGCACAGGCAGCACCACCGTCAAGACCACCGCTTCGCTGACGAACACAGCGGGGCGAATCGGTGGCAACGGTGACGTCTCCATTGCCGCGCAGACCTTCACCAACAACGCAAACGGCACGACGGCGGCACAAGTGGCCGCTGGTGGCGCGCTGGATCTGCAAGTCACCAATCGGCTTGAGAATCGCGGCGGTACGCTATACGGCCAGGACGTGACGTTCGATCAGGCGGGTGCAACGCTCGACAACGCAGGCGGTCAGGTGCTCGGCGGCACAGGCATCCGCCTCGGCTTGTTGTCGATGTCCAACCTCGGCGGTGCGGTCAAGGCGAATCAGGACATCGCCATGACGGGTGCGCTCGGAGGCAGCGGCACCTTCCTCGCAGGCAGAAACCTGACGCTGAATCTGGCTGGCGACTACACCAACGACGCGTCCAACCAGTTGCGCGCCAACGGCACGCTGAAGCTTTCCACCAGCGGCACGCTGACCAATACCGCGAGTCTCGCTGCCGCTGGCGCATTGGATCTGTCCGGTGCGAACATCGTCAACGCCGCCGGTGCCAGCATCGCATCGGGTAGCACGACCATCGCCGCTGGCAATCTGCTCGCGAATGCAGGGCGCATCGAGGGCGATACGGTACAAGCCAGCGCAGCCACGGTATCGAACACCGGCACGGTCATCGGCAATAACGTCACGGTGCGTGGTACGGACATCGTCAACAACGGTGCTTCGGCGCTGATGGCGTCCGTCCAGAACCTGAACCTGTACGCGAGCAATTCGGTGCAGAACCTCGACGGCGCCACGCTCTACAGCGCGGGCAACCTGCAGATCGCACGAGACGGCACGCGCGATCCCAACTCGGGGCTACTTGCCAATCAGACGAACACACTGATCAATCGATCCGCCACGATCGAAGCGGACGGCGATATCGATATCGCGGCCAATCAGGTGCAGAACACGCGCACGAACATCGTGACAACGGCGGGAACGCCTGTGCAGACGGCGGTGAAGACGCTGGTGTTGTGGCAGGCGGGGCTGAGTGGCGGGGACTTGAACTACCACGCGAGTATTACGTTCCCTGGCTGGATGTGGAGCACGTCGGCTGCACCTGTCAGTACACCGCAGACCAACGCGCTCCGGGCTCCGATTACGGTGACGGTGGACAAGGCAGACGTCAAGAATCTGGATTTGGGGTCCAAGACACTGTCCTTCGCGGCGTCGCCTATCGAGGAGTACTACGCCGTCTATTCGATGGGACCGAACTGCGATGAAGAAACCCTGATCTGCAAACGTCCGATCGCCACGCAACCCACCCAGTACTACCAGGCCATCCAGGATAACGGCACCACCTACAGCATCACCTTCTGGCCCGACTGGGATCCCAACATTCATATTCGTCCCGACGAAGTTCGTCAGGCCAACTTCGGTACAGACTTCAACGAGATCTCCCGCACGACCGTCACGATGACGGCGACCGATCAACTCGTCAGTGCATCGGACCCCGCCAAGATTCAGGCGGGCGGCAATATTCGTATCAACAGCAACAATGGCAGCGTCCTGAACCAATCCTCGACGATGGCTGCGGGTGGCAACCTCGTGCGCGTGGCAGCCAATGGCTCGATCCAGGATGTGGGCACCGTGTTGCAGCAAACGGTCACCACGCAGGACACCTCCACGTTCTACTGGCATCAGCGCACAGGCGGCAGCCAGAAATGGGAGGAGGTGGCATTCCCGAGCGCCCCGCAAGCATCTACGACGACTGCCGCTCTGCCAGCCATTGCCACGGGCAACCAGACCGTGCAGACCACGGCGCAGAACGTCACCGTCGCATCGGTCAACACCGTAGGCGCTGCAGTAACGGGTGCCTCCATCACCGGTGGCGGTGGCACTGGCACGCAGGCCGCGGCTGCCACAGGTAGCACCAACGGAACGGGGGCAGTGTCCGGCGCGACCGGCCAGCGCCCGCCCCAGACGTTAGGCACTGCAAAGGGTGGCATTCCCAATCTGCGCCTGCCGAGCAACGGTCTCTATACCTTCCGCACGGCGCCGGGCGACACCTATCTCGTCGCGACAGACTCCCGTTTCACGCAGTACACGCGCTTTATTTCGAGCGACTACATGCTCGACGCACTGGGCCTCGATCCGCAGAAGACCCAGAAGCGTCTCGGAGATGGCTTCTACGAGCAGAAACTTATTCGCGACCAGGTCACGCAATTGACGGGCAAAACCTTCCTCGAAGGCTATAGCGATCAACTCGAGGAATACAAAGCGCTGATGAACAATGGCGTGACGTATGGCAAGTCCTTCGGTCTGACCCCCGGCGTGGGCCTGACCGACGAGCAGATGCTGCAGCTCACGACCGACATGGTTTGGATGGTCTCGCAGGACGTGACACTGCCGGATGGCTCGACGCAATCGGTACTCGTACCGAAGGTCTATCTTGCGCAGGGTAACGGCGTGGATCTCAACGCAACCGGTGCCCTCGTCGCCGGTGGATCGGTTGCGATCAACGCTACCGGGACGGTTGCCAACAGCGGCTCCATCGTGGGCAACATCGCCACGCAAGTCGTGGGCACCGACATCGTCAATCGCGGCAATATCGGCGGCACCGGCACCACCGTCGTCAAGGCGACGCAGGATGTGCGCAACCTCGGCGGCCGGATCGGCGGAGAAGACGTCGTGGTGTCTGCAGGGCGAGACATCGTCAACGCATCGCAGACGATCACGAACACCACAACGTTGGGCAACGGCAATAGCGCGAGCGCGACGGGCGTGGGTGCCGTGGCCACAATCGCGGGTTCGAACAACGTCGCCCTGCTGGCCGGCCGGGACATCAGCATGGCCGGTGGCGCCGTGGACGCGGGCAACAACGCGCTGCTCGCCGCTGGCAGGGATCTGAACATCGGCACGGTGCAACTGGGTACCACACAGGATGCGACCGCACACGGAGGGAAGGATTACCTGCGAGATCAGACTGTCGTGAATCAGGGCAGCACGGTGCAATCTGGAGGCAACGTAACCGCCGTCGCCGGCCGGGACGCCACGCTGACGGGTTCCATGATCGACGCTGGTGGCGACGCCGCCCTCGTGGCGGGTCGCAATACCACAGTGACTGCGGCGATGGATTCACGCACGCAAGAGGCAGGCGCGTTCAGCAACAAGGCTTCGCAGTTTACGCAGTCGAGTTATGACGAGGGGGCGCGGGGTAGTTCGGTGCAAGGGGGCAACAACGTCACGCTGGCGGCAGGACAGACGACCGTAGCGGGCCAGATCCTCGGGGCCAACGGCATCACGCCTGCTGCCGTCGAGGGTGCTACGACAGGCGATGTGACTGTGCTCGGTTCCTCCGTCAGCACTGGCAGTGCCACCAGCAACGGTGGTGCGGTCAAGCTCGTGGCGACTGGCGATGTGACGGTAGGAGCCGTGACCGAGCAGCACGATGCGCAGAACTGGTCGCAAACCAAGAAGTCGGGTTTCCTCTCCAAGACTGAAACCACGAAGACTTCCAGATCGCACGACACGGTGGCGGTAGGCTCGGTCGTGTCGGGTGACTCTATCGTCGGAAGTGCGGGCCGCGACATGACGATCAGTGGTTCGACTGTTGCCGGCACCGGCGACGTAATGCTGGAGGCTGGCCGCAATCTGACCATTACCACCGCCGAAAGCACCAGTGAAAGCTACAGCTACTCACATACGAAGGCCACGGGCTTTGGTGCCACAGGCGGTGGTATCTCGTACGGGATGCGCGATCAGAAGGACACCACCAATGACCGTTCGGTCACGCAGACGGGCAGCCTGGTAGGCAGTACCGACGGGAACGTCAGCATGAAGGCCGGCAGTACGCTGCATGTGACTGGCAGCCAGGTCATTGCCGCGAAGGATCTGACCGGCGTCGGGGCCGATGTGATCATTGATGCAGCCGTGGGTAGCGAGCATCACGACGAAACCCACGAGATCAAGCAAACCGGCTTCACGCTCGGTGTAAGCGGCGGCGCCATCGGTTCTGCGATCAGCGCGGGGCAGAAGGTCAGTTCGGCAACCAAGAGCCAGGACGGCCGCGCATCTGCGCTGTGGGGCATTGCCGCTGGCCGCGATGCTTACGATGCGGCCATGGGTGCTGGCGATGCAATGAAGAGCCTGGCTGATGGCAAGGGGCCTGCCGGTACGGCGGTGACGCTATCTTTCGGCACAAGCAAAACCAAGAACACCTTCACGCAGGACAGCACCACGCATACTGGCTCAAACATCCAGGCGGGAGGCACTGCGACGTTCATCGCCACGGGCGTCGATGCCGATGGCAACAAGACCGCTGGGAACCTCGACATCATCGGATCGGATATCTCGGCCACGAAGGTGGGTCTGGGCGCCAAGGGCGACGTCAACATCGTCTCGGCGACCGATACTTATGAGAGCCACAGCACGAACAAATCGAGCAGTGGCACCATCGGCGTGTCATACGGGGCGCAGGGGTTCGGTGTGTCAGCGTCTGCTTCCGCCAGCAAAGGCAATAGCGACACCACCGGCACCACGCAGGTGAACAGTCACATCACAGGCAGTGAGTCGGTATCGATCCTCTCCGGCAATGACACGAACATCCTGGGTGGCGTCGTCAGCGGAGGAAAGGTTTCCGCCGATGTGGGTGGCAACCTGAACCTGGCGAGTCGCCAGGACACCGAGGAAAGCCACGCGCGCCAGCAAAGCGTCGGCGGTGGCCTGAGCTTCAGCCAAGGCGGGGGAGTGAGCGGTTCGTTCTCCGCATCCAAGGGCAAGAGCGACGGCAGCTACGCCAACGTGACGGAACAATCCGGGATTCTCGCGGGCGATGGCGGCTTCGACATCCACGTCAAAGGCAACACCGACCTCAAGGGCGCCATCATCGCCAGCATGGCAACGGAGGACAAGAACAAGCTGAGTACGGGCACCTTGAGCTGGAGCGACATCGAGAACAAGTCGGATTACAGCGCTACCTCGCTCGGCATCAGTGGCGGCTTCACGTTCGGACCCAAGGTCGATGACAAGAAGTCTGGCCAGACGTCGGGCAAGAACACAGGCGGTGTCAGTCCGATGATTCCGCAGCACGAGAGCGGAAGCGAGCGCGGCGTCGCCCAATCGGGCATCGCCGGCGGCACCATCACCGTCACGGATCAGGCGAACCAGACGCAGGACGTGGCAACCCTCAACCGCGACACGTCCAACACGAACTCCACCGTGGGCAAAGGCCCGGATCTCGGCAACTTGCTGGGCAAGCAGGCCGACATGATGGCGGCGGCGCAGGCGGCTGGGGAGGCGGTGGCGAAATCGATTGGAGAGGTGGCGAATGCCAAGCGCGACGAAGCAAAGAAACAAATGAACGCCGCAAAAGAGGCCTTCGATGCCAATCCGTCCGACTCCAATAAAGCTGTTCTGACCGCTGCGACGGCGGAGGTGAATAAATGGGGTGATGGCGGGGAGTACCGCGTCGCTCTCCACATGGCCGGCGGAGCAATGGTGGCGGGCTTGGGTGGGGGCAGTGCAGTGGCCGGTGCCGCTGGCGCCGGAATTTCCGCAGGCTTGGCACCACAACTTAACGGGATCAGTAACGCTGCGATGGGGATAACCGGCGACCCCGATATAGATCGCGCGCTTGGCAATACCTTGGCGAACATTGTCGCTGGAGGTCTTGGTGCAGTCGTTGGCGGAGGTGCGGGTGCCGCTACTGCGGCCAACGAAGACCGCTACAACCGGTCTTCGACGTGCCAAGGCAAGGCCAATTGCGATACGTCGGGTGGTCTGGTCGGGCTTATCCAGACGGTGGTACAGGGACAAGTCGCAATTCATGAAGGCTTGGCCTCTCTCGGCAATGACACCAAGCGAGTGTTGCAGTATGGTCCGCAGTCTCCCTATATCAATCCGGATGATCTTGGCGGTCCAAATGGTCCTATGCCGCCGCCGCCTGCTGTTGTTACACCACCTACCGCGTATCCGGTCGGCGGTGCTATCGTGGTAATTCCCGGGGGTGTTGTACCAGGTTCAACACTTCCTCCCAATGCGATGGCCGCATCAGGTGGGGCGGGTGATGCTGATGGTCAGACAGGGACAGAAAATTCCGGTTCCGGGAGTGGCAAGTCGGCGGGTGTTACTTCGCCGAATTCGGCAATGCGAGACGGTGCAAATGCCAGTGGCACTTATGTCAATCCCTTGACCGGGCAGACCGTGCAGGCGACGGAGCGTTTAACTGCAGATCACATTGTTCCTCAAAACTGGATCAAGCAACAACCGGGCTTCGATCAATTGACGCCAGAGCAGCAAAGTGCAATTCTGAACGATCCGGTAAACACTCAGGGTCTTCCAAGAACCTTCAACTCCTCCAAGGGCGCGCAGATGCCCGGCGAGTGGACGACATACAAGGGGCAGCCGCTGGATCTCGGATATGTTCAGGGCAGTGCGCGTCAAGCGGATGCAATAAGGGGTTATATTGCGGACAAAATTAATGCCATGAGAGGGGCACGTTGAGATGTCAGAATACAGGACTGCTAACCTTCGTCAGAGAAATAATCACCCAGAGATTCTCATAGAGGTGTCCTCCGAGTTCGAATCCGGATTTGAGTGGCTGCTATCGTATTTTGAAGAGGCAGTTGATAGTGGCACGCTCTTCGAGGATGGACAATTTGTGCAGTTCGGTTGGATGATTGTCACCTTACGGGCTGATCAAAAAGGCGATCTGAAAATCTGGGAACCACGATTTGACACGATGCCGATTCAGTGGATTCAAGGTGTCAACATGACGCTTCGACACTTGCTGATACAACGTGAAGTTTGTGCACAATTGACCGTGGATCCATTGTTTCCAAGCCTGATGGATTCGGGTGTTATCTCCGATGGCTTTCTGGGTAGTGGAGTGATTCGAATGGAGCGAGAGACTTCCAAAGGTGGATCAGATTCCGGCTGGTTGTTCCGCGATCCTGACGCAAAAGGGGGCAGGCATTGCTCCCTGTTTGAAATTGCTGTCAGTTGCCCTGCCATTGTGCCATTCCTCGCTTTGCCTGAAGGCAGTGCCGTGTCTCTGAATGCGTCTGAAATCCAAGTTTCCTGCGGTGATCGCCAAATACACTCTTCCTCCAACGCTTTTTTGTCGAAATTGCAAGCGCGTCATAGCTAACCGCGGCACCGCGGGTCGCCGATAAAGGCGCGCCAACACTTCCTCCTCCCTGCCATGCGTCGACGGTTGCGAGAGCCCCGTCCGGCCTTTGTTACGTCGATGTATTTCAAATCTCTGCCCATTGCTACTGCCGCGTCACTCGCGTTTGGCGCTACGAGCTTGCCGTTATCCGTGATGGCGCAGGTCCCGTTGCCTTCAGGTCAAGCCGCCGCCTTAACCAACGCCGAACAAGACCAACGCAACCGCCAGCAGCAGGAAGCCCGCGAACGCGCCGCAGTGGTGAATGCTCCCGCAGTCCGCGCCGAGGCAATCGCGCGCGCCGAGTACGCAGCGCTGCCAACGGAAACCCCTTGTTTCCGCGTTGACCGCTTCGCACTGGAAGTCCCCCAAGATCTTCCGGCGGACCTCCAGTCGGCTGGCGCTTCGGCCTTGCCGATGGACCCCTTTGCATTTGCGAGGCAGTGGCTGGAACACTATCAAGGCCAGTGCGTTGGCAAACATGGCGTCGAAACCTTGGTGAAGGGACTTTCGCAAACGATCCTCTCGAAAGGCTACGTCACCACCCGCGTACTGGTGCCCGAGCAAGACCTGTCATCGGGCACGTTGAAACTCGCGCTGATTCCCGGCGTCATCGGCGATATCCGTTTCAGTGATCCTGATTTGTGGGGCACGTGGAAGACTGCTTTCCCGACGGCACCGGGCGAACTGCTGAACCTGCGCGATCTTGAGCAGGGGCTGGAGCAGATGAAGCGCGTGGCGAGTCAGGATGTCGATATGCAAATCGTGCCGACCCCGGTGCCGGGGCGCAGCGATGTTGTCATTGCCATCAAGCGCAACAAGCCGTGGACGCTCGTCGCATCGGTCGATAACTCGGGTTCGCGTTCCACGGGGAAATGGCAAGGCAACCTGAGCCTGGGCATCGACAATCCGCTGGGGCTGAGCGACATCTTCAACATTGGCTACAGCCAGGATTTGCAGTTCAACAACAAAGAACACGGCACGCGCGGCTGGAACGGCTACTACTCGGTGCCGTGGGGATATTGGACAGCCACGCTGTCGGCTTACAGCAGTAACTACTTCCAGCAGATTGCCGGGGTGAACACCACATTCATATCAAGCGGAAAATCCGAGAACGTGGATTTGAAGTTGCATCGCGTGCTGAGTCGCAGTCAGAACGATGTCTTCGGCATGCAGGTGCGACTGACGCGCCGATTCGGCAAGAGCTATATCGAGGACACCGAGATTCCGCAGCAGCGCCGCAACAACACGATCCTCGAACTCGGGATGACGGATCGGCACTACTTCGGGCAATCGCAACTGGACGCGACGCTCTCGTTCCGTCAAGGCATCGGGGCGATGGGCGCGCAGCCCGATGCGCTGGCCGCAGACGATGGCCCCACATGGCGCTTCCGCATGGCCGTCCTCGACGCCAACCTCTCGGTCCCCTTCAAGATTGCCGCGCAGCCATTCCGTTACGTGACAACAATCCGCGGCCAGTTCACGAATGACCGTCTCTACTATGTCGATGACCTGACCATCGGCAGCCGATACACCGTGCGAGGCTTCGATGGAGAAAGCCTGCTGGCGGGCGAGCGCGGATTCTATTGGCGCAACGAGTTGCAGGCACCACTCGGTTCAACCGGTCAGGCTCTTTACGCCGGCCTGGACTATGGCCGAGTCTACGGTCCAGCCACCGCTGCGCTGGTAGGCACTCAATTGGCCGGTGCAGTCATCGGCGTGCGAGGCGGCGTGGGTTCGCAGAAATTCGGCGGTGTCTCGTATGACGTGTTTCTGGGAGTGCCCGTGTACAAGCCGGAGCAGTTCCACACGGCAGGGGTGACGGGTGGGGTGCAGGTGGTCTATCAGTATTAGCGATATCGGCGGCGATGCCAGCGGCTGGTTCATCGGCACTGGGAAATTCGTATAGTGCGTTGCTTCCAAAGCCGATGCGCGCAGCGGAAAAATTAAATTATTCCGGGATCGATGTAGACAGAAATTGAGAAAAGATTTGAGCAGGAGAAAAATCATGACTGCCGAACGAAAGAAACTGTACCGTAAATTCGTAATTGGCTATGTCGGCTGTTTTTCGTTGCCGCTGTTTGCACTGATATTTAGTCTTGCGCAAGGAGCGAGCTGGAGGCCAGTTATCGTTGGCATGCCGGTCTACTTGACATTTCTCGCAGGGATAACCTATCAGTTCGCTAAAGAATTCAGCGCACTGCGTCGAAAGGAGCGAGGTGAGTCGGATCTACCGAAGAGGAGAGGCTATTGGGAGGGTGATTGAGTAGCGCAAACGACCGCCGCCTTTATTAAAGCTGAACAAGATCAACGCACCCTCCAGCGGCATTATTAAAAATGGAAAGGCTATTTTGATCGGAGGATAATATGTCAATCATGATGGTATTTGAGGCCGAGACCGGGATCTCAGAAGTCGATTTTCGAAAAGCTTTGGTCTCATCTGGTGTGAAAGATTTTTATGTGAATGGTCGCAGTATAAGAGGGAATTTTCCACTCTCTAATATGTATTTTTCATTTCAAGGTGAGAGTATTGAGAAATCTAAAATTAACGCCGAGGGCTATGAAGGGAATTGGGTCGTAGGGATGCGGTGTATTTTTGTTTACGTCATCGAAAACCTTGATGAATGTCGGAGGCAATTAAAAAATTTTTTAGCGGAAATTTCCAGAGTGTCCGCTGCAAATTGGGTGCTATCTTTTCAGTACGAATCAATTTACGCGACTCGAGACGATCAGGGAATTCGGCATTTTTTGGAGTTTTGAGTGGCGCTGGTAGAAGTTCTTGGATGCGAGGGTCTTGCACGTAGTCGGAACGACAGCGTCGTTAAGCAGTACCCGGAAACAAGCTGGCAACTGCTTTGGAGGATGATGCGGACCCTGCGATCAGCTAGTTAGTCCATTCCCTATCAACACACTCGTCCGGCGAACACCAGAGTCCCGCCTGGCACTTGTATCGTCCATGAACTCGTCGCTATTTGCCAGGAGCGCGTCACTTGCGCTTGAACTGTTCCTAACCCCGTTGTTTGCGCTGGCACAGGTCCCACCACCGTCCGGTCAGGCCGCCCTGACCAACGCCGAACAAGACCAGCGCAACCGCCAGCAACAGGAAGCGCGCGAACGCGCCGCAGCGGTGAATGCCCCCGCAGTCCGCGCGGAGGCTATCGCACGCGCCGAGTATCCCAAACTGCCAACGGAAACCCCTTGTTTCCGCGTTGACCACTTCGCACTGGAAGTCCCCCAAGATCTTCCGGCTGACCTCCAGTCTGTGGGAGCCTCGGCGTTGCCGATGGACCCCTTTGCATTTGCAAAGCAGTGGCTGGAACACTATCTAGTCCGATGCGTTGGCAAGCAGGGCGTCGAAACCTTGGTGAAGGGACTTTCGCAAACGATTCTGTCGAAAGGCTACGTCACCACTCGCGTACTGGTGCCCGAGCAGGACCTGTCAACGGGCACGTTGAAACTCGCGCTGATTCCCGGCGTCATCGGCGATATCCGTTTCAGTGATCCTGATTTGTGGGGCAATATCTCGGAGCGAAGTGATGAAACTTAACAATGAGATGCAGCGCCTACTAGTGAGTTCTCCAGTAACCCGCGAGCTCACTCCTGAATTGGTGTCGATAGCAGAACGGGGATTTCAAGTCGTCGGAGACTGCTATCTTCTGGCTTCTTTGCTTGAAAGAGAAATAAACGTTGGCCGGAGAGACTTCCAGGACGCTACAGGGTATGAATGTTTCATTAATTCACTTCATATCGAAGATTACGATGAAACATTTCCTCTACCTCAAGCAATCCAATTCATACACCGCATCTTTCAAGTCTGGAACAAATTCACAAGTCGCGTTCTCGTCGCCGTTCTTTCCGCTGACGAACTTTGCGTTGTTGTGAAGTTCCACGTAAAGAGAGATGGGGAAAGCTGGCTGAGTGCCGATCTTGAAGGCTACATTGATGCAACGATGTTGATGAATTCAACCGAGGACGTGAAAGGAGCTATTAGTGCCGTTGCAGGTCCATCAAAATCGAAGAAATAGCTCACGAATCCACGTCGTTATTCGAAGATCGAGTTGCGCGATGCGCAGCGTTGCTCTGCTGTTCCGACTTCGAAGACTCCGGTACGTGCGGCATTTCACTAGTCCGAAAACCTTCTGTGGCGCGTTAGTAGGGGCACGAGACTACTTCGGTGCTATACGACCTACTTTTCCCTTCGCCTCATCTGGGTGTTCCGCTGAGCGAATGAGTCCATTCGCAAAGCTATTGTTGAAAAATCTAACGGTATCATTAGTCCAACAGCGATAAATTTCAAAATCAAATGGAAAATGTAGCCTTCTATGGCGGTGGTAGCATTTGTGAACTCGGGCCGGCGGATGATGTTGCCTTCTTCTTTGATTGTGTGCGGCAGCTGGCAGATGCTCAGGATATCGAGAATCACGATGACATTACTGATCGGTTATTTAAAAGATACCTCAGGAAGGAAGAACTAGATGAGGCATCGAAGTTCATGAATACGATGTCATACGCCTTCGCTTGGACAGCTGCTTCCGAATGGATAGGCTCATCTGGGAAAAAATCGGACACGCTAGATGGGACCGGGACGCTATACGATGTGTTTTCGGAATATTTCAGGCAGTTCTCGTTCGCTGTGGAATCGGCGCAGCTTTTCGAGAAAAGCTGGAACATTTATCAGCCTGTGAGAATTGTTTCCTCCGATCGTGCGCAATTTTTCAACGATAAAACGCGTCTGTTGTCTGATTATGATCAGTTAGTCGAGAGCGATCCGCCTTTCTGGCTTCGTTAGTGAATCGGCGGTATTTTTTTGTTTACTTTTCGCGGTTGGCGGGATATTTGCGCGTCGTAGGAAAGTACGACTCTGCTGTATGCGATGCTCACTCTAAAGAACAACATATATATTACGGGATTTGGCTTTGATATCGAAAATTTGGGAATTTTGGAAGCGAGGATGGTGGGCATGGCTGCTGGTGTTTTGTCTCAATATTTGTGGTGCTGCAATTGTCTTAGTACCCTCCTTGTTTTTTGGCAACGACACGCCTGCGTTTATCCTTAGCTGCATTGCGCTGTGGTTTATCGTCGGGGCCCCGGCGTGGGGATGGATTTTTGAGAAGTTCGCTGCCGGATCTGCGCGTCTTACCGACACGGCTTAATGGATGCGTTTCTGGCTTTCTTTCATGGCTCCGTCCTTCAACCCGCCGCACATTGCCACTGCCGCCTTACTCGCAGTGAGCCTCTCGGGTCTGTCGGGCGCCAGATGAGTCCCTTCTTTGGATGCGGTAAAGCAATAGCCCAAGGCACTCGCAGCGTTCAGTGCCATCATAGGTTGTGCTGGCGCGTCGGCAGCTGGGCAGAGTCAGGCATGCCCTTACACAGAACAGCATCAGCCTCACTAGCCATTTATGGGGCGAGGAGGCCAACCGTAAAAATTAGGTCTACCGGAGAATGACGATGGCCGTACGGAAACTGCGATGCAATGAAATTCATGAAGTGATGCGGCAGCTCTCTCGACATCTTGACTTCAAGATTGATTTACCTGGTAATGTTTTTGTAGGTAACGTTTTTAATTTCATTTTTTTTGAAAGACCGTTGCTTTGCTTTTCCGATGTTTTTTCTAAATTGATATCCGAAAATTTTAGCGTGTTTGATGAGAAAATATACGTTAAATTCTCGGGAGGGGATCTGCTAGAAGATTCTTGTTTGATCATCGATAAATATGACATGGGCTCGACTGTAGAGGTTGTTGAAAGCTACTTTTCTGATTTCATGGGAGGGCAGATTGGCTACCCAATAGTCCTGTTCAATGCTGCGTTCGATTGGATATCCTTCGAAAGTTCACGGGAGGAGATAGGTGTTATGGCTGTGAAAAATTCGGAAAAAAAGGATCGATTTATATCTGGCCTTGAAGCTGATTTTATTTCGATCGATTCACTTCGGGAAATGCGATCTCGATCTGGAGCGGAAGGCTTGATCGCGAGGTCATTTCTTAGGTCGTATGCTCTAGCCTCATAAAAGAGATCTGCAAAGGCCCTGCTTGATCCACTTGCTCGGATGTTCATCAAACCTTTATCCGTCGCCCTTGAGGTCTCACTTTCGTCCGGCCTTCTGAGTTTGTCATTTCAACGTTGAGATTTTTCGGGAATAAACGATGCCTGCACCCGTTTGCCACGTGCTGATCCCAGACAGGCGGGATCGAGCAATTCCTTTTGTAGTCGCATTGTTTGAAACATTCGGATTGTCAGTCAAAAATCCGCACACCGGAAGAATTACGACTTGGAATGATGATGGAACGCAGGAGGAGATTGCAGAGGCGCAGGCATATCAACGGATAGCGGGTGGACATGTACAAAATACTCAGTTTTGGAAAACTGCGAGTGATGACGTCTTTGTTTCGTGGGAGGAGCGAGCAGACGGATGCATGCTGTCGATCTTTCTAGATGGCGTGTCGGCAGATTTGGCCGCTGGGTTGGTAGGTCTATTTACTAGATCCGCACTAACGACATTCAGAGAAAAGTACGGGGAGACGATAGTTCTTACCTTTTCTTTCCAATAATGCCACATCGTCATGGATGAACCAGGACCGCTATCGGTATTACTCGGTTATTATGCCCGGGCGCTGCCGTTAACCCGAGAATCTATGGCATTTCCCAGACATAAAAGCGGAGCGACCAATGGCAGGACCATCATTCAAGCCAGAGCAGTAGGAGTAAATTTGGAACGGGAGAACCCAGTCACTAACAAATGAAGCTTAAATCTATCCTAATTATCGCGAGAGGCATTCTCTCACCCTGGATACTTTACGCCATCGCTTGGTCGCCAAAGATCTTGGGATTCAACGTGGATGCGAAGCAACTGCATCTCGTATTTCTATTTTGTCTCTACTTCATGCTGGGGCTAATCGCAATTGGATTCGTAGTTTTCGTACTGAGGGTGTTGCATCGCGCTAATTGTAAACGTTGAAATTTTTCCTTGGCATCCTCTCATTCTCCATAATGCCGATGTCAAAAAAGCCGGGCGATGGCAGGCGTACCTATTACCATTCTCATTCCGGCAATCCGGGGCGGGGCTGCATGCGTAGAAAAGGACAGGCAACGTAGCTATGAAATTGAAAAAACAAAACTTAGAAATTTCATGCGACGGAAAGTCAATTTGTTATTCTGATAAAGAAAATAATTTAATATGGAGAAATACTGCGCCGAGTCTTGAAAAATGGAAGTCGCTTAATCGTGGCTCGCAAACTATTGAATCTTTAGAGAAGGGAGTCTATCTTTGGTTGAACGGAATAAGCGCGGAAGAAGTAATCATCGTATTTCGTCCATATAAAGGGTTGGACTTCAATTTGGTGTATTCTGCATTAACCGGAGAGTTGGTGAGAATCCACGAGGCGCGCTAATAAACTTAGTGTGCCACGGTAGGGATCGGAAACCTGAAATTCGCGATGTTGAAGCGGAAATCCAATATCCCCCTTCTTCCAATTAGCCGAATTTCCGTGCAGAGATCATCATCCCTCACCCCATGACCCCCCGGCATGCCTGCCATGAATGCCAGTCCATGGCGTCCGACGCATCTGCCTTCCATACTGCGTAGTTTCCAAAAAACTACAAAGCACATACCGTGAAGCGCAATCTAATTCGGGTGGGTCTGATGGCCGCCGCATGCATCCTTACCTCCATGGCTCACGCAGAGGTTATCAAGCCCATCAAGGACTCGCGTGCCGACATCGGCGGTGCGATATTCAAGCAGCCGGAAGTGAAGGTGGAGCGTGCGCCGGATGGCTCGGTGTCGGCGGATGCGCAGCGCTATACCTCGGCGGATGGTGCCTTTCAGACGGGCATGTACAAGTCCGGACCGTTCCGGGAAGAGATCGCTGCGAACCCCGGTTTTCCGTATGACGAGTTCCTGTATTTCGTCTCGGGAAGCGTCAAGCTGACATCGTCGGATGGATCGTCGATGACGGTTCGCGCGGGCGAGTCCGTGACGATCCCGAAGGGATGGAGCGGGGTATTCGAGACCCAGGGCTATACCAAGATCTACGTGGTCTACGATGCCGCCGCGGTCAGCGAATCAGCCAAAAAGTAGCGCAAGAAGTCAGTCAGCAACGCCGCCGTTCGCCACCACCCGGATCAGCATTTGGCGGAACATGGCGATCTCTTCGGGGCTGAATCCCGCAAAGCCCCTGTGCGTGACGTCGATGAATACGGACGGAAGCCTTTGGACGATTGCATGGCCGTCATCGGTCAGCGTGAGATGCACCATGCGGCGGTCGGCCTCGCCGCGGCTGCGCGCGATGAGGCCGCGCCGCTCCATGCGATCGACCAGGCGCGTCACGGCGCCGGCATCGATGTCCAGCCGCCGGGAGAGTTCGGTAGGTGTCGTGGAGTGGCCATTTGCCAGCATCATGAGGCAGCATGCCTGCGCATGCGTCAATCCCATATGGCTGGCTCCCTGCTCCACGTACTGGGACAGCGTGTTCTTCGCGCGAACGAGCAGATAGGCAATATTGCCGCTCAGGTCAAAGTCACCGGCATCGATCAGGCTGCGCGGGACTGTGGGCAAATCTGTCAATGCGTGGCCTTTGCGCAAGTGGCCTGTTCGTGGGGCTGCGATGCCGTGGCGTTGGCCTGACGCGCGGCTGCCCGGGCGCGCTCGATCACTGTCCAGTCCGGGCCGGCGAAGGCCGAGATTGACAAGCTGGTGAACGCCAGTGCAATGAGAACCTTCATGAGTCGCATATCTGGAATGTTGAGGGTGCCGATGTGAGGCGAGATTGTGGCGCCCGTAGTGGTTGCGAGCCACCCACGGACGTTCATAGCTGCTATTGCGTTTCTACATGTCCTGCCGGGCGCAAAGCATCTGGACGCTTCGACGCATTGGGCTGGCCGTGGTCGTTCACGGTCCAACCGCCACCTAGTGCCCGATACAGCGACACGCTGGCGGCCAACTGGCGTCGATGAATGGATTCCAGCGCGCGCAGGTTATCGAGCGTGGTGGCTTGCACGACACTGACATCGAGATATGCAACGGCTCCCAGACGATAGCGTTCGGTCACCTGCTGGAGCGCGCGCTCCGATGCCGCCACCGCCGTCTCCTGGCTTCTGCATTCATCGGCGAGAATCCTGAGGGCGGCGTAGTTGTCCTCCACGTCTTGCACGGCCTTCAAGACTGTGTCGCGATAGTCGGCGGCACTGGCATCGAATTGCGCCTGCGCGCTGTTCACCCCTGCTTCACGCTTGCCGCCATCGAACAGCGTCGCGGCCAATGCCGGTCCCACGGCCCAGAAGCGGCTCGGGGCGGTTAGCCAACCCGCAAGGCCGGAACTCTCCAGGCCGCCGTTGAGATTCAACATCAGGGTAGGGAAGAACGCTGCGCGCGCCACGCCGATCTGCGCATTGGCCGCCGCCACGCGTCGCTCTGCGGCGGCGATGTCGGGCCTGCGTTGCAGCAGCGTGGCGGGTACCGCATCGGGCGTGGGTGGCACCTGAAAGCGCTGTCGGTCGTTCTCGTCCGGTACGGAGAAGGACGTTGCAGGCTCCCCGACCAGTGTGGCCAGCGCATGAAGAAGCTGTGTGCGCGCCAACTGTGCGTCGGCCAGTCTGGTTCGAGTGGTTTCCAACTGGCTGCGCGCCTGATCTACGTCTGATTCTGCAACGATGCCGCCGCGATATCGGTTCTCTGTCAGTTGCAGCACGGATTCGTAGGTGGCTATCGTCCGCTGCAACAACGCCGCGTCCCTGTCGAGGGAGCGGATGCCGAAGTAGTCAATGGCGGCTTCTGCCTGCAAGGCCAGGCGCACCGCAGCCACGTCATCCACACTGGCTTGCTCGCGGTCCTTCGCTGCATCCACGTTCCTTCCGATACGACCGAACAGGTCGGGCTCCCAACTGGCGCCTAGGCCCAGCAGATGATCCGGGGTGGTCCGTCCAGCCAGCGAATGGCCCAGCACGTTGGCAGACAGATGCGTGCTTGTGACGCTAGCCCCGGCGCCTATCGTAGGGAAGTAATCCGCTCTCGCCGCTGCAACCTGCGCGCGCGCATCGTGCAGCAGGGCGATCGACTTCATCAATGTCGGACTGCCGGCGTCGATGCGTGCGATCAGGGTGTTCAACGTCTCATCCTGATATGCCTTCCACCAGTCTTGCGTGATGACCTGATGGACGGTATTGCCCGCCTCGCGATACGCGGATGGCATTGGCATGTCGGGTGCGTGATACGGAGCCGACGCGCAACCCGCCAGCACGACGCAGGCCAGCAGTATCGAGACCCCCTTCATGCCGGTGCTCCCTTGGCCTTGACGGCGGATGCGACGCGGACAGTCGCGCCAGCCACCAGTCCATCTCCAGGGTTCGTCACAAGTCTTTCGTTTCCCTGCAGTCCGGCAAGGATCTCGACGTGAGAGCCGTAATCGCGACCGAGCGTTACGCGGCGTGTGGCCAACCGGTCCTGATCGTCGACGATCAGGACCGCTGCGCCATCCTTGCCGAACCTCAGCGTGTTGGCCGGCACATCCAGCCCGGCATGCGGATTGGCGATGACGAGGTGCACCTCTGCATAGGTGCCCGGCAGTATTTCCACCTCCTGGCTGTCTACGTCCAGTTCCACGCGCAAGCTGCGTGTGACAGGATTGATCGCGCCAGCCGTGCGCGCCACGGTTGCCGGGTAGCGCTTCGCGGGTGATTGCGGCAACGTCAGCCACGCCTTGGTGCCGGGTTCCAGTGCTGCGCTGATGTCCTGTGGCACCTCGGCATAGACGCGCAGCCGTGACCCTGCCGACAGGTGGAAGAGTTCGGGGCCTTGGCCCGTACCGCTTCCAGCATCCACCAATGCCCCCGTGTCCACGTTGCGCTGCGTGACCACGCCGTCAAACGGCGCGCGAATCTGCGCGAAGCTGGTCAGTTGCGCAAGTCGGGCTGTGTTGGCGTGCGCGGCGGTCAACACGGCCGCCTTGGCGTTCATGTCGGCAACCTTCTGGTCGGTATCCTGCTGCGCCACGGAATTCGTCGCCTGCAGGGCCTTCCATCGCAGCGCGGTAGTCCGGGCAAGGTCATACTCGGCCGATGCCGTGGCCTCGGCGGCGCGTGCCTGGCGGAGTTGGTCTGCAATGTCGGGCACGTCGATGTCTGCGAGCAACTGACCTGCCTTGACCGGCGTACCGATATCCACGTACCAACGGCGCAGGTATCCGCTCACGCGTGCGTGGATGGCGGTGTCCTCGTAGGCGCGGACGTCGGCAGGGAGCACGATATCGTAAGCTTGCGCCCCATTGCGAGGCGCCACCACATTGACGATCGGTGTCTGCGTTGCCTGAACGCGTTCCTGCAAGACCTTCTGTCCGTGCAAGCGTGGCACAAGACCGACAGTCAATGCCGCCGCAGCAGCCAGTGCCATGACAAGCAGCGCAAGCAGGCGCCCACGGGAGCGGCGCATTGGCGTGGTACTCGTTTCCAGCGCGCTTTCGGAAGGGTCTTGCGGCGGCTGTTCAGACGCGGAGCCAGATTGGGGCGAACTCATGCCGTGCCTTCATGAAGGTTGGGAGAAGCTGCGGGGCGCGAGCGCGCTGCCATCCAGCCATGCAGCGCAGCGAACAGCACCGGTACAAGCACCAGCGTGGCAGTCGTGCCGAAGGCGAGTCCGCCGATGACCGTACGGCCCAACGGGGCGTTCTGCGCGCCGGCTCCACTGGAGCCCAATGCCATGGGGACCATGCCGAACAACATCGCCAACGCAGTCATCGCGACTGGACGGAAGCGGCTGAATCCCGCCTCGAAAGCCGCATCCCGCGCCGATTTGCCGGCAGCAAGAAGACCCCGTGCATGACTGATGACGAGAATGCTGTTGGCGGTGGCTATGCCGACGCAGATGATGGCCCCCGTCATTGCCGGAACGCTGATAGTGGTGTGCGTGGCAAAGAGTATCCACGCCATGCCGGATAGCGCCACCGGAAGGGCTCCGACAATCGTCAACGGATCGAGCCACGACTGGAAATTGACGACCATCAGCAGGTAGACCAGCACGATTGCGATGGCCAGCCCGGTCAGCAGCCCGCTGAACGATGTGTGCATGGTTTGCACCTGGCCGCGCACGATGATCTCCGAGCCGGCAGGCAGATGAGGCCGCGCCTGATCGACAATACGCTGCACATCGGCAGCCACACCTCCGAGGTCTCGTCCTCTCACTGCGCCAAAGATATCGAGTACGGGCTGGACGTTGTAGTGCGAGACGACGCCCTGCTGCGAATACCGCCTGACGCTGCCAAGCTGGCCGATTTCACCTGCCCCGCCTTGCTGGCGCGCATTGACCCCCAGGCGGACGGGAATGTTCGATAGCGTCTGGAGGGAATCCATCGCGTACTGCGGTACGGACACGGCAACCGGATAGCTGACGCCATTCTTCGGATTCAGCCAGAAGTTTGGCGAAGTCTGACCGCTGCCGGACAACGCGATCAGCAGGTTCTGCGCCACCTCCCGTTGCGTCAGGCCGGCTTGCAACGCCCGCGTCCGGTCTACGTCGATGGCCAGGGCGGGTTGGTCCGCCGGCTGCTGAAGACGAAGATCGGCCAGCCCCGGCACCGTCGCCAGGCTGCGCAGCAAGGAGTCCGCAACCTGCCGGTTGCCATCCACGTCATTGCCAACGATCTGGATGTCGATCGGTGCGGGCAGGCCGAAGTTCAGGATCTGGCTCACCATGTCTGCGGGCAGGAACGCGAAGCTCACACCTGGGAAGGATGTCTGGAGCGCAGCGTCGAGACGTTCCACGAGCGCTGCGGACGAACCGGCACCGGGTTTCAGGGAAACAAGAATCTCGGCATCGCCCGTGCCGATGGGCAGCGAGGAGTCGTAGGTGAGATTGATGCCGCTTACCGGCAATCCAATGTTGTCGACGATGCCGCCGACATTGCCGGGCCCGGCAATGCGGCGTATCTCGTTCTCGACTTCATCGGCGATGCGCGCCGTCTCTTCGATGCGCGTGCCAGTGCGGACGCGCATATGCAGTCGAAGCTCTCCGCTATCGATGGCCGGGAAGAAATCCTGTCCGAGAAACGGCACGAGCGTCATCGAGCCCGCACACAGCAATGCGAATGCCAGCGCGGTACGGCGCGGCGCGGCCAGTGCGGCCGACAGCATCGCGGAATAGGCGCTCCGCACGCGCTCGAACGCCGCTTCAAAGCGCTTGTGTGCGACATCGAACCAGTAGGCGGGGCCTCGGGTAGCTGCGGGGGCGCGGCCTTCGCCACGCAGAAGATAGTGCGCCAACGTGGGAATCAGCGTGCGGGACAGGAAGTACGAGGCCATCATGGCGAACACGACGGCTTCGGCCAGCGGTACGAAGAGATAGCGCGCCACGCCGCTCAGCAGGAACATCGGCAGGAACACGATGCAGATGCACATCGTGGAAACCAGCGTGGGAAGCGCGATCTCGCCGGACCCGTCCAGGATGGCCTGCTCCAGCGGCTTGCCCTGTTCCCGATGATGCGCAACGTTCTCGATGGCCACCGTCGCGTCATCCACCAGTACCCCGACGGCCAGCGCCAGTCCGCCGAGCGTCATGATGTTCAGGGTCTGGCCGAAAGCGGCGAGGGCGATCAATGCCGCAAGCACGGATAGCGGGATCGTGATCGCGATGATCAGCGTCGCCCGCCAGCTTCCAAGAAAAAGCAGGATCATCGTCGCTGTCAGGCAAGCCGCGACCAGCGCCTCGTGCAGCACGCCGTCGATTGCGGATGTCACGAAGACCGACTGGTCCGATAGCGGCTGCACTTCAAGGGACTTTGGCAATCCCGCCGTGATATGGGGAAGCAAGGCCCGGATCTGGGCCACGACGGTCAGCGTCGAGGCACTGCCCGTTTTCTCGATCTCCAGCAGGGCGGAACGCAAGCCGTTGTGACGGACGACGTTGGTCTGCGGCGCATAGCCATCGTGTACCTGCGCCACGTCGCGCACAAAGATGGTGCCATCGGGCCCGGAGCGGACCGGAAGGTCGTTGAGCGCCGCAACGGTCTGCGTGCTCCCGTTCAGGTCCACGCGATACTCGAGCGTGCCAATCTTCGCTGTGCCACCCGGCAACACCAGGTTCTGGGCATTCACAGCGTTGACCACGTCAAGCGGTGATAGGCCGCGCGCCTGCAATGCGGGCACGTTCAGGTCGACGGTGACCTCGCGCACCTTGCCACCGTACGGAAGTGGAACAGAGGCGCCTTCCACTGTCGCGAGCTGCGTGCGGATAAAGCTGTTGCCAAGGTCGTAGAGTTCCTGCTCGGGCAATGTGGTGCTGCCCAGGGCGAGTCGCAGGATCGGCACCGTCGAGGCGTTGTAGCTCAACACCAGCGGGGGCGTGGCGCCCGGGGGCATCTGTTTCAAGATCGATTGTGCGCCTGCGGTGGCTTGCGCAATGGCCCGGTTGATGTCGGCACCGGGATGGAAGAACACCTTGATAACCGCTACGCCCGCCAATGACTGCGACTCGATGTGCTCGATATTGTCGACATCCGTGGTCAGGGAGCGCTCGTAAGGCGTCACGATGCGTTGCGCCATGTCCTGCGCCGACAGCCCGTTGTAGTTCCAGACCACGCTCACTACAGGGATATCGATCGCGGGAAAGATATCCGTTGGCATGCGCAGGACGGCCAGCGTTCCGCCCAGCATGAGCAGGATCGCGAGAACGATGAAGGTATAGGGCCGACGCAAGGCGAGCCTGACGATCCACATGCCTGTTTTATCCGGTTGGGGGACTTCCGTGAAGATTCGCGAAGTCTAGGGATACCGCGTGGGGGCGTTTAGCAGCCAGATCGCAGGGCTTTTCAAATGCCACTTCGATACGACAGAATCCCCGGGCATGTACGATACGCAAGCGGTTGATCCGCAACCTGCGTCATCCTCAATCCTTTGCCCCACCCAGCCCATGGACAAGTTGCTCGCCCTGAAAATGTTTGTCGAGACCGTCGATGCCAAGGGTTTCTCTGCGGCTGCGCGACGCATGAACCTGGCGACCTCGTCGGTCACGCGGGCGCTCGACGGACTGGAAAGCGATCTGGGCGCCGTGCTGTTGAACCGATCCACCCGCCAGGTCACGGTGACGGAAGCCGGTGCGAGCTACTACCAGCACGCGCGGCAGATACTGGAGGCGGTGGAAGAGGCCGACGCGCTGATCGCGGACCGTGGCGAGGCGCCGGTGGGTCAGTTGCGCGTATCGCTGCCGGTCGCATTCGGCCGGTGTTGCGTGTCGCCCTATCTCGGTGCGTGGATGGCGCAGCATCCTCGGCTGGAAGTCGAGGTCCAGCTCACAGACGAGATTGTGGATCTGCTGGATGCACGCGTGGACGTGTCCGTCAGGCTGGGCAGCGCTGCAACTTACGACAATGTCGTGGCAAGGGAAGTCGGGCGGTTTCGCCGGCTGGTGGTGGCAAGCCCGAAATACCTCGACCAGCATGCGGCGATAGCGGAGCCTACCGACTTGCTCGATCACTGCTGCCTGCGCTTCAGTTTCGGACGCCGCGATCAGGTCTGGACGTTTCGCCAAGACGCGCACAAGGTGGTGGTGCCCGTCAACGGCAGCCTTCGCAGCAACAACATCGAAGTGTTGAGGGATGCGGTGCTGGCGGGCCTGGGCGTGGGATTGCTGCCAGACTGGCTTGTGCAGGATGACATTGCCGAGGGCAGGCTGGTGACGTTGCTCGCGTCGTGGGACGTGACACCCAACGATTCGAGTTCGGTCATTACGGCGCTCTATCTTCCGAATCATCGCGGATCGCGCCGCGTGGCCACGTTCCTTGAGTTCCTGTCGTCGCTGCCGGGGCCGACCGGCCAGGCAAGGCCCACTGCGGAATAAGCAGCGGTCAATCCACCCATTGCCCTGCGCGCAACGCTGTCTTGCGCCGTGTTGCGATTCCCGCAACGTCGCCTGACGACTAACCTCCGGTCATTCCCTTTCAGGAACCGGAGCCATGTCTACCCAAGCCTCTCCCTCCCCCGCTGGCAATGTGACGGTGTCGCCGATGTCACCCGCGCTCGTCGCGCTGTTTTCGCTCTGCGCCGGCGTCCTGGTGGCCAACCTCTACTATGCCCAGCCGATTATCGAGCTGATCGCCCCTGCGATCGGACTCTCTACCGACCGCGCGAGCGTTATCGTTTCGCTGACGCAGATTGGATACGCGGTCGGGCTTTTCTTCCTCGTGCCGCTTGCCGATCTGCTGGAGAACCGCCGCTTGCTGGCCATCAGCGGAGTGGCCGCCGCTGCCAGCCTTGCCGGTGCCGCCTTGTCGTCACAGCCGAGTGTCTTCCTGCTGGTCTCGCTGCTGCTGGGGCTCAGTTCTGTGAGCGTACAGATCCTGATTCCCCTTGCCGCCCACCTCGCGCCGGAGGCGCTGCGTGGCCGCACCGTCGGTACGATCATGGGCGGCCTGCTGTCGGGCATCCTGCTGTCGCGCCCGCTTTCGAGCATGGCGGCGCAATGGCTGGGTTGGCGCGCGGTATTCGTGATCGCAGCGGCCCTGACGTTGCTGACCGTCGGGATCATCGTGATGACCCTGCCGCGTCGCGTGCCGCAACATCGCGCCACCTATGGCAGCTTGCTGGCGTCGCTTTGGCATCTGCTCGCCCGCTACGCGCTGCTGCGTCAGCGCGCGCTGTTCCAGGGTCTTCTGTTCGCCGCGTTCAGCCTGTTCTGGACCGCGGTGCCGCTGGAACTGGCTGGGCAACATGGCCTGTCGCAATCGCAAATCGGTTTGTTCGCACTGGTCGGTGCGCTGGGTGCCGTGGCCGCGCCCATTGCTGGACGCCTGGCCGATGCAGGACACACACGCATCGCCTCGCTCGCGGCGATGACCGTTGCTGCGCTGAGTTTCCTGCCGGGGTTGATAAGCGGTAGCGGTGCAGTGATTGGCCTTGCGCTCACGGGCATCCTGCTCGACTTTGCGGTGCAGATGAACATGGTGCTGGGGCAGCGGACTATCTACGCACTGGATGCGGCGAGCCGTGGGCGCCTGAACGCGCTCTATATGACGGCCATCTTTGTGGGCGGTGCCGCAGGTTCGGCGCTGGCCAGTTCGCTCTACACGCACTTCGGCTGGCACGGCATTGTCGTGGCAGGCGGCAGCATGGCGCTGCTTTCACTGGCGGCGTTTAGCGCGACGTCGCGCCGTTGAATCGAGTCGGATGCGGTATGCCTTTGGGATGCATCCCTAGGGCATATCGCTGCATCGCGCTTCCGGACAACGCCAACGATTTCTGAATCGCACACCGCACTGAGCCCGTGCACAGACCGCCAAGGGATTGGTTTATCGCAGCCCATACCATGGTGTCAGCCGTGCTCCACTACGTGCCAGTTGTCCGCCTTCCCCGTGTTTTCTACGATTGCCGCAACCCACAGAAGAGATGGCGGAGGTCCACCACATGTTGTCCAGATTCCGATGGAAGCCCATCGTCATTACCGGAGCGGCCGTTGCCGTGGTCGGCATAGCCGTGGCGGCATGGCTGATGTGGGAGCCGGCCATCGCGCCGATCCAGCCGCCCGCACCCTCAACCATCGACCGCGAACTCGCACTACGCGGCGCACGCGTGGTGGCACTGGGCGATTGCGCGGTCTGCCACACCGCACCAGGTGGCAAGTCCTATGCGGGCGGCCTGCCGCTGGCCACGCCGTTTGGCACGCTGTACACCACCAACATCACGCCCGATGCGGAGACGGGCATCGGCACGTGGTCGCTCGACGCATTCAAGCGTGCGCTGCGTCGTGGCATTGCGCGCGACGGTCACCAGCTATATCCCGCGTTTCCGTATGTGCACTACACGCGCATGTCCGATGACGACATCGCTGCGGCATATGCCTTCCTGATGCGGCGCGATCCCGTTGTTGCCAAGGCGCCGGCCAACGACCTGATGTTCCCGCTGAACTTCCGGCCGCTCGTCGCGTTCTGGAACGTGCTGTTTCTACGCACGGGTCCCGAAGCGCCAGATACCACGCAGAGCGCCGCATGGAATCGCGGGCGTGAACTCGTGACCGGACTCGGCCATTGCGCAGCGTGCCACAGCCCGCTCAATCCGATTGGCGCGGAAAGCTGGGGCAAGTCCTTGCACGGCGGCGTGGTCGATGGTTGGGTCGCGCCTTCGCTGGTGTCGCTGGCGAATGCACGCGCACCATGGACCGAGGCCGACCTTGTGACGTACCTGCGCACCGGCATGTCGGCGCGCCACGGTGCGGCGGCGGGTCCGATGCTGCCCGTCACGCAAGAGTTGGCCACGGTGCCGCTGGCCGATGTGCAGGCCATGGCCACCTACCTGTTCTCGCTGCAGCAGCCCGTGGAGCATCCGGCCGCTACCACTTCAACAGATGCCGACAGGCAATCCATCGCACGTGGTGCGGTGCTGTTCAACGGCGCGTGTGCGTCGTGCCATGGCGACAAGTCACCGATGCAGAGCGTGGGCGACCGCCCGAGCCTGTCCACCAGCAGCGCGGTGCTGGCCAGCACGCCGCGCAACGTGATCCAGATGATGTTGCTCGGCGTGCCATGGCAGGGCGAGCAGGCCATGCACTACATGCCCGCGTTCGGCGAGTCGCTGGACGATGCGCAGATCGCCGATCTGGCGTTGTACCTGCGCGCCACCTATACGACGCTATCGCCGTGGCAGAACGTGCCGCAGGCGGTGGCGGATATCCGCAAGGGAGATGCATCGCGATGATCCAGCTCACAGTCAACGGCGTCAGCCACACCCTCGACATCGACCCAGCCACGCCGCTGCTCTACGCACTGCGTGAAGACCTGGGGCTGAACGGCGCGAAGTTTGGCTGCGGCATGGGCCAGTGCGGCGCATGCACGGTCATCGTCGATGGCAAGCCCACGTTCTCATGCGTGACACCGGTGGCGGCCATCGGCAAGCGGCCCGTGCGCACGATCGAAAGCCTCGGCACGGCGGAGAAACCTGGCCCCTTGCAGAAGGCATTCATCGATCATCAGGCCGCGCAGTGCGGCTACTGCATCGCCGGCATGGTGATGCGTGCGCAGGCGTTGCTTGATCGCAACCCACATCCCACCGATGCCGAGATCCGCGCGCACATGGAGCCGAACCTGTGCCGCTGCGGCACGCATATGCGCATCCTTGCTGCCATCCGTGCGGCATCGGGCGCAGCAAGTGGTGGTACAGCGGAGACAGCGCTATGAGCCACGACGAACAGATCGACAACCCCGGCCGCAGGGCTTTCATGGTGTCAGGCGCGCTCGTCGTCGGCTTCTCGCTGGTGCCGGGGCACGAGGCACTGGCGCAGATGGTGCTTGCCGACGAAGGCGCGGCGGTAACCGTGGGCCGTGAATACACGAAGCTCGCCGGCAGCCTCAAGACGAATCCGTATCTCGATGCATGGATCCAGGTGGCGCCGGACAACCATGTCACGGTCTACACCGGCAAGGTGGAACTCGGCACCGGCATCCGAACCGCGTTATGGCAGGTGGCTGCCGAGGAACTGCAGATCGCGCCGCATCGCATGACGTTCCTGACCGCCGACACCGCGCACTCGCCCGACGAAGGGTTGACCGCCGGCAGCCATACCATGGCCGATAGCGGCAGCGCCTTGCTCAACGCCGCCGCACAGGTGCGCGGGCTGATGGTCGATGCCGCCGCGCGTACATGGCGTGTGGATCCATCTACGCTCAAGACGAGCGATGCGCGCATCGTCGCAGCGGATGGACGCGCGCTGACCTTTGCGGAACTGCTGCCGCGCGTGAACCTGCATGTAGTGGCTACGCCCACGTCGCCGTTGCGCGATCCGTCGACGTTCACGGTGATCGGCACGCCGATGCATCGCGTAGATATTCCGGGCAAGGTCACGGGCGGACCGAGTTATGTGCAGGACATGAAACTGCCCGGCATGGTGCATGCGCGCGTGGTGCTGCCCGCGAGCTATGGCGCGCAGTTGCTCTCCGTCGATGAAGCCGCCGCACGGGCGACGCCGGGCTTTGTCGCCATCGTCCGCGACGGCAACATGCTGGCCGTGGTGGCGCGCCGCGAATGGCAGGCCGTGCTCGCGCAACGCGCGCTGTCGGCGGGCTGCCAATGGGGGCCGGGCCGCACACTGCCCGCGCCCGATCAGGTCAACGCGCAGCTCAAGCAGATCAGCACGGAACACATCGTCATCGCCAATCAACGCGCGCCGATGGCGCCTGCGGTGAAGACGCTCTCCGCCACGTACGCCAAGCACTATCTGATGCATGGCTCGATTGGACCATCGTGCGCCGTCGGCTATCTCGACGATGGCATGCTCACTGTCTGGACGCATTCGCAGGGTGTTTATCCGCTGCGCGACGGCCTGGCGGAAATGCTGTCGATGTCCAAGGACAAGATCCGCTGCGTGCATGTGGAGGGCTCGGGCTGCTACGGCCATAACCCCGCCGACGATGCCGCCGCACATGCCGCGCTGCTGGCCCGCGCGCTGCCCGGTCAACCGGTACGCGTGCAGTGGATGCGCGATCAGGAGAACCTCTGGGACCACTTCACGCCTGCGATGGTCACGCAGGTCAAGGCGTCGCTCTCGGCGGGCGGCACCATCGTCGATTGGGACTATGCGTTGTGGAGCAGTTCGCACAACGAGCGCGTGGTTAACGCAGGGCGCCTGCTTCCTGCCACCTTGCTTGCCAAGCCCTTCACGCCCGCGCCGTCCACGCCGATGTTGCAGCCCGAAGGCGGTGGGGATCGCAACGCGATTCCGCTCTATCGGCTGCCGACAAGCCACATCGTCAACAACTTCTCGCCGACGATGCCTTTGCGCACCTCGGCCATGCGCTCGCTGGGCGCGCACATGAACGTGTTTACGATCGAAACCTTCATGGACGATCTCGCGCATGCGGCTGGCATCGACCCCGTGCCGTTCCGCATCCGCCATATGGACGATCCGCGCGCGCTCGACGTGATCCGCCTCGCCGCACAGCGCTTTGGCTGGCCGCGCCCCGCGCGCAAGCCAGGACACGGCGTGGGCTTTGCATTCGGCAAATACAAGAACCTGATGGCGTATGTGGCGATGGCCGTGGAGGTATCGGTCGAGCGCGACACCGGTCAGGTGAAGCTCGAACGTGCCGAAGTGGCGGTGGACTGCGGGCAGATCGTCAATCCCGATGGCGTGCGCAACCAGATCGAGGGCGGCATCCTGCAGGCGGCAAGCTGGAGTCTCTACGAACAGCTTCGCTTCGATCCGCAGGGCATCCGCAGTTTCGACTGGGGCACATACCCGATCCTGCGGTTCTCGGCGGTGCCCGCGCAGGTCAACGTACACCTGATCGACCGTCCCGGCATGCCGTTCCTGGGCGTGGCCGAAGCAGCGATGGGTCCGACGGCGGGCGCCATCGGCAATGCACTGTTCGATGCCACGGGTCACCGTCTGCGCGACATGCCGCTGGCGGGTGAGCGGCTGAAGAACCTGATCGCTCCCTAGTTACCGCGAGGCGCCTTCACGGCGCTCTTTTCCCCCACATCCTGGAGATTCTCATGGACCGTACGCTTTCGCTGTTCTCGCCAATCACGATTGGATCGCTCCAGTTGCCCAACCGCATTGCCATGGCACCGTTGACCCGGTCACGGGCAGGTCAGCCCGGCAACGTGCCCACCGCGCTGAACGTCGAGTACTACCGGCAGCGCGCATCGGCCGGACTGATCATTTCCGAAGCCACGCAGATTTCGCCGCAGGGGCAGGGATATGCGTGGACCCCCGGCATCTATTCGCTTGAACAGATTGCCGGGTGGCGTGCCGTGTCCAAGGCGGTGCATGAAGCCGGTGGCCGGATGTTCCTGCAACTCTGGCATGTCGGGCGCGTGTCGCATCCGTCGTTCCAGCCGGGCGGCGCTCTGCCTGTCGCGCCCAGCGCGCTACCCGTTCCGGGAAAGACGTTCATCGTCGATGAGGAAGGCAAGGGCGTGTGGGGCGATGTGCCGACGCCGCAGGCGTTGACCCTCGAAGGCATTGCGGCCATCGTGGAGGACTACCGTTATGCGGCCCGCAACGCGATCGAGGCGGGCATGGATGGCGTGGAGATCCACGCGGGAAATGGCTACCTGCTGGACCAGTTCATCAATTCGAACAGCAACCACCGCGACGACGCTTACGGTGGCAGCCTGGAGCATCGGGCACGCCTGCTGCTGGAGGTCGTGGAAGCGGTGTCCAACGAGATCGGTGCGTCGCGCGTTGGCGTTCGGCTGACGCCGATGGGTCGCTTCATGGGCATGGGCGACGAGACGCCCATGCAGACCTTCGGTTACATCGCGCGGCGTCTCAATGAGTGGTCGCTGGCCTATCTGCACCTGGTGGAACCCGCGATGGTCGGCAACGTCCGGGACGAGGCCAACGATCCACGTTGGGACGAGATGATCCTGTCCATGCGCAAAGCGTGGCACGGTGTGCTCATCCTCGCGGGTGGCTACGACGGCAAGACGGGGCAGGAGGCATTGGCCTCGGGGCGGGCCGACATCATCGCGTTTGGCCGTCCGTTCATTGCCAACCCGGATCTTCCTGCACGAATCCGCCTGGCCGCCTCGCTGAATGCACCTGACCCGGCAACATTCTTCGGCGGCGGTGCCGTGGGCTATACGGACTACAAGGCGCTTGCGTAGGGCAGGTTCTACCCGCGCAGCTTCTTCATCGCCGCTGGTGCACCGTACAGGAACAGGTCAACCTTCTTTCTTGATAAGAAAAAATGAAGGCTGCATCCATACCGGCGTGCAGCCTTCATTCCGGAGAACCGGCATCCAACGATTGCGGATTCTGGTTTCTTCTTGCTCGATTTGGCTTAGCGCTCGATCACCGGCGCATGCACCGGAGCAATCGACTCATGCGTCGTCTGCGTGCGTTGCGCGGCCTTGTGCACCATCGTGTAGGCGTAGTCGATGCCCATGCCGTAGGCGCCCGAGTGTTCCTTGGCCAGGCTCGTCACGGCGTCGTACGTTTCCTTGTTCTTCCAGTCACGCTGCCATTCGAGCAGCACTTGTTGCCACGTCACCGGCACCACGCCAGCCTGGATCATGCGTTGCATCGCATAGTCGTGCGCTTCCTTGGTGGTGCCGCCGGAGGCATCGGCCACCATGTAGATCTCGTAGTCACCTTCGAGCATGGCGCACAGGGCAAACGTGGTGTTGCAGACTTCGGTCCACAGACCGGCGACGACGATTTTCTTGCGGCCATTCGCGGCCAGTGCGTCGCGCACCTTCTGGTCGTCCCAGGAGTTCATCGAGGTGCGTTCGAGCGTTTCCTTGCCGGGGAAGACGTCGAGCAGTTCGGGGTAGGTATAGCCGGAGAACGATTCGCTCTCGACGGTGGTAATCGTGGTCGGCACGTCGAAGATCTTGGCTGCCTTGGCCAGGCCCACCACGTTGTTCTTCATGGTCTGGCGATCCATCGACTGCACACCGAAGGCCATTTGCGGCTGGTGGTCGATGAAGATCAGTTGGCTGTTGCGCGGGGTCAGGACTTCCAGCTTGGCGTTGTTGGCGTTCGACATGGTGATTCTCCGGTATAAAAAGGTATTCAATAAGTTTGAGGTTTTATCGGGCAGCGCTGGCTTCGCTTTGTTTTGCTTCGTTGCGTTGCTGCGCTGTCCATGTGCTGAACTATAGCGGCCGCCCCGTCGGAGAAAAACGGGGGTTCGCTGTCATAGTTGTTCAAATTTATTGAATCGATAGGAAGGGGCTAATTCATCGCGCAATTCTTCGGCACGGGATCAGAGATATTCGACGTTGCCATCGACACTGATGGCCTGTCCGGAAACGTTGTGTGCAGCGGGCGATGCCAGGAACAGCGTCATAGCTGCGATGTCTTCCACCGTCACCATGCGGCGCAGCGAGATCTTCTGGAGATACTGTTCGCGCATCGCGTCGAAGCCGATACCGAGCGATTCGGCTCTCGCTGCGATGACGCGGTCCATGCGCTCGCCTTGCACCACGCCGGGCAGGATGGCGTTGACGCGGACATTGCTGGGTCCGAGTTCGATGGCCAGTGATTTCACCATGCCGACAATGGCCCATTTTGTTGCGGCGTAGGGCGTACGGTAGGCGTATCCGAGACGGCCTGCGACGGACGACATGGCGATGATGCCGGGGCAGTCCGATGTCTGCTTCATCAACGGTACGACCCCACGCACAAAGTTGAACTGGCTGTGCAGGTTCGTTGTGACGGTGCGTTCCCACTCCAGTGGATCGATAGTTTCGACGCCACCGGTGGGCCCGGCAATGCCCGCGTTGTTGACGAGAATATCGATCCCGCCCAGCCTGGCGCCGGCATCGGCCACGATGCTTTCAACGTCCTCCCGTTTGCCGACATCGGCGATGCCCGTGTGCAACGTGCGGTTCGCCGCTTTCAGCGATTCGAGCGCGGCGCCGTCGACGTCGCAGACGTAGACGTTGGCCTCGGCCTGGAGAAAGGCTTCGGCGATGCCGGCACCGATGCCGGAGCCGCCGCCCGTGATTAGCACACGCAGACCAGGGCGTGGCCGTAGCAGTGCCAGTGCGTTCATATGTGTCTCCTCATGTTGTAGGGCATGCAATCAGAGCGTCATGCCACCGGATGCTTCGATGACGGCGCCGTTGATATAGCTTGCGTCAGGGCTGGCAAGGAAGGCGTAGATACTAGCGATTTCTTCCGGCTTTCCCAATCTACGCAACGGCACCTGGTTGCGCATCTTTTCCAGTACCTCGTCGGGCACGGTGGACAGGATGGGCGTCTCGATGAAGCCCGGTGCCACGGCGTTCACGCGGATGCCCTTCGGCCCCAGTTCTCGGCTCCAGGTCTTGGTAAAGCCGATGACGCCAAACTTGGCGGCGGCGTAATTCGTCTGACCAAAATTGCCATAGAGGCCCACCACGGAACTGGCATTGAGGATGACGCCCGAACCGCGCTCCACCATGCCGTCCACCACCGCCTGCGTGACATGGAACACGCTGCGGAGATTGACGTCGATGACGTCATCGAACTGCTGGGTCGTCATCTTTTGGAGCTTGGCATCGCGCGTAATGCCGGCGTTGTTCACCAGGATATCCACGCGTCCGAACTGGGCGACCACTTCTGCAACCATGTCGGATACGGCGGCGGGATTCGCCACGTCCAGGCCGAATCCGATGGCGGTTGCGCCGTCTTCCCGACAGGCAGCGACCACCTCGCCCACGGCATCCTGCTTGAGGTCGCATAGCACGACGATGGCGCCTTCCTGCGCAAACTTTCGCGCAGTTGCCGCGCCGATTCCCTGTGCCGCGCCCGTGATGATGGCGACCTTTCCTGCTAGCTTCATGACTGCCTCTCTTTCGTGCTGCTTGCCAAGTGTCAGGCGTTAGCCTTGGTAATCGGGTGTGACTCGGAGCCTCGACGTTCCGCCGCCGCGTCGCTGGAAACGAGCGGCTGGCCTTCGTTGCGGATGGCGCGGGCGAGCATCGGGATCATGACAAGGCCGAGTACTGCGGCGGCCAGGATGACGTAGAACCCGCTGGAGCTCTTGCCTGTCGCCGTCTCGGCGAGGCCAAACAAGTAGGGTCCGACAAATCCGCCGAGCAATCCGATGGTGTTGATGAACGCCAACCCGGCTGCTGCCTGTACGCCGTGCAAACGCTTCATGGCGATGGACCAGTAGGAGGGCAACACGCCGCCGCCGAAGAACCCTGCCGCTGCCAGCAGTGCAATCTGCGCGCCTTCATTCGATGTGGAAATGAATGCGGAAGCTGCCACGACCACTCCCATGGTCAGGATGCCGAGGTAGACACAGTCGCTGTGCATCCGGCGATGGATGCGCGGCAGCAGCAAGACGCCAATCAGAAAACCAAAGCCCACGCTGCTCGACAGGATGGCGATCAGCACCGGGGACTTCACGTTCATCTGCGAGACGATGGAGGGCGTGAAGAAGTACAGCCCTACAAACGCAATCTGGTTCAGGAAGTAAATCAGGCTGATGCAGATCGTGGTGGGTCTCTTGAGCGCCGATACCCAGTCGCCGGAGAACAGATGGGCGTGGCCATGCGCGTCGATCACGGCATGTGCCTCCAGCGAACGGCTTTCTTCTGGCGTCAGCCATTTCACATCGGTCGGCCGATCCGGCAGGATGAAATAGAGGATGCAGCCGATGACCACGGTAGGCAGCCCTTCGAGCAGGAACATCCATTGCCATCCATGCAGTCCGCCAAGACCGTCGAGTTGCATGAGGCCGATGCCGATGGGATTGCCGATGATGAGCGCCACCGCCGGGGCCGTATAGATCCAGCCGACCGCGACCGCGCGATCCTTGGGTGCGAACCACAGCGTGACCATATACATCAGCGCCGGGAACAGGCCCGCTTCCGCGATGCCAAGCAGCACACGCAGCGCATAGAACGACCATTCCCCCTGCACGAACATCATGCCCGCCGACAATGCGCCCCAGGTGACCGCGATGCGCGCGATCCAGCGGCGCGGCCCGATGCGATGCGCGATGAGGTTGCTGGGCACTTCCAGCAGCGCGTAGCCCAGGAAGAAAATGCCGGCGCCCAGCCCATACGCGGCGGCGCTGATGCCGAGGTCTGCTGCCAGATGGGCCTTGGCCAGCGCCACATTGGTTCGGTCGATGAACGAGAGGAAGTAGATCCCGCACAGGATCGGGATAAGCCGTAGCATGGCCTTGCGCGTGGCATGCGCATGCAGGCCATCGGCACTGCGCTCAGCGGTGTTCGTTGTCATGAGTTGTCTCCGGTGTGGATCCCATGGCTTTTGTTGTTATGGCCGGATGCTGGTAGCAGGCGTCCGGCCTTGCGCATGAGACGATAGAAATGAAGCGGGATGATTAGAACGAAACGGCGTCCCTGCCTTTGAGGCCCAGCATTTGCCGTGCCTCGGCGGGCGTGGCGATCTCGAAGGAAAGCTCCTCGAGGATTCGTCGGATCTTGCGAACCTGTTCCGCGTTGCTTTTCGCCTTTACGCCCTTGGACAGATAGACGCTGTCCTCCAGGCCCACGCGAACGTTTCCACCGAGGATGGCGCCCATGGTGACGAGTGGCATCTGGTGGCGGCCTGCGCCGAGAATCGAGAAGTGATAGTTCTCCCGGCCGAAGAGCCTGTCGGCCGTGGCACGCATCAGGGACAGGTTCTCGGGGTCGGCGCCGATACCACCCAGGATGCCGAACACAGACTGGATGAAGAACGGCGGCTTGATCAGGCCCGCGTCGATGAAGTGGGCGAGATTGTAGAGGTGGCCCACGTCGTAGCACTCGAATTCGAAACGTGTGCCGTGGTCGCGGAATTCCGTCAGGATGTTCTTGATGTCCCGGAACGTGTTGCGGAAGATCATGTCCTCCATGCCTTCGACATACTCCTTCTCCCAGTCGAAGCGCCATGACGTCATCTTCTCGGCAACCGGATGCAGCGAGAAGTTCATCGAACCCATGTTCAGCGAGCACATCTCCGGGCGGGCGACGCGCGCATAGGCCAGTCGCTCGTCGAGTGACATGCGCGTGCTGCCGCCGGTGGAAATGTTGATGACCGCGTCGGTTTCACGCGCGATATCGGGCACGAACCCCCGGAAGACTTCCGGTTTCGGGGTGGGGCGGCCGTCGGATGGGTTGCGGGCGTGCAGATGCAGGATGGCGGCCCCGGCTTGCGCGGCTTCCAGTGCTTGGGCGCGGATCTCGGCAGGCGTGATGGGCAGGTATTCCGACATCGACGGTACGTGTGCCGAGCCCGTCACGGCGCAGGAAATGATGACTTTGCGGTTGCTGCTCAAGGCTTGTCTCCAGTGTCCTTCGGGCGGCGCCAGTCCGCGCTCGCCCGAATCTTGTGATACGGATAGTAGTGAGATAGGATGCGCCCCGTAAGGTCATTTCCGGACAAGAGGGAGTCCTTGCAGGACAAACTGGAACAAAGCCGTGACGTCGAAACTATCGCTTCCCAATGAGCGCGTGCACGCGCCGTACAAGATCGCGGCATTGGTCGAGGTGCTGGCCGAGCAAGGCATCGAACCCGTCGACAGTTTGAAAGGGTCCGGCATCGAACCGGATGAGATCTACGATGCCGCGGTGCTGACTTCCGTGCGACAGTACGCCGCCGTCTGCAGCAATGCCGTGGCGTTGTCGTCCGACCCTGCGACACCTTTCCGGACGGGGTCCCGGCTGCATCTGTCCGCCTACGGGATGTATGGCTACGCGCTGATGTCGTGCCTGTCGCTGCGCGACTATTTCAGGCTCGGGGTCAAATACCACCGACTTGCAACGCCCACGCTGACCATCGCCTGGACGGAATATCCAGACAGGGGTGTGTGGACGTTCCCCGATGCCTTCGCGTCGAATCAATCCCGTGAAGTCCAGCAGTTCCTGCTGGAGCAGCAGTTCACGCAGCACGTCACGCACTTGCAGGACGTGGCCGGGAAGAGTTGCCCGCCTGTGCAGGCAAATTTCGCCTATCCGGCGCCGCACTACGCTGCCATCTACGAGGAATACCTGTGCTGCCCCTGCGCCTTCGACCAGCAGGCTTGCGAACTCATCTACGACAGCGCGATCCTTGACCACAAGCCGCAACTCGCGCACCTGCACACCGCGGCATTGCTGCAGGAAACCTGCGACCGGCTGATCGGGCAAGCCAAGACATCGATCGGTGCGTCGGGCGAGGTCTACCAGTTCCTGATGCGCAGCCCCGGAGAGTTTCCGTCGATGGAGGCGGTTGCGAGCGCATTCAATATGACAAGCCGGACGTTGCGTCGACGGCTGGATGCGGAGGGCACTTCATTCGTCGCCATTGTCGATGACGTCCGGCGCTCGCTGGCGACGGAATACCTGAAGACGACCAGGATGAGCGGCGACGATATCGCGATGCTGCTGGGCTTCAGCGACACCGCGAATTTTCGTCGCGCGCTCAAGCGCTGGACGGGAAAGAGCCTGACCGAGCTTCGCGCGCCCTGAAAGCGGGATGGCTCGGTCCGGAACCGTTTATTGCGGCTGTAGATTGATCCGTTTTGCCATCGCGCGGAATTTACCGGTTTCTGCCTGCAGGAAACGCTGGGCGTCTGCCAGGGAGCTTGGCTTGGCCACTTCCGCGCCCGTTGCTTCCAGGCCGCTGGCTACCTGAGGATCCTGCAGCGTCTCGACGAGGGCCTGATACAGGCGCGTGACCACCGCCTCCGGCGTGCCCTGTTTGACCATGATCCCGGCCCAGGTTGCCTGGTCGAAATCCTTCAACTGCGTGCCTTCACCGAAGGCCGGAATGGCCGGATCGGTCTTGCTGCGGCTGTTTCCCGCCCAGCCTACGAGTTTCAGCCTGCCCTGGTCTGCCAGGCCACGGAAACTGGTGGCATAAGGAAGGATCGCGAAATCGACATTCTTCCCGGCCAGGTCCTGGACGAGCGGTGCCATGCCTTTGTACGGGATATGGCTGACGCCGATGTGTGTACGCGTTGCCATGTCTTCGGTCACAAGGTGATACATCGAACCTGGACCGACGCTGCCATACGTCAGCGGCTTGGCAGGATTGGCCTTGGCGAGCGCGATGACCTCATCGACTGTGCGCGCCGGCAGGTCGGGCCGCGCCACCATCACCAGCCGGTTGACGGTTACCGGCGTCAGCAGCCGGAAGTCTTCGGTGCGCAGCTTGACCGCCGCGTTCGAAAGCGGCGCAAGGATGACCTCGTTGGGCGAGCCGAGGAAAATCATGTAGCCGTCGGCAGGCGCGTTCAATACCTTCTGTGCCGCCATGGCGCCGCTGACGCCGCCCAGGTTCTCGATCACCACGGGCTGGCCCAGCGCTTTCGAGAGGCGCGCGTTCATGCTGCGTGCAATCGCATCGGAGAGTCCGCCAGCCGGATACGGCACCATCAGCACCACCGGTCTGGAGGGATACGCGTCCGCCGCGCTCGCGCCGGGTGTGGCGAACAGGCCAACCGTGGCGACAGCGGCAAACGTGCAGCGGGCAAGCATTCGGCGAATCGGGTTCATGGCAGTCAGGCGGTGGGGTGGAAGAATTCGGTGGCAAGTGCCACCCAGAATGCCGCGCCCGTATCCAGGCAGCGGTCGTTGAAATCGTAGGAAGGGTTGTGCACGCTGCACGGGCCGGTCGGCACACCGGCCGCGTGGCCATTGTCGCCATTGCCGATCATCAGGTAGCAGCCGGGCCGCGCGGCCAGCATGTAGGCGAAGTCTTCGCTGGCGCAGAGCGGCGTGGCATCGTCATCGACGCAATCGTCGCCGTACAGCTTGCGCGCGACCTTCACGGCGAACGCTGTCTCTGGCCCGGTGTTCACCAGCACGGGATAGCCGCGTTCATAGATGACGGTATGCCGCAGCCCGAACGTCGAAGCCTGGCCGGCAGCTACCTCGTGGATGCGCCGCTCGAGTAGCGCGCGCACGTCCGGCTGCAAGGCCCGGATGCTGAGTTCCAGTTCGGCGGACTCCGGGATGATGTTGTACGTGGTGCCCGCCTCAAGGCGCCCCACGGTAATGACGGCGGCGGCCTGCGGATCGACATTGCGCGCGACGATGCTTTGCAGCGCCATCACGGTTGACGCGGCGGCAATGGTCGGATCGGCCGCCAGTTGCGGCATGGCGCCGTGGCCGCCGACGCCGTGGAAGGTAATCACTGCACGATCGGATGAAGCCATGAACGCGCCATCTCTCACATAGAAGCGTCCCACCGGGCGTCCCGGGTAGTTGTGCATGGCGAACACGGCATCGCACGGAAAGTTGTCGAACAGACCTTCGTCCATCATCCGCCGCGCTCCACCAGCGCCGCCCAGCTCCTCCGCCGGCTGGAAGATCAGGTGCAGCGTGCCGTTCCAGTCCACGCCCTGTTGCTGCATGGCTGCCAGACGCTGCGCCGCGCCCAGCAGCATGGCCGTGTGGCCGTCGTGTCCGCATCCGTGCATCTTGCCGGGCACCTCGCTGGCCCATGGCAGACCCGTGGCTTCCTGGATCGGCAGCGCGTCCATCTCGGCACGCAGACCGAGGCGGGGACCGCCATTGCCGAAGCGCAGCCGCCCGACGAGTCCTGTCCCCGCAATGCCGGTGGTGACGTCATAGCCCCACGTCTTCAGCTTCTCCGCGACAAAGGCGCTGGTCCGGAATTCTTCAAAGCCCAGTTCGGGATGGCGATGAAACTGGTGACGCCAAGCCGTCATGCTGTCTGCATCGGGAGTACTGAGGGTGGCGTGTGTCGCTTGGTTCATGGGCAATGGCGAGCGATTGGGTCTGCTCCATCATATGGCCCACGACGAAAACCAATTAGCGGTATATTTTCCGAGGTGAACACCCATGGTGTTCACCCCCTCCCGACATCCGCGAGTCCTTGCCATGCGCCAGCATCAGCTCCGAGCCCTTGTCCAGGTTGCCGAAAGTGGCACCATCCGCGCGGCCTCCCGCAGCCTGCATCTCAGCCAGAGCGCGCTGACCAAGGCGTTGCGCGAGTTGGAAGACGATGTGGGGACGGAGCTGCTGGTGCGCAGCCACAAGGGCGTGGATTTCACGGCGGCGGGACGCGTGCTGCTGACCAACGCGCGGCTGGCGCTGGCGTCTCTGGAACGGGCGCGTGACGAGATTCGGGCGCTGCAGGGTGGGGCCGGCGCGCATGTGACCGCCGCCGTCACGCCTTTGCTGGCGCTCGATGTGCTGCCCCGGGTCTGGGAGGCTTTCACGGCTCGGCAGCCCGACGCGACACTGTCGTTGAGCGAGGGCTTTCTTGCCGACCTGATTCCGCGTCTGATCGAAGGGCGGCTGGACTTCGCCATTGCCATTGCCGATCCAGAGGACCTTCCGCCCGAACTGACTTTCGAGCCGCTGCTGGCGGTGACCGCCGTTCCCGCCGGCAGAGTGGGGCATCCGCTGGCCGGCGCGACGCACTGGGACGCAATGGCGGACGCCCAGTGGACGCTGAACCTCTCGCCGGGCAGCCAGAGCGAAACGCTGTTGGCATGGTTGCGGGCGAGCGGCCTACCTGTGCCGCACCGAATCACGGCGTGCACATCGCCAACGCTGATGACGGAACTGATGCGGCGCACCGATGCGATCGGCTATTGCCCCACGCGGTTGCTGGCCGATCCGCTCTACAGCAACGGCCTGCAGGCTTTCTCTGCCCTGTCTCCACTACCGCCCGCCATGCAGGCGGGCCTGATCCGACTGCGCGCCATGCCACTGGGCACGTCGGCACGCATGCTGGCCGAGCTTTTCGTCAGGCAACTCGGGCGGTAGCGCGCGGGGATCGACCTGCGCACGGCACTGATCGATCGACAGGCGAAAAAAATCCCGGCAGGGCCGGGATTCTTTCTTACAGCGGTACGACTCAGAGACTTAGATCGGCTCGATCTTGGTCGCTGCCGGGCCCTTTTGGCCAACGCCTGCGACGTAGCGAACCTTCTGGCCTTCCTGGAGCGACTTGAAGCCGTTGCCCTGGATTTCCGAGAAGTGAGCGAACAGGTCGTTACCGCCTGCGTCCGGGGTGATGAAGCCAAAACCCTTCGAGTCGTTGAACCACTTAACAGTGCCGGTTTCCATGTGCGGATTCCTTAAAAAATAGATTCTCGCCAACCGATAACTGTTAGCGAGGCATGACGATCAAGGAAGAAACATGGAGAAAAGTGGCGCCACAGAGGGCTGGCACCTTGTGCTTCGGGTTGCTGCTTGAAGATCTTGCGGGAGTTTTTATACCCGTAACCGCAAAGGCTGTCAACACGGCTTCGGCGAATTTACGGTAACGCACGTGCGGTCGGCTGCACAACCTGCCTGGGTTCCGCGCAGAAGCCGCCGCCACGAATGGGTGGGGGCCGGTGGGCTCCCCCCATAGGTGGTATGATTCGCCAGCGCTCCCTTCATCGACATGTGTCGAACATCGCGCGCCGGCCGCAAGACAACATCACTAGAAGAGCAATAGCGGTCGATCGGGCTTGTGCCCGGTCTGTTCACGGCGACAGTCGCCGGCAAACCTCACCCCGCCCAGCGGCGCGTCCGCTCCGCAACCGATTCGCCAATACCGGCGCCGGTTGTGCAAGCAAGGCCTCCCTCACGACAGTTCGGTTTTCGCGATTTGCCATCCGGGCGAGATGCGGCACCGATCACTGATTTCTGCAATGGCGACCGGCTGCCAGGAAAGCAAGGAACATCGCATGCCCCAGGGCATGAGGCATGTGCGTGCTGCACCCTGACCCGCTCCGCCACAACAAGGAGCATTTTTGGCTAAAGAAGAACTGGTGGAATTTGGCGGCAAGGTATCTGAAGTCCTGCCCGACAATCGCTTTCGCGTGATCCTGGAAAACGGCTTCGAAGTCTGGGCGTATTCGTCCGGACGCCTGAAGAAGAATCGCATTCGCGTGCTGGCTGGCGATCGCGTGACGCTGGAAATGTCGCCCTACGACCTGACAAAGGGCCGCATCAACTACCGCCACAAGAACTGATGGCGCAGCCAATGTCGACCAGCGAGGAATGGGAAGAATTGCATCTCACGCCTGCGGGCTGGGTTGCCGGTAGCTATCGGCATACTCCCTGGCCCGTGGTTGACGTGAGCCCGCCAGAAGGTGGTGTGCTGATGGTGCGCCGCCACGTCACCGCTACCTATTGCGGTCCGTCGCGTGCGGTGGAAGACCGCACGCCGCAAACGCAGGACATGGCGCTGATCGAATCGCTGCTGGCCCAATACGGTGGGCCCGAGTTCGGTATCTAGGCAATTCGCCGACCGGCGTTTTCAGCCCGGGCGATGGCGTCCTGCCCGGGTAGTCCTGCACATCTTTATCGTCCCGCCCTCACAGTCCTGCCACCGACTCGCCGGGCACCAGTCCGTCGATGATGTCGGAGCCGTGCTGCACGGCTGCGCGCTTGGCTTCGCCCACGTTTCCCCATTGCGTCACGGGAACGTGGAAGACCCGGCCATTGTCTGCGGATGGCTGTACGCCTTCGCGGCAGATCACCACGGAAGCCTTGTACGACCGATCCGGCCGGCGCTCGTGCCATTCGCGCGGCGGCTCGCATTTGTAGACCAGCGGATAGAGATCGAACCCCTTGCTACTGGCGGCCGGATGATTGTCCATTGCGTGCTCCTGTTCGTCTATCAGACGACTGTACGCTCATTCCACCCCGCCCAGTCAGTATTTCGGTCGCTTTTCGCCTGCTTGCGCTTACTCCACCCGTGCGCCCGATCGTTCGACGATGGATTTCCATTTCCGGTAGTCGCTGTCCACCAGATCGGAGAATTGCTTCGGCGTCATGAGCTTGGCCTCGGCACCCTGGTCGTGGATGGCCTGGATGACTTCAGGCGTGGCGAGTACCTTGTTGACTTCGGCACCGATGCGTTCCACCACGCTGGCCGGCGTCTTGGCCGGCGCGAAGATCCCGTACCAGGTACTGACGTCAACGTCCTTGTAGCCGCTCTCCGCCACGGTGGGCACATTGGGCAGCGACGTGCTGCGGCTGGCCGATGTCACGGCCAGCGCGCGCAGCTTGCCGGCCTTCACTTGTGCAAGGGCCGAGGGGACGGATGCCACCATCAGGTCCACGTTGCCCGCCATGGCGTCCATCATCGCGGCGTTCGAGCCCTTGTATGGCACGTGCAGCAGCTTGATGCCGGCAGCCTGGCTGAAAATCTCGGCGGCCAGGTGGATCGTGGTGCCGTTGCCGGGCGAACCGTACTTGATGGATTCCGGATGCGACTTCGCGGCGGCCACCACATCGGCCAGCGTCTTGTACTTCGAATTGGCCGAGGTGACGATGACGATCGGGGTGTAGCCAACGTGGCTGATCGCGATCAGGTCACGCGACGGCACGTACGAGACGGTCTTGTAGAGCCACGGTGCCACGACGAGATTGTCTTTCTGGCCCATCACGAGTTCGTAGCCGGTGGGCGCCGCGCGTACGACTTCCGCGATGCCCAGCGTGCCGCCCGCGCCGGGTTTGTTGTCCGGCACGAACGTCCACTTGGTGGACTGCGATACCTGGTTGGCCACAAGGCGCGCCAGGATGTCGGTACCGCCGCCCGGCGGGAACGGAATCACCAGGCGGATCGGCTTGGCGGGAAAGCTGGTATCGGCAAGCGCCGGGGCCGTAGCCAGGCCGCTTGCTGTGACGACCAATGCGAGCGCCACGTTCAGGAGGGTTCGCGCGGCGTTCCGGCGATCGATGTTTCGGAGGCGCGGCACCGCTGCGCAGGTTTGAGGCATGACAGATCCAGACAACGCGTGTTGGGTAATGACTAGCAGCGGCGGATTATACCGGCCGCGCCGCATCGATCTGTCCGGACTCGGAATACTCAGAACGTGGCTGGGGAGTTCACCCAGAGCACACGCGCTACCACGTCGCCAACATTGCGATAGCCGTGCGGCACCTGACTGGAAAACGTGAAGGCGTCGCCGGGACCGATCCGGTGGATGTCGTCGCCAAGCATCAGTTCAAGGTGTCCTTCAAGCACATAGCCCACTTCCTCGCCCTGATGCTCGATCTGCCCGTCGCTGGCCTGACCGGGCCAGACGATGTGGATGTTGGCCTGCAGCAGCCCGCCGCGCTTGGGCAATACCACGCGTTCCAATGCCACGCCGCCTGCGCGGATGACGGGGCGTTCGCCGTTGCGCAGGATGGGCGACTGGTTGGGTTCCTCTTCGCTGGTCAGCGTGCCGATGTTGGTGTCCAGCGCCACAGCCAGCCGGTGCAGCGTGGTGAAGGACGGCGTGGCCAATCCGCGCTCGACCTTGGAGATCAGGCTTTCGGAGCAGCCGGCCTTGCCGGCCAGTTGCAGCAGCGTGTAGCCGGCAACCAGCCGGGCGTGGCGCAGTTTGACGCCAAGCGTCAGCGTGGCCGACTTGCTGTCGGCCGGTTCGGGAGTGGGGCGCGCGGTCTTTGCCATGCGGTCGATATCGTTGGGGGCGGAGGCCGGGCGCCGGAGCCTCGGGGATTTCAGCGGCAGGCCAGTTCCGCGACAGTGTAAGCCAGTGCCTTCGCCCCGAGGAACAGTTCGGTAGCGTCGGTGTCTTCGGCGGCATTGTGGCTGATGCCGCCCTTGCTCGGGACGAAGATCATCGCCGTGGGGCAATGGTCGGCCAGATACATGGCGTCGTGGAAGGCGCCCGATGTCAGCCGCATCGGCATGGCCCGGCCCGCCTGTTCGCTGGCGCGTGTGCACGCGCGTTCGATCGCATCGAGCATGGTGCGGGGAAAATGCGTGGGCGTGCGATGGAAGAATCGCTCCACGGTGACGGCATCGCTCGCCTGTGCATGACGCACGCACGCAGCGCGCAGTGCGGCTTCGGCGCGGTCCAGCGCAGCGTCATCGAGGCAACGCATGTCCACCGTGAACGACACATGGCCCGGAATCGTGTTCACCGAGTTGGGCGCTACGGTCCAGCGGCCCAGCGTGAGGCGCAACTCGTTGCTGCCTGCTGCGGCATCGCGCGGTGCCAGCGCGTAAAGCTCTTGTGCGATGGCGACGGCCACGGCCATGGCATCGCGTCGCACGGCCATTGGCGTGGTGCCTGCATGGGCCATCGTGCCGGCACAGTCCACGCGGAACCAGCGCACGGCCTGGATGCCGGTGACCACGCCCAGCGGCACATTGGCGGCTTCGAGTACCGGTCCCTGTTCGATATGGAGTTCGACGCAGGCCGCCATCGGGCGCGGCATGGGCAGGCGCGGCACATCGGCGCTGGCAGTGAGCGCGGCATCCAGTGCGTCGCCAAAGCGCACGCCAGCCGGATCCACCGCGTCGCGATAGATGGCCAGCCGACCGGGATCGACGAATGCACTCGATCCCATGGCACCGGGACCGAAGCGGCTGCCTTCCTCGTTGGTCCACGACACCACCTCGATGGGTCGCCGGGTTTCGACACCGGCAGCGTTAAGTGCCGCGATGACTTCGAGTCCGGCCAACACGCCATAGGCGCCGTCGTACTTGCCGCCGACGGGTTGGGTATCGGCATGGCTGCCGGTGAGCACCGGAGGCAGGTCTTCGCGACCGGGGCGGCGGAAGAACAGGTTGCCGCAATCGTCGGTACTGACTTCACAGCCGAGTGCGCGTGCCTGTTCGATCAAGTGGCGACGTGCGGCAAGGTCGATATCGGTCAGCGTCTCGCGAGAGACGCCGCCATCATCGCGTCCGCCAAAGCGGGCCAGCGCGGCCAACGATGCGGCCAGTCGCGCGGCATCGACGTGATCCTGTACGGTACCTGCAATCTCTGCGTGCGCGGAAGGCGAGTCGGTGAAATTCAATCTGTGCTCCGGAATGCGTGGAAGGCAGGCGCTTATCGCGCTTGCAGCGACATCTCAAGTTGATGGGCAACGGCCAGTACGCGTGCATCGGCATGGCGCGCGGCGGTGACGGTCACACCCACCGGCATGCCCGTGACACCGGTACCCGTCGGCACATGCACGCACGGCGTGCCGAGCAGCGTCCACATGCGGCAGAAGATCGGGTCGCCCGTGGCTTGCAGGCCCGCAGGCGCTTCGCCTTCCGCGCTGGGTGCGAGGATGGCGTCGAACCCTGCCAGGGCATCGTCCAGTGCCAGCCGCGCGCGCTCGGCCAGCGCCAACGCCGCGTGAAAACGCTCGCCCGATACGGCACGCCCGGCTTCGAGCTGTCGAACGAACGCGGCGCTGAACTGTGCCGATGGATTGCGCGCTTCGGGTGCAAAGGCGGCCACAGCCTCAAAGGCCATGATGTCCATCTGTGCCTCGGTCAGGCCATCGCAGGCAGCGGGGAGGTCGAATGCATGGACAGTGGCACCCGCGCGTTCCAGTGCGCGCACCGCGGTGTCGAGCGCGGCGCGCGCATCGGCGCCAGCGCGCTCCCAGTGCGGTGTGCGGCAGATGCCGATGCGCAGCGTTGTCTTCTGGGCCAGTGTCGCGTTGGCAATCGATGCATCGCGGGCCAGTGTACCGATGAACAGCGCGGCATCGTCCACACGGCGCGCGAGCACGCCCACGGTGTCGAGACTCGGCGACAGCGGCTTGATGCCAGCCAACGGCAAGGTGGCATGCGTGGGTTTGTAGCCGACCACGCCGCAATACGAAGCGGGGCGAATCACGGAGCCTGCGGTCTGTGTGCCAAACGCGAGCGGCACCATGCCAGCCGCTACGGCAGCGGCCGAACCACTCGACGAGCCGCCCGGCGTATGAGGCCGATCCGCAGGCGCACGCGGGTTACGCGTGGGGCCGGGCTGGAACGTGGCGAATTCGGTGGTGACCGTCTTGCCGACGATCACCGCACCGGCATCGCGTGCCAGCGCCACGGCAGCCGCGTCGATGGTTGGCCGGTGCCCGCGATAGATCGGCGAGCCATAGGTCGCGGGCATGTCGATCGTATCCATCAGGTCCTTGACGCCGATGGGCACGCCCTGCAGCGCGGCAGTGCCGCCAACGGTGTCGTTGGCCCGTGCCTGTGTAATAGCGGCATCGGCGTCCACGTGCTGCCAGGCCAGGATGCCCGGCTCCAGCGACGCGATGCGGGCCAGCGCCGCGCGTGTCACAGCCTCCGCCGTGAGATCGCGCTGCGCGATCATCGTGGCCAGCGTGCGTACCGGAAAATCGAGAAAATCGTCCATGATCGTCTGCCTCAAATCCGTGGGTCAGCCGAAGTACGCTGCGCGTACTTCGTCGTTCTCGCGCAGCGCCTGTGCCGTACCTTGCGCCACTACGCGGCCCTGCGAGAGCACATAGCCGTGGTGCGCGATGGCCAGCGTCTGGCGCGCGTTCTGTTCGACGAGCAGCACGGTCATGCCCAGGGCGTTGATCTGCTGGATGACCTTGAAGTTCTCTTTCACGTACAGCGGCGAGAGGCCGAGCGAAGGCTCGTCGATTACCAGCAGGCGAGGCTGTGCCATCAGCCCACGGCCAATCGACACCATCGCCTGTTCGCCGCCTGACATCGTGCCCGCGAGTTGCCCAGACCGCTCGCGCAGGCGCGGAAAGATCTCGTAGACATTGGCGATGCGTTCGCGCACCGTGGCGGGATTCGCTTCGAGAAAAGCGCCCAGCGCGAGGTTTTCGGCGACGGTCATGCGCGGAAACACCTTGCGGCCTTCCGGGATGCACGCAATGCCGCGCGCGATGATGTTGTGCGTCTTCTCGCCCGCGAGGTCGTCGCCATCCCACAGGATGCGGCCTTTGCGCGGCGGCGTGAGACCGAGGATCGAACGGATCAGCGTGCTCTTGCCCGCGCCGTTGGCGCCGAGGATGCAGGTGATCTTGCCCGGCGGCACCTCGATGGACACATCGTGCAGCACGTTGACCTTGTCATAGCCCGTGGTCAGCCCTTCCACGCGCAGTGTGGTGTCACTCTGGCTCATGCGGCTTCCTCTCCCAGGTAGGCGGTCTGCACGTCGGGGTCGGCGGTGATCTCTGCGTAGGTGCCTTCGGCAATCTTCTTGCCATAGTTCAGCACGATGCAGCGATCCGTGATCCGCTCGATCACGTTCATCTCGTGTTCGATCAGCACGACGGACAGGTCCTTCAACTTGCCCCGCACCTGCAGGATGTCGTTCATCAGTTCGTGGGTCTCGTCATGCGTCATGCCTGCCGAGGGTTCGTCGAGCAGCAGCAGGCGCGGGCGGCTCAGCAGCGCGCGGCACACCTCGATACGGCGGCGGTCGATCATGGTGAATGTTTCCACCGGTTCGAACAGTCTCGCCGCCAGCGGCGGACTGAAGATGTTCAGCAGTTCCAGCACGGATTCCACATAGCGGTCGTATTCGGCCTTGAACGCCTTGCGGCGGAACAGGTTGAACACAAGACCGTGGCTCATGTTCTGGTAGTCGCCGATCACGATGTTGTCGAACACGGTCAGCGGCAGCGATAGCCGCGAGCGCTGGAACGTGCGCGCCACGCCGCTGCGGTAGATCTGCTGCGGCGTCTTGCCGATGACCTGCTCGCCGTCGTGCGTGATGGTGCCTGCGGTGGCCTTGTAGATGCCGGTCAGGACATTGAAGAACGTAGTCTTGCCGGAGCCGTTGGGCCCCAGCAGGCCAAGGATCTCGCCGCGATGGATCTCCAACTGCAGCTTGTCCAGCGCGGTCAGCCCACCAAAGCGCATGGTCAGGTCGCGTACCTCGATCATTGCGTGGCTCATTGCGCATCCTTTCGCGGGAAGAACAGCCGCGTCTTGCGGGGCATCAGGCCATCAGGGCGGAACAACAGGATCACGATGACCAGCGCCGCGTAGAACAGGAAGCGGTATTCCTGGATGAACTGCAGCTTCTCTGGCAGCACCAGCACGATGATGGCGGCGGGCACCAGGCCCACCACATTGCCAAGGCCGCCCAGGATCACGATCGACAGCATCAGCAGCGAGTCGGCGAACGTGAAGTTGTTGGGCGCCACGAACGCGGTGACCATGCCGTAGACACTGCCGGCCACCCCGGCAAAGAAGTTGCCGAGCATGAAGGCGATGACTTTCCAGCGCGCGATATGCAGGCCGAACGTGGCCGCAGCGGTTTCATCGGTGCGCACCACGTCCATGGCCAGGCCCACCCAAGACCGTTCCAGCGCCTTGACGATTGCGAACGTACCGGCGCAGATCAGCAGACTCAGCAGCGCGTAGCTCGCATAAAACGAGATGTCGACGCCAAACAGCGTCACGCCCTCGTTGAACTGGAAGCCGAACAGCGTCATGCCGGGTACCTGTAAGCCTTGCGGGCCGCCTAGCACGTCGTTGACTTCGAGGAAGGTCTTGAACAGGATGCCGAACGCAATGGTCACCAGCGCGGCGTAGTGTCCGCGTGTGCGCAGCACCGGCGCGATCAGCAGCGAGCCAATCACGGCCGCTGCGATGCCAGAGAGCGCAATCACCAGCAGATGCGGAATGGGCGTGTGCGCAGCCAGTACGGCCGTGGTGTAGGCGCCGATACCGAAGAACGCTGCACCGGCAAAGTTCGAGACACCGGCAAAGCCGAACTGCACGGTCAGGCCCAGGCATGCCGTGGTGTAGAGCAGCACGGCGCACAGCATCAGCAGCACGAAGTGGCTCTCGTGGAACAGCACGATCAGTGCGAGCGTACCGCCCAGTGCCCAGAGGCGCGATTGTCCGGGGCGATGTGCGGCGGCTTGTTCGACGGTTTTCACCAGCCCCAGCTTTCCGGCTGCGAACAACGCCACCACGGCCACGGCCAGCAGCACGCCAACGGCGATCTGCGATTCAGCATGCAGGAAGAAGTACAGATAGGCGACCAACGCCACGGCTGCGATGGCGAGCACGGCGGCCGGACGGCGACGCAGGCCGCCAGTCTCTGCGGCGGATGGCGTGATCGGTTGAGAGACGTTGTCAGACACGTTCACTGGCTTTCTCCGCAATGAGTCCGGTCGGCTTGAAGGCCATCAGCACGATGACCACGGCAAAGGCAAACACGTCCTTGTAGGCGCTGGGAATGTCGGGTACCAGTGCAGGCAGCAGGGCACTGCCGAGCACCTGCAGTGCCGCAAACAGGAAGCCGCCCAGGATGGCGCCGTAGAGGTTGCCCAGTCCGCCGAGAATGGCGGCGGCAAAGCCGATCACGCCGAGCAGCAGACCCACATTGAAATTGATTTCGTTGTAGTAGAGGCCGTTCATCACACCGGCCAGCGCGGCCATGGCCGAGCCCAGCGCAAACGTGGCCAGCACCACCACTTCGAAGTTGATGCCCATCAGCCGTGCGGTCTCGCCGTCCTGCGCCACGGCGCGGATGGCCATGCCGAAGCGCGTGCGGGTGATCAGCAGGTGTACGCCGATGATGATGGCTACGCCGGCGGCCAGCAGGATCAGGTTGTCCACGCGCAGCGTCAGTGCGCCGAGCGAGAACTGGCCGCTTGGCAGCAAGGCCGGAAACGGCTTCGGGTTCGAGCCATCGGGGTAGAACAGGCGCACGGCTTCACGCAGCACCGTGCCCAGCATCAGCGTGGCCAGCAGCGTGTTGAGCGGCGGCGCGCGGCGCAGCGGCAGGATGAGCAATCGCGCAATGCCGGCACCGAGCAGGCCGGTCACCACCACCGCGCATACCACCACGGCCAGCAACTGCAGCAGCGGCGACTCCACATGCAGCGCCACCACGCCTGCCGAGGCGGCCAGGCCGGCGAACGCGCCCACCATCAGCACGTCGCCGTGCGAGAACTTGATCACGTCGAGCACGCCAAAGAACAACGTGAACCCCACGGCGACCATCGCGTAGATCATGCCGAGCATCAGCCCGTTGAATACGTACTGCCCCAATACACTCATTCGCTTTCCCCCGAATTCCGGATGGCACGGTCCGGGCGACGCACGTTGCGCGCTGCCCGGACGCAACGCTTACAGGCCGGACAGCTTCTTCTTGCCGCGGCCATAGGCGCTGTCTTCCCAGATCACCCACTTGCCGTCTTCCACCACGTACTTGGTGATCAGCGGCACGATGTTCTGGCCGTGCTCGTCGAAGGTGACCTTGCCGATGATGGTGTCCACGTCCTTGGTGCCGTTGAGCATGTCACGCACCTTCTTGCGGTCCGGGCCTACCTTCTCCACGGCATCCATGATCAGGTTGGCTGCGGAGAACGCGAACGGGCCGTAGGCTTCGGGGGGCTCGCCGTATTTCTGCTGGGTGTAGCGTTCCATGAAGAACTGGCCGCCTGGCAGCTTTTCCAGCGGGGCGCCTTCGATGAAGGCCAGCGAGCCTTCGGAGAGCGGCTTGCCCACGCCTTCGATATAGGCGTCGGACTTGATGCCCGAGGTGCCTTCGAACTGGGCCTTGATGCCGAGCTTCTCCATCTGGGTGCGGATGCGCACGCCCAGCGGCGTGAGGCCGCCGAAATAGACCACGTCCGGCTTGAGTTCGCGGATCTTGGTCAGCTCCGTGGTGAAGTCCTGCTGGTCGGCGGTCACGCCAAAGGTGCCGACGATGGTGCCGCCGTCCTTCTTGAGGAATTCACTGAAGTACTTGTTGTGGCCTTTGCCGTAGTCCGTGGTGTCGTGGATGATCGCCCACTTCTTGTACCCCAGGCCCGTCATGAACTTGGCGGCCACTTCGCTCTGGTTGATCATCGTGCCGTTGACACGCATGATCTCCTTGAAGTTGTTGCCGTAGGTGACTTCGGGCAGCACCGCGCCCCACACCACGGCTGGCATGCCGAAGCGGTTGTAGACACCCACCGTGCCCATTGCCACGGCGGAGCAGAAGTGGGTCACGCCACCGACGATTGTCTTGTCGGCCGCGATCTTGGTGGCGACCTGCACGCCCACGTTCGGGCGGCACTCGTCGTCCTGGACCACGAGTTCGTAGGTGTACTTGGCTTTCGGATCGGCATTGCGCAGGCGCACGGCCAGGTCTGCCGAGTTGCGGCCACCGAGGCCGATCGACGACACGCCACCGGTCAGCGGACCGACAAACGCGATCTTGACGACTTCCTTGGCCTGCACGGGCGCGGCCATCAAGGCCATGCCGGCGGCGGCTGCCACGGCGGCGGCTACTGCGATTTGTTGCTTGCGCACTCTCTTCCCCCTGGGTTGGACGACATGGTCGGGACCCAAACCGATGCGGAAAGTCTTCTGCACCGTATTCAAGTCACTTGAATGCTATGCAATGCCCATGCCAGACCGCAAATATCGCTAACCCCTAGTGCGGAGGGAGGGTGGCGGACGGATTTTCCTGTTGTGGTGCGGGCTGGCGGTGCGCGGCGTGCCCGATCGGCGCGCATCGGGCACGTTCGCGGTGCGCCGCACTGGAAGATCCGGGAAGCGGGAAGGGCGGGCCCGGGCCGCAATCATCCCTTCGTATAAGGCCGGCATGCGAGTGCGCTACCAGGGTTGTGCCATCGGGCAATGCACAGGCGCGGCCTGCCTGCCTACTATTGGCTCACAGGGGCGCGAGTGTGCCGCCAAGGGGGAAAACATGGATCAATCTGCCGGACTCGAAGTGATTCGCCTGCGCGCCGCCGCGTCGGCCCTGACGCAGGATGCGCGGTTGTGGCGCTGGTTCTCAGACCAGATGGAAGAACATCGCCTGAACTGCGAGCGCAACCGCGATTTCTGGCGCATCACCGTCGCGGGACGTGAACTGGCCTGTGACCGGTCATTCGACGTGGCCGTGCGTGCCGCCTACACGTTGAGCCGTGCGCTGGAGGCGCTGTAGTCACCCGACGTGCCTCGTCGTATCGAAGGCGCCATCGCGGTGCAGTCAGTCGGCGTCCATGCCGATGACGCCTGGCGTTTTGCAAAATCTGAAAAAGCATTGATAATCCGCCTCGCGTAGGGCGGATTCACGTCGGCGGCGGGCGCTTACCTATCAGTGGCCCGCGTTATTTCGTCGCGTCATTATGCAGCTCCGGCTTATCCGCCGCAGCCTGTCCGCCCGCCTGCGCCACGCGCTGCGTGCCTCGGGAAGATCCCCGGAGCCGGGCAGGATGTCACACCAGATGCATAGTGAGAGTTGCGATGAACGGCAGGGCCGCCATGTTGAGCGAACAATTTGACGATGCGGCCGATGGCGCCGACGCAGGGAGCGATGGAGACGGCGTGGTGCTGGTCGTGGACGACGACCGCGACGTGCGGCATGCGTTGTCTGGCCTGTTCCGCTCGATCGGACTCGCCACGGCATCGTTTGCATCGGGCGAGGAACTGCTTGCCCATGGATTCCCGGACCGGCCCACCTGCATCGTGCTCGATGTACGGTTGCGCGGCGCCAGCGGACTCGACCTGCAACATCAACTGAACGACGCGGGCAAGCGTGCCTCCATTGTCTTTATCTCGGGCTACGGCGATGTGCCGATGACCGTGGCGGCGATGAAGGCCGGCGCCGTCAACTTCATCGCCAAGCCCTTCCGCGAACAGGACCTGCTCGACGCAGTGAACGAGGCGCTGCAGCGCGATCGCGAGCGCCGTCAGGCCACGTCGCAGACGCGACAACTGCGCGAACGCTTTGGCGGACTGACCGGCCGCGAGCAGGAAGTCATGCAACTGCTGGTGCGCGGGCTGATGAACAAGCAGGTGGCAGACAGCCTCGGCATCAGCCAGGCCACCGTCAAGATCTATCGCGGACAGGCCATGCGCAAGATGCAGGCCCGCACGTTCGCCGAACTGATCATCATGGCGCAGACACTGGGCCTGGTGCAGGCCGACGATATCCCGCACGTCCAGCCGGTGGGTGCCGGCCAGCGTCAGGCTACGGCGTAGCGCATCAATCTTCCGGACGGGACTTCAGGGCGTTCTCGATGCAGTCGAGGATATCGGTGTCCTGGAACGGCTTGCTGAGAAAGCAGGTGGCACCAGCGGCGCGGGCCCGCTGCTCGTAGCCTTCGTGGGCAAAGGCGGTCATGAAGATCACCGGCATCTTGTGTCCGGCCGCACGCAGGGTCTCGCACAGCGTGAAGCCGTTCATGACCGGCATCTGTACATCGGTGATGACACAGGCGATATCCGCCAGCAACGGCGATTGCAGCAGTTCCGGACCGCCGCCATAGAGTTCGACAGCCATGTCGAGGGAGCGCACCAGTCGTCCGATGGCATGCCTGACTGAAGCGTCGTCATCGACGATGGCAATCATGGGGATGGCAGTCACACGCGTTCCTTGAATAGTCTTGAGCGGCGATACAGCTCACCGCTTGCTCGCAGCATAATCCGGGTGGCTCCTGCCCCCAATCATACGGTGGTATTGCCAGGGCGCCGGAAGCCCCTCCGCTGACTGGCGGGAGACCCTCCGCAGGGCCCGCCCGCACGCAAAAGCCGCACAAGGATATGCGCTTCGGAACGACTCCGCCACGATTCAGCGCAGATTCATACCATGGTATGAGTTCACGATGGAGCGTGCCCAGCGGTGCCGCCGGTCATGTCAGAAGCTGTGCCGCATGCCGAGTGCAAAGGTCTGCGGATCCGCGCCGGCACTGACGCCGAGTTCGTTGATGGCAAAGTCATACACGGCATTGCGCTTGTTGTTGATGCGGCTGTAGAACGCGAACAGCGCCGTGCGCTTGGACAGCGGATAGTCGTAGCCCACCGTGAATTGCGTGGCGCCCGTTTGCGAACCGCTGCGGAAGAACCCGACGGTATCGGTGGACGAGCCCGTGCCGTTGGCGGCAAGCGCGAAGCCCAGCCGCAGACTGCCCACGCCGATCTGCTGCACCAGCGACGCGTAATAGCCATTGCGTTGCAGGTCACCGGTATCGGTGCGGTAGTGCAGGTGTTCGTAGAGTGCCGAGATGCGCGTGCCTTTGAACAACTGATAGGCCACGCCGACCTTGATCGCATCGTCATTGCGTCCTGCCGCCTGATAGTGCTGGTGCATCTCGTAGGCGACAGTCGCGTTCAGCGGTCCCTTGTCGTAGACCACGGCCGCCGAATAGAGCGCGGGATTGCGCGGCACGGTGGTCTTTTCTTCGGGCAATCCCCAGCCCAGCCAGACGCTGACGCCGGCCATCTGCGGCGAGCGGTACTGCACGATGTTCTTCTGGCGCCGGTCGAACGAACTGGTGTCCTGCACGTTGTCCGAAGTCGATGTCGAGCCGTTGCCGATCAGCGCCATATACCCCGCGGTGGTGGGGTAGTACGGATCGTAGGCCATCGTTGCTTCGGTGTACGGCGTATGCCAATGGCCCATGAACAGCAGGCCGTAATCGCCCTGCAACCCGATGCGCGAGTTGCGTGTGGCGATGCCGCCCTGGCCGTTGTCGATCGACAGGTTGCTTTCGATCTGCCACAGCGCCTTGAGCGAGCCACCGAGGTCTTCTTCGCCGCGCAGGCCCCAGACGGAGCGGTAGTTGGTCTGCCGCACCACGCTGCCCAGCGACGTGCCATCGGTGGCCGTGCTGGCGCGCGAGTACTCGATGGCGGTGTTGAGACGGCCGTAGAGGGTGACGGTGCTGGCGAGGGCGGGAAGCGGTAGTGCGGCGAGAACGGTTAGCAGCAGACGCAGGCGCTTGCCCTCTCCCCCGGCCCCTCTCCCGCCGAGCGGGAGAGGGGAGCAAATATCGCGGGAGAGGGGAGCAAACCGTCGGGAATGCAATCCTTCAATGTGCCGACGCATCGCCATCCTTCTTCTCGTTCGATGCCACCAGCGGGCCCGGCGTGCCGGTGATCTTCGGCACGCATTCGGAGTGGAACCACGCGGCCGTGACCGGTTCGCCGGCGATCATGCGCTTGATGGGCGGCACGACCTGTTCGCCGATCAGCATGCCCAGCAGGCCGAGCAAGGCCACGGCGGGCGGCGCAGGCGAACGGACCTGCATCAGCGCATAGATGATGCCGACGAGCACGCCGGCGCCGAGGGAGACGAGATAGATTTTCATGGTGGCTATCGATATGTTGTGAAGGATCAGCGTGCGTCCGGCGGCAGTCCCACGCCCAGCAGGTGGCGCACACGCGGCGGCTCGGTGCCCACGTGGAAGCCCGCCACGCCACGCTGCAGATCGGCATCGGCATTGGGCACGCGACGGTGCTGGCGCATGTGCTCGGCCCACGATTCGACGAGGAACCATTCGGTCAGCAGTTCCGGATCGGTGGGGTCTTCCATCACGCCCCAGCTGAACGCGCCATCGCGCAGGCGTTCTTCGGAGAGGCCATGCACGGCGCGCAGGAACGCATCACGGCTGGCGGCCGGGATGCAGTACTCGATCAGGATCATGACGGGGCCACGATCATGCGCGATCTCGTCGGCCATCTCGGGTTCGGCCCAGTGGCGTGCAGGTGCCAGGTCTTCCTCACCGCGCGGCAGGCGGATGCGATGCAGCAATATCGCCGCCACCACCAGCCCGATGCCCGCGATCAGCAGCGCATGGGGCGTGCCCATGGCTTGCGCCACGAAACCCCACAGCAGGCTGCCGCCAGCCAGCGCGCCGTTGAATACCATCTGGTACACCGCCAGCGCGCGGCCACGTACCCAGTTCGGCAGGATGGCCTGCGCGGCACCGCCCAGCGTGGTCAGCGCCATGATCCATGCGGCGCCGAGCACCAGCAGCAGCGGCAGCGCCAGCCAGACCGGTGGCGCAAACGACAGGCCCGCCATGACGGCAGCCGTGGCGATGGCCGAGGCAAGCACCACGCCGTCGCTGTCGAGCTTCTTCTGCAATGCAGGCATCGTCAGCGCGCCGACGATGGCGCCTGCACCCACGGCGCCAAGCAGCACGCCATAGAGTCCGGCGCCGCCGTGCAGCAATTGCTTGGCGACGAGCGGCAACAGCGCCCAGACACTGCTGCCGAAAGCGAAATGCACCGCCGCGCGCAGCAACACGATGTGCAGTTTGCTGTGCGCGCGTGTGAAGCGCAGCCCGGCGCGGAAGGCGCTGAAGAAGTGCTCGCGCAGCGGATCGCTGGCCTGCTTCGGACGCTTCCACCACACCAGTGCGCCGATCACGAAGATATAGCTGACGAGGTCCGCGCCATACGTCACTGCCGCGCCAAAGCCGGCCAGCAGCAGGCCGCCCGTGGCGGGGCCGATGGCGCGTGCGATGTTGACGCCGAGCGCGTTCAGCGCCACGGCTTGCCGCAGCGTGTTGGATGGCACCAGTTCCGGCACGATGGATTGCCACGTCGGTCCCATCATCGCTGCGCCGATACCGCCCACGAAGGCCAGGCCGATCAGCAGTTCGATGGTCAGCCCGTTCTGCCACGAAAGTAGCGCCAGCGTGCCGCTGACACCCGCCAGCAGGAACTGGATGGCGATCAGGAAGCGTCGGCGGTCGAGGATGTCTGAGAGCACGCCGGCCGGAATCGCCAGCAGGAAGACGGGCAGCGTAGCGGCAGCCTGGATGGTGGCGACGGCGGCGGGCGACGAGGAAAGATCGGTGGCCAGCCAGGCGCTGGCCACGTCGCGCATGAAGCTGCCGACGTTGCCGAGCACCGTGGCTACCCACAGCACGGCGAACGTGGGCTGCGCCAGCGGCGCGAACGATCCTGCCGGCTTGGCGGTTGCGGTGGCCTGCGTCATGCGCGGCCCCGCTGGTTCAGATCATGCCAGGCCACGAGGATGAAGGCGCCCACGAGACCGAGATGCTCGAAGAACGCGTTCATCAGCATGAATTCGGCTTCGGGCGGTGCGCTCCAGAAGCGGTTTGCCATGAACGTTGCGGCCAACGTGAAAGCCGCCAGCGCGAGTGCGCCGAGCCAGCGGAAGACGCCGAGCAGGATCATGGCCGGTGCAGCCAGTTCGAGTGCGATGGTGGCGGCAGCCAGCGGCACCGCAGGCGACAGGCCAAAGTGCTGCATCTCGGCCACGGCACCCGGGAAATCGAACAGCTTGACGAGTCCGCCTTGCAGATAGGCCGCGCAGAGCAGCAGCAGGGCGAGCCAGTGGAGCCAGCGGGGGAGGTGCCGCTGATGACCGCCGGCTACCGCCAGCGAGGATGAGGAAGGGGGCATGGCGGGGTCTCCGGGGAATTCAGAAAATCGGGTGAGGCGTTTCTTGCTCCCCTCTCCCGCGAAGTGGGAGAGGAGCTGGGGGTGAGGGCGGGGGGTTCTGCTTGCTGATATCGCAGTTAGAACCGCTGGCCCTCTCCCCCGCCCCCTCTCCCGCAGAGCGGGAGAGGGGAGACAACATAGCGGAGTGGTGAGGTATCAGAACGCCCAGCAAGAACATCCCAGCGCGCCCCAGAACGTGCTTTCGTCCGAAGTCGGTGCGCTGGTGGTCCACGCCTTGGCGTGGGCATGGCCGTGAACGCCGCAGGAGCTGGCGCAGCCGCAGGCGGTGTTCATCGCCAGCTTGGTTTGCGCCGTGGGGCGTGGCTGGTACTTGCTGCCGTGGCGGGCCGGCGACCAGTCCGGCATGGCCGGCGGAATCTCGGGCGAGAGCTTGTCGAACTCGTGGTCGCCATAGACCACCTTGCCGCCGAGCACGGTCATCACCGAGGTGATGTCCTGGATGTCGTCGCCCGGCACGGCGAAGTAGTCGGCGGAGAGCACGGCCAGGTCGGCCAGTTGACCGGCCTTGATCTGGCCCTTCTTGCCTTCCTCCGACGAGAACCACGTGTTGGCTTCGGTCCACAGGCGCAGTGCGGTTTCGCGATCGAGCAGGTTGGCCTGCGGATACATCGACATGCCACCCACGGTCTTGCCGGTGGTCAGCCAGTACAGCGAGACCCACGGGTTGTACGAGGCCACGCGCGTGGCATCGGTGCCTGCACCAACCTTGACACCTTTTTCCAGCATCTTCTTGATCGGCGGCGTGGCTTCGGCAGCCTTGGCACCGTAGCGTTCGACGAAGTACTCGCCTTGATACGCCATGCGGTGCTGCACGGCGATACCGCCGCCCAGTGCCGCAATACGGTCGATGTTGCGATCGGTGATCGTCTCGGCGTGGTCGAAGAACCAGTTCAGGCCGGTGAACGGCACGTCCTTGGCCACCTTCTCGTAGACGTCCAGCGCGCGCGTGATGGTTTCGTTGTAGGTGGCGTGCAGACGCCACGGCCAGCGCTTTTCGGCCAGCAGGCGGATCACGGGTTCGAGATCGCCTTCCATCGACGGCGGCATGTCCGGACGCTCGACGCGGAAGTCCTCGAAATCGGCAGCGGTGTAGACGAGCATCTCGCCCGCGCCGTTGTGGCGATAGAGATCGTCGCCCTGGCCTGGCTTGACCGTCGATGTCCAGGTCTTGAAGTCCGACAGTTCTTCCTTCGGCTTCTGCGTGAACAGGTTGTAGGCCAGGCGCACCGTGAGCTGCCCATCGCGGTGCAGTTCCTCGATGATGTTGTAGTCCTCGGGATAGTTCTGGTAGCCGCCGCCAGCATCGATCACGCCAGTCACGCCCAGGCGGTTCACTTCGCGCATGAAATGGCGCGTGGAGTTCTTCTGGTACTCGGCCGGCAGCTTCGGACCCTTGGCCAGCGTGGCGTACAGGATGGTCGCGTTCGGCTTGGCCAGCAGCAGGCCGGTCGGATTGCCAGCCTTGTCGCGAATGATCTCGCCGCCCGGTGGGTTCGGCGTGTCCTTGTTGTAGCCCACGGCGCGCAGCGCGGCGGCGTTCAGGATGGCGCGGTCGTACAGGTGGAGGATGAACACGGGCGTATCGGGCGCCGCGGCGTTCAGTTCCTCGATGGTCGGCAGGCGCTTCTCTGCGAACTGGTGTTCGGTGAAGCCACCCACCACGCGCACCCATTGGGGCGCGGGAGTGCGGGCGACCTGGTCCTTCAGCATGCGCATGGCGTCGGCCAGCGATCGCACGCCGTCCCAACGCAGTTCCATGTTGTAGTTCAGGCCACCACGAATGATGTGCATGTGGCTGTCGATCAGCCCGGGAATGGCCCGCCGGCCATTCAGGTCCACTACCTTCGTTGTCGCGGCCGCGAGCTTCATGACCTCGTCGCGCGTGCCCACGCTGACGAATCGGCCATTCTGGATGGCCACGGCGTCAGCTTGCGGGTTGGACTTGTCAAGGGTGGTGAACTTGCCGTTGACGAGGATGAGGTCGGGAGTCGAGGACGGTGACATGGCAAAAAGCTCCGAAGAGGCTGCTGCGCCCAGGGCAGCAGCCGAGGCAATGAATTGCCGGCGGGATACGGACATGAAGCGTGAACCTTAGCTGTTGATGAAGGCGAGCAGGTCGGCGTTGACCTGGTCGGCGTGCGTGACGCACATGCCGTGCGGCGCGCCCGGGTAGATCTTCAGCGTGGCGTGCTTGATGATCTTGGCCGAGAGCTTGCCGGCGTTGTCGATCGGCACGA
>Ga0102591_1000140_pt1 | contig 171798 bp, 153 predicted proteins | sample AraplaCol_mCL_r2_2_FD_76860 | JGI IMG/M metagenome (GOLD analysis project Ga0102591, IMG submission 76860) | Arabidopsis root microbial communities from North Carolina, USA - plate scrape MF_Col_mCL_r2 (SPADES assembly) (version 2) | ecosystem: Host-associated > Plants > Roots > Endosphere... | reverse complement strand
CTGTCGCTGCGTCGTTTTCGTTGCAGCGGAGAAACGAGATTATGCAGAGCATTCAGCGTTTCGTCAACAGTTTGCAGAAACTTTTTTCTGCCGGCCGGCGCTGCGAAACTGCTGCAACCCCAACCACCGCCAACCCCTCAACCCGCCCCGCTGCTGCGTTTGCAGTGCGGTTTGTGTTGCGAGGGGGCGAATATTAGGCCCGATTCGAAAGGTGCGCAAGCCTTTTCTGAAAAAACTTCACATGGGGCTAATTCGACTCAACTGTCACGGTGGCGACAGCCTCCGCCAACGAACTGTCCTAAGCTGGCAGCCACCTGTTGGACAGTGAAAAAACAGGAGCCGCCGTTGAAGGAGACACAGATGACACCAGCCGTACCTGCCGGCCGTTCGCTTGTAGCTGGCGCGACCGACGTCCCGCTTTCCGATGACACCATCCCGCAACTGCTGGCCCGTGCCGTCGCGGCAAATCCGGAAGGAGAAGCCGTCATCTTCCGCGAGCAGTCCATTCGGTGGACCTGGCGCCAATTCGCCGATCAGGTCGATGCGCTGGCCGCCGGCTTGCTGGCGCACGGCATTGCCCGGGGCGACCGTGTCGGCATCTGGTCACCCAACCGCGCCGAATGGCTGGTCACCCAGTTCGCCACGGCACGCATCGGCGCCATCCTGGTCAATATCAATCCCGCATACCGCCAGGCGGAGCTCGAGTACGCCTTGAACAAGGCCGGCGTGCGCATGCTGATCACGGCCACGCGTTTCAAGTCGAGCAACTACCTGGCCATGCTGCAGGCCCTGGCACCCGAACTCGACGATGCCCCGGTCGGACAACTCCGCGCAACGCGCCTGCCCCAACTCCAGATCGTCGTGCGCATGGGCGAGGACCACACGCCAGGGATGCTCAACTACGCCGCGCTCCTGGCCAAGCCTGCGCCAGGCATCCTCGATGGCATCACCGGACAGCTCGATCCGCACGACGCCATCAATATCCAGTTCACCAGTGGGACCACGGGTAATCCGAAGGGCGCCACGCTGACGCACCACAACGTGGTCAACAATGGCCGGTTTGTGGCACAGGCCATGCGGCTGGGCGCCGCCGACCGCCTTTGCATTCCCGTTCCGCTCTATCACTGCTTCGGCATGGTCCTGTCGGTGCTGGCGTGTGTCTCGGAAGGCGCCTGCATGATCTTCCCCGGCGAAGCGTTCGATCCGCTGGCCACCATGCGGGCGGTTGCCGAAGAGCGTTGCACGGCCCTGCACGGCGTGCCGACCATGTTCATCGCCCAGCTCGACCACCCCGACTTCGCCCGGTTCGACTTCTCCACCTTGCGCACCGGCATCATGGCCGGCGCGCCCTGCCCGATCGAAGTCATGAAGCGGGTGGTGTCTGACATGCACATGGCCGAGGTCACGATCGCCTATGGCATGACCGAAACCAGTCCGGTGTCGTTTCAGAGCGCTACCAACGATCCGCTGGACAAGCGCGTGGCCACCGTCGGCCGCGTGCAGCCGCACCTGGAATGCAAGGTCGTCGACGCCACCGGCCAGATCGTGCCGCGCGGCGAGACTGGCGAGCTGTGCACGCGCGGCTATTCGGTGATGCAAGGCTACTGGGACGACGACCAACGCACGCGCGAGGCCATCCGCGATGGCTGGATGCACACGGGCGACCTGGCCACCATCGACGCCGACGGCTACTGCAACATCGTCGGGCGCGTCAAAGACATGCTGATCCGGGGCGGCGAGAACATCTACCCGCGCGAGATCGAGGAGTTCCTGTTCCGGCATCCGAAAGTCCAGGCGGTACAGGTATTCGGCGTGCCCGACCGGAAATATGGCGAGGAGGTGTGCGCGTGGATCGTGCTCAAGCCCGGTCAGGCCGCCACCGAGCAGGAGATCCGCGACTTCTGCCACGACCAGATCGCCCACTACAAGATTCCGCGTTACATCCGCTTCGTGGACGAGATGCCCATGACGGTAACGGGCAAGGTGCAGAAGTTCGTGATGCGTGACACCATGATTCACGACCTCGGCCTGAGCCAGGCGATGACTGCGTGACCAAGGAGACCGGCAGATGACCATCCGCATCGTCAGGCTGGGCGAGGCAAGGACGCAAGACGAAGGGCTGCGCATGGGCACCGTGCGGCGCCCGCCGCGGGGCGTACCGAAGGCCGAATTCGCCAGCCGTGACTACTACGACGTCTGGTATCCGGTGCTGGCTCCCTCGGCCGAGCTGGTGACGCAGGCCCAGGCCGCCAAGGACCCGAAGGCCTGGCGCGCTTTCGAAAAGCACTTCCGGGCCGAAATGGCACAGCCCGATGCCAGCCGCACGCTCGACCTGCTGGCGGCCTTTTCCCACCAGACCAACTTCTCGCTCGGATGCTATTGCGAGGACGAGGCCCATTGCCATCGCTCCATCCTGCGTGCGCTGCTGGCCGAGCGCGGCGCGGCAATTGCCTGACGGGCACAAGCTATGATGCGAAGCTTCGCCGCGCGCCGTGCGGCGGAGCTCTCCACTGGCCTTTCTTACGTCGATGGCACTGAACCTCGTCTGGCTCGGATTTTTCCTGACTTCTTTTGTTGCCGCGTGCGTGCGGCTTGCCGGTGGCGACGCCACGGTGTTTCCGGCCCTGCTCACGAGCCTGTTCGACAGCTCGCGCATGGCCTTCGAGATCTCGTTCGGGCTGGTGGGCGTGATGAGCCTGTGGATCGGCATCATGCGCATCGGCGAGCGCGCCGGCGTCATCGACCTGCTGGCCCGGCTGGTGAACCCGTTGCTGCGGCATTTCTTTCCGGGCGTGCCGCGCGGGCATCCGGCCCAGGGCGCGATGATGATGAATGTGTCCGCCAACCTGCTGGGGCTGGACAACGCCGCCACGCCGCTCGGCCTGACCGCGATGCGCGAGCTGCAGACGCTCAACCGCCAGCCGGACACGGCCACGAACGCGCAGATCATGTTCATGGTGCTCAACACGGCCGGCCTGACGCTGATTCCCACCTCCGTCATGGCCATCCGCCAGACGCTGGCGGTCAAGCAGGGGCTCGTGAACTTCAACGCGGCGGATATCTTCCTGCCGACGCTGCTCGCCACCGGCGCCTCGTGCCTGGCTGGCCTGCTGGCCGTGGCCTGGGTGCAGCGGCTGAACCTGCTCAAGCCCGCGGTGCTCGTTGCGCTTGCCTTGGCCGGCGCCGCCATGGCCGGGCTGTTTGCCTGGTTGCGGCACGCCCCGCCCGCGCATGTCAGCCAGATGACGGCGCTGGCCGGCAGCGGCTTCATCCTGACGCTGATCACGCTGTTCCTGGTGTGCGGCGCGCTCCGGCGGGTCAATGTCTACGATGCCTTCATCGATGGCGCGAAGGAAGGTTTCGGCGTCGCCGTCCAGATCATTCCCTATTTAGTAGCGATCCTGGTGGCCATCGGCCTGTTCCGGGCCAGCGGCTGCATGGATGTAGTGATGCAAGGCCTGGTCGTGGCCTTCACCTGGCTGGGCTTCAACACCGACTTCGTGCCGGCGCTGCCGGTAGGCCTGATGAAGATCCTGTCCGGCGCCGGCGCCCGGGGGCTGATGGTCGATGTGATGACCACCTATGGTGTGGACTCCTTCCAGGGGCGCCTGGCCGCCATCATCCAGGGTTCGACCGAAACCACCCTCTATGTGCTGGCCGTGTACTTCGGCAGCGTCAATGTGCGCAACACCCGCCACGCGCTCGGCTGCGCCCTGTTTGCCGATGCCGTAGGCCTAGTCGCCGCCGTGTGGATTGCCTACCTCTTCCGCTAATTTGTTGTACGACAACAACGTGCATGTGCTGACTTGCAGTCATTTGTTTGCATGGCGCTTGGTGCGTCGCAACAAGTCGTGTATAGTGAAGTCTGTCTCCTCCACCACCTCGGTGGATTCCAACCCGCGCAAAACCTGCGCGGGTTTTTTTTGCCCAAAATCTGGGGAATCGGCGATGTGCGTAGGGCTTTCCCCTCGCTGAACTTCTGAAATGCGACAGCGGCACTGTCTTGCGTCACATTTCCCTATATTGGTGCAAACCCGCACCCCGGTCGCGCAAAGACACGGCAATTCGCGATTTTGTTGCGACGCAACAATAGTCCCCGTAGAGTGGTATCGGTACTCACCCTGAGACGTCTCGTCCCACCGTCCGAACCATGCGCCGCGCCCCGCGCTTCCTATCTGTCTGGCCCGATGCCGCCCACCTTCAGCGGGGCGTGGTCTACGCCCTGTCGTTCTTCTCGCTGGCCGGCATTGCATGGCTGACGGGCGATAACGGCTATCTCTGGTCGGCCACGGCTTCGATCTGGACCTGCCTGGCCGATCGCCCTGGCACGGCGGCCGCCCGCATGCGTGCGTTGGGCGCCGTGGGCATTGGCGGCGCCGGGGCCAGCCTGCTTGGTGCAAGCTTCGCCACCTCGCCGTTGGCCGCCGTGGCGGTGGTGCTGGCGGGCGGCATCGTTGCCGGGCTGGCGGAAATACGCGGGCCGGCGGCGGCGCTTTGCTTCAAGCTGCTGTATGTCGTGCTGATCGCCGCCTGCCTGCAGCCGGTGGTTGGGCCCTCGGTCATCGCGCACGCCTGGATGGCCGGCATCGATTTCCTGCGCGGGGGCGTGTTTGCCTGTCTGGTCTGCCTGGTGCTGATTCCGTCGCAGCGCGATGGCCGGCCCAGGCTCGAAATCATCGCCGCCTACGACGCGCTGCAACGTTTCGCCGATTGCCTGGCCGCGCCGGGCCTGCACGACACCTCGGTGAACAAGCAGGAGATTCGTCAGCGCATCGAGGCCGCCCGCGCCGCGGTGGTGGCCCGCCGGGGCATGATCGATCCGGTGGGGCTGCTGCACTACGCCTACGCCGTCACGGTGGCCGATGCCATCTTCGCCCTGCTGATCGTCGCCAACGAACTGCGCGAGCGGGCCGGTGCGCGGCACGACTTGCCGCTGGCCTACGCCGCGCGCTGCCTGGCCGATACGCAGGAGCAGGTACGCCAGGCGCTTGCGCGTCACGCGCCGGACCTGCCCGCGCTGAGCGTCATGCTCGACCGCGATATCCGCCGCCTGGTCGGACAGCGCGCCAACGCCGGCGCACCGCCCGCCTATCAGTCCGCGCTCGCCGCGCTGGCCCAGCATCCGGCGTTCGAACGCTGGCGCGAGCAGTTCGTCTGGCCGGGCACACGGCTGGCTGGCCTTGCCGATCGGCTGGGGCACACACTCGCCGACATTGCCGCGCGCGATGCCCGCGTCACGCGGCACGCGCTGCGGCTGGCATTTGCCGGCGGGCTGAGCCTGCTGCCGTCGCAACTGCTGCAGGCCGACCACGGCTACTGGGTGGCCGTGACGGTGATCATGGTGCTCAGCCCGCGCCTGCAGACCACGCGTCAGGTGTCGTTCCTGCGCTTTGCGGGCTCACTGGCCGGTGCGCTGCTGGCGTGTGGCATCGGCCTGGCGCACCCGTCCGCGATGCTGGCGCTCGGCGTCAGTGCCGTGTTCCTCGCCGCGGCCTACACGCTGCGCCTGGCCGGTAGCCCGGGCGGCTTCGCCTTCTGCCTCACGCCGGCCGTGATCCTGTTTTCATGGCTCGGCGAGCCGTCTTCCAGCAGCAGCCACGTCGCGGCACTGCGCGGTCTGGATACTGCAATCGGCTGCGTAATCGCGCTGGCCAGCTACTACGTGCTGGCGCCGCGCGCCGAACTGTCGCGCGTTTATCGGCACAGTCTCGACGCGCTGTCGGTCAATGCCGTGTACCTGCGCGCGGCCTTTGCCAGCGCCCGCCATCTCGGCAGCGGCGGCCCCAGCCCCCGGCTCGAAGCTTTGCGGGTGGCGGCAGGCCGGGCCTCGACCCGCGCCGAAGATACGCTGGCGCAGTGCGCCGGTGATTTCGATCCCAGCCTCGCCAAGGCCCACGCGGCCTTGCATGGCACGGCGCGCCGCATGGCATCGCTGGCGGGGCTAGTGCGTGCGGGTGCCGAATCGGGCGAAGCGCATGCGCGGCCCGGGCCAGCCATCCAGACGCTGCTGACCGATCTCGAAACGCGGCTCGCCGAAGTGGCCGTGCGTCCCGGGCGGACCGGCGTCACCGCGGCAGTGGCCCCGGCGCGGCCGGCGCCGCTGACACCCTCGGACCCGCCGTTCGACCACTTCCTGGCCGAACAGGCCACCTATGCAGACACCCATATCGATAGCGCGCATCACACGATTGCCAGCCTGCGCTCGCTGGCCACGGAACAGGCAATGACGGCGCGCACCCGCATGCCGGGCGCACGCGCGGGGTGAGCGTTTCAAACGGGAAGGTAGCGCGCGCGGGAGTCGAGAAGGGGACACGGGGCCGCATCGCCGCGCGTCGGGAACACTGCTGCACTGCGCAACCGGGCCGGCTTGCCTGACACCTCCGATTGCCTATATTGAAGGGATATTCGCCGTTTCCCCGTTCCGGCAAAACGAGGTGCTGCCATGGTCGAAATCAACTTCCCCACCATCAACCCCACGTACTGCGGCGCCAGCCTGACGCTGTCGTGCCCCGCCACCGTCAACGGCAACTCGTCCCAGTACTCGGTCACGGCAGAAGCGCTAGAGGCCTATTGCGGCGCCCGGTCCGCGCGCGAAGAAGATCTGCGGCACGCGTTCAGCACCAACCGCAAGCGCATCGAACAACTCGCGGAATCGCTATTCGAGTTGACCGAAGCGCGCGAAATCGTACTGCGCGGCGGGCACTTCCGCTTCGCCGGCTGACTGGGGCCGGCGGCGTCGCTGCCCGCCGTCAAGTGGCTTCAAGCGGCTTCAAGCGGCTTCAAGCGGCTTCAAGCGGCCCTCAGTCCGCTGTTTCCTTGCCACGCACCAGCAACACCGGCATCGTCGACTGGCGGATCACCGCTTCCGCCACGCTGCCCAGCACCAGCCGGCGCACGCCCCGGCGGCCATGCGTGCCAATCACCAGCAGGTCGGCGCCCCAGGCGCTGGCGGCGGCATTGATCGAGCCGGCGATGTCGCCGATCACGGCCGGGTCGGTCACGAGCTTCGTCTCGCACTTCACGCCGGCATCGCCGAGCAACCTGGCGGCATCCTCGAGGGCTTTCTTGCCACTGTCGACATAGGCGCGCTCGATCTGCGTCGGGTCATAAAAGCCCGCATCGAACAGCATCACGCCGTTATCGACGACATAAAGCGCCAGAACCGTGCCGCCACCGCTGGCCACGCGAATCGCTTCCTGCAAAGCCAGGTTCGACGTGGTGCTGCCATCCACCGCCACCACGATCTTGCTGTAAGCCATGCTCGACATCGCCTTTCCTCCAAAACGAAGATGAATCTCGATACTACACGTTGCGTCGAGCGCACGTAGACGAACGGCCAGCCCTCATTAAATTGACCGACCGGTCGGCTTATATATATAGTGAGCAGACCGTCGGCCCGGCGCCCCGCAAGCAGCCAGATCTGGCCGGCATCGGCACCCCCAAAGAGGAACCAAGGAGACGCGATGTACACACAGAGCCTCGACCTGCCCGGCCAGCCGCCCGCCGTCGCCCCGGCCGACGCCATCGTGGCCGACCGGCAGGCCGCCTTCGATGCGCGCATCGCCGAAGACGAGAAGATCGAGCCGATGGACTGGATGCCCGACGCCTATCGCAAGACGCTGGTGCGGCAGATCTCGCAGCACGCCCATTCCGAGATCATCGGCATGCAGCCGGAAGGCAACTGGATCAGCCGCGCGCCGTCGCTCAAGCGCAAGGCCATCCTGCTGGCCAAGGTGCAGGACGAAGGCGGCCACGGTCTCTATCTGTATAGCGCGGCGGAAACCCTCAACGCCTCGCGCGACGAACTGGTCGACGCGCTGCACACCGGCCGCGCCAAGTATTCGTCGATCTTCAACTACGCCACGCTGACGTGGGCCGATGTCGGCGTGATCGGCTGGCTCGTGGATGGCGCGGCGATCATGAACCAGATTCCGCTCTGCCGCTGCTCTTATGGCCCCTATGCGCGCGCCATGATCCGCATCTGCAAGGAAGAGTCGTTCCACCAGCGCCAGGGCTTCGACGCGCTGCTGGCCATGATGCGCGGCACCGAGGCGCAGCGCGCCATGGTGCAGGACGCCGTCAACCGCTGGTGGTTCCCGGTGCTGATGATGTTCGGGCCGCCCGATGCGGCCTCCACCAACAGCGCCCAGACCATGGCCTGGGGCATCAAGCGCATTTCCAACGACGACCTGCGCCAGAAGTTCGTCGACGCCACGGTCGAACAGGCCAAGGTGCTTGGCGTTGCCCTGCCCGACCCCGGACTGGTCTGGAACGAGGAGCGCGGCCACTACGACTACAGCCCGCTCGACTGGGAAGAATTCTGGCGTGTGATCAACGGCGACGGCCCGTGCAACCGCGAGCGCCTGGCCACGCGCGTGAAAGCGCACGACGATGGCGCCTGGGTGCGCGAAGCCGCCCTCGCCCATGCCGAAAAACGCGCGCGGCGCGAGGTGCCGGCCAAGGCCGCCTGACCCCTGCCTCCGGAGAGGACCACGATGACACAACAGAAGGAATGGCCGCTGTGGGAAGTATTCGTCCGCAGCAAGCAAGGCCTGGAACACAAGCACTGCGGCAGCCTGCACGCCGCCGACGCCAACCAGGCGCTGCACATGGCACGCGATGTCTACACGCGCCGGCAGGAAGGCGTATCGATCTGGGTGGTGCCGTCGTCGGCCATCACGGCGAGCGCGCCGGCGGAAAAGGCCGAGCTGTTCGACCCCGCCGCCGACAAGATCTACCGGCATCCCACCTTCTACCAGCTGCCCGACGAAGTGAACCACATGTAAGGCCGGCACCATGACGCAAACCATCGAAGCCGACGGCCACACCCTCGCCCGCCTGCCGCTGGCACAGACCGCGCCCTTGCAATACGTGCTGCGCCTGGCCGACAACGCGCTGATCCTGGGCCAGCGCAACGCCGAATGGTGCGGCCATGGCCCCGTGCTGGAAGAAGACATCGCCATGGCCAATATCAGCCTCGACCTGATCGGCCAGGCGCGCCTGCTCTACAGCCATGCCGGCACGCTCGAAGGCCAGTTGACCGGCCGCGCGCGGCACGAGGACGACTACGCCTACTGGCGCGCCGAGCACGACTTCCGCAACTGGACGCTGCAGGAGCTGCCGCACCACGGCCCACTGGCCGGCACGGCGCGCGCCGACCGTGACTACGCCGTCACGATCATGCGCAACTTCCTGTACAGCGCGCTGATGGCCGAACTCTGGCCCGCGCTCGGCCAGAGCCGCGACGCCGAACTGGCGGCCATCGCCGAAAAATCCGCCAAGGAGGTGCGCTACCACCTGCACCACGCGGCGGACTGGGTCGTCAGGCTCGGCGACGGCACCGAGGCGTCGCACGAACGGATGCAACGCGCGCTCGACCACCTGCTGCCGTACATGAACGAATGCTTCGCCGTGGATGCGGTGGAACAGGAAGCCGCCGCGCAAGGCGTGGGCGTGCTGGCCGCGGACCTGCGCGAAGCCTGGGAAGCCACGGTCAACGCCACGCTGGACGACGCCACGCTGCGCCGGCCCGCGCCGTCGGCGTTCCTGTCGTCCGGCAAGCACGGCGTCCATTCCGAGCACATGAGCTACCTGCTGGCGGAACTGCAGGGCCTGGCGCGCGCGCACCCGGGCGCGCAGTGGTAACGCAAGGAATTGCCATGCGCACGCACCCGGCCCCCGGTGTCTCGCCCTTCGCACCGCATTTCGCCGAAACGGCGGCGGTGACTGCCACGCCCGAGGCGCCCGAGGCACGCATTGCGCGCGCCTGGGCGGCGCTCGAAGCCGTGCCCGACCCCGAGATCCCGGTGGTATCGATCCGCGATCTCGGCATCCTGCGCGATGTGCGGCTGGCCGACGACGGCCTGACCGTCGAGGCCATCATCACGCCGACCTATTCGGGCTGCCCGGCGATGTCCCAGATCGAGGAAGACGCGGGACGCGCGCTGCAGGCCGCCGGGCTGGCGCCGTGGCGGGTGCGCACCGTGCTGGCGCCGGCCTGGACGACGGACTGGATCACCGAGGCGGGCCGCGCCAGCCTGCGCGCCTATGGCATCGCCCCGCCCGGCCAATGCGCCGCCACCGCGGCGAGCGGCAACGTCCAGCCGCTGCGTTTCACGCCGCGCACGGCGCCGAGCCCGGTCATCGCCTGTCCGCATTGCGGCAGCGTGCATACCCAGGAGCTGTCGCGCTTTGCGTCCACGGCCTGCAAGGCGCTGTATCGCTGCCTGGACTGCCGCGAACCGTTCGACTACTTCAAACCCTATTGAGCACCGCCCGGCCATGACTCCACAGTTCCATCCGCTGCGCGTGGCGCAAGTGCGCCCCGAAACGTCGGACACCGTCTCCATTGCCTTCGACGTGCCGCCCGAACTGCGCGACGCCTACCGCTTCACGCAGGGCCAGTTCCTGACGCTCAAGGCGCCGGTCGACGGCAAGGACGTGCGGCGCTCCTATTCCATCTGCTGCAGCGTGCAGGACTACGACGAGCGGGGCGAACTACGCGTGGCGGTGAAGCTGGTGGACGACGGCGTGTTTTCCACGTGGGTGCACGACAACGTGGCCGCCGGCCATGTGCTCGACGTGATGACGCCGGATGGCCGCTTCCACGTGCCGCTGGACACCGGCACCGCGCGCCACTACGTGGCCTTCGCGGCGGGCAGCGGCATCACGCCGGTGCTGTCGCTGATCCGCACCACGCTGGCCGTGGAGCCGCGCAGCCGGTTCACGCTGGTCTATGGCAACCGCAGCGTGGACACCATCATCTTCTCCGAGGCACTGGAAGACCTGAAAAATCAGTATCTGTCGCGCTTCACGCTGTACCACGTGCTGTCGCGCCAGCCACAGGAGGTGGATCTGCTGCACGGCCGCCTCGACCGCGAGCGCGTGAGCGCCTTCCTGGCAACGCTGCTGCCGGCAAACGATATCGACGCCGCATTCGTCTGCGGGCCGGCGTCGATGATCGACGAGGTGGAAGACGCCCTGAAGGCGGCCGGCATCGACCCGCACCGCATCCACGCCGAACGCTTCGGCGTGCCGCTGGCACAGCCCGGACAGCCCAGGCGCACGCAGCCGGCCGCCACCGACCACGCCGGCACCGCCGAACTGGTGGTTGTGCTCGACGGCAAGCAGCACAAGATGCGCCTGCCGCTGGCCGACGCCAATGTGCTGGACACCGCGCTGGCCGCCGGCCTGGACCTGCCGTACGCGTGCAAGGGCGGCGTCTGCTGTACCTGCCGGGCCAAGGTGCTCGAAGGCGAGGTGGAAATGGAGAAGAACTACACGCTGGAGCCGTGGGAAATGGAAAAGGGCTTCGTGCTGACCTGCCAGGCGCGGGCGCTGACGCCCCGGGTGGTGGTCAGCTACGACGAAAGGTAACGGCTGACCGGTGTCAAGGGGCCGGCGCACTATGGCGGGAAACCCACATGTCAGACGGCCGCCGATGCCCGGCGTGCCATGCACCGTGATTACAATGGCGGAACACGCTTCATGCGTCGCATCGCCCGCCGATCCACCGCCAGCCGGCGAGTCGGGCGGCCGCGGCCGGAGGTCCGGCGTCCGTCGCACCCTATACAATCACGGTCATGCAATACATACATGTCGTCAACGGCGATGTCGCGGGCAACACGCTGCGCCAGGCACTGGCCCAGGCGGCCCGCCCCGATCCGGTAGTCGTCCTGCGCGACGATCTCGCCGTGGGTCCGATCGCCGATATCGACAGCACCGGCCTGATCCGCTCCGGCTTCTGGCAGCGCGTGGCCCCGCATACCGACATCGACTTCGGCGCCGAGATGCGCATTGCACTCGACCAGCTCCAGCAGCTGCGCCGCGACGACATGGAAGTGGCCGTCTGGCACGGCCAGAGCGCCTCCGACCAGCTCATGCTGCGCCGGGTGGTGTTCCACCTCTATCAAGCCCCGCAGCGCATCAACGAGGTGCCCATGGACCTGCGCGAGCTGGAAGCGCCCGCGCACGGCAGCCTGACCGCCATCGGCATGTATCCGGCAGCCCGCCTGGCGCGTCGCTTTTCGACGATCGCGCCGGTATCGGTGCTGCGGCTGGGCCGCCTCGGCTACGAGTGGCAGCAGAACGTGAAGGAAAACGCCGACGTGCGGCTGTGGAAGGGCAACACGCTCGTGCCGGCCGCGTACCACAACATCGACGACGTGGTACTCGAGCGTGCGCCGGACGACTGGTCGCCAGCGGCACAGGTGGTGGCCAGCGTGATGGGCGCCATCGAAGGCCTGCTGGCCAGCGACTGGTTCGTCTTCTGGCGCTGTCGCGAGCTGGTCAGCACGGGCCAGCTGGAGCTGCGCGGCAACCCCGAAAGCCTGGAATCCTGCGAAATCCGCCGCCACCCGCTCGCAGCCGGCGCCGAGTGACGCCGTAGCGCACGCCCAACCTCCCAACCGGCGGATCGATCCGACCCTTATGGCAAGAACCAAAGCGCCCGATTTCGAGGCGCAACGTGAACAGATTCTCGACCTGGCGGCCGCTGCCTTCGCCGCCACCAGCTATCCCAGCACCTCGATGGCCGACCTTGCCGCGGCCTGCGGCACGTCCAAGGCGCGCCTGTACCACTACTACGAAAGCAAGGAAGCGATCCTGTTCGACCTGCTCGACCGCTACACGCGGCAGCTGATGGCGATCATCACCGAGGTCGAAGCCGAGAGCCAGCGCCAGGGGCGCAGCCATCGCGAGATGTTCGGGCAGTTGCTGCGCGCATTCCTGGCCGAATACGAGACCTCGCAAACCCGCCATATCGCGCTGATCAACGACGTGAAGTTCCTGGCCGAGGAACAGCGCGACCAGATCCTGCGGCGCGAGCGCGACGTGGTGGGCGCATTCTCGCGCCTGCTGCGGCTCGCGTATCCCGAGCGCGTAACGGCCGAGAACCAGACGGCCCTGACCATGACCGTCTTCGGCATGATCAACTGGACCTTCACCTGGCTCAAGCCGGGCGGCAAGCTGTCGTATGCGCAGTTCGCCGAGATGGTGGTCAACCTGCTCGAGAACGGCCTGACGCCCGGCGCCAGGTAAGCTGCCCCGATCTACTGCCCAGGCCGCCGGGGCAGCCCGAGCCGCCAGCGCGGCGGCCTGCGGTGCTTCAACCGGCTAGGACCACTCCGCCTCTTCGCGCTTCTGCCGCTGGTCGCGATCCTGGCGGAACATTTCCTCCAGTTCGTCGCGCGCCTGCTTGGCCAGCGACACCAGCTTCTTCTGGTCCTTGTAGTACGGATAGAAGCGGTTGATACCCTCGATGTTGTGCCGGCGGAAGCGCAGCGCCACGCTGCGCGCCTCCACGCGGTCGAAGCCCAGCCCTTCCAGCACGCGGCGTCCCAGCATTAGCGAGCCCTCGAACATCTCGCGCTCGTAGTTCTCGATACCCCGGTCCTTGAGCTGGTAGACGTGCGACACGTGCCGCGCGCGGGTGTAGATCTTGAGGTCTGGCCAGCGATGGCGCACCTTGTCGATCAGCGCGAGGTTGTCGTCCATGTCCTCGATGGACACGATCAGGATCTTTGCCTCGCCGGCACCCGCCGCTTCCAGCAGGTCGATGCGCGTGGCATCGCCGTAGAAGATCTTGAATCCGTACTGGCGCAGGAATTCGATCTGGTCCGGATCATGGTCGAGCACGGTCACGCCAATGCCCTGCGCGTACAGCAGGCGGCCGATGATCTGGCCGAAGCGCCCAAAGCCCGCGATGATCACCGGATGATGATGATTCGTCACTTCGTCGTCGGGACGCTGCGCCATGGCGTTGAGCCGTGGCGCCAGCAGGCGGTCGAAAGCCAGCAGCAGCAACGGCGTGGCCACCATCGACAGCGCCACGATCAGCACCAGCAGCGCTTCGGTGTCGCGCGGCAGCAGACCCACCGTGCGCGCCTCGGAAAACACCACGAACGCGAATTCGCCGCCTTGCGAGATCAGCAGGCCGAACAGCAGCCATTGCCCGCGCGCCACGCCGAAGCGCCGCGCCAGCAGCGTCAGCACGGCCGTTTTCACCAGCACGAATGCCAACACCAGGCCGGCCACCGTGCCCGGCTGCTGGGCCAGGATGCCGAAGTCGATGGACATGCCCACGGCCATGAAGAACAGGCCCAGCAGCAAGCCCTTGAACGGCTCGATGTCGGCCTCCAGCGCATGGCGATATTCCGAATCGGCCAGCAGCACACCCGCCACGAAGGTACCCAGCGCCATCGACAGGCCCACGGCGTCCATCATCAGCGCGATGCCCACCACCAGCAGCAGCGAGAAGGCCGTGAACATCTCCCGCATGCCGGTGCGGGCTATCACACGCAGGGCCGGCCGCACCAGATAGCGTCCGCCCACCACCACCGCGCCGATCACGGCCACGGCCTTGGCCGCGGTGTGCCAGTTCTCGGGGCCATGGGCGCTGGCGCCCACGCCATCGGCCGCCAGCAGCGGCAACAGCGCGATCATCGGGATCGCCGCGATATCCTGGAACAGCAGCACGCCGAAGCTGGCCGCCCCGGCGCCGGTATTCATCAGGTTGCGCTCCGCCAGCGTGGCGAAGGCAATCGCGGTGGAAGACAGCGCCAGCCCCAGGCCCGCCACCACTGCCACCTGCCACGGCGCCCCGAACAGCGCCGCGACGATGCCAAGCGCCAGCGCGCACGCGGCCATCTGCGTGGTGCCATAGCCGAAGATCGACTGGCGCAGCATCTTGAGCTTGCGCGGTTCCAGCTCCAGGCCAATCACGAACATCATCAGCACGACGCCGAACTCCGAGAAATGGAGAATCGACTCGACATTGGTCACCAGCCGCAGCGCGAACGGCCCGATTGCGGCGCCCGCGATCAGGTAGCCGAGCACCGCCCCGAGTTGGAAGCGGCGCGCCAGCGGCACCGCCACCACAGCTGCCACCAGGAACACCAGCAGGGCAATCAGGAAATCATGCTGGTTCATGCGGCATCCTCTTCGTTCTCCTCGGTTTCCGGCCACTCCTGGGTTTCCGGCGGCAGCGGCGGCGGGGCCAGATGGCGGGCCACGTGTTCGATATGCAAGGCCACGGCGTCGGTGTCGGCGCGGTCGGCGTCATGCAGCACCACCGGCGGCAGCCAGGTCATGCCGCACACCTGCGCGGTCTGCTCCAGCGGCAGCAGAAAATCTTCGAGCGGATGGCCGTGGGTGCCGTCCGGCCCGTAGGAATCGGCATGCCCGCCGGTGCTGACCACGGCGAGCATCGACTTGCCCCGCAACGCGGTGCCACCGGGGCCATAGGCCCAGCCCATCTCCAGTACGTCATCGAGCCACAGCTTCATCAGCGCCGGCACGCTGTACCAGCGTACGGGGAACAGCAGCACCACCGTTTCGGCGGTGGACAGCAGCCGCTGCTCGGCCACGACATCGATGTCGTAATCCACGTAGAGGCGGTAAAGCTCGCGCACGGCCACGTGCGGCAAATCGGCCAGGGCCTCGGCAAGCGGGTGATTGACGCGGGAGCGCCGGGGCGCGGGATGCGCATAGATCACAACAATCGGGGGCTCGTTCATGAAAACCTGAGTTCGTTCCCTGCGCAGGGATGGATGGAACAGACAAGCCAGGACGTGCGGCGTTGCACCAAATCTACAACGCGTAGCGATGTGATGTCCTTGCCGCTCATCTAAGTCCTTGAATTGGCGCTTCTTTTCGAATTGCAGCCGGCTTCCGCCCAGATTCGCGGCCGCGGAAGCTTACGCGAGACTGACAATTCCACTACAATACTTTTCGCGTCGCAGCAACCTAGTGTTTGCCCGGATCCGGCATTTTGCATCACAAGCCGTCGATCTGCAGCAAGGGCAGCGTCAACCACTGCAACGGCGCTATTTTCATTCTGAATACCCGAGAAGGAAACCAAGTGAACCCGCTCGAACTGAGCAAGGCCGTCGGCGCCGTTACCGACGAAGATCTTCGCCGTGCAGCCGAGGCCCGCCAGGCCGCCCCGCGCCATACCGTGCTGGTGCGCGAACTGGCCGCGCACCACCGCGCGCGTCTGCTCAAGCATTTTCTCGCGCTCGGCGAGGAAGATCGCCTGCTCCGCTTCGGCCAGTCCGTTGGTGACCATGTGGTCGAAGCCTATGTGGAAAGCATCGATTTCGACCACGACAGCGTATTCGGCGTTTATGACGAGCATCTGGAACTGGTGGGCGTCGGACACTTCGCCAACCTGCGCGACAACGCCCAGGGCCGCGTAGCGGAATTCGGGGTCTCGGTGTCCAAGAGTGCCCGCGGACGCGGCATCGGCAGCGCCCTGTTCGAGCGCGCCGCCATGCACGGCCGCAACACCAGCGTCCGCACGCTGTACATGCACTGCCTGTCGCGCAATGCGGCGATGATGCATATCGCGAAGAAGGCCGGCATGAAGGTGCAGTACGCGTATGGCGAGGCCGATGCCTACCTGGAACTGCCCCCCGCCGACACGGTGAGCCGCCTGACGGAAGCCATCGACGAGCAGGTGGCCGACCTGGACTACATGGTTCGCCGCAACCTGCGCGATGTTCGCCGGTTCGGCCTGCGCTTCTGGCGCTCGCTGGTGCCGCAGAAGGGCACCGCCTGATCTCGCACCGGCCATGCAAAACGGCGCACCCTTGCGGTGCGCCGTTCTCGTTTGGGGACAACGCCGTCAGGCGCCAGCCACTGGCAGTGCGGTGGTGTCCTTGATCGATTCGAGTGCAAAGCTGGAACGCACGTCGATTACCGACGGGTGCGCCAGCAGTTGCTCCTGCATGAAGCGCGCAAAGTGCTCCATGTCCTCGACGTAGACCTTCAGCAGCAGATCCATTTCACCGGTCATCGCATGGCAGGCCGCCACTTCCGGCCAGTTCTGGATGGCGGCGCGGAACAGGTCCAGCGGTGCCTTGCCCTTGGGCGTGCCGCCCTGCTTTTCCAGGCGGACGTTGATGTACGCGAGCAGGCCCAGGCCAATCTTGTTCGGCTCCAGCAGCGCCGCGTACTGGCGAATCACGCCAATTTCCTCCAGCCGACGGATACGACGCAGGCAGGGGCTCGGCGACAGATTCACGCGCTCCGCCACTTCCAGGTTGGTCAGCCTCCCGTTGGTCTGCAGGACCTCCAGAATTTTCCGGTCGATCTTGTCCAGCTCCACCTTGCTCACGTTTTGTTGCTCCGCAATATGTTTGTCGGCAATTTTTTTGCGCAAATTTAGCAAGTCGTGCACAAGTCCGCAATTTATTTCAGCGAAGACCCCTTGCGGCGGCCAAATGCGGCGGGCGCATGCATCACGTTCGGAAGGCAAGGTTGGTGCCAGCCCTGGCCCTGCACCAAGCAAAAAACGCGGCCCGGAGGCCGCGTTTCTGGCTGAACAGCGATCGCGTCAGTTGCCGCTGGACGACGGGGCGGCCGGTGCGGATGCGCCGCCCGGGCCGCGGCGCTGCATGCGGTCCATCCGGTCCTTGTGCATCTTCTGCATGTCCGTCTGGATCTCGGCCATGGTCACCTTGCCATCATGGTTCGCGTCGAGTTTGTCGAAGCGGTCGGCCATGCGCGGGAAGGCAGCCTTGAACTCGTCGCGCGTCAGCGCGCCGTCGTTGTTCTTGTCCGCGGCCTTGAACTTGCTTTCGAACTCGGCCTTCATCTCGGCGCGGCGCTGCTCCCAGGCGCTCTTGCGGTAGGCAGCCATTTCCGACTTGTCGAGCTTGCCGTCGTGGTTGGTGTCGATCTTGTTGAACAGCGCGTCGGCTTCGGCCTTCGAGATCGTGCCATCGCCGTCGGTGTCGATCGACTTCATCATCATGCCGCCATGATGATCGCCGCGGCCACCCATGTGGTGGTGGCCGGGGCCCCCCTGCGGTGCCGCTTGCGGAGCGGGCGGCGCGGCCGGTGCCGGCGAGGTCTGGGCCATGGCGGCGCCGGCGGCCAGGAAGACGGCCGAGGCCGCGATCAGGTTCTTGAGGGTCTGCGTCTTGTGAGTGCGTTGCATGTCTGTGCTCCTTTTCATCACGTTGGGCATGTACGGATTAGAACGCAGACAATCGCGCCAAGTTGGCACTTTTAATACGATGTTACGGGGCTCACAGAATCGACTCGCGGCGTAAACAGACGCAAGACAGTCAAATATTGCGCAACAGGTTGAAATTCGTATTTCTACGATTTGATCAGTCGCCAGGCGGCTGGTTCTCGCCGCCCGGGTTCTGCGGCGTCATGGGCTGCAGGGTCGGCGTGGGCTGCGGGAAGTTCTGGGGCGGCACAAAACCCTGCTGAGGCTGGGCCATCGGCTGCTGCGTTTGCACAGGGGCGGTGGCCATTGGCGGCGGGGCGGACTGCACGGGCGCGGGCATCGGCGTCGCCGGCGGCGCGGCAGCGCCAGACGGCGGTGCGGCCGGCACATTGGCTGGCCGGCCCACCGACACAGTGTTCTGCAGCGGCAGCGCAATCTCCTGGCGTACGCCGTTGCGCTCGATGACGATCTTGCGGCCATGGATTTCGGCCAGTCGAATCTGCGACGACAGCGAAGCCCCGGCCCGCACGGCCTTGGGCGGCCCGCCATCGAGCGACAGGATGGCCGCCGCCGGCCCCACGCCGTCCAGATCCGCTACCACGCCAATCAGTTGCACGTCGCGTACGCCGGACTGCGCGCTGCCACCGAACAGCGTGGCCACCGCGCCGGTTTCCACGGCCTCGGTCTGCGCCACGCGGGCCGAATTGGGGACGGGGATGGTCCGCATCGCGCTGAATGTCAGCACCCAGTGCGTCACCAGCGCGCAAAGCGCAACAAAAAGCAGCAGGCTGGCCACGCGTGGCAGCCAGGCAGCGGACAGGTCGAAGCGAAGGGCGGGCCGGGTCAGGGTTGGCACAAGCAGAACGCCGGGCGGCGATGACAAGGGGACCGCCTAGCGTACCAGACGCATGTGTCCCTTGTCTGTCGGCAGTCAACCCTGCCCGATCGGCCGACGATCGGCCGACGATCGGCCGACGATCAGAGCAGATCGTCGAGCAGGTCCGGACCGAACACTTCGCGGTGGATATGGCCCACCGGAATGCCCGCGCCGATCAGCGCGTGGCGCTGCGCCTGCATGAACCCGAGCGGGCCGCACAGGTAGAAGCGCGCGTCGTTGAAGGCCGCGGTGTCTTCCGCCTTCAGCAGCGACTCGATCGGCATGGTGCCTTCGTGGTCGTAGTCGCGGCCCGACACATCGTCATCCTGCGGCGACTCGTAGCTGATATGGGTACGCAGGTTCGGCATGCGTTCGCGCGCCCACGCCAGGTCGTTGCGGTGCGCATGGTGCCCGCCGTGCCGCGCAGCGTGCGCGAACAGCACCGGACGATGCGGATTCTCGTGCGCCAGCGTGCGCAGCACGGACACCATCGGCGTGACGCCAATCCCGGCCGACATCAGCACGATGGGGCGGCGGTCGTCGATCTCCGGTGCAAAATCGCCCCAGGGCGTGCTCACCTGCAACGTGGTGCCGACATGCGCGTTGTCGTGCAGCCAGTTCGAAACGGCGCCGGCCGGCGTTTCGGCATCGCCCGGCTCGCGCTTGATCGAGATGCGCCAGGTCGGCACGCCCCGCTCGCCCGAAAGCGAATACTGGCGCAGCTGGCGGTGCCCGTCGGCGAAGATGGCTTCCACGCTGATGTACTGGCCCGGCGCAAAGTCACGCAGCGGCTTGCCGTCGACGGCGGCCAGCGTCAGGGCCACGACCTGGTCGCCCTCCTGCTCGCGGCCAACCACGTTCACACCGATCAGTTGGCCGGCCTTGACGTTGTGACGGTCGTACAGGCGCGCCTCGGCGGCGATCAGCTCGCCTGCCAGCAGCCAGTACGCTTCGTCCCAGGCCGCCAGCAGCGGCGGGGTGGCGGCTTCGCCCAGCACGGCCGCAATGGCTTCGAGCAGATACTTGCCGACGATCGGGTAATGCGCCGGGGTCAGTCCGACGGCAACATGCTTGTGGACGATGCGCTCCACCACCGGCGCCAGCACATCGGCACGGTCGACGTTCGCCGCGTAGGCGAACACGGCCGACGCCAGCGACTGCTGCTGCGAGCCGTTGGCCTGGTTGCCCATGTTGAACAGGCGCGTCAGTTCGGGCCGGGCCGCGAACATCTCGCGATAGAAGTGCGTGGTAATGGCAAGACCGTGCTCGCGCAGCACGGGAACGCTGGCATCGATATAGGGGCGGGAAGCAGCGGACAACATCAGCAAAACTCCTGTTTTCATGCATTTCAAATGCATGTTTTTTCGCACAATAAGCCGGCGTCAGCACGGGGGCGGGACACTCTTCCCGCAGCTTCAGGCCGCGCGCCGGCTCAGAAAATCTCGATGCAGGCTGATGATCGACTCGGCGGTGCGGCTGCCGGTAACTTCGGCCAGCGTAATGCCGTCCAGCGCCCGGTAGAACGCTTCCTCGGCCTCGTCCAGCGCGCGCTTCAGCCGGCAATTGCCGTGCAGCGCACATGGCGGGTCGGTGCAGTCGATGATCGACTTGTGCCCTTCCAGCTCGCGCAGGATGGTGCCGACCGACAGCTTTTCCGCACCCGGGCCCAGCTGCAGGCCGCCATGACGCCCACGCGTGGCCGTGATCCAGCCCAGCTTCGAGAGCCGCGCCGCCACTTTCACAAGGTGGTTGTGCGAGATCTCGAACTGCTGGCCGACCTCGGCGATCGTGATCGGACGGGTGCCGTCGCCGCGTGACACATACATCAGCAGGCGCAGGGCGTAGTCGGAAAATCGGGTCAGTTGCATCGTGCTTCGCATATTAGATAACGTGCATTGAGAATGCAAGATTTTTGTTGCAGTTGCACATTGGTACACAAATCGCCGGCCGGGGCGTCAAAGGCGCATCAAACAGTCATGCGGCGAGGGTTATACTCTTCGACCATATTCCGACATCCAGGCATATCGAACGATGCACAGAACTTCCGACCAGACCCCGACCCTCCAGAATCGTCGCCGCCGCGCCCGTGGCTTCACGCTGATCGAAATCATGGTGGTCATCGTGATCCTCGGGGTGCTGGCCGCGCTGGTGGTTCCCAAGATCATGAGCCGTCCGGACGAGGCGCGCATCGTCGCGGCCCGCCAGGACATCTCGTCCATCATGCAGGCGCTCAAGCTCTACCGGCTGGACAACGGCCGCTACCCGACCACCGAGCAAGGCGTGTCGGCCCTCGTGAGCAAGCCCACGACCGAGCCGATTCCGAACAACTGGAAGGGCGGCGGCTACCTCGAGAAGCTGCCGAAGGACCCCTGGGGCCATCCGTACCAGTACCTGAATCCGGGCGTGCGCGGCGAGATCGACGTGTTCAGCTTCGGTGCCGACGGCCAGGCCGGCGGCAGCGGCAACGACGCCGATATCGGCAACTGGGAATAAGCACCCCCTTTCCTCATGACTCCGGCGATGCCGCGCGGCCTGGCCGCCCTCCCCCAGCGCCGCCGGCTGCACGGCTTCACGCTACTTGAACTGCTGGTGGTCATGGTGATCGCCGGCATCGTCATTTCCCTCGTGGCCGTCAACGCCACGCCCAATGATCGCGGCCGCGTGCTCGACGATGGCCAGCGCATCGCACGCCTGTTCGAACTTGCCCAGGAAGACGCCCAACTTGGTGCCCGGCCGCTGGCCTGGGAGGGCGATGCCACGGGCTGGCGCTTCCTGGAATCCACTCCGCAAGGCTGGGTGCCGATGCGTGCCGATGTCTTCGCGCCGGGGCGCTGGCGCGTTCAGTTGGACAACGCGGTGGTGGTCCAGGGCGGCCGCCAGCCAGGCACGGGCCCCGTCCGGCTGATCTTTGGGCGCGAGCTGATCGACGAACCGCAACGGCTCGTGCTCACGCGCGGCGACATCCGCATCGATGTGACCGGTGACGGCAGTGGCCGCTACGTGGCCAACGTGACGCAATGATCTGCCCCACCTTGCGTCCCAACCCGCGCCCCACCTTGCGCCGCGCCCACGGCTTCACGCTCATCGAAGTCCTGGTTGCCCTGACCATCCTGGCCGTGGCCCTCACCGCCGCCATGCGCGCCATGGGCTCGATGACCGAGTCGAGCGTTTCGCTGCAGCAACGGATGCTCGCCGAGTTCAGCGCAGAGAACCATCTGGCCACGCTGCGGCTGTCGAGGACATGGCCCGAGCCCGGATCGCGCGGCTACGAATGCCCGCAGGGCGGCGTGGCGTTCTGGTGCGAAGAAACAGTGTCGGGCACGCCGAACCCGTCGTTCCGCCGCGTGGAAATCGCGGTCTATCCGGCCGCCACCGACAAATCCGTGAGACTGGCGTGGCTGGTCACCCTGGTACCCAATGAAACGCGCAGCGTCATGTGACCGCCCTCCTCGCGTCCGTCGCCAGTCTCGCCGTGGCTTCACGCTGCTCGAGATGCTGGTGGCCATCACGCTGCTCGCGGTCATGGCCGTCATCGGCTGGCGCGCGCTAGATTCGCTGACGCGCAGCCGGGAGCGGCTGACCGACCACGACGCGCGGCTCGACGCGCTGAAGGTGCTCTACGGCCAGTTCCAGTCCGATTGCGAACACCTGACCACGCCGTCCCAGCTGCAGGCCAGCCCGGTGGAGTTCGCGCCGAACCAGTTGCTGATGGTGCGCGACCGCCGCGACGAAGGCCTGCCGCCGATGTGGCAGGTGGTGGCCTACCGGCTCGATGGCAACACGGTCGTGCGGGTGGCGGGCCGCCCCGTGACTTCGCGCAACGACGTGCAGAACGCGCTCGTCAACCTGCGCCAGCCCGGCGGCGCCGGCCTGCAGAGGCGGGCGCTGATCGGCGATGCCGACCAGTTGTCGGCACGCGCATGGGTAGAGCCCGTTGGCTGGCTGGTCGACACCGGCCGCGTACGTACGGCGCTGATGCAAGGCAGCGCCGTGGCCAACGCGGCGAACGTCGCCGCCGCGGCTACCGGCGCCAGTGAAGTGCAGGCCGGCATGAGCAGCATTTCCACCACGGTGACCGTCAAGGCCGTGGAGCTGAACGTGTTCGCGCGCATGGGCGATGGCGATACCACGCGCCACTTTCAGAAAATCTGCATGACGGGGATGTGATGACGCCGCGCCAGCCCACACGCCATTCCCATGCGCCGCACCGCGCCGGCCGCCAGCAAGGCGCCGCCGTGGTTACCGCGCTGCTGATGGTGACGCTGGCCGTGGTGGTGGTATCGGGGCTGCTGTGGCGCCAGCAGGTACAAATCCGCTCGATCGAGAACCAGCGGCTGGTGGCGCAGGCCGCGTGGATCGAGCGGGCCGCGGTGGACTGGTCGCGGCTGATCCTGCGTGACGACCAGCGCCGCTCCCAGGTGGACTACCTCGGCGAGCCCTGGTCAGTGCCCGTGGCCGAGACCCGCCTGTCGGATTTCCTCGGCGCCGGCGTCAGTACCGCGCAGGGTGGCGAGACGTCGTTTGTCTCCGGCCGCATCCTCGATGCGCAGGCACGCTTCAACCTGACCAACCTATATATATGGCAGGCCGATGGCTCGGGCCGCGTCGTCAACGTCGACCAGCCATCGCTGCTGGCATTCCGACGCCTGCTTCAAACGCTCGGCGTGAACGCCGGCCTGGCCGATGCCACGGCGCAGTACTTGCTGCGCGCGGCGCGCGGGGTGCCGACCAACGGCCAGCCCGCGCCGCGCCCGCCCGACAGCGTGGAGGACCTGCTCGCCATTCCTGGCTACACGCCGGCGATGGTGGCCGTGCTGGAGCCGTTCGTGGTGGTGCTGCCCGAACGCACCAAGGTCAACGCGAATACCGCCGAGGCCGAGGTCCTGTCGGCCGTGATCGACAAGCTGACGATTGACCGCGCCCGCGAACTGGTGCGCCAGCGGGATCGTAATTACTTCAACAACACCGGCGAAATCACCACGCAGCTGCAGGCCATCGCGCCCCAGGCCACGGGCGGTGCCGACGTGGTGGATGTTGCCACCCACTATTTCCTGATCTACGGGCTGGTGCGGCACGAGCGCGCGCGGCGGCTCAAGGTCTCGCTGGTGTTCCGCGCCAGCGAGCTGGGCAGCGGCAACACCACGCGTGTGATCTGGTCGCGGGATGCCGATGCGATGCCCGAACAGCGCTGAATGACTGACGGTTGGCATGCCCGGACAACTCTTTTGTCTGTAGGCGAAACACCTTCCGCAGATTCAGGCGAGTCACTATTGACGCACGTAAGTCACACAGGCAAGGTATGCTGCTGCGCCGAGCCAGGGTCATTGCGGCAACGCCATGGCAGGTCAGATCCAGGCACTTCCGCCTTGTCCGTCCCGACCGCGGCCTCGGGCCGCTGACAGGCCACCCGGCGCCTGCAGCGCGCCATTGCCACCAATTACAGGGAAATCTTGAGTACCACGCTCTACGTCCGCCTGCCGCACCGGCCGCATGACCAGCCGCAACCGTGGCAGTTCGGCGCGATGCCGTTTGCGCTGGTACGCGCCTCCGCGGCGGAAAAGAGCCGTCGCGGCGCGGGCGCGCTGGCTTCCGAGCTGTTGCGCGAAGGCCACGCCCTGCCCGCCGACATGCCCGCGGCGGACCGCCTCGTGCTGATCGTGGCGGCCAGCGATGTGCTGCTGACGGCTGCCATGGTGCCGCCACTGCCCGCCGCCCGGCTGCGCCTGGCCCTGCCCAATCTCGTCGAGGACATGCTGGCGACGGACGCCGCGCCTTGCCATATCGCCCTCGGCCCCGTACTCGATACCGCCGCCGCCCCGCGCGGTGCGCGCCGCCGGCTGCTGATGGTGACCGACCGCGCCTGGCTGCGCGCGGCGCTCGACCAGTTCGCCGAGCACAAGCACCGCCGACGCAACGTGTTGCCCGCGCAGTTGTGCCTGCCGCTGGCCGAGGCGTCCGAACCCGCGCCCGCACCGGCGCCCGCGTTGGCCGAGGCAGCCCCGTCACCGGATGGTGCTCCGGGCGCCCAGGCCGTCGCCACATCGACCGCCGCACCGATCGCCGCACCGACCGCCGCACCGACCGCCGCACCGACCGCCGCACCTGAAGCGCCGGTCACCCCCGAGGACGCCGGGCAGCCGGCCACGCTGGTGATCGAGGCCTCCGTCTCCGCGCTGACGCAATCGAGCGCGCTGCTGGACGCCGCCGCCCCGCCGCCCGCCGCGACCGAAACCGCCCGCCTCTGGCAACTCACCGTGCGTACCGGCCAGTACGACGGCTACGGCCTGCTGCTCAACGACCAGGCGCTGGCCGCCTGGCAGGCGCTGGCACCGGCCGGTACCTGGCACGGCGACCAGACCGCGCTTGCCCACGCCCCGGTGCCCGCCCTGCGCGCACAACGTCCGGTGGCCCGCGCATCGCGGATTTCTGACAACTGGCGCATCTGGCTGGCGGGCGCCGAAGCCTGCCTGCGGGATCCGCAGCTCGACCTGGCCCAGTTCGAGTTTGCGCAGGGCACGATGGACCGCTGGAACCTGCTGGCATGGCGCGCGCCGCTGGCCTTGGCGGTGCTGCTGCTGCTCGCGCAGATCATCGGCATGAACGTGCAATGGCTGATGCTGCGGCAGGAGTCCAGCCGCGTCGAGGCCGCGCAGGTCGACCTGCTGCACACCGCCTTCCCGAACGTGCCGCCCGTGGCCGAGCCTGTGCTGCTGATGCGCCGCCAGATGGAACAATTGCGCACGGCCTCCGGACGCAGCACGCCGAGCGACTTCCTGCCGCTGGCCGATGGTTTCGCGCGCGCCGCCCAGTCGCTGCCGCCGGACGCGCTGCTGCAACTCGACTACCGCTCCGGCGCGCTCTACATCACGCTGAAATCCGGCACCAACACCACGGCCCTGCGCGGCGCAGTGCGGCAGGCCGGCCTGCAAATGGACGAAGACAAGAACCCACCGGACGCCAGCGTTCGCGCCGGCGGAGCGCCCACTTCGCCCGGCTCGCGCTGGATCATCAAGACCGAATCGCGCACGCCGGACCGCACGGGCGGCGCGCAAGGCAGGGCCGGCGCATGAAGCTCGGCAACCGCTCCCCTGCCGCCGCCGGCGTCGGTGCCCGCCTGGCACGCCTGCGGCCGCGACTGCCGGCGGCCTGGCGCGAACGTTTCGACGCGTTCTGGAATGCCCGCAACCCGCGCGAGCAAGCCATCCTCGGTGGCGGCGCGCTGGTCCTGGTACTCGTCTTCGGCTATCTCGTGCTCTGGGAACCGGCCGCCACGGGCCGTGACCGCTTGATGCGCAACCTGCCGGCGCAGCGCGCCGACCTGGCCGAAATGGAAACAATGGCGCAGGAAGCGCGCGGGCTGCAGGCCAGCCCCGCGCCTTCGCTGCGCGGCGATGCGCTGACGCAGGCGCTGCAGGACAACCTGGACCAGCACGGCCTGAAGGCCACGCGGCTGTCCGCCGTGGGCGACAACGCCATCCAGGTACAACTCGACAAGGTGGCCTTCGGGTCGGTGGCGAGCTGGCTGCAGGACGTACGCGCGCAGCAGCGGCTCAAGGTGAGCGATGCGCGCATCAGCTATGTGGGCGCCACGGCGCTGGTCAACGTCACGGCAACGCTGCAGGGCCCCGGCGCCGGCGGCCGCAACTGATGGCGCGGCTGGAGGCGCTGCGCCTGTCCCGCCGCCGCGTGCGTGCGCCGCGCGGCTTGCGCTGGCTGCGCTGGTGGCTGCTGGGGGCGCTGACGGTGATCGTCACCGTGGTGGCGTCGCTGCCGGCGGCATGGCTGGCCGAGCGCATCGCCGCGGAAAGCCAGCGGCGCGTGCTGCTGGCCAATGCGGACGGCACGCTGTGGCATGGCAGCGCCACGGTGGCGCTGTCGGCCGGTACAGGCAGCCAGACAGCCACCGTGCTGCCGGGCCGGCTGAAATGGGATGTGGCCTTCTGGCCGTTGCTGACCGGTACGCTGCGCATCGTGCTGGAACAGGATGCATCGATGGCGGCGCCGGCCACCATCGCGGTCACGCCGGTCGGCTGGACCGTGCAGCCGGGCAGCATCCGGTTGCCGGCCTCGCTGCTGGAAGGCATCGGCGCGCCGTTCAACACGCTGCGGCCCGACGGCACCATGCGGATCGACTGGACGGCGTTGCAGGGCAAGTTCGCCGGCGATCAGAAATTCGGACGCCTGACCGTGCAGCTCGATCAGATGTCCGCGGCGGTCAGCCGCCTGCGCCCGCTGGGCAGTTACCGCGCCGATGTGGAACTGGCCGGCGCCGGCGGCAAGCTGCAATTGAAAACCACGGCTGGGCCGCTGCACCTGGAGGGCAGCGGCACATTGGGCCGGCAAGCCCGCTTCGAGGGCACGGCTCGCGCCGACCCCGAAGTGGAAACCCAGCTGGCAGGACTGTTGAGCCTGCTGGGACGAACAGAAAACCACGTGACCAGGCTGCGCTTCTGACGGACAGCCAGAGCCGCAAGCTTAGACCCGATGATGAAAACCCGAGCAAACCACACCTTCCTTCGTACCGCCTGCGCCCGCGCCACCGCGCTGGTGTGCAGCCTGTCACTGCTGTCGCCCGCCATGGTGTGGGCGCAGCCGCAGCAGCAGGTACCGCAACCGAACGACATCACGCCGCGCAATCGTGACCAGGTGGTGCTGAATTTCGTCAACGCCGATCTGGAATCGGTGGTGAAGGCGGTGGGCCAGGCCACGGGCAAGAATTTCGTGATCGACCCGCGCGTGAAGGGCACCGTGAACCTGGTGACCGAGCAGCCCGTGTCGCGCGCACAGGCGCTGGAAACCCTCGGTTCGGTGCTGCGCATGCAGGGCTATGCCATGGTGGAGTCGAACGGCTTCACCAAGGTGGTGCCGGAAGCCGATGCCAAGCTGCAGGGCTCGCCCACGGTGATCGGTGCGGGTGCCACCCGGGGCGACCAGGTGGTGACGCAGGTCTTTCGCCTGAACTACGAGTCGGCCAACAACCTCGTGCCGGTGCTGCGGCCGATGATCGCGCCGAACAACACCATCACCGCCTACCCGGCCAACAACACGCTGGTGATCACTGACTACGCCGACAACCTGCGCCGCCTGGCCCGCATCATCGCGGCCGTGGACGCGCCGGCCTCGGGCGAAGTGGAAATGATCCCGCTCAAGAACGCGATTGCCAGCGATGCCGCCGTGGTGCTGCAGAAGCTGCTCGATCCGTCGGCAGCGCCGGGTGCCGGCGGTGGCGGCGGCGCCGGTGACGCCTCGCTGCGCACCAGCGTGGTGGCCGAGCCGCGCAGCAACTCGCTGCTGATCCGTGCCACCAGCCGCGCGCGCGTGCAGCAGGCGCGCCAGCTGATCGAGAAGATCGACCAGCCGTACGCCCGCTCCGGCAATATCTGGGTGGTGCCGCTGAAGAATGCCGACGCCGTGAAGCTGGCGGCCACGCTGCGCGCGATCGTCGCCGCCGACAGCAGCTTCTCCGCCTCGACGCAGCCGGGCCAGGGCGGCCTGGCCGGCGCCACGGGCGCCACCACGCAAACCACGTCGCTGCCGCAGGGCGGCCAGTACACCGGCGGCAGCAGCTCCGGCTACAACCGCAGCGGCTCGGGCTCGTCGGGCTTTGGCAGCGGCGGCTCGAATGCGTTCTCGTCGTCGTTCGCGGTGAACCAGCAGCCCACCACGGGCGGCATCATCCAGGCCGACCCGTCGACCAACTCGCTGATCATCACCGCGAGCGAGCCGGTCTACCGCAACCTGCGCGGCGTGATCGAAGACCTCGACGCGCGCCGCGCGCAGGTCTACATCGAGTCGATGATCGTGGAAGTCACGTCCACGCAGGCCAGCGAGCTGGGCATCCAGTGGCAGGGCCTGGTGAACTCGGGCGGCAACGTCACCGGCTTTGCCGGCACGAACTTCGGCACGGGCGGGCAGAACATCGTCAACCTGACCGCCGCGGGCCTGCTCTACAACGAGAACAAGACGGCCGGCCTGGCTGCCGTGCAGCAACTGCTGCCCACCGCGGGCGGCCTGAACCTTGGCGTGGTGAACACGGCCCTGGGGCTGGGCGCGCTGCTGCGCGCACTGGGCACCAACGGCAGCGTGAACCTGCTCTCCACGCCAAACCTGATCACGCTCGAAAACGAGGAAGCCAAGATTCTGATCGGCCAGAATATTCCGATCACGACCGGCTCGTATTCGCAGACCGGCAGCACCTCCACCGTATCGCCGTTCCAGACGTTCGACCGCAAGGACGTGGGTATCACGCTGCGCGTGCGGCCGCAGATCAGCGAAGGCGGGCTGGTGAAGATGCAGATCTACCAGGAGTCGTCGTCGGTGGTGGCCGGCACGCTGACCAACGCCTCGGGCCCCACCACCAACGTGCGGTCGATCGAGACCAACGTGCTGGTGGACGATGGCCAGATCATCGTGCTGGGCGGCCTGATCGAAGACAACTACGGCGATGGCGTGCAGAAGGTGCCCCTGCTGGGCGATATCCCCTGGATCGGCGGGCTGTTCCGCTACGAGAACAAGAACCGCTCCAAGACGAACCTGCTGGTGTTCCTGCGGCCGTATGTGATGCGTACCACGGCCGCCACGGACCGCCTGACGCAGGACCGCTACGACTACATGCGCACCCAGCAGCAGGGCTTCGTGTCGCCTAACATGTTCATGCGCGACAAGGACACGCCGGCGCTGCCGCCGGCCGCGGCGCCGAGCACGCCGTTCGTCGATCCGCGCTACAACGGTCCGGTGCCGGGCCCGATCCCGCTCGAGCAGCAGGCCCCCGACACGCCCGCACCGCAATCGGCACCCCAGCAGGCCCCGCAGGTGCCGCCGCGGCCGTTGTCGCAGAACGACGATGCGTTGGTGAAACGCGCCACGCCGCAAAGCTGAGCATCCACGCCATGGCCACCGAAGCCCTTGCCCCGGACACCGGGGCCGAACCGCCGCTCGAACAGCCATCGCCGATGGCGGCTCGGCTCGTGTCGTACTCGTTTTCGCGCGAGGCGCCGCTGCTGATTGCCCACCAGCGCCCCGACGGGCTCGAAGTGTGGGTCAGCCGCAAGACCTCGCCGGCCGCGCTGGCCGAAGTGGCGCGCGTGCATGGCGCGCTGCACCTGCGCGTGCTGGAGCCGGCCGCGCTGGAAGCCGCGATGTCAGACGCCTACAACCGCCAGGACGGCTCGGCCGCCCAGGTGGTGGGCGAGGTGGAAGGCGAAGTCGACCTGTCGCGCCTGATGCAGGACATCCCGGCCGTGGAAGACCTGCTCGAGTCCGAGGACGACGCGCCGATCATCCGCATGATCAACGCGCTGCTGACGCAGGCCGCGCGCGAACAGGCGTCGGATATCCATATCGAGCCGTTCGAATCGGCCTCGGTGGTGCGCTTCCGCGTGGACGGCACGCTGCGCGACGTGGTGCGGCCCAAGAAGGCCCTGCACGGCGCGCTGATCTCGCGGATCAAGATCATGGCGCAGCTCGATATTGCCGAGAAGCGCCTGCCGCAGGACGGCCGCATCACGCTGCGCGTGGGCGGGCGTCCGGTGGATGTGCGCGTCTCGACGCTGCCCACCGGTCACGGCGAACGCGCCGTGCTGCGTTTGCTGGACAAGGAGGCCGGCCGGCTGGACCTGGCCAAGCTCGGCATGGCGTCCGAGACGCTGCGCGGCTTCGACCACCTGGTGCGCCAGCCGCACGGCATCGTGCTGGTGACGGGCCCCACCGGCTCGGGCAAGACCACCACGCTGTATGCGGCGCTGTCGCGGCTGGACTCGCACACCACCAACATCATGACCGTGGAAGATCCGATCGAGTACGACCTCGACGGCATCGGCCAGACGCAGGTGAACCCGCGTATCGACATGACGTTCGGCAAGGCCCTGCGCGCGATCCTGCGCCAGGATCCGGACGTGGTGATGATTGGTGAAATCCGCGACCTGGAAACCGCGCAGATCGCGGTACAGGCGTCGCTGACCGGCCACCTGGTGCTGGCCACGCTGCACACCAACGATTCGGCCTCGGCCGTCACGCGGCTGGTGGACATGGGCATCGAGCCGTTCCTGCTGTCGTCGTCGCTGCTTGGCGTGCTGGCGCAGCGGCTGGTACGCCGCTTGTGCCCGCACTGCAAGCGCGAGGAAGTGATCGAGGTCACCGAGGCCGAGGCCGACGTACTGCACGCGGCGGGCAAGCCGCTGCAACGCGTGTGGCACGCGGTGGGCTGCGACAAGTGCGGCCATTCGGGCTACCAGGGCCGGATGGGCGTGTACGAGCTGCTCACGGTAGACAGCGAGATCCAGACCATGATCCACCGCCAGCAGCCCGAGTCCGAGATCAAGCAGGTGGCGCTGGCCAAGGGCATGCACACGATGCGCGGCGACGCCCAGCGCTGGATCGACAGCGGCGCCACCTCGCTCGAAGAGGTGCTGCGCGTCACACGTGAATAAGCGCGCCTAAGCGCGCATACGCAGGAAACCGACCGCAGCATGCCCGCCTATCGTTACGAAGCCGCCGACGCCACCGGCCGCGCCGACCGCGGCGTGATCGAGGCCGACAGTCCCAAGCAGGCGCGTACTCAACTGCGCGCGCGCGGCCTGACCCCGATCACCGTCGATCCGCTGGCCGGCGGTGGCCAGGCCCAGCGCAGCGGCAACGCGCTGTTCGTGCGCCGGCTCAGCTCGCAGGAAATGTCGCTGTTCACGCGGCAGCTGGCCAGCCTGATCGTGTCCGGCCTGCCGCTCGACGAAGCGCTCGGCGCGCTGGCCGACCAGGCCGAGCGCCAGTACCTGCACGAGCTGATTGCCGGCATCCGCGCCGAGGTGATGGGCGGCAGCTCGCTGTCCGTGGCGCTCGCGCAGCATCCGAAGGATTTTCCGGACATCTACCGCGCGCTGGTGTCGGCCGGCGAGCACTCGGGCCATCTGGGCGTGGTGCTGGAGCGGCTGGCCACGTATATCGAGACGCGCAACCAGCTGACGTCGAAGATCCGCCTGGCATTCACCTACCCGGCCATCGTTACCGTGGTGGCGTTCGCCATCGTGATCTTCCTGCTGTCGTACGTGGTGCCGCAGGTGGTGAGCGTGTTCGCCAATACCAAGCAGAAGCTGCCAACGCTGACGATCATCATGCTGTGGCTCTCTGACTTCGTGCGCAACTGGTGGTGGGCGGCGCTCGCCGTCATCGCCGTGGTGACCGCGATTCTGCGCAGCATGCTCAAGCAGCCGGACATCAGGCTCTCGTGGCACCGCTGGCTGCTGACCGCGCCGCTGGTGGGCAAGCTGGTGCGCGGCTACAACACCGCACGGTTTGCCAGCACGTTGGCCATCCTGGTATCGGCCGGCGTGCCGATCCTGCGCAGCCTGCAGGCGGCGGGCGAGACGCTGACGAATGTCGCGCTCAAGGCCAACGTCGACGACGCCACCACACGCGTGCGCGAAGGCGCCTCGCTGGCGCGCGCGCTGGCGGCGCAGAACCAGTTTCCGCCGGTGCTGGTGCATCTGATCCGCTCGGGCGAAGCCACGGGCAACCTGCCCGTGATGCTGGAGCGCGCCGCCATCGGCGAGGCGCAGGAACTGGAACGCCGCACGATGTTCCTGACGAGCCTGCTGGAGCCGCTGCTGATCCTGACGATGGGGGTGGTGGTGCTGCTGATCGTGCTGGCGGTGCTGATGCCGATTATCGAGATCAACCAGCTGGTGAGGTAGCGCATCGGCGGCACGCGCCGCCGATGTCTGTGGCCGGCGTCCGGCGCCCGGCACCCGGCGCGTCAGGTGCCCGATGCCTCGGCCTTGGCCGCCTTGGCGCCCTTCTTGGCGGGCGCCCGCTTGCGCGGCGCAGCCTTCTTCGCCGCCGGCTTCTTCCGCGCCGCGGCCTGCTCTGCCGCTTCCGCTTCCGTTCCCGCTTCCGCTTCCGTTTCCATCTCCGTCACCGAGATCGGGGCCACCGGGGCCACCGGGGCCTCCTGCTCTGCCGCCTGTGACGGCTGCGCGGCCAGCACGGTGGTGCCCGGTGCGGCAAACACCGACTGGTCGATCGGCCACGGCGTCTCGCTGAGCTTCACTTCGGGACGCTTCGTACGCCGGCCGCCCTTGGACCTTGCCTGGGTCGGAGCTTCTGCGTCGTCCTCGGACACCGCCTCGGAAATCAGCGTCGATGCCGAGCCGGCCGCTTCATCGTCGTCGGCCGACAACGCAGGCGCGGGTTCGGCAATCGCCGCCACGTCCACCACCGGTGCGGGCGTCTCCACCGGCGGCACCGCCTGTGCCACGGTCTGCGCCGGCATTGGCGCGGGCGCGGGTCGCGCCTGCGCGTGGCGCGGCTGCTGGGACTGCGGCTGCGAAGGCTGCGACTGTCCCGACTGTCCCGACTGCGGCGCCGGCTGCGGCTGTCCGCCCTCGCCCTTGCTCCGCTTCTTCAGCCGTACCCAGATCGTCTTGTTGTTGCCGCCGTTGCGCGATTCCACCTCGAACAGGTTCGTGGCGGCCACCAGCTCCGACAGCTTGCCGTAGCCGTAATTGCGCGAGTCGAATTCAGGAGCCTGCTTGGCGATGTAGTTGCCGATGCCGCCGAGCGTGGACCAGCCGTCCTCGTCGGACACCGCCTGCGACGCGCTCTGCAGCAGCCGCACCAGCCGCGAATCCTGGCGCAGCTCCTGCGACGTGCGGCGGCGTGCCGCCGGTGCCGCTTCGGCGCCCGCCTCGGTATCGGCATCGGCGTCGGCACGCAGCACGTCGGAGTAGATGAACTTGTCGCACGCGGTAACAAACGGCTTGGGCGTCTTGCGCTCGCCAAAGCCGTACACGGTCAGCCCCTGCTCGCGGATGCGCGATGCCAGGCGCGTGAAGTCGCTGTCACTCGACACGATGCAGAAGCCATCGAAGCGGCCCGTGTAGAGCAGGTCCATCGCGTCGATGATCATGGCGCTGTCGGTGGCGTTCTTGCCCACGGTGTAGCGGAACTGCTGGATCGGCTGGATCGAGTGGGCCAGCAGGCGGTCTTTCCAGCCGGACAGGTTCGGGCGCGTCCAGTCGCCATAGATGCGCTTGACGGCGGCCACGCCGTACTTGGCCACTTCGGCCAGCAGGCCTTCGACAATGGCGGGCGCCGCGTTGTCGGCGTCGATCAGCACGGCCAGGGTCGCGCCCTGGCGGGGGGAATTGGTCATGGTCGGATGTGCGTTCGGTAGACCGGGTTGCACCAGCGGCGCGCCCGGAAGGTGTGGCGCACGCCCCGCTTCGGAAGCCGGCATGCGCCATTTGGATGCACCGCAGTGTACACGTGCAGCATAGGCGTATCCGGGAAATCACGGGGGTATCTGGCGCGTTTTATGCTGCATCGCACGGTACCGCGGCGTGCACGCCGGTGCTACCATGCCGCGCAGAGACACGGCCGTACTACGCCTCCACAAGAGACCAAGGTTCGGCTGCCCATCAATGATGTGTCGGTGATCCCGACAGCATGCCCACCCACAGGGCCCCAAAGAGGAGCACATATGAATGCCCCCCTGACCCCACCGGTCAGCGACGCCATCCGCCGCGCGCTCGAGAACGTTTCCCTGGAAGACAAATACACGCTGGAGCGTGGCCGCATCTACATCAGCGGCACGCAGGCGCTGGTACGGCTGCCGATGTTGCAGCAGGAACGTGATCGCGTCGCCGGCCTGAATACCGCCGGTTTCATTTCCGGCTATCGCGGATCCCCCCTCGGTGCGCTCGACCAGTCGCTCTGGAAAGCCAAGAAGCATCTGGCCGCGCACAACGTCGTGTTCCAGGCCGGCCTCAACGAGGACCTGGCCGCCACGTCGGTGTGGGGGTCGCAGCAGGTGAACATGTATCCGGACGCCAAGTTCGATGGCGTGTTCGGCATGTGGTACGGCAAGGGCCCGGGTGTGGACCGCACGGGTGACGTGTTCAAGCATGCCAACTCGGCCGGGTCCAGCAAATACGGCGGCGTGCTGGTGCTGGCCGGAGACGACCACTCGGCAAAATCCTCCACGCTGGCGCACCAGTCCGAGCACATGTTCAAGGCCTGCGGCCTGCCCGTGCTCTATCCGTCGAACGTGCAGGAGTACCTCGACTACGGCCTGCATGGCTGGGCCATGAGCCGCTACTCGGGGCTGTGGGTCGCAATGAAATGCGTGACCGACGTGGTGGAGTCCTCGGCCTCGGTCGAGCTCGATCCGCACCGCGTGCAGATCGTGATTCCGGAAGACTTCGTGGTGCCGCAGGGCGGCCTCAACATCCGCTGGCCCGATCCGCCGCTGGAGCAGGAAGCCCGGCTGCTGGACTACAAGTGGTACGCGGGCCTGGCCTATGTGCGCGCCAACAAGATCGACCGCATCGAGATCGATTCGCCGCACGCGCGCTTCGGCATCATGACCGCCGGCAAGGCCTACCTGGACACGCGCCAGGCGCTGTCCGACCTCGGCCTCGACGACGAGACCTGCGCGCGCCTGGGCATCCGCCTGTACAAGGTGGGCTGCGTATGGCCGCTCGAAGCGCACGGCGCGCGGGCGTTTGCCGAAGGGCTGCAGGAAATTCTCGTGGTCGAGGAAAAGCGCCAGATCATGGAGTACGCGCTCAAGGAAGAGCTGTACAACTGGCGCGACGACGTGCGGCCCAAGGTCTACGGCAAGTTCGACGAGCGCGACAACGCCGGCGGCGAATGGTCGATCCCGCAGAACAACTGGCTGCTGCCGGCGCACTACGAGCTGTCGCCGGCCATCATCGCCAAGGCCATTGCCACGCGGCTGGAGAAGTTCGACCTGCCCAGCGACGTGCGTGCCCGCATCGCCGCACGGCTGGCCATCATCCACGCCAAGGAAAAGGCGCTGGCCACGCCGCGCGTGACGGCCGAGCGCAAGCCGTGGTTCTGCTCGGGCTGCCCGCACAACACGTCGACCAACGTGCCAGAAGGCTCGCGCGCGCTGGCCGGCATCGGCTGCCACTACATGACGGTCTGGATGGACCGCAACACGAGCACGTTCAGCCAGATGGGCGGCGAAGGCGTGGCGTGGATCGGCCAGGCGCCGTTCGCGGGCGACCAGCACGTGTTCGCCAACCTGGGCGACGGCACGTACTTCCACTCTGGCCTGCTGGCGATCCGCGCGTCGATCGCGGCCGGCGTGAACATCACCTACAAGATCCTCTACAACGACGCCGTGGCCATGACCGGCGGCCAGCCGGTGGACGGCCAGCTGTCGGTGCAGGACATCGCGTTCCAGGTGGCGGCCGAAGGTGCGAAGAAGATCGTCATCGTCACGGACCAGCCCGAGAAGTACAACAGCGCGATCAAGCTGCCCGAAGGGCTGACCGTGCACCCGCGCGAGCAGCTCGACACCATCCAGCGCGAGCTGCGCGAGGTACCGGGCTGCACGATCCTGATCTACGACCAGACCTGCGCCACCGAGAAGCGCCGCCGCCGCAAGCGCGGCACGTTCCCCGATCCGGCCCGCCGCGCATTCATCAACGACGCGGTCTGCGAAGGCTGCGGCGATTGCTCGGTCAAGTCGAATTGCCTGTCGGTGGAGCCGCTGGAAACGGAACTGGGCACCAAGCGCCAGATCAACCAGTCGTCCTGCAACAAGGATTTCTCGTGCCTGAACGGCTTCTGCCCGAGCTTTGTCACGGCCGAAGGCGCGCAGGTGCGCAAGCCGGCCGCGCTGGGTGTCTCGATGAGCGGGCTGCCTGAACTGCCGCTGCCGACGCTGCCCACCATGCGCCGGGCCTACGGCATCCTGGTGACGGGCGTGGGCGGCACCGGCGTGGTGACGATTGGCGGACTGCTCGGCATGGCCGCGCACCTCGAAAGCAAGGGCGTGACCGTGCTCGACATGGCGGGCCTGGCGCAGAAGGGCGGCGCGGTGCTCTCGCACGTGCAGATCGCGGCCACGCCGAACGACCTGCATGCCACGCGCATCGCCATGGGCGAGGCAGACCTGGTGATCGGCTGTGACGCCATCGTCTCGGCCACCGACGAAGTCATGTCGAAGACGCAGTCGGGCCGCACGCGCGCCGTGGTGAACACCGCGCAAACCCCGACGGCCGCCTTCATCAAGGACCCGAAGTGGCAGTTCCCGGGCATGTCGGCCGAGCAGGACATCCGCAACGCCGTGGGCGAGCAGTGCGACTTCATCAACGCCAGCGCGCTGGCCGTGGCCCTGCTGGGCGACACGATCTACACCAACCCGCTGGTGCTCGGGTACGCGTGGCAGAAGGGCTGGATTCCGCTGACGCTCGAAGCGCTGGAACGCGCCATCGAGCTGAACGGCGTGGCGGTCGAGAAGAACAAGGCCGCGTTCGACTGGGGCCGCCACATGGCGCACGACCCCGATCACGTGCTGTCGCTGACCGGCAAGCTCAAGACGCAGACCGAAGGTGCCGACGTGGTGAAGCTGCCGACGTCGAGCGGCGCGCTGCTGGAAAAGCTGATCGCCAATCGCGTCGAGCTGCTGACCAAGTACCAGGACGCCGCGTATGCCGAGAAGTATCGCGAGGCCGTGAACCGCGTGCGCGCGGCTGAGGCAGCACTGGTGGGCGCCGGCAAGCCGCTGCCGCTGACCGAGGCTGCCGCGCGCAACCTGGCCAAGCTGATGGCGTACAAGGACGAGTACGAGGTGGCGCGCCTGTACACCGACCCGGTGTTCCTGGACAAGCTGCGCGCGCAGTTCGAAGGCGAGCCCGGCCGCGACTACCAGCTCAATTTCTGGCTGGCGCCGCCCACCACGGCCAAGCGCGACGACAAGGGCAACCTGGTCAAGCGCCGCTTCGGACCGTCGACGATGACGCTGTTCCGCATCCTGGCCAGGCTGAAGGGTCTGCGCGGCGGGCCGCTCGACATCTTCGGCAAGACCGAGGAACGCCGTACCGAGCGCGCGCTGATTGGCGAGTACCGCGCGCTGCTGGAGGAACTGTCGCGGGGCCTGACGGCCGCCAATCACGCCACGGCGGTGGAACTGGCGAACCTGCCCGACGACATCCGCGGCTTTGGCCACGTCAAGGACAACAACCTCAAGGCCGCGCGCGGCAAGTGGGAGCGGCTGCTGAAGCTGTTCCGCGATCCGCAGGCGGGCCAGCAGGCGGCCTGATGCCCTTACGGTGCCTGGCGGCACAGGCACTGGAGCGGCGCGGGCCCCAACCCGCGCCGTTCCTGTTTCATGCCCCGGCGCTTCGCGACACCAACGACGCCGTGCTGGCAAAGCGGCCGTGAACGTGCGCTGCATCAACAGCGTGGACCTGGCCAGCCTCAAGGTGATCGAGTACGACGGCCTGCATAAGGATCCAGTTATTTATGGTTTGAATATCGACGCATGGATTTGTGTCGCTTCAATTCATCGAAAAGATATTTCAGCGGATCAGGCAGGGGTGGCCGCCAAAACTGGCCGCCCGATACCCCCTGACGTGCGCCTTCCCTCACCGGCGGCGGCACCGATACAATTTCCGCTTCATTGACCGCAACGCCACCGGCGCTTTCCCGAACCAGCGTCGGGCGCGCCATGACCGCCTCCGCCGCCCCCCAGCCTGCCAACCTGTCGCCCCGCCACATCATCTGGACGCTCGGCATCACCGAGATCATCAGCTGGGGCACGCTCTACTTCACCTTCACGGTTTTCATCGATCCGATGCACCGCGCGCTGGGCTATGGCAAGCCGTTCCTGGCGGGCGGCTTCTCGCTCGGGCTGCTGGTCTGGGCGCTGTGTTCATTCGCGGTGGGCCGCCTGCTGGACCGCGTGCCGGCGCGCAAGGTCATGGGCCTGGGCTCGGTGCTGGCAGCCCTCGGGCTGCTGCTATGGGCGTGGTGCCCGTCGCCGGCGATGTTCCTGCTGATGTGGATACCGCTGGGGCTGGCCATGGCTTCCACGCTCTACGAGCCGGCGTTCGTGGTGCTGCGGCAGGCGTTCGGCGACGGCTACCAGAAGCCGATCGTCCACGTGACGCTGTTCGCGGGCTTTGCCAGCACGATCTTCATCCCGATCGGCCAGTGGCTGGTGCTGCACCTGGGCTGGCGCGAGACGCTGGTGATCTTTGCCGCGCTGAACCTGTTCGTCTGCGCGCCGCTCCACGCGCGGTTAAGGTATGCCGTGCACCCGAGCTACGCCGGCACGCCCGTGCTGGGCGCCGGCGGACCGGGCATCGCCCGCGCCACGCTGCGCCAGCCGGTGTTCTGGGCCGTGGTGCTGGCATTCACGGCCACGGCGGTCATCGCCTCGTTGCTGGGCGCGCACCTGATTCCGATGCTGACCGAGAAGGGCATGCCGGTGGGCCAGCAACTGATCCTGGCGGCGCTGATCGGCCCGGCGCAGGTGGCGGGACGGCTGGCCATGGCGCGGCTGCCGATTCACCATCCGGTGCGGCTATCGATGCCGGTCTACGTGGTGATGAGCCTGGGCCTGCTGTGCCTGACCCTCGGCGACGGCTACTGGCTGATGTTTGCGGCCGTCTGCTATGGCTGCGCCAATGGCGTGAACACGATGCTGCGCGCCATGGCGATGCCCGAACTGATCTCGCGTCATCACTATGCAACGCTGAACGGGTTAATGATGACGCCGGTGTTGCTGATGCAGGCGGCCGCCCCTTGGTTCGGTGCGCTGCTGTGGCGCGCCGCCGGCGGCTACTGGCTCATGCTGTGGGTAATGGTGGCGCTGGCGGTGGGCGCGCTGGGCGCGTTCGCCTTTGCCCTGCACCAGCGCGGGCTGCTGCGCCAGGGCGCCGCGCCCGCCTGAAATCCAGACCCGAACCCTGAGCCATGCCTGGGAATCCTGCTGTCCGGCCGTACCCGATTTGCTGATGTCTGATTATTCGATCGAAACCCACTCGCCTGCCGCTGCCACCGCAGCCCCGCCTCCGCCGTCCCCCCGGGCGGTTTCGCGCGCCACGCGCGGCACCATGGCGCTGTTCTTTGCCAACGGCGCCACGTTTGCCACCTGGGGCGTGCACATCCCCACCATCAAGGCCCGCTTCGGGTTGTCCGACGCCATGCTGTCGCTGGCCATGCTGGCCGTGGCCGGCGGCGCGATCCTCGTCATGGGGCCGGTGGGCCGCTGGGTCGGCAAGATGGGCAGTGCGCGTGCGTCGATGATTGGCGGCGTGGCGTTCGCGTGCATGACGCTGGCCATTCTGGCGATGCCGAGCTTCGCGCTGCTGCTGCCGGCGCTGCTGGTGTTCGGCATGGCCAACGCGCTGTTCGACGTCGGCATGAACGCCCAGGCGGCCACGGTGGAGGCCAGCCGCACGCGTCCGATCATGTCGGCGCTGCATGGCATGTTCAGCCTTGGCGGCATGGCCGGTGCGGCGTTTGGCGGACTGATGCTGAGCCTGGCGGTGCCGCCGCTGGTTCACACGGCGCTGATCGCGGCGCTGACGGCGGCCGTGGCCCTCGGCGCGCATCGTGGGCTGCTGGTCGATCATCCGGTGCTGCCCAGCGCCGAGCACCATCGCGAGCACGCCACGCGCGCGCTCTGGCTGCTGGGCCTGATGGCGTTTCTGGGACTGGTGGGCGAAGGGGCGATGTACGACTGGACCACGGTCTACATGCGCGAGGTTACGCTGGCGCCGCTGGGCTGGATCAGCTTCGGCTACGCGGCGTTCTCGGGCGGCATGGCGTGCGGCCGCTTCGGCGGCGACCGCCTGCGCGCCCGTTTTGGCGATGCGCGCACGCTTACCGGCAGCGCGTGGCTGGGCTTCGCAGGCATTGCGCTGGCCATCGCCGTGCCGTATCCGCTGGCGGCGCTGGTCGGTTTCAGCCTGATGGGATTGGGCGCCGCGAACATGGTGCCGATCTTCTTCGTGGCCGCGTCGCGGCTGCCCGGCGTGACGGCCGCCGAGGCCATCGCGCGCGTGGCGCGCTTTGCCTACGTGGGGCTGCTGATCGGCCCGGTGCTGATTGGCGGCGTGGCCCATCTGGCCAATCTGCGAATTGGCCTGGCCGTGGTGGCGCTCACGATGGGCTATATCGCGCTGTTCGGCGCACGCGCGGCGCGCCGCTATCTGCAGACCTGAGCCGTCAGCCCAGGCGGTTTGGACGCCGAAGCCCCTAAGCCGCCTTCGGCAACGGCGCGTGGCCGGAGCCAACGCCGTCGAACACATAGGTGTCCATGGCCAGCACGCCGTACGTGACCTCGTCGGCCACGCGCGCCACGCGGGCGCCCGGGTTCGCCGTGGCATCCGCGCCCAGCGCGGCCCCCAGCGTCACATAGAAAGGCAGCAGGTGCTCGTCGGTGGGATGCGCCCGGCGCGCATACGGCGCCTGGGTACGGTAGTCGGCAATGCGGCTGACGTCGCCGGTGGCCAGCGCGTCGTTCAGCGCCTCGGTCATCCAGCCTCGGAATTCGTCCACGTACGGCTCGGTTTCCGGTCCGTGCTGGGCCTTGCGTGCGCCGCCACCAAACACCTCCTGGAGGTTGTGCGTGAAGCTGCCCGATCCGATCACCAGCACGCCTTCCTCGCGCAGCGGGGCCAGCGCCCGGCCGAGCTCGATCTGCGTGGCCGGGCTCAGGTAGGGGTTGAACGCCAGTTGCACCACCGGCACGTCGGCATCGGGGAAAAAGTGACGCAGCGGCATCCAGGCGCCGTGGTCTAGCGGGCGGTCCTCGTCCTGGGCCACGAAGCCGGCGCCCGGAATGGCCGCCGCCTCGACCAGCGCCTTCACGCGCGCTGCCAGTTCCGGCGAGCCCGGCACGTCGTAGCGCAGCGCATACAGTTCGCGCGGGAAGCCGCCGAAGTCGTGCCACGCCTCCTGGCGGCTGCGGGTGCTCACGGCCAGCGTGCTGTAGATCCAGTGGGCGGAAATCACCAGCACCGCCTTTGGCTTCAGCGCGCGCAGGCGCGCGCCGAGCGCGTCGAACGCGGCGCCGGTGGGGCCGGGGTCGATCGCCAGCATCGGCGATCCGTGGGATACGAAGATGGCGGGAAGCAGGTTGGTCATGGCAGGTGCGTTTCAGCTTTTTGATGCGATGCCTGCAGTCTGGCAAAGCTGGCCAGCGCTGGCGCACGCCTTTTGCGCACAAGTCCTCCAAAAATCTTGAAGGTTCGCCGTTCGCCGCGTGCCCGGCGTTGGATAGCGCACACAGCCCGCAGGGTTTCCCGGTTGTCTGACAGCGGCCGTAACGCGAATCGGCCTATGATGGGCCCCAGAGATGTGATTCACGCGTCCGCCGGAGAAAGCCCCCGTGTCAAAGCGTTTCGATCCCCTGCACGCCCTGCCCCACGCCTTGTGGTGGCAGCCCGGCGTCTATGGCAGCGGCCCGGCCGTGCTGCTTTGGATCATCGCGCGGCTTCCGGCCGATACGCTGGCCGACGTGTTCGGCAGCCCCTACGCCTCCGCCCTGTTCAACCATGCCGGCGACACCGTCTTCGTGGTGGGATGGGTGGCCAGCGCCGTCTGGCTCTGGTTCACGCGCAAGCGCCCGGCTGCCGCGCGCAAGGTGCCGGTAGTGGAACTTGGCGCACCGACGCAGACGCCTCCTGCGGCGAACCACACCGGCCACGGCGCCGGCTAAGCGCGCCAGCCGGCACCGACCGGTACAAATCGGTACGAATCGGTACGCGGCGACCCGCGGCGTTACGCCAGCGTCACGCCGCCCAGCTCCGACGGGACGGCCGGACTGTCAAGGCACAAAGTAAGGAATCGCTTAAGATGTTGATCTGCGTCACCGCCGGGGCACACTGGCGGGGGCATCCACCGGTTCCTTCATCGTTGTAGCAAGCCTCATGTCCGTTACCACAACCTCTGCCAACGACCTCTCCAAAGCCACCCGACGACGCGCGATCATCGCCGCCACCATCGGCAACGGCCTGGAATGGTTCGACTTCACCGTCTACAGCTTCTTTGCCGTCATCATCGCCAAGCTGTTCTTTCCCACCGGCAATGACCTGACGTCGTTCCTGCTCACCGTAGCCACCTTTGGCGTGGGCTTCTTCATGCGCCCGGTGGGTGCCATCGTGCTCGGCGTCTACGCCGACCGCGTGGGCCGCAAGGCGGCGCTGACGCTGACCATCCTGCTGATGGCCCTGGGCACCGCCATCATCGGCCTGGCTCCCACGTACGAGTCAATCGGCCTGTGGGCGCCGGCGCTGATCGTGCTGGCCCGCCTGATCCAGGGCTTCTCGGCCGGCGGCGAAGTGGGCGGCGCCACGGCGTTTCTGATCGAACACGCACCGGACGAGGAGCGTGGCATGTACGCCAGCTGGCAGCAGGCCAGCCAGGGCATCTCGTTCATGCTGGGCGCCGCCATGGGCGCGCTGGTCACGAACGGCCTGGACCAGGCGCAGATCGACGCCTGGGGCTGGCGCATCCCGTTCCTGTTCGGCCTGCTGATCGGCCCGGTGGGCATGTACATCCGCTCGCACCTGGAAGAGCCGCCCGAGTTCGAACAGCGCCAGGCGGAGCGCCGCGCCAACAACGTGAAGTTCTCGCCGCTGTCGCAGGTGCTGCACGACCATCCGCGCGAAGTGCTGGCCGGCCTGGGCGTGACCATCCTGTGGACGGTCTGCACCTACGTGCTGGTGTTCTACATGCCGTCGTACGCCAAGCAGCAGCTGGGCCTGCCGCTGGGGGCGACGTTCCAGTCCACCGCCATCTGCGGCGCCATCATCCTGGTGCTGTGCCCGCTGATGGGCATGCTGTCCGACCGCGTGGGCCGCAAGCGCATGCTGAGCGTGGTGGCGCTGGCCATCCTGGTGCTGGCGTACCCGCTGTTCCACTGGCTCAACGTGTCGCCCACCACCGCCACGCTGCTGCAGGTGCAGATCGTACTGGGCATTCTGCTGGCCGCCTTCACGGGCCCCGCGCCGGCCGTGCTGGCCGAGCAGTTCCCGACCGAGGTGCGCTCCACCGGCCTGTCGCTGGCGTACAACTTCGCGGTGACCATCTTCGGCGGCTTCGCCCCGCTGATCGTGACCTGGCTGATCGAATCCACGCACAACAAGCTGGCCCCGGCCTACTACGTGATTGCCGCGGCCGCCATCAGCTTCGTGGCGCTGATCTTCATGCACGACCGCACGGGCAAGAAGCTGGCCTGACCGGTCTGCCATCGGGCCTGCCATCGGGCCTGCTATCGGCCTCGCACAAAGCCAGCCGTCGGGCTGGCTTTTTTGTTGCCGCATTGTCAGTTGCATGTCCGGATCCAGCGCTTGCAGGCTTGTACGATGTGGGCTGCACGGCGCATGATCGCGCCATCACCCGAGGAGCCAGACAGCATGACAACGAAGACCGCGCCGCAGCCCCCGGTACGCTGCGGCTGGTGCGGCGAGCTGGAAGACTACTGCCACTACCACGACAACGAATGGGGCTTTCCGGTGGACGACGACCGCCGCCTGTTCGAGAAACTTTGCCTGGAAGGTTTCCAGTCCGGGCTGAGCTGGCTGACCATCCTGCGCAAGCGCGAAGGCTTCCGCAAGGCGTTCGCCAATTTCGAGATCGACAAGGTGGCGCGCTTTACCGAGCGCGACGTGGAGCGCCTGCTGGGCGACGCCAGCATCGTGCGCCATCGCGGCAAGATCGAGGCCGCCATCCATAACGCCAGGTGCGCGCAGGAACTGCTGAAGACCGAGCCGTCGCTGGCCGCCTACTTCTGGAAGTTCGAGCCCGACCCGAAAAGCCGCCCGAAGACGCTGACGCCCGAGGTGCTGCGCACGATGGGCACCAGCCCGGAATCCACGGCGTTGTCGAAGGATCTCAAGAAGCGCGGCTGGAAGTTCGTGGGGCCCACCACGATGTATGCGCTGATGCAGGCCATGGGCCTGGTCAACGACCACATGGACGGCTGCACCACGCGCGCCCAGGTGGCAAAGGCGCGCAAGGCGTTCAAGGTGCCGCGCTAGGCGGCATCCGGCGGCGGGTCGTCCGCGTCGGCCGGCCCTGCCCCTGTTTCTGCCCCTGCCTGTGGCGCGCGCGCGGCCGGCTCCCATAACAGCCGGCGCAGCGCCATGGCCCCGATCAGCCCCAGCGTCACGGCCAGGGCCCACGTCCATACCGAGAACCGCGTTTCGGCATCCAGGCCGGCCCCGGTCATCAGCGTGACGGTCGTGTTCAGGCCCGCATGCAGCACGATGCCGGGCCACAGCGAACGCGTGCGCACGTAGAGTGCCGCCGCCAGAATGCCCACGGCGAACGCAATCACGAACTGGTAGACGTTCAGGTGCATCACCCCGAACACGAACGCCGAGTAGACGATGGCGTCGGTGGACCCATAGCGCTTGAGCATGCCGCGCAGCAGAATGCCCCGGAAGAACATCTCCTCCACCAGCGGGGCTATCGCACACGTCAGCACCCAGTTGCCCAGGCCGCCGGTCATCGATTCGAACATGGCGGCTTCGCTGTCCGAGAGTGGCAGCAGCTGGTCGAGCAGCAGCATCGCCTGGCAGTCCAGCAGGACGATGATGGGCACCAGCATCAGGATGGGCACGCCCAGCAGACCCACGGTGGCCATGGCGCTGGCCCGGCCGTCGTGAAACAGCCGGCGGTACGTCAGGCCGCTCTGGTGCAGCAGCACGCTGAACACGGCGCCACAGGCCAGAATGCGCACCAGCGATGCCGCGGCGGGAAGTTGCAGGCCGCTACGCATCAGCATGGGCCGCACCAGCATCGACAGCACCACTTCGACGAACCACGCGACGAAGGTCAGGGCCAGCGCCCACTGCAGGGAGATGGGCTGGAGCTTGTCGGAAGCAGGTTGGCTCATCGCTCGGGGCCTCGGGCCGGACGGCAGTGCGGGAAAGCCGACATTCTAGGGCGGCGGGTCCGTGTGCCGCCCGATGGCGAAGGGGGGTATGGCGAGCGTGCAACGCCTGTGGGCATCCTGCCGAACCGCTGCGCGCAATGGTCCGTATACGTATACCGACATTGTTTACGTATACATAAATAGTAGTAGTAATGGTTAACACTGAGCCCGCGCCGTGGATAACCACCTTTTCCCCTTACGGATCAGGGAGTTAAAAAATCGATAACCGTCTGGGCAAGTGGGCGGCGTATACGTGGATCAGCGTGGGCAACCGGCGCCGCGCGCAGCCACGCGTCGGAAATCGCGCGAAGTTATACGTATACGTCCCACAGGCCGCCCCCAGACCGGCCACAAGCTTATTCACGCGGTTGTCCCCGGGGATGTCCACAGGCAACACGTGCATCCCGGACGGAATCGGCTCACACTGACGCCTCGCTGATCGAGACCCCTTCCGGAGCCCATGCGATGGACGCCACCACCCTCTTCCTCTACCTGATCGCCGTGGCGGCGGTCATGGTGACCCCCGGCCCCACGATGCTGCTGGCGCTCAGCAACGGCGCCACCCGTCCGACGCGCGTGGCCGCCTGCGGCATTGCCGGCGCGGCGCTGGCCGACCTGATCCTGATCGGCGCGGTGGGGTGTGGCCTGGGGGCTTTGCTGCAGGCGTCCGAGCACCTGTTCTCGGCGATCAAGTGGATCGGCGCCGCCTACCTGCTGTACCTGGCGGTGTCGATGTGGCGCGCACCCACGCAGACGCTGGTCGCAACGTCCGATGCCACCTCGGCCAGTGGCCGCGCCGCTTTCCTGCGGGCGCTGTTCGTGGCCTTGTCGAACCCGAAGGCGCTGCTGTTTACGTCGGCGTTCGTGCCGCAGTTCGTCAATGCGGACAAGCCGGTCGCCATCCAGTACGTGATTCTGGCGGTGGTGGCGGCGCTGATGGATATCGTGATGATGGCGATCTATGCCTTCGGCGGCCGGCACGCCATGCGCACGATGTCTGCGCGCGCGGTGCAATGGCTCAACCGCGGCTGCGCCGGCATGCTGGCGTTCCTGGCGGTGGGGCTGAGCCTGTATCGGCGCAGCGATCTACGCTGAGGGGGCTACGCTGAAACGGATGCGGCGCGAGGCACCCGCACCGGGTCCACGTGCGTCATCACGTTGAGCACGTCGTCACGCTCCATGGCGCGGCGGCGCGCCTCGGTGGCAATGGCGTGGCCCTGCTCCACGGTCAGATCGGCCTGGATCTCCAGGTGCACGTCGACCAGGATCAGATCGCCCATCTTGCGCGTCTTGAGGTCGTGCAGGCCGAGCACGCCAGGGGTTTCGAGCATCGCGTCGCGCAGTTCTTCCACCACGTCCTCGTCGGCGGCACGATCCATCAAGTCGTTCATCGCATCCCAGCCAAAACGCAGGCCCATGCGCGACACCATCAGGCCCACCACGATTGCCGCCACCGGGTCGAGCACGTGATAGCCAAGCAGGTTGCCGCCGATGCCGAGCGCCACCACCAGCGACGACGCCGCATCGGACCGCGCGTGCCAGGCATTGGCCACCAGCATGCTCGACCGGACGCGCTCGGCCACCCGCAGCATGTAGCGGAACAGCCCTTCCTTGGCCACCAGCGCGCCAAGCGCCACCCACAACGCCACGGTTTGCACCGGCTGCGCGCCAGCCGGATGCTGGATCTTGCCGACGGCAGCCCACAGCATGCCCACCCCGACCGACAGCAGCAGCGCGCCCAGCGCCAGCGACGCGGCGGTTTCGAACCGCTGATGGCCGTACGGATGGTCGACGTCCGCACCCTTGCGGCTGTGATGGCCGGCAAACAGCACGACGAAATCCGAGACCAGATCAGACAGCGAATGCAGCGCATCGGCCACCAGCGCCTGCGACCCGGCAATCACACCAATCGCACCCTGCGCGGCGGTCAGAACGACATTGACCACGACGCTGACCAGCGTGGAGCGCCGGCCCGCCAGGTGGCGAGCCTCGGCGTCGGCCCCATCACTGCCGACGGCAGGGGCAAAGTGTTCCTTGTCGATTGGGCTATCACGCATCGTGTGCAAAAGTAAGGCAGAGCGACGCGCGCTCTTGCCGATGTGACCGTAGTGAATACGGTAGCACTTTTGCCTGGGGAGGATGGTGTCGGGGTAGAAGCGACCGGTCTCGATGGCCGAACAACAAAAAGCCCCGGCCGCGTCTGGCGCGCGCCGGGGCTTTTCGTGAATCTTGCGGTGCTTCGAAAGGAATCTGGTGGACCGAAGGAGGATCGAACTCCCGACCTCTGCATTGCGAACGCAGCGCTCTCCCAGCTGAGCTATCGGCCCGTGACGAACGATTGTAGCCGAATCCCGAGCGGCCTTTCAATCGCATCGATCCAACACTTTAGACGCTTCTCAAGCCTCCGCCATCCCCGGGTTTCCGTCCATGCCGCGCACGGTGGGAAGGTTCAGTGGGCGAGCGCTGACTTCCTTGCTGGAGCGCAGCCACTGGGCCATGACGTCCCAGATCGGGGCGCCGCCGGCGTTGCGGGCCTCTTCCGCGACCGGGGCCCAGCCGGCCACCTTGTAGGTCTTGCCGGCCTCGAGCGGCTTGCCGGCCAGCCGCATGTCGGTGATGCGCTGGCCCATCGGCAGGGTTGGGTCGATCGTGTATTGCAGGCCGCCCACGCGCACCATGTCGCCGCCCTGCTGGTAGTACGGGTCGGGGTTGAACAGGTTGTCGGCCACGTCTTCGAGAATCGTCTTGATCGTCTCGCCGGTCATTGGCGTCACGGTGGTGTACGGGTAGGTGATGGCGGTCTGGTCCATCAGCGCCTCCATCGTGATGGCCTCGCCCGGCAGCAGGCTCGTGCCCCAGCGGAAACCTGGCGAAAAAGCGATCTGGGCGTCCTGCACGGCCATCAGGCCGTCCAGGATCAGCTGGTCGAACGTGCCGTTGAAGTTGCCCCGGCGGTATAGCAGGCCGCGGTTCACGGCCAGCACCTCGCCCAGCCTGGCCTCATAGGGCGCGCGGACCTTGGCGATCAGCGCGTTCATCTTCGGATCGGCCGGCAGGTAGCGGGCGAACACCGGCAACAGCCGATAGCGGAAATCGACGACCTTGCCCTGGCGTACGTCGAAGTCCAGCACGCCCAGGAACTTGCCGTTCGAGCCGGCGTTGGTTACCAGCGTGGTGCCGCCGGCATTGCGCACCGGCACCGGCGCCGGCACGCCATCGTGGGTGTGGCCGCCCAGGATGGCGTCGAGCCCGCGCACGCGCGAGGCCAGCTTCAGGTCCACGTCCATGCCGTTGTGCGACAGCAGCACCACCACCTTCGCCCCTTTGCCGCGCACCTCGTCTATCACCTGCTGCAGGTTCTCTTCCTGGATGCCGAAGGTCCAGTCGGGCACCAGGTAGCGCGGGTTCGCGATGGGCGTGTACGGGAAGGCCTGGCCGATGATGGCCACCGGCACGCCGTTCATCTCGCGGATCACGTACGGGTCGAACACCGCATCGCCGAAGTCGTTGGTCTTCACGTTCTGGGCCAGGAACGAGACCTTGCCCTTGAAGTCGTGATCGACGATCTGCTTCACGCGCGCCGCGCCGAGCGTCATTTCCCAATGCGGCGTCATCACGTCCACGCCCAGCTGCAGCGCGGCATCGACCATGTCTTGCCCCTTCGTCCACAGCGCCGTGGCCGAGCCCTGCCAGGTATCGCCGCCATCGAGCAGCAGCGCGCCCGGACGGCTGGCCTTCATGCGCTGGATCAGCGTGGACAGGTGGGCGAAGCCGCCCAGCTTGCCGTAGCGCCGCGCGGCTTCGGTGAAATCGAGGTACGTGAACGCATGCGCGGTGGCGCTGCCCGGCGCGATGCCGTACTGGCGCAGGAAGGCCTCGCCCACCAGGTGCGGCGGCCTGCCGGCCCACTCGGCCACGCCCAGGTTCACGCTGGGCTCGCGGAAATGCACGGGCTTCAGTTGCGCGTGGCAATCGGTGAAGTGCAGCAGGTGCACGTTGCCGAAGCGCGGCACATCGTAGAGGCGCTCGGCGGCCTGCGCGGCCTGGGCGTCGCCGCCCGGAAACGTCATGCCTCCCGCGCTGGCCACGGCCAGCACCTGCAGGAACTCGCGTCGGTTCATGCTGTTATTCGTCCCGGATGGTCTTGGTGGGCTCAGTGGCCGTAGCGCGCCAGCGCGGCCACGTCGTCGTCGATCATCTCGCCGACTTCCTTCTGCACCACGCGGCCCTGGCCGTCGAGCACGTACAGTTCCGGCAAACCCTTGCGGGCGCCAAAGGCGCGGCGCAGGGCGTCGGAGTCCATGGCGGCCGGAAAGCTGTAGCCACGCTGCTTCAGGTACGCCACGGCGTCCGGCGGCTGGCGGTCGATGCTGATGGTCAGCACCTGGAGCTTGGTGCCGCGCGTCTTGTCATACAGGGCCTGCAGGCGCGGATTCTGCAGCGCGCAGAACGGACACCACGAGGCCCAGAACTCGATGACCACGGGCTTGCCGGCCCAGTGCGAGGCCGGCACCGTGCGGCCATCGAGCAGCGTCACATCGGGCAGCCGGATGGTGTCGCCAACCTCGGCAGCATGCGCCACGGCGCCGGCCAGACCGAGCGCCAGCGTCCATGCCATGGCCAGCCGCCGCACCCGCATCATGCCCGCTGGTTACTGGTTGACCGGCGATGCCGGGTCCAGCAGCAGCGCCATCACGTCGCGGATCTGCTGCTCGGTCAGGATGCCCTTGTGCCCGAAGCGCGGCATGTTCGAGCACGCGCTGTAGGCGTTCGAATCCCAGATCTTGCCCCACGTGTAGCGCACCACGTCCGGCGAGTTGCCGCGCAGCTTGCCGTACTGGTACAGCGACGGGCCGATATTGCCGAACGAGATCTCCGCCTTCGTCAGCTGGTGGCAGGCGTAGCAGTTGGCGCCATTGGGCGCGCCCACCTGGTCGGAGAACTGCATGCCGCGGCCGTTCTGGGCGATCTTCTCGCCCTCCTTCCAGTCGCCGATGAAATTGCCGTCGGCCGGATATTTCACCAGCTTCAGTTCGGCGGCTTCCACCTTCTTCGCCACGGCGGCCGGCACGTGCAGGCGGTCTGGATACTGGCTGCACGCCTTCTGCGTGGCGTCCTGGTTCACCACGCCCTCGACCGTGGCGGGCCCCTTCGACGTGAACGACGATTCGATCATCTGGCGCACGTCGGCATCGGTGACCTTCGCCAGCTTCTCGGCCTTCGCGCCCTTCGCGCCCTTCGCGCCCTTCTCGGCCTTCGCGTCCTTGGCGGCGGTCTGCGCATGCGCGCCCGAGGCGGCCAGCAGGACCAGCGAGGCCAGCGCCATCGATTGGAGTGTCTTCATGAGCTTGTCTCCTGATCAGCGCTTCATGTTCGGGCCGTCGTACGTGCCGCCGTTGGCGTTCTTCGCCAGGTACATCGTCAGGGCGGTGATCACGTCCGAGCCGTAGGCGGGTTCGGGAAAGCGCTGCTGGCGCAGGCAGTCGTACAGGCGGTGCTGCATGGTGCGTACCTCGCCCTGCGACACGCGATACGCGGGCCACGTGGTGTAGGCCGCCTGGGCGCCCTTCTCGGTCATCAGGTTCGGCAGGTCCTGCAGGCGGATGCGCTGGCCGTCCACGGCGTGGCAGGTGGCGCAGGCAAAGTCATAGGCGCCGCCCCGGTAGAAGAACATCTTCTGCCCCAGCGCGTAGACGCGCTTTTCCTCGGGATGGCTGAGCTGCACGTTCATCTTCACCCCGCGCGACTCCCCGGTGACGAAGGCGGCCAGGCGCTCGATGTCCGACGGCTTGCCCTGCGACGAGAACGGATTCTTCAGTGCCTCTTCCTGCGTCAGGCCCTGCAGCGTCACGCGGCAGTACGCCAGGCGCTGCTCCAGGTCCATCACCTTGTTGGCGTCCTTGAAGTAGCGCGGCAGCTCGGCGTAGGCGCCCTTGGTCACGCCCGGGCCCTTGCCCAGGTCGCACCGTTCCAGCGACGCGTTCTTCGGGCCGGCCGGCTTCTTCCACAGCTCCTCGCCAGCGGCTTCCCACAGTTCGGCCGGATTGCCTTCGGCCAGCATCTGGCGGTACTTGGCGATTTCCTCGGCGGTGTTGTCCTGCGCCAGCGCGGGGCCAGACAGCGTGGCAGTGAACGCGGCCGCGGCCGCGCCCAGCGCCACCAGGGCCGGGGCCACGGCGCGGCGCACGCGACGGATATTGGGCACGGTAACCATTGGGGGCTTCTCCTCGCCGTCGCGCCGCATGGCTGGCGGTCGGACGGCCTTCTTGTCAGGTCCGGCGGCTCGTTGCCGGACGGCATGCCGGCGAGCACGGGCGAGCGTCATGGCACTCTCCCGGCCACCCGGCCGGAAATCACGGCTTGATGTAGGCGTAGCCTTCGTCGAACTGCAGGCGGGCGATCTCCACCACGCCGGCCGGCACGACCTTGGCATCCATCAGCAGGCTCTGCTCCGAGATGCGGCGCGCGGTGAGCGTGTTGCGGCAGGCGCGGAACTCCACGCCCGACGACGCCAGCGCCGCCACCGCGGCCTCGAACGTGTTGCCACGCTGGTCCTTGGCGCCTTCCACCAGGAAATCCACGCCATAGCCGAACGCCACGACCACGATCTTGGTGTCGGGCGCCCCGTTCAGGTGGTTGCGCAGGTTGGCCATGGCGCGCACTGCCTGGTCGATGCCGTCCGACAACTGGTACACCACCTTGACGCGACCCTTGCCGGCCGACGATGCCGCCGCCGGAGCCTGCTGGGCCGCCGCCTTCGCGGACAGGCCGATGGCGGCCAGTGCCGCCGTGGCGCGAATGAATGCTCGACGCATGCTGCTTCTCCCAGGCCCGCCCGCTTAGGCGATGGTGGCTTCGTCGGTACGCTTGTCGCCGCGGTTGTCGACCCAGGTCACGGTGACCTTGTCGCCCTTGGCGCCGCCCTTGAACTTGAAGTTCAGGAACGGGTCCTTCGACACCGCCGGGCCAAACTGGGCGTGGAACACTTCCTTGCCCTTGTACTGGGCGATCACGGTCTGGATGTGCCAGGCCGGAATCGTCTTGCCGGCCGCATCCTTGCGCTGGCCGGTTTCCATGTCGTGCTTCATCAGAATCTTGACGTCGACAACGCCGCCGTTTTCCGTGGCGCGAACGCGCATCGGGTCTGCCATGTGCTTCTCCTGTCAGCAGGGTTCTGGAAATCTGGTCTCGAACGATGGGAGCGCCGGCGCTTCAGCCGCCGCAGCCGCCCAGCGTGACCTTGATTTCCTTCGATGCCACGTACCACTTGCCGCCGGCCTTCACGGCGGCGTACACCACGGACGTCTGGCCCATCTTCACGCGCGTGGACACGAACGGCTCGGTGCCGGCCGGGATGATGAAATCGGCGGCCAGCGTGTTCGGGTTCTTTTCCACCAGGATGGCGATCTGCTCGGTGTCGGGGATGTTGCTGGTCACCGCCACCGGCACCACGGCGCCGTTCTCGGCGATGTCCGGGGCGTTGAAGGCGATGCCCGTGCTCTTTTCCGGGCCGCTGCCGCCCAGGGCCTTGATCACGTCGGCCACGCTCTTGCCGTCAAAGGCGGTCTTGTTCCATTCGGCGGCCTGCGCCTCGCTGATCAGGCCGGTGGCAGCCATCAGCGACAGTACGGCGGTCATCCGCAGTACGTCTCGTCGTTTTGTATTCATCTTGCTTGTGTATCCCGTGCTTCCCGGTTTCCTGTCGACCCCTGCCGTGCCGGTGCGTCGCCGGCCCATGCGTGTTCTGGCTGTGCGGCCTGGTCACGGGCGGCCGGCATGGCCGGCCTGCCCGTCTACCTGTGTGCGGCGCGGCGGATTACTTGGCCGGCGAGCCGGCCAGTATCCACTCCACCACGGTCTTGATGTCGGCATCGCTGACGGCCGCGTTGGCGGGCATCGGCACCGGGCCCCAGACGCCCGAGCCGCCGTTCTTGACCTTGGCCGACAGCTTGGCCAGCGCGCCCTTGTCGCCCTTGTACTTGGCGGCCACGTCCTTGTACGACGGGCCCACCAGCTTCTTGTCCACCTGGTGGCAGCCCATGCAGGCGTTCTTGTTGGCGATTTCCTGGGCCTTGGCGGCGTCGACGGCGTGCGCGGACGCGGCGGCGGCCAGCAGCGCGGCGGCGATGACAAACTGCTTCATGTGTTGTGCTCCAAACTGAATGAGAGCCGTGGGGACGGCAAATGGCCGCGTCCGGAGCAGTTCCGGGGCACGGCGCGCGCTGGCCGCCGTTGGGGCGGGCTTCTCAGGAGTGCCACTGCGGTGATCGGTGAGGGCTCCCGGGCAGATGCGGCCAGTCCGCTATTTTGCCTGAAGTCAACGCGCGTATACGGACGCGACGGTGATAACCATATGCACAATTCCGGTGGGAATTGTCGCCTTTTTAAGGGTTAACCCTTGGAATAGCCGTCTCTTGGTTCACAGGCGAACGCGCTACGGCGCGCTTCAGCGTCGGGCCAGCGCCCGGCCAGCCCACAGCCGGTTGCCGAAGACGTTCAGCAGCAGCCCGGCCATCACCACCACGGCGCCACCCCATTGCGCGGCGGCCAGGTCTTCGCCCAGCAGCAGATGGGCCGACACCAGCCCCACCACCGGCACCAGCAGCGTCAGCGGCGCCACCTTGCTGGCGGCGTAGCGGGTCAGCAGGCGGCCCCACATCGTGTAGCCGAACAGCGTGGCGGCGAAGGCCAGGTAGCAGACCGCGAACACCCCCATGCCGGAGACATGCGTCAGCGCGGTGCCGATGCGCGCCGGCCCTTCGAACCACAGCGACAGCAGCGCGAATGGCACGATCGGAATCAGCGCGCCCCACACCACCAGCCCCAGCAGGTCTACCGGACCGATCTTCTTGCTGACGATATTGCCGGTGGCCCAGCACAACGCCGCGCAGAGCGTCAGCAGGAAGCCGGCCGCCGTCATGCCGCCCGGCCCGTGCGCGGCGCCGCTGCCGATCAGCGCCAGCCCGCCAGCCGCCACGGCCATGCCGGCCAGGTTGTGCCAGCGCAACGGTTCGCCCAGCCACAGCGCCGCAATGGCCACCGTGAAGAACACCTGCGACTGCAGCACCAGCGACGCCAGCCCGGCGGGCATGCCCACGGCCATCGCATAGAACAGGAACGCGAACTGGCCCAGGCTGATCGACGCGCCGTAGGCCACCAGCATGCGCAGCGGAATTCGCGGACGCGGAATGAAGAAGACGGCCGGGAAGGCCACCAGGCAGAAGCGCAGCGTGCCCAGCAGCATCGGCGGCACGCCGGCCAGGCCCACCTTGATGACGACGAAATTGACGCCCCACACCACGATGATGGCGAGGGCAAGCAGACGGTCTTTGGCTTGCATGATCGAGGGAAGTACGCCGCGTTCCCGGGGGCGGGATAGCCGGCACGTCCGAGCGTACCAGCCCGGCGCCCTCGCGCCTTGCACGATCTTGCGGTTTTATGGGGCGGCGGGCCGGCTTGGCCGCCGGCGCCACCCGATCCGAAAATGTGATCGGCGCGTTACCCGAGCATATCGGCCCAGATGCTGCGGGCCCACGCCACGCCGTACTGCCCTTCCAGCACGCTCGGCGCCGCGGAGAGCCCGCCCGCGCCCGGCACGGTCAGCATCGTCCGGTCCGCCGGATCATAGCGATGCACGCTCGCGATGTGGATGGCCTCGGTCGACGACGTAAAGCTGTAGCAGGTGTTGGTATAGAGCGGCATTGGGTCCGGCTGCCGGCCGGCCAGCAGCTGCAGCACGGCCGCCGCTGCCACCTTGCCATGCTGGTTGGCCATGGTGCCGGACTTCGGCATCAGCGGCGCGATCTGCACCGCGTCGCCCAGCACATGGATCTCCGGCGCCACGGTGGACGCCATGGTCTGGAAGTCCACCTCGCACCAGCGCCCGTTGGCGGTGGCCAACCCGGCGCCCACCGCGATGGCCCCGGCGCGCTGGGGCGGCAGCAGGTTCACCACATCGGCCCGCTCGTCGTCCTGCACGTCGAAGCGGAGGGTACGCGTGGCCGGGTCGACGTCGACGGTCTCGTGCTGCGGCCGGTACTCGATCATCCCCTTGTAGCGCGTGTTCCACACCTGGCGGAACAGCGCGCCTTTCGAGGTGATGTCGGGGTTGGCGTCGAACACCAGCACCTTGCTGCGTGGCTTGTGCTGCTTCAGGTAGTCCGCCACCAGGCAGGCGCGCTCGTACGGCCCCGGCGGGCAGCGGTAAGGCGCCAGCGGAATCGTGATGGCGAACGTGCCGCCGTCGCGCATCGCCGCCAGCTGCCGGCGCAGCGTATCGGTCTGCGGCCCGGCCTTCCATGCGTGCACGATCTGGTCGCCACCGGGCGCCGCCAGGCCCGGAATGGCGCTGGTCTGCATCTCCACGCCGGGCGACAGCACGAGCCGGTCATACGGCAGCACGGTGCCGCCGGCCAGGCGCACCGTGCGCTTGCCGGCGTCGATGGCCGTGGCCGTGTCACGGATCACCCGCACGCCGTGGCGGCTGGCCAGGGTGCCGTACGACAGCGTGATATCGGCCATCTGCCGATAGCCGGCCACCACCAGGTTCGACAGCGGGCACGACACGAACGCGGCATCGGGCTCCACCAGCGTCACGTCCACCGCACCGCGGCCCCACGTGCGCAGGTAGCGCGCCGCCGTGGCGCCGCCATAGCCGCCACCTACGACTACCACCTTCGCCGGTGCGGCGGCCCGCGCCTGGCGCGCCGTCAGGCCGCCAAACGCCGTGGCGGCCAGCGCCGCCTTCAGAACCGATCGTCGATGCATGGATTATTTTTGATCCGCGAACCACGCGGCGATGGCGATGATCTCGGCGTCGCCGTAGCCCTTGGCAATCTGCGGCATCACCGTGCCGGGGCGCTGGCCGTTCTTGTACGCGAGCATCAATTCGACCAGCTCGGCCTGCGAGCGGCCCGCCAGGCGCGGCACCGGGCTGTCGGCCGGCGGCCGGCCGTCCGGACCATGGCACGCGGCGCACGACGCCGCCTGGTTGCGCGCCTGTTCCGTGCGCGCGCGCTGCGCTTCGATCGTCAGCTTGGCGGCATCGGCGGGCCCCGCCGTCATCGGCGCCGAGGCAGCCGGCTGGGCCAGCAGCGGCGCGGCGCACAGCCCCGCCGCCAGGCCAGCCATCCAACGGAGGGACAACAACTTGCGCGGCGGGGGCTTCATGGCGTGATCCTCAGGGGAGATTGCGTCCCGGCGGCAGCGCCACCGGCGACGAGACCGGCGCGCTCACCGGGCTGGTAGTGGCACCCGCGCCGCTCATCGACGCCGGCGCATCCGACGTCACCGGCGCGTTCGGCTGGCTGCCCGGCACGGTCTGCACCGGCGCCGGCGTGCCCACGGCCTCGCTGCCGACATTGCCGTTCTGCGAGGAAGCGGCCTGGTCCAGGCGAGCCCGCTCGGCCTCGCTCACGTAGTCGAACACCTTGACCACCTTCTGCACGCCGCTGGCGTTGCGCGCCACATCGGTGGCCTTGTCGCCCTCGGCGTTGGTGACCACGCCCATCAGGTAGACCACGCCCTTCTCGGTGGTCACCTTGATCGAGTTGGCCGGCACGCCATCGGCCGTCACCAGCAGCGTCTTCACCTTGCTGGTCAGGTAGGCGTCGTTGCTGCGCGTCATGAAATCGGGCGAAGTCGTGACTTCGAGCTCGTTCACCACTTCGCGCGTATTCGACAGGCCGCGCACGTACTGCTCGATCTGCTGCTTGATCTCGTTGTTGGCGGCCTCGCCGGTCAGCAGCACCTTGCGGTTGAACACCGAGGTGCCCACGCGCGCCTGGCTGCTGCTGTAGCGCGAACCCATCGTGCTGTCGATTTCCACCTGCAGGCCCTTGTCGATGGCCTGCGTGCCGGTGGGCCGGCGATCCGTCGCCATCACCACGCCGGTGCCGACCGCGCCGGCCAGTACCGGAAAGCAGCCGGCCAGTTGCGTGGCGGACACCAGCAGCGCGGCCACGGTCACGGCGGTACGGCCCATGCGGGCCGGGGAAGTCTTCTTTGCGTTGGTCACGTTCGTCATGCGGTTCTTGGTTTCTGGGTGGATGCCGAAAGGATGCTTGAAACAGGTTTCGGTTCGTCGTTCTTGCCCGGGGCTGTGGATATCCCTGTGGAAGACCCGGCAAAAACTGTGCATAGCTTGTGGGCAGCATTGTGGATATCCGGGGATAACTCGCCCCGGCCCGGCTGCCTCGGGTTCATGCCTCGCCCAGCAGCGCCTCGTCGATGCCGTCGCACAGGCAGTTCAGCGTCAGCAGGTGTACCTCCTGGATCCTTGCTGTGCGGTCGCTCGGCACGCACAGGTGGATGTCGAATTCGTCCAGCAGCGAGGCGATCTTGCCGCCACCCTTGCCGGTCAGCGCCACCACGCCCATGTCGCGCTGGTGCGCGGCCTGCACGGCCGCGATGACGTTGGCCGAATCGCCCGAGGTGGAGATCGCCAGCAGCAGGTCGCCGGGCTGGCCCAGCGCTTCCACCTGCTTGGCGAACACCGCCGAAAAGTCGAAATCGTTGCCGATGGCCGTCAGGATGGCGCTGTCCGGGCTCAGCGCGATGGCGGCCAGCCCCGGGCGATTGCGCTCGAAGCGGCCCACCAGGCCAGCGGCGAAATGCTGCGCCGCGGCGGCCGAGCCGCCGTTGCCGCACACCAGGATCTTGTTGCCGCTGGTCAGCGCCGCCACCATCCGCTCCACCGCCGCATCGATATGCGGCGCCATCAGCGTGGCTGCCAGGCGCTTGGTCTCGGCGCTATCCAGGAAATGTTGCTCGATACTCTCAATACTCATGGTCGGGTGACATCTGCACAATCCCGCGCATTATGACGCAGCGTCCGCGCCGTCGTTCCCCGCGGCCGACGTCAGGTCGAACGCGCCGGGCATCCATTCGATCCGTCCGGCCTCCAGGGCCACCACGTCCACGCGGCACGCCGGCACGGTGTCCAGCGTGGCCAGGTAGTGCGCGGCGGCGTGCAGCACGCGGCGTTGCTTGGCCGGCGTGATGCTCTGCGCCGCCCCGCCAAACCCGCGGCCACGCCGCTGGCGCACCTCGACGAACACCACGGTATCGTCACCGGCACGCATGATCAGGTCGATCTCGCCGCCTTTGCAGCGATAATTGCGCAACACCGGCACCAGCCCCTGCCGCTGCAGCCAGGCCTGGGCCCGTTCCTCGGCCTGCGCGCCGCGCTCGGTGGCGGTTGGCGTGGTGGTTTGGAATGAGCGATTCAATGGAAGTTCTCAAGCATGAGTGATTGGACCCAGCTGGCCGCCGGCCAGACCTACCCGGCCGGTACGCTTTACGTGGTGGCCACGCCGATTGGCAATGTCGCGGACCTCTCGCTGCGCGCGCTGCATGTGCTCGGCCTGGCCGACGCCATCGCCTGCGAGGACACCCGCAACACCGGGCAGCTGCTGTCGCGCGTGGGCCTGCAGCGTCCGCTGGTGGCCGTGCACGAGCACAACGAGCGCGAGGCGGCCGTGCGCATCGTCGAGCGGCTGGCCGCGGGCGAACGCATCGCCTATGTGTCCGACGCCGGCACACCCGGTATTTCCGACCCCGGTGCGCGTCTGGTGGAAGCGGTGCGCGCCGCCGGCCTGCGCGTGGTGCCGCTGCCCGGCCCCAGCGCGGCCATCACCGCGATGTCGGTGGCCGGCGACATGCTGGAGGCCGGCGAAGGCCGTTTCACGTTTGTCGGCTTCCTGCCGGGCAAGCCCAAGGCACGGGCCGACGCCATTGCCGAGCTGGCCCCGCTCGGGCACGCGTGGATACTCTACGAAGCCCCGCACCGGATTGCCGACACACTTGCTGCGCTGGCCGAGGCCCTGCCGGCTGAGCGCCGCCTGCTGATCGGGCGGGAACTGACCAAACTGTTCGAAGAAACCCCGGTGCTGACCGTGGCGGACGCGCCGGCCTGGCTGGCCGCCGAGCCCTCGCGCGGCAAGGGGGAATTCGTACTGGTGGTGGAAGGCGCGGGCCGCGCCGATGGCGCTGCCGACGATGCCATCGATCCCGAGGCCGGGCGCGTGCTGAAACTGTTGCTGGCCGAGCTGCCGGCCAAGCGCGCGGCGAAACTCGCGGCGGCCATCACGGGCGCCAAGACCGACGCGCTGTACAAGCTGGCGCTGGCCCAGCGCAGCGGCGCTGCCAAAGACGGGCAAGACGCCAACGACGCCTGACAAGACAAAAGGCACGCCGGTGAGGGTCGTGCCTTTTGAGATGTTTCTTATCCGAAGGGACAGTGGCGGGCGGCGGGTCGAAAGCGTCTGATGGTCGTTCCGGCCTGTCCGCATCGCCTTACTTGTGCTTCTGCTTGACCGTCGGCCTGGCTGACTTCGCCCGGGCCTTCGACTTGGTCGGGACCAGCGTGTTGGCGGTGTCGGGCACCTCGTCGGCGCCGCTGCCGTCACCGGCTTCCATGCCACCCGCCTCGATATTCGGGCCCAGCGCCGCCACTTCGGTACGCGACAGCCGGCGGATTTCCACCTGCGTGGCGCCATGGTCGACAAAGCTCAGCCGCTTGGCGGCCGCGTAGGACAGGTCGAGGATGCGGTTGCCGTGATACGGGCCCCGGTCATTGATACGCACCACGGCCACCTTGTTGTTCCGCAGGTTACGCACCAGCACCCAGCTGTCGAGCGGCAGCGACGGGTGGGCCGCCGTCATGGCGCGCATGTCGAAGCGCTCGCCATTGGCGGTCTTGCGTCCGTGGAAGCCCTTGCCGTACCAGGATGCCATGCCGCGCTGCTCGAACGTACCCATGTCGGCGCGCAGGCCGTCGATCGACGACTGCGACGGGCCGTTGTCGTCCTGCAGGCCGAACAGGTTCCAGTTGCCGCGATCGTCGGCCTTGGCCGAGGCAGCGCCCGGCCTGGTCTTCGACTTCGCAGACTTGGTGGAAAGCGCAGCGGACGTGTCCGAGGCATTGTCGGCGTCGCCGCCCGGCGGCGTGGCACAGGCGGCCAGCACCAGCGCCGATACGATGACCGTGCACAGGCGCAGGAAGCGGTTGGAGCCGGGCGCCGTCTCGCGCACGGACCCCGGACGGAACAGGGGCAAACTAGACATAGCTGCGCAGTCTAACACCTGTCGTTTTAAGCTAGTGCCTTGATTTTGTTACGAAATCTGTTACAAGGCCGGCCCGTTTCCCGCAATCGTCGGCCTGGCAAGGGATTGCGCCGATTGGCGCGGTGCCGCATCGGGGTGATCTACATGCAACTTTCAGACGATTCTCAAACGCGATTCAAACGTTGCAGTGGCCGATGCGCGCAAATTCGGCGGCTACAATGGACCACCGTCGGGGCCGCCCATGGTAGCCCGTTGAAGGCGCCGAAAAAGCCTGATCGATCACAAGAATGAAAGTCCTCCTGATCCCCGTTACCCCGTTCCAGCAGAACTGTTCACTGCTGATCGACGAGACCACCCAGCGCGCCGCCGTATGCGACCCCGGCGGCGATCTCGACCGCATTACCGCAGCAATCACGGAACACGGCGTGACGCTGGAAAAGATCTTCCTCACGCACGGCCACGTGGACCATTGCGCCGGCGCCGCCGCGCTGGCCCGGCAGTACGGCGTGCCGATCGAGGGGCCGCACGAGGACGAGCGTTTCTGGATCGACCAGTTGCCCGAGCAGACCCGGCGCTTCGGTTTTGGGCACGCCGAGGCGTTCGAACCAAACCGCTGGCTCGTGAACGGCGACACGGTCACCTTCGGCGGCGAGACGCTCGAGGTCTATCACTGCCCGGGTCACACGCCGGGGCACGTGGTGTTCTTCTCGCGGGCCAACCAGCTGGCGATCGTCGGCGACGTGCTGTTTGCGGGCTCGATCGGCCGCACCGATTTTCCGCGCGGCAACCATGCGGACCTGATCCGGGCCATCCGCACGCGGCTCTGGCCCCTGGGCGACGCGGTGACGTTCGTGCCCGGCCACGGGCCGGTATCGACGTTCGGCGAGGAACGCCGCAACAACCCGTTCGTGGCCGATCACCTGATCGACGCGGCCTGAGGCATGGCAAAAAAGCAGGCGCCGGACGCCCGCCCCGAGATCTACGTCAGCACCGACGTCGAGGCCGACGGCCCGATTCCGGGGCCGCACTCGATGCTGTCGTTCGCCTCGGCGGCAATGCTGGCAAACAAGACCGTGGTCGGCACGTTCTCGGCCAACCTCGAAACCCTGCCTGGCGCGGCCGGGCATCCCGTGCAGATGCAGTGGTGGAAGACCCAGCCCGACGCCTGGGCGGCCTGCCGGCGCGACCTCGAACGGCCCGAAGACGTAATGCCGCGCTATGTGGACTGGGTGGAAAAGCTGCCGGGCAAGCCGGTCTTCATCGCCTTTCCGGCCGGTTTCGATTTCACCTGGATGTTCTGGTACATGATGCGCTTTGCCGGTCGGTCGCCGTTCGGCTGGGCCGCGCTGGACATCAAGACGCTCGGCTTCGCGCTGACTGGGCGGCCGTACCGGAAATCGGTCAAGGCCGCCTTCCCGGCCCACTGGCACGACCCCCTGCCGCACACCCATATCGCGCTGGACGACGCACTCGAACAAGGCGCCCTGTTCTGCAACATGCTCGCAGAACTGCGCACGCGCGAGGGCTTGCTGGCGACGGCGGCATCCGCTGCCACTCCCAAGCCGGACGACGACTCCGGCGAGAGCGAATCCTCACATACGGCACCGCCGCCGCGCTGATTGGTGCGTCCGCGCACGTGCGGAGGGTGCAGCCACTCCACATTTCCGCGTGGCGTCTCCTATATTGGAAGCGTGCGTATGACCATTAGAGGGCCAGGCGCGGGGCCGCATCAGGCGGTAACCCGGCAGCCAGGCGCCGAGGAGGTGTGACCATGCGTTTCCATCCAGACCTGCATCTCCGGGACCTCTCCGGCCGGCTGCATTGGCCGCATCGCTCCCACGCGCGCACCAACGTCGTCTCGCATTTCCATTCCTCAACGGAAGATGCTGAAGTCGCCAAGGCGCTGATCTATGTCAGCGCGGTCACCGCGATCGTGCTGCTCTTCGTATTGGCAGGCATCAGTTTCGGTCAGGAGGCCATGCACTGGCTGGGTGTTCAATAGCGACGACTCGCCTGAAGCAACTCGCCAACTGACCGGCCGGCCTCCCTTGGGGAGGCCGGTTCTATTCTGGGCGGATGGAAGCCGGGGAACGGCTCAGGCCAGCAGCGGCGCTACGTTCTCGGGCGGACGGCCGATGGCCGCGCGACGGTGGCGCACCACCACGGGCCGCTGCAGCAGGATGGGATTGTCGGCCACGGCCGCCAGCAGTTCGGCGTCGGTCAGGCCCGGGTCAGCCAGGTCCAGCTCCTGGTAGACGGCCTCGCCGTCCCGGATCATCTCGCGCACCGGCACGCCGAGCATGGTGTGCAACTGGCGCAGCGTGGTCAGCGTGGGCGGCGACTTCAAGTATTCGACGATCTCCACCGGCTCGCCCAGACGCTGCGCCGCCGTCTCCACCAGCGCGAGCGTTTCGCGCGACTTCGAGCAACGGGGATTGTGGTAGATCGTGATCATGGCGGCGTCCTCCTGCCTGTTTCTGGTGCCTGGGAATATCCCGCACTATATACAACCGCCTGACCTCGCGCCCCACCTGCACGCGGCCACGCACCATGCCGACGCGGTAAGGTACGGTTTGTGGCGGGCATGCATCGTGCGTGTGCATGGCCGCCCCCTGATCCATGGCCCGCGGCAGCGCGCCGTGGCCGATTTTTGCCAAGCCAAGACACTGTGTCCGATATTCCCGCCGCCCCCGTGCGCAAGCCCTACCGGCTGCGCGATGCCACCCCGGCCGACGTGCCCGCCATCCACGCCATCTACGCCCACCATGTTCAGCACGGCCGGGCGTCGTTCGAGGAGGTGGCGCCGACCGTCGACGACATGCAGCTGCGGTTTGCCGAAGTCCTGAAGAAGAAGCTGCCGTACATCGTGGCCGAGCGCGATGGCCAGATCCTGGGCTATGCCTATGCGTCGAGCTACCGCGCGCGCAGCGCCTACCGCTTCGCGATCGAGGACTCGATCTATATCGACCATCGCCATACCGGCGAGGGCCTGGGCCGCGCGCTGCTGGCCGAGCTGATCGCCCGTTGCGAGACCGGACCATGGCGGCAGATGGTGGCCGTGGTGGCGCTCACGTCCACCGGCGAGGGCGCGGGCTCGGTGGCCGTGCACGAGCGGCTGGGCTTCCGCACCGTGGGCCGGCTCGAATCGGTCGGGCTCAAGCATGGCCAATGGATCGACACGCTGCTGATGCAGCGGCCGCTTGGCGTGGGCGACAGCACGCTGCCAGACCCCGACGCGCTACGCCAGTAGCGCCGGCACGGTCGCCGCGCACCAGGCTTGCAGTGTGTCGAAGCCCCGGGCCACGTGTTCGGGTCCGCGCGACATGCTTTCCATGCGTACCACCTCCACGGCGGTGAGCCCGATGGTGGCCAGCACGTACCGCAGGTAAGGCGTGAAGAAGTCCTGCTGGCTGGCGGGATCATCCGAGAACCGGCCGCCGCAGGACACCACCGCCAGCACCGGCCGGTTGCGCAGCAGACCCTGCTTGCCTTGCGGCGTGCCGGTAAAGGTGCGCTCCGGCCGCACGACGAGGTCGATCCACGTCTTCAGCGTGGCCGGCAAGGTGAAGTTGTGCATCGGCGTGGTGATCAGCACCACATCGGCCGCCTGCAACTCGGCGATCAGCGCCTCCGAGAGCGACAGCGCGGCCGGGTCGGCATCGTGGCGCTTCGCGGCCACGGTCATGTTGGCGTGCGTGAAGGCGGCGTCGATGGGCGGCAGCGGGTCGGCGGCCAGGTCGCGCTCGATCACGGTCAGCGCGCCGTGGTGCGCGGCCAGTTGCTCGCGGACGAGCTGGCCCGCGCGCCGGCTGGTAGAAAGTTCGCCGCGCGGGCTTACGTTGAGGTGGAGCAGCGTTGCCATAGAGCAGTCTCTTGAAGCGTGTCTTGAAGCGTGCTTTGAAGCGGTGCGATGAAGCGGTGCGATGGGCCGGAGGCCCGGGCACCGGATCTCAGCCGATCGGATAGTAGAACCGCAGGGCGCGCGCCAGCAGGCCGTTGCGGTAATAGAAGCGGTGGCCCAGCACGTTGGTCAGCGGCGTATCGAGTACCAGCTGGGTGCACCCCGCGGCCTGGGTCTCGGCCTTGAGCCAATCCATCAGTTGCCGGCCGTACCCGCCGCTGCGCGCCTGGGCGTCGGTGACGAGGTCGTCCACATACATATGCCGGCCGACGATCAGGTTGTCCGCGTAGCGGTAGCCGGCCAGCGCCATCAGCGTGCCATCGGCCCAGATGCCCACCAGGTGGTAGTCGTCCTCGGTCTGGCGGCGCCAGCGCGCCACCAGTTCGTCGGCATCGGCCAGATGCGGACGCAACTGGTGCATCAGCGGGAAGGCGGCGGCCACCTCGGCGTCGGACGCCAGGATGCGGATCTCGACCCGGGCGCTCTGCGCAATCTTTGGAATGGTGGCGCTCATGCCTGGCTCCGTTGCGCGTCGGCCGGCGGGGGCGGGAAATGCAGGCCCACGGCGATACGGTTCCACGCATTGATCGACGCCACCGTGGCGGCCAGGAACACCAGCTCCTGTTCGTCGAACACGGCGCGCACCCTGGCCAGCGCCGCGTCGCGCGCGGCCGGGTCGGTCAGTTGCGTCAGGGCCTCGGCCCAGCCCAGCGCGGCGGTCTCGCGGTCGGTATAGATGCCGGCGTCGCGCCAGCCGGCCAGCAGGTCGAACTTGCGGGGGTCGATGTCCAGCTTGCGCGCGATGTTCAGATGGAACTGCAGGCAGAAGGCGCAGCCGTTGAGCTGCGAGACGCGCAGCTTCACCAGTTCGGTCAGGGCCTTGTCCAGGCCCGAGGCGGTCACGGCCTTGCTGACGCCGCCCAGCGACGCGTACACATCGGGGGCGGTCTGCGTGAATGTCTGGAAATCCATCGTGCGCTCCTTGGAGTAAGATGTCAGAGTTCGAACATCAATGTCAGAACTCTAACATCATGGCAAAAACCCTGCAGTCCAAAGGGAAAAAGACCGAAGGCGCGGCGATTCCGGCGCCCGGCGAAGGCAAACGTGGCGAAAGCGGCTATCTGGCGTATCTGCTACGGCAGGCCAGCGCGGCCAACCGCCTGAACATGGAGCGCGCGCTGGCCGACCTGGGCGTGACGCTGCCGCAGTTCTTTGTGCTGACGATGCTGGGCGCCTACCCTGGCATCTCCGGCGCCGACGTGGCGCGACTTGCCATGCTGACGCCGCAGACGGTCAGCGTGATCATGAGCAACCTGGAGAAGATGGCCGCCATCGTGCGCCAGCCGCACCCGGTGCACGGACGCATCCAGACCATCGCGCTGACCGAGGCCGGCAAGGCACTGCTGGCGCAGTGCAAGGGCCGCGCGACGGAGGTCGACAAGCAGTTGCGCGCGGGGCTCACGCCCGAGGAAGAACAGATCGTGCGGCGCTGGCTGGTGAGCCTGGCGGTGCCGGCCGAAGGCATCGCCGAATAGCGCGGCGCCGAACGAAAAAAGGCCCGCTGGCGGATGCCATGCGGGCCGTCATCACAACCAGGGTGTGCTACAGGAATCGCGCGCTGCCCCGGCGGGTCAGCCCATCAGGTCCGACAGCGCCAGCGCCACCACCTTGGTGGCACGGTTCAGGTCGTTCAGGCGCAGGTTCTCGTCGGAGTTGTGGCCGCGCGCTTCCATCAGCGTGCGCGGGCCGGCGCCGTACAGCACGGTGGGAATACCACGGCTCGTGTAGTGGCGCGCGTCGGTGTACAGCGGCACGCCCTGCACCGGGATCTCCACGCCGAACACCGCTTCGGCACGCTGCTTCAGCGCACCGATCAGCTTTTCCACGCCCGGCAGTTCCGACAGCGGCTCGGCCAGGATGATGCGTTCCACCTTCACCTCGATACCCGGGCGCTCGCGCGCGGCCTTCTCCACCACGGCGCGGATCTCGCTCTCGGCATCGAAGCCGATCTCCTCGGGGATCATGCGGCGGTCCACACGGAACGTGACCAGGTCCGGCACCACGTTGGTGTTGATGCCGCCCTTGATCAGGCCGACGTTCAGCGTGGCGGTGTCGATGCCCGGCACCTTGCTCTTGCGCGTGGCCAGCTCGGCGCGCAGGCCGTAGATGGCTTGCAGGATGTGCGTGGCGGCCTCGATGGCGTCCATGCCGGTATGCGGCATGGCGGCGTGGCCCTGCTTGCCCTTGACCGTGACTTCCACGTGCAGGCAGCCGTTGTGCGCCGACGTGATGCCGTACGAGAAGCCGGCCGAGATCGCGTAGTCGGGCTTGGTCAGGTTTTCGTCGAGCAGGAACTTCGGGCCGATGTCGCCGCCGGTTTCCTCGTCGTACGTGAATTGCAGCTCCACCGTGCCATTGAGCCTGGCGCCCTGCTTCTCGGCCTCAATCAACGCCAGCACGGCATACGCGTACGTGGCGAAGTCTGACTTCGAGACGGCCACGCCGCGCCCGTACATGACCGGGCCGTGCTCGCTGTCAGCAATCTCGCCGCCGTACGGGTCCTTGGTCCAGCCCAGGCCCGGCGGCACCACGTCGCCGTGCGCGTTCATCGCGATGGTCGGGCCGCCGCTGCCGAACGTCTTGCGCACCAGCAGGTTGGTGGCGCTGATCATGCCGGCCGCCTTGACCTTGTCTTCCGGCACCTTGTGCGCTTCCACCTTGAAGCCCAGGCCTTCGAGCAGTTCCTTGGCGCGCTTGCCATGTGCCTCGCAATCGCCGGCCGGATTGTCCGAGGGCACCTTGACCAGTTCCGCCAGGAACGCTTCCTGCTGCGGGCGGTGCTCGTCGATGTACCGGGTCAGCGTGGTGTCGGTGGGATTCATGTTGTCTCGTGCAGTCATCTTCGTATCTCGGGTATTTCGACTTGTGAAGGCTTATTGGGGACGGTGGAAGTGTTCGACGAAATCCGCGAACACGCGCGCCGCGATCTGGGCGTCTTCGGCCGTCATGGTCTCGGTGGGGTGGTGGCTGATGCCGCCGTTGCCGCAGCGAACGAACAGCATGGCCACATCGGCGATGGCGGCAATGGCCATGGCGTCATGGCCGGCGCCGGAGGGCAGGTGACGCACGGGTACGTCCTGGCGCGCCACCGCCGCCGCCCATTGCGACTGCAGCCACGGCGCGCACGGCACGCTGGCCGCCTCGTGCGTCTTGCGGATCTGCGCGCGCACATTGCGGCGTGCGCAGACACGTTCGATTTCGGCCAGCACGTCGTTGACGGCGGCCTCGCGCTCGGCGTCAACGCCGGCACGGATATCGATGGAGAACGTGGCGCGGCCCGGCACCACGTTGGTGGCACCGTTCGGCACGTTGAACTGGCCCACCGTGCCCACCAGGCCCGGCTTGCCGCCGCAGCGGCGCTCGATGTAGAGGCCGATCTCGGCGCCGGCCATCGCGGCGTCGCGGCGCATGTCCATCGGCACCGTGCCGGCGTGGCCCGCCAGCCCTTCCAGGTCCACGATGAAGCGCGTGGCGCCCGAGATGGCGGTAACCACGCCCACCGGCAGCCCTTCGTTCAGCAGCACCGGACCCTGCTCGATATGCACCTCGATGAAGGCCAGCACCTGGCTGCGCTCATGCCGGGCGGCAGGCAGCTGCGCGGCGTCGAAGCCGGCTTCGCGCATCACGTCGCGCATGGTCTTGCCCGCGTCGTCGAGGTTGTCGAGCACCTTGGTGTCGAACGTGCCGGCGATGGCGCGGCTGCCGAGCAGCGTGGCCTTGAAGCGCACGCCCTCTTCCTCGGCAAACCCCACCACCTCGATGGCGAACGGGAAGCGGCGGCCCTGGCGGTTCCACTCGGCCACGCAGGCAATCGGCAGGATCACGCCAAGATTGCCGTCGAAGCGGCCGGCGTCGCGCACGGTGTCGAAGTGCGAGCCGGTCAGCAGCGCGGGCGCGTTCGGCTCCAGGCCTTCGTACCGGCCGATCACGTTGCCGGCGGCGTCGCGACGCACGGTCATGCCGGCGGCTTCCATCCATGCGGTGAGCTGCGCGGCGGCGCCGTGGTGCGCGTCGGTCAGGTAGGTGCGGGTGAGCAGGCCGGGCTGCTCGGTGTGGACGGCCAGGGCGTCGGCCCAGGCCATGATGCGGCTGCCGGTGTCAGCGGACAACGGCGTAGAAGTTGCTGCCATGCGTGTCTCTCCTGCTGGTGGTGCGGAGCCCGGTCTCTGGAAGCCTCCGGGCGGGCGCCCGGTAGTGCCGAAGCTCTATTCTGTGCGATTCATGTTAGCACAGTGAATTCAAAAATTGCATACAAAAATGATATGCACTATATTGGCCTCCACGCACCGACAATCCGCCCCGGACAATCCGGTCCGGACAAGTGGATGGCGCGGATTCCGCCTCAACAGGGAGGCTTTCCGCGCAGGGCAAGCCTTCAGGGGTAATTGCCAGCGGTGCATGCCAGCCCCCGTCGTCGACAGCCATGTGACGGCGAGCATTCCTGAACCAGATCAGGGCAGGCCGATGGCGCACCCAAGCCGCCACGGACCCGCCCGGCACGGAGACAACAATGCAGCATGCCGTACCCACGCAGCGCGCCAGCGGCGCCCGCCTGCACACCCGCTTCACCCGTTCGCTGTTCGGCCAGGTGCTGATTGCCCTGGCGCTGGGCACCCTGCTCGGCCTGGTGTTTCCCGAGTTCGCCGCCAAGCTCAAGCCGCTCGGCGACGGCTTCATCAAGCTCATCAAGATGCTGATTGGCCCGGTGGTCTTCTGCGTGGTGGTGGCCGGCATCTGCGGCGCGGGCGAGTTGAAGAAGGTGGGCCGCGTGGGCATCAAGGCGGTGGTCTACTTCGAGATCGTCACCACCATCGCCCTGGCCCTGGGCATCGTGCTGGCCTACGTGTTCCAGCCCGGCACGGGCATGAATGTCAACCCGCACAGCCTCGACGCCTCGGCCATGGCCGCCTACGTCGAGTCGGCCGACAAGGTGAAAAGCGCGGGCACGGTCGACTTCCTGATGAAACTGGTGCCGAACACGATCCTCGGCGCGTTCACCAGCGGCGATGTGCTGCAGGTGCTGCTGGTGTCGGTGCTGTTCGGCTGCGCGCTGTCCGTGGTGGGCGAGCCGGCCCGTCCGCTGGTGAAGCTGATCGACAACTTCTCGGCCACGCTGTTCCGGATGATGGGCTTCATCATCAAGCTCGCGCCGCTGGGCGTGCTGGGCGCCGTGGCCTTCACGGTGGGCAAGTACGGCATCGGGTCGCTCAAGCAGCTTGGCTTCCTGGTGGTGCTGTTCTACGGCGCGGTGATCGTGTTCGTGATCGGGGTGCTCGGCACCGTCATGCGGCTGTGCGGGTTCTCGGTGATCAAGCTGATCCGCTACCTGCGCGCCGAGCTGCTGGTGGTGCTGGGCACCGCCTCGTCGGACAGCGTGCTGCCGCAGGTGATGAAGAAGCTCGAGTTCATGGGCATCAAGAAGTCGGTGGTGGGCCTGGTGATTCCCACCGGCTATTCGTTCAATCTCGATGCGTTTTCGATCTACCTGACGCTGGCGGCCGTGTTCATCGCGCAGGCCACCAACACGCCGCTGGCACTGGGCGACCTGCTGGGCATCCTGGCCGTGGCGCTGGTCACGTCCAAGGGCGCGCACGGCATTCCGGGCTCGGCCATCGTGATCCTGGCGGCCACGCTGTCGGCCCATCCGGCCATTCCGGCCATCGGCCTGGTGCTGGTGCTGTCGGTGGACTGGTTCATCGGCATCGCGCGCGCCGTGGGCAACCTGGTGGGCAACTGCGTGGCCACCGTGGTGGTGGCGGCATGGGAGCGCGATATCGACCGCGAACGCGCGCACGCCGTGCTCAACGGCACCATCCCGACCGGCGACCTGGACGAGGGCCTCTCGGCCATGCCGGAGGGCTCAGGGGAAGTACCGGTGCCGGCGCCGCTGCCCGGCGGGGCCCCGGGGCGGTAGAATCGCGCCATCCCAGTCAACGCGCAGGTCCGGCAAGAGACGCGCGCACACCATGCCCGAGCACATCGATCCAGACATGACCGCCGAGGCGATCGCCGACGATATCGTCGCGGCCATCGTCTCGCACCGGCTGCCGCCCGGCACCAAGCTGCGCGAGGAGGCGTTGGCCAGTGTGTATCGCGTGAGCCGCACCAAGGTGCGCGCGGCGCTGCTGATGCTGTCGAAGGACAAGGTCATCCAGATCGTGCCTGACAAGGGCGCCTTCGTGGCCAAGCCCAGCGCCGAGGAAGCCCGCGAGGTGTTTGCCGTGCGCCGCATCCTCGAAGCCGCGCTGGCGCGCGAATTCGTGGCGCGCGCCACGGCGGCCGACTACAAGCGCATCGAGAAACATCTGGTGGCCGAGCGCAAGTCGCTGGCCGGCAACGATGCGCAGACGCGCACGCGGCTGCTGGGCGACTTCCACATCGTGCTGGCCGAGGTGGCGGGCAACAACGTGCTGACCGAGATCATGCGGGAGCTGTCGATGCGCAGCGCGGTAATCACCATGCTGTACCAGAGCCGGCGCGATGCCACGTGTTCGTCCGACGAGCACCGGGCCTTCATCGACGCCGCGAAAGCCGGCGATGCCGACCGCGCCGTGGCCCTGATGGTGGAGCACCTGAACCACGTGGAAAGCGCGCTGCATTTCGAGGAAGCGCCGGCTGCCGCACGCGGCAAGGACCTGGTGGCCGCGCTGCTGGCCTAGCATCGCGCGCGCAGTGCAATCGGCTTGATCGCCGTCAAGGACGAAGCCGGGGTGGGAGGCGCATCATTCCTCTCGCCATGGAGTTGCGGGGGCGCACTTCATGAGCTCTCCCCGTCCTTCGCAAGAAGGACTGCCCGCAGACCGCAATGGCTGCGGGCTTTTTCTTTTGGGCGACAGGATTTCTGTTCCCACTCGCTGGATTTTGCTCCCCTCTCCCACTTGTGGGAGAGGGGTTGGGGGAGAGGGCAAGACGGTGCTGCTTGCCGACGGTCGCTAGTTGACCCGCTGAACCCTCTCCCCCGGCCCCTCTCCGGCACGGCGGGAGAGCGGAGAAATCACAAGCCGAAAAAACGACTCACACCCGATTACTCCAATACCCCGGTTTCGAGAACGATTGCTTCAGGTGTTCGATAAAGAAGCGGATCTTCGCCGGCACTGGCCGCTGCTGTGGGTACACCGCGAGGATGTCGTAGTCGGGCAGCGCGTACTCGTCTAGCACCGTGATCAGTTCCCCGCTCTCGAGCTGCGGCAGGATCTCCCAGGTCGAGCGCCAGCCCAGGCCCAGGCTCTCGCCGGTCCAGCGATGCAGCAGTTCCCCGTCATTGCAATCGAGGTTGCCGCGCACCCGCACCGTGACCGTCTTGCCGTTCTGCTGGAAGTACCAGCCGCGCTGCTGCCCGCCCTGCAGGTTGAACGCCAGGCAGTTGTGCTTTTCCAGATCCTCGAGCGTATGCGGCACGCCATGCTGGGCGAAGTACGCCGGGGTGCCGCACACCACGCGCTTGTTCGTGGCCAGCTTGATGGCCACGAAGTTGGGATCGATGGCGCCGCCGATGCGGATGCCCACGTCGTAGCCCTCGCGCACCAGGTCCACCACCCGATCGGTGAGGTTGAACGAGATCTGCACGTCGGGGTTGGCGGCCAGGAAGGCCGGGGCATGCGGCGCCACATGCTTGCGGCCAAACGCAGCCGGCGCCGACACGATCAGGTGGCCCGTGGCCTTGTGCCGGCCTTCGGCAATCAGCATCTCGGCGCGGTCGAGGTCCGACAGCGCCTTCTTGCATTGCTCCATGAACGCGGCGCCCTGCTCCGTCACCACGATGCGGCGCGTGGAGCGATGCAGCAGCTTCACCCCGATGCGTGCCTCCAGCGCGTTGATGCGCCGCCCGATCATGACGGGCGTGACGTTCTGCGTCAGCGCGGCGGCCGCCATGCTGCCGTGTTCCACCACGGCGATAAATGCTTCGATCTGTTTGAGTTTGTCCATAACGCCTGTTGTCTCCTGCCGCGCTCATTGTGAGGCATTGGCGCCATGGTGCGGTATCCCCGCCGCGCGATGCCGTGCATGCGCGCCGGGGCATGGGCCGGCGGAGACCGGCATGGAGCAGCCCTAGCGGCCGAGCTTCTCGCTGATCTCGGCCGCCTCGCCCAGCACGTAGGCCAGGCGGCGCAGCGGGGCGCTGCACTGGAGCTGGGCGAACAGGGCCAGCGCGGCGCCGGCCACCAGCACGGCGCCGTAGATGGCCACCAGCGCGGGACCGTGGCCGGGCTTCACCACGGCCAGGCCGTCGGCCAGCACTACGGCGGCGGGCGCCAGCGCCAGCACCAGCGCCACCGTGCGGGCGCCGCCTTCCCAGAGCCGCGCCTGCAGCAGGATGCGGCGCTGGCGGGCGCGCAACTGCAGGGCCGGGATGCGGCCCAGCCGCAGCAGCAGCGCGTTCTCGACGTCGTTCTGGGCATCGACCCGGCGCGACAGCCAGTGCATCGGATGCCGCAGTGCATCACGGCGCGCCAGCAGGCGCGCCAGCCAGGCCGCCACGTAGAACACGCCGCTGACGGCCAGCAGCACATGGAACGCCTGGGGCAGCCATGCCGGCGGCGGCTGCAGCAACACCTGGTGCCACCAGACCAGCCCGCCGCCGGCCACCAGTGACGGCACCAGCGCGAGCACGAACCCGGCCCACAAGACCGTCGCCAGCCGGCTGTCCGGCGACTTCTCGGCCGGCGCCGTCTGCAAGGCTTCCATCAGTTCGTAGGTGGTCGGCAGCCGCGTGTACATGGCAAGGCAGGGCAATTCCAAACCCGCTATTTTGACCCGGGCAGCCGTACCGCCGATAGAGCAAAACGCATCAGATTGCGCCACCCCCCACGGATCGGGGGCACGGCCGAACGGGCGTCTCCGTGTATCGCCAAGTACACATTTCACAGGTGCATGCTGCGGCATTGCATACACCAGGTATCGAATCAACTGATCCCCCTTCTGTTTATCCACAGCCGGCTGCGGGCATAGGATCGACCCCAGAACGAATCCCACCCATTGTTTTCAAGCGTACTGGAGAGAGACATGCCGAAGATGAGAGCAGTTGACGCGGCCATTGCCGTGCTGGAAAAGGAAGGCATTACCACCGCGTTCGGCGTGCCTGGCGCCGCCATCAACCCGTTCTATTCGGCGATGCGCAAGGCCGGTTCGATCCGCCACCTGCTGGCGCGCCACGTGGAAGGCGCCTCGCACATGGCCGAGGGCTACACCCGTGCCGAGCCGGGCAACATCGGCGTCTGCGTGGGCACCTCGGGCCCGGCCGGCACCGACATGATCACCGGCCTGTACTCGGCCTGGGCCGATTCGATTCCCATCCTCTGCATCACGGGCCAGGCGCCGCGCGCCCGCCTGTACAAGGAAGACTTCCAGGCCGTGGATATCGAATCGATCGCCAAGCCGGTGACCAAGTGGGCCGTGACCGTGCGTGAGCCGGCGCTGGTGCCGCAGGTGTTCCAGCAGGCCTTCCACCTGATGCGCTCGGGCCGTCCGGGTCCGGTGCTAATCGACCTGCCATTCGACGTGCAGGTGGCCGAGATCGAGTTCGACCCCGAAACGTACCAGCCGCTGCAGCCGTACAAGCCGGCCGCCTCGCGTGCGCAGATCGAGAAGGCCATCTCGATGCTGAACCAGGCCGAGCGTCCGCTGATCGTCTGCGGCGGGGGCGTGATCAACGCCAACGCCAACGAACTGCTGGTGGAGTTTGCCGAACTGGTGAACGTGCCCGTGGTGCCCACGCTGATGGGCTGGGGCGTGCTGGCCGACGACCACCCGCTGCAGGCCGGCATGGTGGGCCTGCAGACCTCGCACCGCTACGGCAACGCCACGCTGCTGGCTTCCGACTTCGTGATGGGCATCGGCAACCGCTGGGCCAACCGCCACACCGGCAGCATCGACGTCTACACCAAGGGCCGCAAGTTCGTGCACGTGGATATCGAGCCCACGCAGATCGGCCGCGTGTTCGGCCCGGACCTCGGCATCGTCTCCGACGCCAAGGCCGCGCTGGAACTGTTCGTGGAAGTGGCGCGCGAAATGAAGATGGCCGGCCGCCTGCCGTGCCGCAAGGCGTGGGTGGCCGACGTGCAGAAGCGCCGCCGCACGATGAAGCGCAAGAGCGACTTCGACAACGTGCCGGTCAAGCCGCAGCGCGTGTACCGCGAGATGAACCAGTACTTCCCGCGCGACGTGCGCTACGTGACGACGATCGGCCTGTCGCAGATCGCCGCCGCGCAGTTCCTGTCGGTGAACCAGCCGCGCCACTGGATCAACTGCGGCCAGGCCGGCCCGCTGGGCTGGACCATTCCGGCCGCCATCGGCGTGAAGACCGCCTCGCCCAACTCGGACATCGTGGCCATCTCGGGCGACTACGACTTCCAGTTCATGATCGAGGAACTGGCCGTGGCCGCGCAGTTCAAGGTGCCGTACATCCACGTGGTGGTGAACAACTCGTACCTGGGCCTGATCCGCCAGGCGCAGCGCAACTTCGAGATGGACTACTGCGTGCAGCTGGCGTTCGACAACGTCAACGCGCCCGAGCTGGAAGGCTACGGCGTAGACCACGTGAAGGTGGTGGAAGGCCTGGGCTGCAAGGCGATCCGCGTGTTCAAGCCCGAAGACATCGCACCGGCCTTTGCCGAGGCGCGCGACCTGATGGCCGAGTTCTCGGTGCCGGTGGTGGTCGAGGTGATCCTGGAGCGCGTGACCAATATCGCGATGGGCACCGAGATCGACAACATCAACGAGTTCGAGCCGATCGAAGACCTGGAAGACACCGAGGCCGCGATCCTGGTGGAAGAGACCACCGCCGCGTAAGCCTCACCCGCAGCCGATTGCCGCAGCCGATTGCCGCAGCTGTTTGCCGCAGTACGCCCCCCGCCCCGCTCCACCGGGGCGGGCCGGGCAACGTATTTCCCAACACCGAGAGAGACATCACAATGCCAAAGCTCGCAGCCAACCTGACGATGCTGTTCAACGAAGTGGGTTTCCTGGACCGCTTCGAGGCCGCCGCCCGCGCCGGGTTCCGCGGCGTGGAGTTCCTGTTCCCGTACGCGTTCCATGCCGACCAGATTGCCGACCGCCTGAACCGCTTCCAGCTGGACCTGGTGCTGCACAACCTGCCGGCCGGCAAGTGGGAAGCGGGCGAGCGCGGCATTGCCTGCCACCCTGACCGCGTGGGCGAGTTCCAGGACGGCGTGGGCGAGGCCATCAAGTACGCGAAGGTGCTGGGCGTGCGCCAGTTGAACTGCCTGGTAGGCATCCTGCCGCAGAACGTCAAGCGCGAGCAGGCCAACGAGACGCTGGTGGAGAACCTGCGCTTCGCCGCCAACGCGCTGGCCCGCGAACAGATCGACCTGCTGGTGGAGCCGATCAACACGTTCGACATTCCCGGCTTCTTCCTGTCGCGCATGCAGCAGGCCGTGGACCTGATCGGCCAGGTCAACGCGCCCAACCTCTACGTGCAGTACGACATCTATCACATGCAGCGCATGGAAGGCGAGATCGCCAACACGATCCGCGCCAACCTGCCGAAGATTCGCCACGTGCAACTGGCCGACAACCCGGGCCGCAACGAACCGGGCACCGGCGAACTCAACTACCAGTACCTGTTCCGCTTCCTCGACGAGGTGGGCTACCAGGGCTGGATCGGCTGCGAATACAAGCCGAAGACGACCACCGAAGCGGGGTTGGGCTGGCGGGCGGCGCACGGGGTCCAGTAACACCGATGGTTTGCTCCCCTCTCCCGCACGGCGGGAGAGGGGCGGGGGGAGAGGGCTTTGCGGCGTAACACGCGATATCGCCGGATCGACGGCCTGTCCCTCTCCCCCAACCCCTCTCCCACGCGTGGGAGAGGGGAGCAGATCCTCAGCAACTTGAAACGAATTCCATCACCTACCGGAGACAAACATGGCAAACCAACGTAACGTCGGCTTTATCGGGCTGGGCATCATGGGTGCCCCGATGGCGGGTCATCTGCGCGCGGCTGGCCACACGCTGTTCGTGCACGACGTGAACCCTGCCCCGCAGGCGCTGGTCGATGCCGGCGTGACGGTGTGCACCAGCGCCGAGGAAGTGGCCAAGCGCGCCGACATCGTCATCATCATGGTGCCGGACACCCCCCACGTGGAGGCAGTGCTGTTCGCCGAGAAGGGCGTGGCCGCCGCGTTCAAGGCGGCCGGCAAGGAAGCCACGTACGGCAAGATCGTGGTGGACATGAGCTCGATCTCCCCGATCGCCACCAAGGACTTCGCGGCGCGCGTCAACAAGCTGGGCGCCTCGTACCTGGACGCGCCGGTGTCGGGCGGCGAAGTGGGTGCCAAGGCGGCCTCGCTGACGATCATGGTCGGCGGGCCGTCCGAAGCGTTCGACGAAGTGAAGCCGCTGTTCGACCTGATGGGCAAGAACATCACGCTGGTGGGCGGCAACGGCGATGGCCAGACCACCAAGGTGGCCAACCAGATCATCGTGGCGCTGAACATCCAGGCCGTGTCCGAAGCGCTGCTGTTCGCGTCGAAGGCCGGTGCCGACCCCGCCAAGGTGCGCCAGGCGCTGATGGGCGGCTTCGCCGCTTCGCGCATCCTGGAAGTGCACGGCGAGCGCATGGTCAAGCGCACCTTCGACCCCGGCTTCCGCATCGAGCTGCACCAGAAGGACCTGAACCTGGCGCTGCAGGGCGCGAAGGCGCTCGGGGTGTCGCTGCCGAACACGTCGGCCGCACAGGAGCTGTTCAACGCGTGCGCGGCCAACGGCTACGGCAAGCTCGACCACTCGGCGCTGTGCCGCGCGATCGAGATCATGTCGAACCACGAGATCGCCAAGGCCGCCAAGTAAGCACGCGCGCGCCGACGTGTGAGCCGTACCGCTGCCGCCTTCACGCGAAGACGGCAGCACCGTTTTTCCCATCCGCATTCCAGGACCCCATGTTCGCCACCGACGCCAATGCCGCGTTGCTGTCTTCGCAGCGCCAGCCCGACTACCGCCATGCCACCGAGGCGCAGACGCTGCTGCGCGACCTGTTCGATACGGCCGTGGCCGCCGTGAGCGCGAGCCACTGCCTGCCGCCGCACCTGCCGGAGCCGCCCAGGGGGCGCACCGTGGTGATCGGTGCGGGCAAGGCCGCGGCCGCGATGGCGCAGGCCGTGGACGCGCACTGGCAGGGCGAACTGTCGGGGCTGGTGGTCACGCGCTACGACCACGGCGCCACCTGCCATCGCATCGAGGTGGTGGAAGCCGCCCACCCGGTACCCGACGCGGCTGGCCAGCAGGCCGCGCAGCGCATGGTGGAAATGGTGCAGGGGCTGACTGCCGACGACCTGGTGCTGTGCCTGATCTCGGGTGGCGGCTCGGCTTTGCTGGCCGCGCCGGCCCCGGGCCTGACGCTGGCCGACAAGCAGGCCGTGAACAAGGCCCTGCTGCGCAGCGGCGCCAGCATCGGCGAGATGAACTGCGTGCGCAAGCACCTGTCCGCGCTCAAGGGCGGACGCCTGGCGCTGGCCTGCGCGCCGGCCCGCGTCGAGACGCTGCTGATTTCCGATATCCCCGGCGATGACCCCACGCTGATCGCCAGCGGCCCCACGCTGCCCGACGCCACCACGTGCGCCGACGCGCTCGCGGTCATCGCCAAGTACAACATCGAGGTGCCCGCCAACGTGCGTGCGCACCTGGAGTCTGGCGCGGGCGAGACGCCCAAGCCCGGCGACGCCCGCTTTGCCGGCCATCGCCACGTGACGCTGGCCAGCGCGCAGCAATCGCTCGAAGCCGCCGCCGCGCGGGCACGCGAACTCGGCCTGACGGCGCACATCCTGTCCGACAGCATCGAGGGCGAAGCGCGCGACGTGGCCGAAGTGCACGCCGCCATCGCGCGCCAGATCGTGGCGCACGGGCAGCCGTTCCAGAAGCCTTGCGTGATCCTGTCTGGCGGCGAGACCACGGTCACGGTGCGCGGCAACGGCCGGGGCGGCCGCAACGCCGAATTCCTGCTGTCGCTGGCGGTAGCGCTCGACGGCCTGCCCGGCGTGCACGCCATTGCCGGCGACACCGACGGCATCGATGGTTCCGAAGACAACGCGGGGGCGCTGCTGTGCCCCGACACGCTGACGCGCGCCGCCGCGCACGGCCTGTCGGCGCGGCAGCACCTCGACAACAACGACGGCTACGGATTCTTCGCCGCGCTCGACGACCTGATCGTCACCGGCCCGACCCGCACCAACGTCAACGATTTTCGCGCGATCTTGATCGTCTGAGATCGCGAGCCGCAGCATAGAGAGGATGGAGAAGGAGACATACATGAGACGCCAGCGCAAAGCCAAGATCGTCGCCACACTGGGGCCGGCCAGCTCGGACATCGCGGTGATCCGCCAGCTGTTCGATGCCGGGGCCGACGTGTTCCGCCTGAACTTCAGCCATGGCACGCACGATGACCACCGCGCTCGCTACGACGCCGTGCGCCAGGTGGAGGCCGAAACCGGCCGTCCGATCGCGATCCTGGCCGACCTGCAGGGGCCGAAGCTGCGCATCGGCACGTTTGCCGCCGGCAAGGTGGCCGTGCGCGCCGGCGACCCGTTCGTGCTCGACAGCGACCCCACGCCTGGCGACGCCACGCGCGTCTACCTGCCGCACCCGGAACTGTTCAAGGCGGCCAGTGCCGGCCAGTCGCTGCTGATCGACGACGGCAAGGTGCGCCTGAACATCGAGGCGGTGGCCAGCGGCAGCATCACCACGCGCGTGGCCAACAACGGCACGCTGTCTGACCGCAAGGGCGTGAACGTGCCCGACGCCGTGATCCCCATCCCGGCGCTGACCGAGAAAGACCGTCGCGATCTGGCCTTCGCGCTGGAACTGGGCGCCGACTGGATTGCGCTGTCGTTCGTGCAGCGGCCGTCCGACATCGTGGAAGCGCGCGAGATCATCGGCACGCGCGCCGGCATCCTGTCGAAGATCGAGAAGCCGGCCGCGCTGCAGCAGCTCGACGAGATCGTGCGCGTGTCCGATTCGGTGATGGTGGCGCGTGGCGACCTTGGCGTGGAACTGCCGCCCGAGCGCGTGCCCGGCGTGCAGAAGCGCATCCTGCGTATCTGCCGGCAGCTTGGCAAGCCGGTGGTCATCGCCACGCAGATGCTGGAGTCGATGATCGACTCGCCGGTGCCTACGCGCGCCGAGGCGTCGGACGTGGCCAGCGCCATCTATGACGGCGCCGATGCGGTGATGCTGTCGGCCGAGTCGGCCAACGGGCGGCATCCGGTGCCGGCCGTGTCGATGATGGACCGCATCATCACCGAGGTGGAACGCGACCCGCTCTACCGCAACATGATCGACGCCCAGCACGAGGTGCCGCTCTCCACGCGCCAGGACGCCATCTGCGCCGCGCTGCGCGAGGTGACCCACATCATCGGCGCGAAGGCCACGGTCACGTACACGTCGTCGGGCGCCACGGCGCTGCGCGCGGCGCGCGAGCGGCCCGGCGCGCCGATCGTCAGCATCACGCCGAACCTGGACATCGCACGCCGCCTGGCCATCACGTGGGGTGTGCACTCCACGGTGAGCCCCGATGTGCAGAGCGTGGACGAAATGGTGGAAGCCGCTGCCCGCGCCGCGCTGGTGGAAGGCTACGCCGCACCGGGTGACCAGATCACGATCGCGGCCGGCATGCCGTTCGGCCAGGGCGGCACCACCAACCTGCTGCGCGTGGCCGAAGTGGGTACGGAAGTGGCCGGGCTGGACATCGGCAAGGCGCCGGCGGCCGCGGCGGTTTGATGCGCTGACCCTCTCCCCCAGCCCCTCTCCCGCAACGCGGGAGAGGGGAGCGCCCCCCCTCTGCCGCTACGCAAGATTTTCCCTTTGGCTATCAGGCTGACCCCCTGCCGCCGGCCGCCCGCGCCCAATCAGCCCGCTTGTTGCCTGGTGCGCGGGCGGCTTCTCTTTTTTTCAAGGTAACGATTTGTGCGCGCCAGACGGCATGCAAGGCGCCGTTGCTATACTCCATCGGCATAGATCAGACCCCCGATGGAGCGTGGAACATGCGTCTCGATGACGAAGCCGAAAGCCAGAATGTGGAAGACCGCCGTGGTGGTGGCGGATTTGGCGGTGGCGGCTTTCCCATCGGCGGGAAGTCGATTGGCATCGGCACCGTGATCGTGGCGCTGGCCGCCTCGTACTTCTTTGGCATCGATCCGATGCTGATCCTCCAGGGCGGCTCGGCGCTCCAGCAGCAGCCGGCGCCGCAGTCCCAGGCGCACCGTCCGCCGGCCAACGACCAGTTGTCGGTCTTCACGCGCAAGGTGCTTGGCAACACCGAGCGCACCTGGGAACACATCTTCGAGACCGACCTGAACCGCCGCTACGCCGCGCCCACGCTGGTGATGTTCTCGGGCGCCACGCCCACGGCATGCGGCACCGGCCAGTCGGCCATGGGTCCGTTCTACTGCCCGGCCGACCAGAAGGTGTACATCGACCTCGCGTTCTACAACGAGCTGCGCCAGCGCTTTGGTGCCGGCGGCGACTTCGCGCAGGCGTACGTGATTGCGCACGAGATCGGCCATCACGTGCAGAACCTGCTTGGTGTGTCGAACAAGGTGGATAGCGCGCGGCGCCGCATGAACGAGGCGCAGGCCAACCAGTTGTCGGTACGCATGGAACTGCAGGCCGACTGCCTGGCCGGTGTCTGGGCCGCCACGGCCGGCAAGCTGAACCAACAACTGCTGGAGCCCGGCGACGTGGAACAGGGCCTGAAGGCCGCGGCCGCGATCGGCGACGACCGCCTGCAGAAGCAGTCGCAGGGCTATGTGGTGCCCGAGGCGTTCACGCACGGCACCAGCGAACAGCGCGTGAGATGGCTGCGCCAAGGGCTGTCGACCGGCGACATCCGCAAATGCGACACCTTTGCCGCGCGGCAACTGTAGACGGAACGCTGGGGAAGATACGGCAGGACTGCGGCGGGGGAAAAATCACCCGCGCGACTAGAGAGAGAAGGAGGAGGTCGGTCGCGCAGGTGGGAGAGAAACGGGAAAACAGGATCGGCGGCCCGGCTTCACGCGGGTCGCCGATTTGCGTTCTGGCCGGCTAGCAGGTCATCAGACCTTGTAGCCGTACAGATCGCCATTGCGCGAATTGTCCAGCGCCGACGCGGAGATCTCGCCGCTGAACGTGCGCGAGCCTTCGCTGAAGCTGTCGAACTTGCCGGTGCGCGCGCCTTCACCGAACGAGTCGAATTTGCCCTGACGGGCGCCGTCCGTGTAGGTGTCGTACTTGCCGATCTTCGAACCTTCACTGAACGTGTCGAACTTGCCGGTGCGTGCGGCGTCGGCGTACACGTCGAACTTGCCGACCTTCTTGGTCGCGGCCGGTGCGGCAATGGCTGCCGACGCGGCAAACGCGGCGAGCACAAGAGCGCCGCCAAGGATACGTTTGGCGTTCATCTGGGACTCCTTCAACTGATTCACAACTTTTTTATGGATGCAGCCGACTACTGCCCGATGCGCCATCTTTGTAGCGATGCGAGCACGGACTGAAGGTTAGTGGCTAGTAGTTCTACGAGAAATACCGCTGCGACGAATGGTGCGTTGCAAGCCGTGAAACGCCGGGCTTGTGGATGAACGGTAGGGATCGGCCACCGATTGGCGGCCAAGCGGGGAATTCTGCAGTGCGAAACAGAACACCTACCCTGCGGTACGCGCAGGGCGGCGTGGCGCCCTCTCCCGCTCTACATTTCAAGATGCGGGCGAGGGCCTGGGGTATCAGCCGGTCAGACGCCAGCCTGCGACTGTCACAGCGTGTACTGCCCGCTGGCTTCGGGCTGGAAGGCGATGTCGACGATGGTCACGCGTTGCGCGCTGCCATTGGGCAGCGGGTAGTCCACGGTCTTGCCGGCGCGCGCGCCCAGCAAGGCCTGGCCGATGGGCGACAGCACAGATAGCCGGCCGGCCGCCAGGTCGGCGTCGTCCGGATAAGCCAGCGTCCACTCACGCGGCGCGGCTTCGCCGTCGAGCGTGCACACCACGCGCGAGTTCATCGTCACGACATCCTTGGGAATGGCGTCGGGCGCGACGATGGCCGCGCGCGATAGCAGTTCGTCCAGCATCTCGTCGAGTTCGGCGGTGCCGGCGCGGCTGGCAATGCCTTCCAGACGCGTGACGTCGAGTTCGGTCAGGTAGAGGGTTGGGTTCTTGGTCTTTGCCATGGCAGTGCCTCTCGCAAAAGCGGCAGCCGGCGCGAAGGTCGCCGACGGCCGTGAAGAAAATCGATGGGCCGGCGCACAGGCGCCGGGGTCACGCGAAAGAAGAAGAGCGTTGGTGGCTCGGGCCCGGTTCGGCACCGGACCCGTGATGCTCAGCAGTGGGGTCGGTCAGGCCGGGAACCGGGCGGGATCAAGCGGGGCGCTGATCCGGCGGCCGATGGCGATGGGCTGCGCCATCCGGCGTGCGCGCGCCGGTCGCGCGGGGCGAACCATGGCTGGGGCAGCGAACGAAGGATGACGAGACATCGGGAGCATGCTTGGTGTGATGGATGAACGCCGTCGTGACGCATGCACGACGCGAACGGCCATGCTAGCACATGCAACGTAGTGTGACAGTCAGCACGCTGCCCTGCTCGCGCGGGGTCAGCCGCGCGCCGTTTCAGTGGCGCGGATGGCATTCGCAGGCCGCGCCTTCGGCCGCCTGCTGCAGGTTCTGGAGGATGCCGCACTCGCTGGCCGGATGCGGATTCGGGTTCTCGCAGGTGTGCCGCAGCGTGCGCAACTGCCCTTCCAGCGCTTCCAGCGCCACGCGCTGGGCGTGGATCTGGTCGATCTGGCGGTCCAGCAGCGTGTTGATGTCGTCACAGGCCAGCGACGGATTGCGCTGGAAATCGCGTAGCCGCCGCACATCGGCCAGGCTCATGCCCAGCGAACGGCAATGGCGCACGAAATTGAGCTGCACCAGATGGCCGTCGCCATAGCGGCGATAGCCGTTGTCCTCGCGCTGCGGGGCATCGAGCAGCCCCTCGCGTTCGTAATACCGGATGGTTTCCACGTCGCAGCCGCTATGGCGCGACAGTTCGCCGATGCGCATGGTCAGATCTCCGCTATCCCTGTAGTCATTACAGGGTTCGAAGCCAGTGTAGACCCGTCAGGCGCAACGCGCAAAGACCGGACCGCGTGCATGGTTGCCGCGCATTCCTGATGCAGCGGGCCTCCGGCGGGGGCTTTGGCCCGCCCTGCCGCTGCGCCGGCCATCCTGTAGAATCGACGCCATTGTTTGTCATCTCATGCGTCACCCGCCCCCGTGCAACCGCTTCGGCTCCTGTTGATGATCGTGCTGCTTGCCTTCCTGCCTCTGCAGGCCTGGGCAGGTATTGGCGCGACCCCATCGGGCACCGCTCTGGTGCAGCCCGCGCACGCGGTGGCCATGGCGCAGGACAACGTGGCCGTGGCCGCCGACCAGGCTGACTTTGCCACGCCCGCCTCGCCGGAATCCTCACCCGCCGCTCCCGCCGCTCCCACCGATAGCGCGGACCCACCGCCCCCTGGCGCCGATTTCGCCGAGCAGTTGCTGCCCGCGCCGATGCCGCGCGTGACGGTATCGGCGGCGCGCAGTGCCGTGCCGCGCTACGCGTCGGCATCGCTGCCCGACCCCGACCTGCCCCGGCTGCCGCGTCCGCCGCGCGGCTGATTCCCGACCCACGTGCGGTGGATGTCCGCCGCGCATGCCCCCTGTCGTGCAGCCCGTGACGAACGTGCCGCGCGCGCCTGCGGCCAAGGCCGCGTCCTTACCTGTATTGCCCCACAACCATGAAACGTATCTTCCTGTTCCTGGCGACCAACCTCGCCGTCATGCTCGTCCTCAGTTTCACGGCCAGCCTGCTGGGCGTGAACCGCTTCCTGACCGCCAACGGGCTGAACCTCGGCATGCTGCTGGCCTTCGCGGCCCTGATGGGCTTCGGCGGTTCGTTCATCTCGCTGCTGATGTCCAAGACCATTGCGAAGTGGTCGACCGGCGCGCAAGTGATCACTCACCCCAGCACTAGCACCGAACTGTGGCTGGTGCAGACCGTGCAGAAGCTGGCCACGCGCGCCGGCCTGCCGATGCCTGAAGTGGCGATCTACGACGGCGAGCCCAACGCCTTTGCCACGGGCGCCTCGAAGAACAGCTCGCTGGTGGCGGTATCCACCGGCCTGCTGCAATCGATGTCGCACGACGAGGTGGAAGCGGTTCTGGCCCACGAGGTGGCCCACATCGCGAACGGCGACATGGTCACGCTCACGCTGATCCAGGGCGTGGTCAACACGTTCGTGATCTTCATGGCGCGCGTGGTTGGCTACTTCGTCGATTCGTGGCTGCGCCGCAATGACGAGGAGTCGAGCGGCCCCGGCATCGGCTACATGATCACGGTGGTGATCTGCGAGATCGTGTTCGGCATCCTGGCCAGCATCATCGTGGCCGCGTTCTCGCGTCATCGCGAATACCGCGCCGATGCGGGCGCCGCCGGCCTGATGGGCACGCCCACGCCGATGGTGGCCGCGCTGCGCCGCCTGGGCGGCCTGGACGCCGACGGCCTGCCGCAGAACATGCAGGCCATGGGCATCTCGGGCGGCAAGTCGTGGATGGCGCTGTTCTCGAGCCATCCGCCGATCGAAGCGCGTATCGCGGCCCTGCAGGCTGCCCGCTAAGAAGACGGGCCCGGATCGACGGGCCCGGAGACGACGGACGCGGAACGACGGCCGTGGCCTATGCGGCCAGCCCGCCCGCGTCCGACGTGCCGTCCGTGCCCCCCGCGCCCGCCGTGCCCCCCGCGCCTTCCGCACGGAAGGCCGCCCGATACCGTTCGGGCGTGGTCTGCACATGGCGCAGGAACGCCTGGCGCATGACATCGGCGTTGCCGAAGCCGGTGGCATGCGCAACCGCCTCCAGCCGGCGCTCGCTGGTCTCCAGCAGGCGCCGCACCGCTTCCACGCGCAGGCGCTCCACGTAGCGCGCCGGCGTTTCTCCCACCTGCCGGGCGAAAACCCGCGCGAAGTTGCGCGGGCTCATGGCCGCGCGCTCCGCCAGCACGCCCACCGACAGGTCGCGTGCCAGGTTGTCTGCAATCCACGTTTGCAACGCCCGTAGCTCGGGGCTCTGCGCGGCCTGCGCCCGCAGCACGGTGGAGAACTGCGCCTGGCTGCCAGGCCGCCGCAGGAACAGCACCAGCTCGCGCGCCACCTCCAGCGACACCGCGTGCCCCAGGTCTTCCTCCACCAGCGCGAGCGACAGGTCCATACCCGCCGTCACGCCCGCCGACGTATAGAAGCGCCCGGTGCGGATCCAGATCGGATCGGGATCGACCGTGAGTTGCGGATTGCCTTGCGCCAGCCGCTCGGCGTGGCGCCAGTGCGTGGTGACGCGCTGGTTGTCTAGCAACCCCGTCCTGGCCAGCATGAACGCCCCTGTGCACACCGCGCCCATGCGCCGCACGGTCTGCGCCTGCTGGCGCAGCCATTCGATCAGCCGCGCATCGGCCGAGGCCGCGCGATGGCCCGCGCCGCCAGACACCAGCAACGTATCGATCGGTCTGCCGATGCGCGCGGCGATCTGGTGGTACGGTGCCTCGGCCAGCAGCCGCAGCCCGCACTCCGTGTGCACGATGGCGTCGTCGCTGACGCTGGCCACATGCACGTCGTAGGCCGGCTGCGCGCCGCCGCACAACTTGTTGGCCGTGCTGAACACCGCCGTGGGGCCGGTGATATCAAGTTCCTGCGAGGGATCGGGGGCGACGATCACCACGACACGCGGCAAGTCTGGAACGAGGTGCATGGGGCGACGAAGAGGTGAACAATGGCGGCGCGATGCCTGCGATCATACGCCGGCGACGGAGGGCGCCAGCCGCTCCCGTCGCTCCCGCCGCTGCCAGCCCAGCGTGATGAGCAGTGCCACGCCCAGCGCCGGCAGCACCGCCAGGTTCACGCCCTGCCAGCCCCACACTTCCAGCACCTGGCCCGCCGCGAGCGTGGCCAGCGCCGTCAGCACCGCCGTCGAGAATTCGCTGGCGGCCTGCGTGCGGGCCCGCTCGGTGGGCCGGTAGCTGCCGGCCAGCAGCGTCGTGCCGCCCACGGACATGAAGTTCCAGCCCACGCCCAGGCTCAGCAGCGCCACATAGAAGGCCGGCAGCGACGTGGAGCACAGCGCCACCACCGCCGCCAGCGCGGACAACGCGATGCCGGCCACCAGCATCGCCGGATTGCCGAACCGCTGCAGCAGCCAGCCCGAGAAGAACGACGGCGCGTACATGCCCACCAGGTGCCATTCGATGATCTGCGCGCCCTGCGTGATGGTGTGCTGGCAGGCAATTGCCGCGATCGGGGTGGCCGTCATCATGAACATCATCACGGCGTTGCCGATGCCGTTGTTGGCAAACGAGGCCAGGAACACCGGCTGCCGTACGATCTCGCCAAGCGGCCGCGCGGGGGCCGGATCCACGGCCATCGTGGCCTGGGCTGCCGGCGGCTCGCGGTACACCAGCATCAGCAGCAGCACGGTCAGCGCCCCGAACACCGCCACCACCGCATACGACCCGGCAAAGGGCGTGGGCAGCATCATGTTGGCGCTCCATGCGGCGATGGCCGGCCCGCACACGGCGGCCACCACGCCGCCGGTGAGCACCATCGAGATGGCGCGCGGCTTTTCCGGGACAGACGCCGCGTCGGCGGCGGCCAGCCGGTAGAACCGCGCGAATGCCATGAACACGCCGACCAGCGCCGTACCGACGCAGAACAGCCAGAAGTCATGCCGCCAGATGGCCGCCACCGATACCCAGCCGCCGAGCATGCAAGCCACGCCGCCGATGCAAAACGCGAAGCGGCGCCCGAAGCGCTCGATCACGAACGCCACCGCGATGGCCGTGAGCGCCGACGCCACCGTGATCAGCGCGAACGGCAGCGTCGCCAGCGCCTTGGTCGGCGCCAATGTGTAACCGACCAGGCCGGTCAGCGTGAGGTCGACGGATACCGCCGAAGTGAACAGTGCCTGGCACAGCGCGAGCACGCGCGCCTGCCGCATCGCATGGGAAGCCATCGGGGTCTCCGGATCAGGTATGGATGACCCCAGCGTACGAGGCGGGCTCCTCGGCCGGCAGACAATGATCAGCGGAATTCTGCCAACCGACGCGGCGGGCGCAGCTCGTGCCGCCGGCGCGGCGTCAGTTGAACACGTCCTGCCGATAGCGCCCCTGCGCCACGAGCGCGCCAAACCAGTCCGACGCCTCGCCGGCCGACATGCAGCCCTGCTGCGCGCCGATGTCGATCAACGTCTGGCGGACGGCGGGCGCCATGCGCCGGCCATCGCCGCAGACATAGACGGTGGCGCCTTGCTGCAATTGCGCCCAGACGTGGGCGCGGCGTTGCCAGAGCAGGTCCTGCACATAGCGCGCGGCGCCCGGCACGACCGAATAAGCGGTATGGACGTCCGCCACGCCGGCCTCGGCCCAGCGGGCGATGTCGTCGTGAAACAGCCAGTCGTGCGCGGGATGACGGCAGCCGAAGTACAACTGTGCCGGCGCCACGGGCTGGCCCGCCGCCAGCTGTGCGGCACGCTCCTCCAGGAAACCGCGGAACGGCGCGATGCCGGTACCGGGACCCACCAGCAGTATCGGCACCGACGGATCGGCTTCGGGCGCGAACGGCGGATTCGGCGTGCGGATCGATGCCGACACCACCGCGCCGGGCGAGAGCCCCTGCAGCCAGGTGGACGCCACGCCACGAAACTGCCCGCGCCCGGACAGCGCGGGCGCCCAGACCGTGCCCACCAGCAGCGTGACCACGTCCGGCGACACCAGCGGCGACGAGGCGATCGAATAGACGCGCGGCCGCATTGGCGCGGTGCAGGCCAGCAGCTGCTGCACGTCCAGCGCGATGGCCGGGTGCACCACCAGCACATCGAGCACGCCGAGCCGCCGGGCCGCCACCTGCGCGGCATAGCCTTGCGCGGGATCGTCCGAGGCCAGGGTCTCCAGCGACTGGCGCGTGTGCGGGCAGCGCGTGGCCTGCGCCAGCGCGCGCAGCGTCTGGCGCGACACCACGTCCTGCAGTTCGACAAAATGCACCAGCAGTTGCCGCAGCGGCAGCGCCTCGCCAATCGGCAGGCCCCGCCCGGCACCATGCGGCGCCGAGAGCGTCACCATCGCTTCGGGGTCGAGGTCGAGCCGCGCGCACAGCTCGGCCACCAGCGCCGCTTCGTTGCGCGGCCAGATGGCGACGTGATCGCCGGTCTGGTAGCGCACGCCCGGTGGCAGCCGCAGGCGGATATCCCGCGTGGACGTGCGCGGCGCCTCGATCGAAAAATCCCACAGCCCGGCCGGCTCGTTCACCAGCTCGGCGTTGGACAGCACGGTGAACGGCTGCGTGCCGGCCGGCAGTGTTTGCGCGCGCATGGCATCGACGCTGCGCAATTGCACCGCCACGCCGAGGCCGCCGGGGTGAGTGATGTCGGCGGTGTCGGCGGTGTCGGCCTGCAGCGCCTGCCACAACTGCGCCAGCCAGCGCTCGGCCGCCTGGTCGAAATCGGCATTGCCATCGGCCTCGCCGCGCGGCAACAACGGCGTGGCGCCGGCGGCGGTGAAGAAGTCGAACACGCGGCGCGGAAACGCCTGGTACGTGGCCCATTGCGAATTGCCGCAACCGAGCAGCGCCAGCCGCAGCCCGTCGGCGCGGTAGCCGTCCGGGCCCGGCTCGCCAGCGGCCAGCGCATCGAGCATGGCTTCGAAACGTCGGCCGGAGTCAGGTGCGCGGCCGTTGTAGGTGGCGGCCACCACTACCAGCAGCCCGGAGGTGGGCAACGCCTGCACGACGTCGTCGAGATCGGCCAGCTTCGCGTGGAAGCCCGCCGCCACGGCGCCGCCGTGGATCTGCTCGGCCAGTTCGCGCGCCGTACCCAGGCTCGATGCGCACAGCACGGTCATGGCCTGGCCCTGCCCGCGTACCTCGGCGGGCGCGGTGTCCGCCACCGAGGCATCGGGGCCCGGCGGGGCAATGCGCTCGTGGGCGCGCCGGCGCCGCGCCCGCAGCACGAAGTTGTCCGGCTTGATCGTCAGCGTTTCCTTAAGCCGGAACTGGTAGTCATGCGGGTCGTGGAATGCGAAATTGCGCAGCATCAGCGCCAGGGCCAGCTTGGCCTCGGTCAGCGCGAACTGGCGGCCGATGCAGGCGCGCTCGCCGTGCCCGAAGGGCATGTACGCGTGCGCGGGCAGGCGCGCCTCGTTCTCGGGCAGGAAGCGGTCGATATCGAACCGTTCGGGGTGCGCCCAGACCTTCGGGTCGCGATGCAGCGCCGTGAGCACTACCGAGATGCGCCGGTTCTGGCGCAGCCGGTAACGGCCGCCCAGAATCACGTCTTCGAACGGCGCCACCGCAAACGCCGGCGCGGTGGGCCACAGGCGCAGCGTCTCCTTAAGCACGCGATCGAGCACGGGTAGCCGCGCCAGGTCGGCATAGACGGGCGGTGCGTCGCCGGGCAGCACCGCATCCACTTCGGCATAGGCCTGCGCCAGCACGGCCGGGTTGCGCAGCAGTTCGTACAGCGTGAACGTCAGCAGGCCGCTGGTGGTCTCGTGCCCGGCGATCAGGAATGTGATCACCTGGTTACGGATGTTGGCGTCGTCGAGCTGACGGTCGGTCTCGGGGTCGCGCGCCTCCAGCATCAGGTTCAGCAGGTCCATGCCCGGCCGTGGGGCGGCGCGGCGCTGGCGGATCACGTCGTCCACGAGGTTGCGCATGTAGGCCACGTCGCTGGCGAACTGGCGATGCGCGCGGCCCATGAAACGGTCCTGGATGGGCAGCCGCGTGAGCTTGCGCATGGCCTCTTCGAGCGCGCCCACCATCGCCACGATGAACGGGTCGAGCTGGTCGCTGGCAAACGATGCGAAGTCGTAGCCGAAGCCGGACAGCGCAATGGTGTCCAGCGTCAGGCGCGTCATGTCGTCGGCCACGGCGATGTCGGCGTCGGGGCCGTTGCGGTCCCATTTGTCGACGAGCCGGTTGGCCACGCGCAGCATCACGTCGAAGTAGCCCTTCATCGCGCGCTGGCTGAAGGCCGGCATCAGGATGCGGTGGGCGCAGCCCCAGTTCGGTTCGTCGCCATGCGCGGTGAACAGGCCGTCGCCCGCCATGTCGCGCAGGTACGACAGGGGCGGGCCGATGATCTTGCGGAAGCGCGCCGGGTCGCACACCTCGGCGGCCAGCGCCACCGACGACACGAACGGCACGCGCCGGCCGGCGAAGTCGAGCTCGAAAATGCCGTCGTGATGCCGGCTGCGCGCCAGCAGGTGCTGGCCCACCTCGCCGGGCGTGATCTGGAACAGGTTGCCGACGATGGGCCAGCCCGGGTCGCGGGGAATGGGTTCCAGGGCGTCGGCAGCGGTGACGGATGACATGGATGGGGGCGTCCCTCGTCGTGTTATCGGATGGCGGCCGGCGTGGCGGATGGTTGACCCGTCATGGCGATCCGTGACGGCGATCCTCGACGGTCTGCAATGGCCCGGCGCGCAAATCCGCAGCATGCCCGCCTCTGGCCGCGTTGTCCCGCCCCTCTGCCGGGCGTTTGAAATGTTTGTTCGGTCGGAAATCGGGCCGGCGGCCGCGTGACGCTAGTCCACCACCCTGCCCCGCAGCGCCTTGACCTGGCCGCGCTGCACCTTGGCATCCACGCGCCGCACCTTCGACGCCCGCGTGGGCCGCGTGGCGCGCCGCACGCGCGGCGCCTCGGCCACGCTGCGCACCAGTTCATGCAGGCGCCGCACCGCCTCCTCGCGGTTCATCTCCAGGCTGCGGTGCTGCTGCGCCTTGATGACGATCACGCCATCGCGCGTGATGCGATGGTCATGCAACGCCAGCAGCCGTGCCTTGTGGTCGGCGTCGAGCGAGGCCGCCCGCACGTCGTAGCGCAGGTGCACGGCGTTCGATACCTTGTTGATGTTCTGCCCGCCCGCGCCTTGCGCACGGATCGCGGTGATCTCGTATTCGTGATGGGGAATGAACAGGTCGTCGGCCATGCGCCGCATCATAGCAACGCCTGGCCGAGCATGGGTGGCCGGCGCGCGTCACGGTGCCGGCTTGATGTTCTGGTTCGAGCAGAACAGGTTCTGCGGATCGTAGGTGCGCTTGGCACGCGCCAGGCGGTCGAAGTTGTGGCCATAGGCCGCGCCGACGCGGGCCGTTTCGTCCTCGGTCATGAAGTTCACGTACACGCCGCCCGTGGCATAGGGCGCGGTGGCGTTGAAGAAGTCGCGGGCCCAGCCGATGCACGTGGCGTCTTCGTCGGGGCGATCCCAGCGCGAATGGACGTTCATGACGTACCGGGCGTCACGATGGCCGTACGCGGTGGCATCGGGCGCCACGCGATTGGCCACGCCGCCCACCTGCCCGATGAAGATCTCGGCGTTGGCCGACGGCCCGCGTGCCGCGTAGTCGGTCATCAGGTCGATGGCCGCGTCATCGAGCCGGGTGAAGTTGTGCGACTTCCAGTAGTTGCGCGCGCCCGGCGTCAGCAGCGGATCGAACGCCTGCTGCCACGCCGTGTACGGCGCCGGCCCCACGTGCTCGCCGATGGCCTGGCCGAAGGCGCGCAGCGGGTCGATGGCACGGTCGGCCGCGCCCGGGTCGCCGTTGTAGAACACCGCCAGCACCACCACGTTGGCCCCATGCGCGGACGATGGCAGGAACGGCAGCGGCGGCGCCTTGCGCAGCACCACCCAGACGTTCATGTCGTCGGGCATGGCCGACTCCGCGTAGGCACGGTACTGGCGCAGCACCGACTTGCCCTCCACGGCCGGGAACACGATCAGCCCGGCCGTGACCATCGGCCCCACCGCGTGCAGCTGGAACTGGAACAACGTAACCACGCCGAAGTTGCCTCCGCCGCCCCGCAGCGCCCAGAACAGTTCGGGTTCGTGCTGGGCGTCGGCCCAGCGGCGCTGGCCGTCGGCCGTGACCACTTCGCAACCGAGCAGGTTGTCCACCGTCATGCCGTACTGGCGCGTGAGCCAGCCGAAGCCGCCGCCGAGCGTGAGGCCCGCGACACCGGTGGTGGAATTGATGCCCAGCGGCGTGGCCAGCCCCAGCGCCTGGGCCTCGTGGTCGAAGTCGCCCAGCGTGGCGCCGGGACTGACCCAGGCCATCTTGTCGCGCGGGTCCACATGGACGCTGCGCAGGGCCGAGAGGTCGACCACGAGTCCGTCGTTACAGATGGCGCTGCCGGCGATGTTGTGACCGCCGCCACGCACGGCGATGGCCAGGCCGTGGTCGCGCGCGAAGTTCACGGCCTGCATGACGTCGGCGGTGCCCGTGCACTGCACGATGATGGCGGGCCGGCGGTCGACGGTGGCGTTCCAGACAGTACGCGCAACGTCGTAGCCGGCATCCTTCGGCAACAGCACCTTGCCGCGCACGGCGTTGCGCAACATGTCGACGTGGTCTGCGGAAAGCGTGGGCATGGTGCTCCTCCCTTCGACGTTCAGGATCGATGACCAGGCCAGCGCTCATGCAAGGCGCGCGCCAATGGCCCGCAAGCGGCTCCGGGCCAACGATTCGCGCGGTTGGCCCGCTGCCGGCGGCGCGGTGGCGACACGATCGGTTGCACCGATGAGGCGGCGCACACCAGACACGCGCGCCGGGCGGTGGCCTATCCCTTCACACAAACCACCTGCCGCAGCGTGTGCACCACCTCCACCAGGCTGCGCTGCGCCGCCATCACCGCCTCGATGTCCTTGTAGGCCATCGGAATCTCATCGATCACGTCGGCGTCCTTGCGGCACTCCACATGCGCGGTGGCCTTGACCTGGTCCGCCACGGTGAAGCGCCGCCGGGCCTCGGTACGGCTCATCGTGCGGCCCGCGCCGTGGCTGCACGAGCAGAAGCTCTCCTCGTTGCCCAGCCCGCGCACGATGAAGCTCTTCGCGCCCATCGACCCCGGGATGATGCCCAGCTGCCCCTTCTGGGCCGACACGGCGCCCTTGCGGGTGACGAAGACATCGGCACCGAAGTGACGCTCCTTCTGCACGTAGTTGTGATGGCAGTTCACCGCGTGTTCGTCCACGGCGAACGGCTTGCCGATCACGGCCCGGCCGGCGGCGATCACCGCCGCCATCATCACCTCGCGGTTGCGGCGCGCGTACTCCTGCGCCCAGCCCACCGCCTCGACGTAGTCTGCGAAGTGCGCGCTGCCTTCCTCGAAGTACGCGAGGTCGCGGTCTGGCAGGTTGGCGATGTGCTGGCGCATGTCCTGCTGCGCCAGTTCGATGAACAGCGAGCCGATGGCATTGCCCACGCCGCGCGAGCCGCTGTGCAGCATGAACCAGACGTGGTCGGTCTCGTCCAGGCACACCTCGATGAAGTGATTGCCGGTGCCGAGCGTACCCAGGTGTACGCGATTGTTGGTGCGCTCCAGCTTCGGATACTTCGCGCGGATCCGGTCGAAGCCCGGCACCAGCGCCTTCCACATCTCGTCGACATGATGCGGCGGCCGGTCGCCCCAGGCGCCCGGATCGCGCCGGCCCGGCGCCCGGCCGTGCGGTACGGCGCGCTCGATGGCGCCGCGCAGCGCGTGCAGAGAGTCCGGCAGGTCGGCCGCCGTGAGCGTAGTGCGCGCGGCCATCATGCCGCAGCCGATATCCACCCCCACCGCCGCCGGAATGATGGCGCCCTGCGTGGGAATGACAGTACCGATGGTGGAACCCTTGCCCAGGTGCACATCGGGCATCACCGCCAGGTGGCGGAACACGAACGGCAGGCTGGCGGTGTTGCGCAGCTGGCGGCGCGCGTCTTCCTCGACGGCCACGCCGTTCGTCCACATCTTGACCGGCTTGCCGTGGGCCAGCTCCAGGAGCTGGTAGTCGTTTTGCTTCTTGCCTTGCATGGTGTGTCCTGTGTAGCTGGGGGCCGGGGCCGCAGACCTGCGCCCCGCCGCCTGAGCCTTCCGCCCAATATGCGCCCACTCCGGCAGATGCTAGAACGAAAGTCTCGGCGTCTACGCACGGAAGGGGGTGCCATGAAGCGTCTGCCATGGATTCTGGCACTTGTATGCCTGCTGCTGGCCAGTTGCACGTACTACGGCTATCCGCCCGGCCCGGGGCCCACCAGCTACGACCGCTCGTTCTACGCCGCGGCAGACGCGCTGCGCGACCAGGGGGTGGCGATCCAGACGCAGGAGCCCACCACCGGCAACATCACCGGCTACTACGGCAATACGCCCGTGGCGGCGATGATCCGGCAGCAGTCCGACGGCTCCGTGCGCGTGGAATTCCAGGCGGCCAACGCGCGCGATCCGGACCTGGTCAATCGCATCACGCAAAGCTACCAGCGGCGGATGGGTCGGTGAGGCCCCAACACCGGGGTGTTGCACCGCATGCTGGCGAGGCACTGAATTAAGCGCCGTTTATTTCACCCTCGCGCTTCGTGTCGGCGACGCCCTTGCGCGGCGACCAATTTTTAACTCTCGTCAACTCGCAGTCAGATCGCTTCTACGCTTTCCACCAGATTGCTTATCTTGCTCGGTTTCGTGCTCGGCGTAGTGCCGAGTCTTCCGCAACGAAACCGCAAGGCGAGCGACGATGGCAGATTGGCTGGAGACTACCCTTGAGCGTGGCACGCGCCTGGTAACGGGCCACCAGCCCTATCGCCTGGAGGTGATTGGACCGGCAAACGGCGTGGCGCTGTCGGTGGTGTCGTTCGATGCGGTCGAGCGCATCGGTGAGCCCTATCGCATCACCATCGAACTCACGCACCGGGAAGACCTGGCGCGCGCCGATTATCTGGGACGCGATGCCAGCTTCTCCATCAATCCGATCGAGGGCGGCGAGCCACGCAAATGGTCCGGCTGGATTTCCAGCTTCTCGAAGCTGAAGACCACGGCCGACTTCAGCAGTTACAGGCTGGTGGTCGAGGCCCATACCGCCAAGCTAAGACTCACAACTTCGACGCGCATCTTTCAGAACAAGACGGCGCCCGAGATCATTGAAGAGATCCTGCGGCGGCATGAACTGCGCGGTCACCAATTCCTGTTCAAGCTGCGCAGGAAGTCGTACGCAAAGCATGCGTTTCGCATGCAATACCAGCAGACTGATTGGGACTACATCCATCTGCTGATGGAGAAAGAAGGTCTCTACAGCTACACGGTGGAAGGCAAGCACGGGGACGTGCAAGTTTTCTCGGATGACGTCGATGGCTACCTCTATGAACCCCAACGCACGATCGCCTATCGGGAGACCGCGGGGCTGGAGGCCTCGGGGCGGGAAGCCGTCTTCGGCCTGCAAACGCACACGCAAACCGTCCCGAAATCCTTCCTGGTTGCGGACTACAACCCGGCCAATGCATGGGAACGCATCAAGGGCGAGGCGAACATTGCCTATCAGGACCAAACCACCTATGGGCAGCCGTATGTATGGGGCGCCCACGCCTTAACCTGGGATGACGCCAAGTGGGAAGCGCAGTTGCGCCATGAGGCCGCGATTGCCTGGCAGGTGGTCTACGAAGGACAGAGCAATGTACTCGAACTGCGGCCCGCGCGCATCCTGCGCATGGACCACACCTTGCCCGACGCGCGCCACGGGCAAGTCGTCATCGAAGTCGCGCACAGCGGCGCCCGTGACAGGGCCTACGCCAATTCCTACAAGGCCATCCCAAGTGACCGGCGCTTCCGCCTGAAAATCGACGAGGCGAAGTGGCCGCGCATCGCCGGCACGCTCTCCGCGCGCGTCACATCACCCAACAAATACAAATACGCCTACCTGACCAGGGACGGGCATTACACGGTGAGGTTCGATTTCGACTTTGACGAGCGCTGGCCCAAAGGCGGCGAGAGCGTGCCGCTGCGGCTTGCCAAGTCATTTGCCGGCGGCTTGCAGACGGGCGCCCACTTCCCGCTACTCGACGGCACCGAGGTAGTGATTGCCTTCGTCAATGGCGACCCGGACAGACCCGAAATTGTCGCCGCGCACCACCACAGCGTTGACCCTGACCTCATCACGAACAAGGACGGCTGGTACAGCCGAAACGTGATTCGGACCCAGAGTGACAACAAGCTGGAGATGGAGGATCTGAGCGGGAAAGAGCACGTCAAGCTCTCGACCGAGCATTCGGGCAAGAGCCAGCTCACGCTGGGGCATATGGTCCGTGGCAACACGACCGATGGGCGGCGAGAGAAGCGGGGTGAGGGTTTCGAGCTGCGGACGTCCGGCTGGGGTGCAATTCGCAGTGGCAAAGGATTGTTCATTTCCGCGGATGACCAGCCGAGGGCGTCTGGGCAGCAGTTGGACATGCAGCAGGCCGAAAGCCTGCTTGCCAGCGCCTTGACGCAAATGCAGGTGCTGGCCGAGATGGTCGAGCTGGCGCAGGCACAAATCGCCGACCTCAAAAGTCAGGAAAGCACCATGAATTCGGTGCTCAAGGGGCTCAAGGCCCCCGCCGTCCTCGTCTCCGCCCCGGCTGCCATTGCACTTGCAACCCCGGAGACGATCCAGCACAGCACAGCGCAGGCAAGAACGTCACCCTGACCGCCGGCGAGCACATCGATATCGGCACCATGGAGAACTTCACCGTGGCAGCCGGCCAGGTGGTCTCCGTGTTTGCCAATGCGGGTGGCATGAAGTTGATCGCTGCCCAAGGAACGCAGCAGCTGCAGGCCCAGAACGGCAGCATGGAATTGACGTCTGCCCAGGATATGCACCTGCTCTCCTCCAGCGGCAAGGTTCAGGTGGATGCCAGCGGCAGCCTGGTACTGCGATGCGGCGGTGCTGAAATCAAACTCGCGGGCGGCAATATCGAGTTGACGTGCCCCGGGGACGTCAAGCTGAACTGCATCACCTTGCAGAAGAGCGGCGCCGGAAGTGTTGGCGGGGCATCCAAGTCTTTCGACGTACTTAGTTGCGCCGCTGCGTTGCAACGCGCCACCTCGGCCGGAGGCGCCTTTGTCTGAACCGAGCCCGCCCATGACGACACCATTGCGCGAAGCCATTGAGCGCCAGCTTGGCGATCCGGCACTGCGTCACGCCGTCCTTATCGATCCCGCACTGGGTGATCCATTTGCTGAACCACGCCTGGCGGAAAAACTGACAACGCACGCCCTGCCGCTGCCTGAAGACAAGGTCGTTCAGGACATGCGTCCTTACCTGCTGCCTGTGAAGGTGGGAGATGCACTGCTCGCGCGCTCGATCGAGCTGGCTGCAAATGAAGCCGATGCATGGCATGCAGGTACCGGCATCGCGCGTAGCGTATGTGCGTGGGTTTCGTACGTAGGCGATGTTCAACCGCTGGCACAGGCGCTCGGCCAGAAGGCCACGCTGATGCTGGACGAAACCCAAACACTGCTGTTCCGCTACTACGACCCGCGCGTCATGACGCATCTGTTCCGGTGGCTGCGTCCGGCACAGTTCTTTAACGGGTTGCCGGTGCTCAAGCACTGGGCGTACCTCAATGCGCATCGGCAACTCGACGTTTTGTCTCAAAGCGACGAAGTGGAATCCCCCGCGCCCGTCTGGTTCATGACCCATGCACAGCGCCAGGGTGTCGCCTCCATCGAGGCGCTGAACATGGCGCTGCGCCGCATGAACAACGATTCGCGCCACATCGATGCACTGCTGAGCGCACTCGACCGGGCCAGCGTCGTCCACGGATTGACGGAAACATCTGACCTCACGGCATTCGCTATCCAGGCGGTGCTATGCCATCCCAAGTTTGATCGACACCCCGAAGTGTCGTCGGCACTGGCCGAAGTGGCCCGCCACGGCGACTCGTTTGCCGAGTGGCTAGACAGCCAAGACGACGCAACCTGGCAACGCATCGCCAGTGAACTTGCGCGCGCAAGTCACCCAGGAGCCTGATGCATGCCGTGTCCGAATTGCCAGAAAGAAGGCCTGGCCCTGCTGCCGGTACGCTACGCCGTAGCGCCTAACGAAGCTGGTGATGCCGCGCCGCTGCCCAAGCCCCTGGGCGAGCACGTCACGGACAAGACGCTCAAGGGCTCCCAGTACATCCTGCGTCAGCTCGATCGCGGCTACGTCTACGTGCTGTATCCCACCAAGGGCACGCGTCCGAGCCGCTGGACCATCTATGAAGTGGGTCCGGACGCGTGCATGAATATCTACGACGACCCCGTCAAAGTTCCTGTCACGCCCACGGACAAGCCGCTGGACCAGCGCTGCAAGCAGAACAAGGAAGACCACTCCGCGCAAACCATCGCCATTCGGGGCGCAAAGTACATCAAGCACGTCTGGATCGCCTTCAGCCGCTACCGTCTGCCAAAGAACGTGCTCGACGTCTTGGAGAAGACGCCCGAGCCGCGCATGCAAAAGCTCGACGTCAAGGCCGCGCTGGCGGGCGGCGCGGTCCAGCATGCGCTGCCCGCCACGCCCGAGAACCTGGTCAAACATGTCGCCGACTTTGCCAAGCCAGACGCCTGGAAGAAGCTCCACGACAACGGCCAGTTCCTCGCTCCGCTCAACGCCCGGCACGACGATGCCTGCCCCATTGCCGAACGCATGGCCGCGATTGCCGCCAAGACGGGCGGCAAGGGCTACATCCTCGCGCTGTTCGACCCCATCGGCATCACCGCTGAGCTGAACCACTTCCGCAACATCGAGGCCGGCAAGCTGGTGAAGTACCAAGGCGACCCCACCCGCATGCGCGAGCGCTTCGTGGGCGATGTCATCGAAGGCTGCAAGGCGCTCTACGAAAAGAACGGCCACGCCGCAGTCTGGAAGGAGCGCTTCCAGGGCAAATCGCCGCTGTACAAGGCCGACCGGCTCAAGGCCGACCGCGACAGCTATGAACAAGAAGTCAGGACCCGCGACCAACGTATCGACACCGCAAGCGACGACGTCGCCAAATGGAACAAGGCCTGTGACACAGACCGTCGCTGGCACGACTTCGACGGCAAGGACGAACAATCCGCTAAGGACCGGCTGGACGCCTTTGCAGCCTGCGTGCACGGCATGGGCAAGACCAAAGCAGAACAGAACCTGTGGGACCTGTGGTTTGCCGCCAACCCGCAAGATCCGCACACGCCGCTGTGGGGCGCACTGGGCAGCGCCGCGCCCAGCCTGTGGACCTACTTCACCGGCCCGGGCCTGCCCGAGATCGGCAAGATGGAAAAGGCCCATGACACCGTCAAAGGGCTGATTGACGCGCACGAGGAATATCAGGCCTGGCGCGAAAAACACGCGCCCGCGCCAGCGCTGGCTACCGTCTCCGTGGCGACGGCAGCGCAACTGCCACGGTTGATCCAAAGCCACCCCGAGTTGTATCGCAAGGTCGGGTACTACCTGATGGTGATGTCCACCGCCGTCACCAACACGAAATTTTCTCCGCTTGGTGTTGAAGTCAAGCACGCCGAAGAGCTGATCGTCGCCCTGCAGCGTGGAGTTTGGGGGTCGCCCAAGGGAGCGGCACTCAGGCTCATGCAAGCCGAAGCAAAGACAGGGCGGCGGGTCTACATCGCCAGCGCCGATGGCATCGTGCACTGGTCGCGGGAGAGCACCACCCTACGTCAAACCATCTTGCAGATGTGGTTGCCCGAACAGGGGGCCGCCCAAGCTGCGCTGCAGGTTAAACCAACGGCACCGCTGGCATTGCCCCCACCACAGAGCCTGACAACGGTGAATCCGTTCCAGAAACTGCTGGCGTTTGCCAAGACGGGGCTGCCATGGGTGGGCTTTGTGCTGGCCAGCCTGAACCTGGCCGCTGTAGGAAAGAGCATGACCGGCCCGAACGGGCTAGACCGTGCGGGCGATGCCTGGTCTGGGCTGCTCGCGGGCGTGTTGGGCTTTTCCGGCGCGGTGTCTGAGCTGACTTCGATGGGGTTGAGGAAGGGGGTGCTCCCGCAAGCCACGCTTCTTCAGGTGGTTTCGCGTTTAGGTGGGGGGTTGGTGGTAGCGACGGCGCTGGCCGAGGGGGTGCAGATGCTCTTCAAGGCGGAGGATCAGGAGGCTAAAGATAACGATGATGCCGAGAAGTATTACAAAAGGGCTGGGTATCTTTTTCTGGCGGCTGGAGGTGCTGGATTCCTCGGCACGATTGCAGGAGCCTCAGGTGCCGGCGCTCTGTTTAGCATTCCGGTTTTCGGCTGGACCCTGTTGGTCGTCGGGCTGGTTGGTGCGGCCTTCTGGCTTGCTTGGCAGGGTTCCGAAGCCGAATACACCCCACTCGAAGACTGGATCAAACACAGCTACTATGGCACCGCCACCAAAGACCGCTACGGCCCGAGCAAGGAAAAGGAAGAACTGAGCAAGATTCAGTATGCCTACCGGCTGGAAACGAATTGGGTCGGGATGCCGCGCGGCGTGGGCTTCAATGCAGGGCCGGCTGGCTTTGACTATGTCAGCTTCAAACTGACCTTGCCAGCCGCTTCCACATCCAGCGTTTTGCAAGCGACGATCGAGCTGCTCGATGCGACAGGCCAGGTGCGCAAAACCGTGCTGAACGGAGAAATCATTCGCCCCGTCAATGTTCCGGCTGGTCTGCTTGACCCACACATGCCCGAACTCCGGCCCATGCCAGCAGGCAAGCCTGCTCCCCAGGATTTTTACTGGGAAGACGCGCCCCGCCTGCGAGGCGACGCACGTCAAGGCTACGAGTACGCGGGCACCTTGCGGGTGGATTCGTGGCAGTACGAAGGTGCCCGCATTCAACTGGCATATCAGCCAGACCCTCAAACGCAACCCGACTTAGTGATCCCGTTCGACAAGCAACCTGTCGAGGTGAAGCGTGGATGGATATACGACATGGCCCTGATGCCGTAACGAGGAAGCAATGCGACAGACAACAGATTCCAGGACATGCAGCAAGCCAAGCTGGTGGCAGCGTCACTACCAACGCCAGATCCGCCCGAAAGGGCTGGAGAACACCGTGCGGCGATGGCGATCGCTCGGCACGGTTTATCAGGGCGCCGGAGTCAAGCCTGACGGCAACTACCTCGTGTACGGCATGAATGCCACAACGCTGGAGATTGGGCAGGGCACCAATGGCGAGAAGGGCATGATGGGCCTGGGAGCGTTGGTCGGCGCCGCAGCGGCGCTTTTCTGTTGGCTGCAAATGATCAATGAGGTGGTGATCCAGGGAGTTTGGCCTCGCCTAATCGCTGACGGAGATTGGTTTTGGATGGTGATGCAAATCTTCATCTTTGTACTCGCCTTCCCGATGTCATTCGTGCTTTCACGCCTTTTCCTCACCGATTTCTTTGGCTACACGGAAAGGCTGGTGCGCTTCGACCGCAAACGCCGCAAGGTCTGGGCATTCCAGGGCAAGCAAGCGCCGCTGGAGTTTGACTGGGACCAGCTCAAGCCCGTGCTGCAAACCTGCACGACGGGAGCCTTCAGCGTCGCCGAGGTGTGCTGGGTTCTGCTGGTCGATCTGGACGCACAGGGCGAAGTCAGGATGGAAGGCTGGCTACCGCGCATGGTTTGGATAGGCAAAGGATCGGTGCTGGAGAGTGAAGCGCTCGCCAACTACGAATATGTACGTCAGTTCATGGACGACGGCCCAAACCGGCTACCACCCTGCAAGCAGTACCCCCAGCACAAGCGCAACCTGCGCGAAGCACTGAATTTTGGCGATCAGTTGACTGATGCGCGAGAGTTCCAGTGGAGTAGCCCCGACGCCAGACCATTCAGCGACTTTTTTCTCCCGCTTATCATCGTCGGTCTGCTTGGCACCCTTCTGATGTTGTTCTCGATGGCGGGCTACATTGCCTCAAATCTCAACCGCATCCCGCGCTGGCCGCAGCGGATTGAAGCCTACGCAGCCGAAGGCGGAACAATGCTTCCACCGCCGGGCGCGCAACCGCAGAACAAGCCTTTCGCACTCAAGGAGGTGCCGTTCATCTTGATGAGCTTGGGTAATGTCGCAGCGCTGGTCTGGCTGTTCTCTCTGGTTGGGCGGGGCTAAGCGATGGAACAGAGCGCCAACAACAAGAAGCCTCGTCAACCGGGCTGGTGGAAGCGTCACTACCAGCGCCAGATCCGCCCGAAAGGGCTGGAGAACACCGTGCGGCAATGGCGATCGCTCGGCACGGTCTATCAGGGTGCGGGCGTCAAGCCTGACGGCAACTACCTCGTGTACGGCATGAATGCCACAACGCTGGAGATTGGGCAGGGGAGCAATGGCCAGAAGGGCATGATGGGCCTTGGTGGGTTGCTGGGATTCGGGTGCATGGTAGGTGTATGGGTTGGTGTTTTTTTGCCGCTCGCTTTCGCGGAAAGTTTCAGCGCCTACTTGAAGAACGAAGATGCCGTATTTCTATTGGTGATGGCACCGATTCTCGCCCTTTCCATCCCCATGGCTTGGGCATTCCTACGCGTTTTCCTCACCGATTTCTTTGGCTACACGGAAAAGCTGGTGCGCTTCGATCGCAAACGCCGCAAGGTCTGGGCATTCCAGGGCAAGCAAGCGCCGCTGGAGTTTGACTGGGACCGGCTCAAGCCCGTGCTGCAAACCTGCACCGCGGGAGCCTTCAGCCTCAACAAGGTGTGCTCGGTGCTGCTGGTCGATCTGGACGCGCAGGGGGAAGTCAGGATGGAAGGCTGGCTACCGCGCATGGTCTGGATAGGCGAAGGCTCGCTGCTGGAGAGTCAAACGCTCGCCAACTATGAATACGTACGTCAGTTCATGGACGACGGCCCACACCGGCTGCCACCCTGCAAGCACTACCCCCAGCACAAACGCAACCTGCGCGAGGCACTGAACTTTGCCGATCAATTGACCGTTGCGCGAGAGTTCAAGTGGGGTGGCCCTGACGCCAGCCCATTCAGCCACATTTTTGTCCCGCTCATAGTCTATGGCGTGCTTTGCACCCCTCTGATGCTGTTCTCGATGGCGGGCTACATTGCCTCGAATCTCAACCGCATCCCTCGCTGGCCGCAGCGGATTGAAGCCTACGCAGCCGAAGGCGGAACAATGCTTCCACCGCCGGGAGCGCAGCCGCAGAACAAGCCTTTCGCACTCAAGGAGGTGCCGTTCATCTTGGTGGGCTTGGGCCATGTCGCAGCGGTGGTCTGGCTGTTTTCTTCGGTTGGGCGGGGCTAAGTCAATGCCGTGTCCGAATTGCCAAAAAGAAGGCTTGGCCCTGCTGCCGGTACGGTACGCCGTTGTCCCGAATGGGGCGAGTGACGCTGCGCCGCTGCCCAAGCCCCTGGGCGATCACGTCACGGACAAGACGCTCAAGGGCTCCCAGTACATCCTGCGTCAACTCGATCGCGGCTACGTCTACGTGCTGTACCCCACCAAGGGTTCGCGTCCGAGCCGCTGGACCATCAGGCCAAGCGGGGATGGGTGCCGGAGTTGGTTGCGTTCTAAAGGGAAGCCACGTTGATGCAGAACACAAATATGGCAGCTAAGCTCAACTGGTGGGTGCGACGACTGAGCCGACGCCAAATTCGGCCCAAGGGCATCGAGAAAGCGTTTCGACAGTGGCGCGTACTGGGCTCGGTAAGCCAGGGCACGAGTACTGCGCCGAATGGCGATGACATGGTCTATCGCATGAATACCACGACGCTTGAGATTGGGCAGGGCATTGGCGGTATCAAGGGGGGAATTGTATTTGCTGGGATGGTCGGAATTGTCGCAACAGGTGGGCTAGTTCTCGGAGGGGTCTCCGACATGCTGTCAGCAGACTACTGGCGAGCGGCAAACGGCCTGTTTGATCAGTTTGCTTCGTATTTTTTATTACCAGTATTTGTATTGGCTGGCTTTCCCCTTTTCCTTGTGTTCACGAGTCTTTTCCTGAACGCCGTCTTTGGCTACACCGACGCCCCCGCGCGCTTCGACCGTGTGCGCCGCAAGGTATGGGTGTTCGCCGGCAAGCGTGAGCCGATGGAATTGGACTGGGACCAACTCACGCCAGTGGTGCAGAGCGCCACGCCCGCCAATGTGAGCGTCCACACCTTCCACACCCTGAAACTGGTGGATTTGGACGCCGATGGAGAAGTCAAGGTAGATGGTTGGCACCCACGCATGGTGCAAATCGGTCCAGCGTTCCTCGACGACCAGAGCGTCATCGCCAAGTACGAATTCGTGCGCCGCTTCATGGAGGATGGCCCGCAACCCTGCAAGAACTACCTGCAGCATCGCAGGAACCTGCGCGAACTGTTCAACCTTGCCGGCTGCCTGGATGCGGTACGCGAAGCGGATTCAAGCAAAGGGGTGGGCATCTACGTTGTGGCATTCATCCTCTTTGGTGTCATCGGCACGACCTTCTTCCTGTTCTCCGTGGCGGACTACATCGCCTCGTGGACCAACCGCATCCCGCGTTGGCCGCAGCGGATCGAAGCCTACGCAGCCCAAGGCGGGCCAATGTGCCCACCGCCTGGCGCAAAACCTCAACGCAAATCCATCGTTGCGAAGGAGGTGCCGTTCATCCTGCTGCTGCTCGCCAATCTGGCCGGCGTGGTTTGGCTGTTCTCTCTGGTTGACCGAGGTTAAGCAATCTCACCGTGATCTGATCGATGACACTGATGCAAAGCACACAAACGACAACCCGGCCCAACTGGTGGATGCGATGGACCCGCCGCCAGATTCGCCCCAAGGGCATCGAGAAAGCGTTCCGCAACTGGCGCATCTTGGCGTCGGTACGCCAGGACACGGGCGTCGTCCCAGACGGGGACGACATGGTCTACCGCATGAATGCCACCACGTTGGAAATCGGGCAAGGTATCTCCGGAATGAAAGGGGCGGTGGGAGTCATTGGGTTGATGGGGGTGGGGGCATGCATCCTAATAATTCCGTCGATGATCCTCAACGTATTTTCGGCGGAGCATTGGCACAGGGTAGTTGAACGACGTGAGTGGTTCGGAGGCGTCGTTGATATCGTACTTCCACTATTAATTGTTCCAGGATTCGCACTACTACTCACCGTGTTTCTAGGAGGCTTCTTCGGCCACACCGACGCCCCCGCGCGCTTCGACCGTGTGCGCCGCAAGGTGTGGGTGTTCACCGGCAAGCGTGAGCCGATGGAGTTGGACTGGGACCTACTCACGCCAGTGGTGCAGAGCGCCACGGCCGCCAACGTGAGCGTCCACACCTTCCACACCCTGAAACTGGTGGATTTGGACGCCGATGGAGAAGTCAAGGTAGATGGTTGGCACCCACGCATGGTGCAAATCGGCCCAGCGTTCCTCGACGACCAGAGCGTCATCGCCAAGTACGAATTCGTGCGCCGCTTCATGGAGGATGGCCCGCAGCCCTGCAAGAACTACCTGCAGCATCGCAGGAACCTGCGCGAACTGTTCAACCTTGTCAGCTGCCTGGATGCGGTACGCGAAGCGGATTCAAGCAAAGGGGTGGGCATCTACTTTGTGGCTTTCATCCTCTTTGGTGTCATCGGCACGACCTTCTTCCTGTTTTCCGTGGCTGACTACATCGCCTCGTGGACCAACCGCGTTCCACGCTGGCCGCAGCGGCTTGAAGCCTACGCAGCCCAAGGCGGGCCAATGTGCCCACCGCCTGGCGCAAAACCTCAACGCAAATCCATCGTTGCGAAGGAGGTGCCGTTCATCCTGCTGCTGCTCGCCAATCTGGCTGGCGTGGTTTGGCTGTTCTTGCTCGTTGGCCGAGGTTAAACAAGCTCACCGTTATCTTTCGTATCGTTCAGGACTCTCTAATGAAAGGCCTCATCTACCAAGGCGACCCGTTGGACCGCGACGGCTACGTCATGACTGCCACCTCCAACCTCTTCGAAAACGGCAAACCCGCCGCGCAGATTGGTGATCTGGTCCATTGCCGTATCGACGGTCACGGCGTCAATCCCATCGTCGAAGCCGATGAAACCATGTTTTGGGACGGCAAGTACCTTGTCGTCCACGGTTGCCGAGCCGCTTGCGGATGCCGGGTCCTGTCCACGCAATCCGCTGCCCTGGTCGGATAAGCATGCCTTGGCCGATTCCCGTATTGCGCCCGTTGCCGGAGCCCGAGCCGCCCAAGTGGACCACCTGGTTGCTGTTGTTCGTGGTCATCATGCTGGCTGGCGCGGGCTTGGTGCTGACGCTATGGCCGCAATCGAAGACGACGCAATCCGTCGATTTTTGGCTGCTCATTGTCGGCGCACCGGCGCTGGTGTTTGCAGCAACGTTTGGTATTCGGCTTGCCGCGTATGAGCGTGCGCGCAGCCGCAAAGAGGCATGGGATCGGCAGATTGCCCTGCTCACGCGCGATTGGCACGCATGGTGCCGACGCCGTCAATGGGTCTCCAGGGTCAATGTCTTCCTCGCTGCCGGCGGACACGCAGACCACTGGCTGAATGATCGCAAACGACTGCCAGTCAACCTGGACCGTGCCGTGCCCCTGGGGCTTCCCTTCGCCGACACGCCACAGAAATGGCTGACCCATCTGCTTGGGGTCGTTGTCGAGCGCGTTGCCAAAGACATTGCAGCCACCCAAGGCACGCTCAACGTCCGAATTCTGCTCGACGCCACAACAGAAGCCGCGTTGCGGGATGGTGGCTTTGACGCTTCCAGCGAGATGCAGCGTTTGCTCGAACAGATCGCAGTCGCCAAGCCGCTGGATGCGCAGATGCATGCCGGGGCCGGTTTCGAGCGGCTGGGAGATTGGATCGACCAACAATGGCATGCACCGCTCTTGCTGATTGCCGCACAACGCATCGACCGCGCCGAATCATCGGTGTTCAGTGAAGGCGCCGTCGCGTTATGGCTGCGGCCGACGCAGGCCGATAACGCCGCCATGCCAGCCGATGCATGCCTGTTCCGCCCCATGGTGTCTGATGTCGCATCGCTGCACGGCGATTTCACCAAATTCCAAGAGATGCAATGCCAGCCCGGGGCACAGGCGGACATCTGGCACTCCGGGTTGGACGGATATGCGCAGGGCGTTGTGCTTGCCGCGGCCAGCGCGCTGCGGGGCGGTCATGCAGCGCAGGCGTGCGAGGTTCACGAACACAAGTTGGACGAAGTCGCGGGGCGAGCCGGGCCAATCAGTGGCTGGATCGCGCTAGGGCTGGCCGCACAGGCCGCTGTAAACCGGCAGCGGCCGCAGATTGTCGTATCCGCGGGTGGCGCGGGGTCCATCGTCATTGGCACGGTGAGTGCCGGCATTGCCGGTCAAAGTGAGCTGGTATGAAAAGACTGTCGAAGTTTGGGTCAATTCTGGTTGTGTTGGCCGTGTTGATCGCGGTGGCCGGTGTGGTGTACTTCACCGCCGATCGTGGGTTGGTGGTGCAATGGCTCCAGTCACATCGCCTGGCCGTCACCTTCCTTGGCTGTGCCGTAGTGGGCGCGCTGATTGCGCTCTATCCGTGGCGGGCGACAGACGCGAGAACCTTGGCCGCGTTGATCGAGCGAGAACGGTTTGCGCCACCGGCAGGCGGTGATGTCCAATCGGCAACGTCTCACCCAGGTGTCACTCATCCGCTGCATAGCCTGCGAGAGCATCTGCGTGCTGACCACGGCTGGCGCTGGCGCACTCGCCAACCGTGGCTGCTGCTCACTGGCGACAAGGCGACCGTACAGCGTCTTCTGCCCAGCCTTGAGGACCATGGCTGGCTCCAAACAGACGACGCCATCCTGCTCTGGAACGGAACAGGCCATGACACCCAACCCGACCCCGCCTGGCTGAAACAACTCCGCAAACTCCGCCCGAATCGGCCCATCGACGGCATCGTGCTGATCAAGGACGGCGATGTGGCGCTGACCTCCAGGCAACGCGGCACAAGCACAGACAGCCTCACCCTCGCCCGCATTGCGGCAACGCTCAAATGGTCCGCACCCGTCTACGTGCTCGACGTAGCGGGAGCCGATGCCGCCAACGACGGCACCATTCCCATCATCGGTAGCGAATTCAACCTCGAGCGCCGCCCCCCGCAAGACGCCACCGCCATCGCGAACGCCTTGCTCTCACTGCGCGACCAACTGAGTCAGCGCGGTATCGCCGGAATCGCTGCGAACGTTTACGACAGCTACCTCGCCGAACTGTCTCAACGCCTGGACAAACGCAGCACCTTGCTGGCCGCCTGGATCGCCAGCGTCGGCAGCAAGGCGCGTCACCACCAACCGATTCGCGGCGCCTTCTTCGCGCCGTATCCGCTGGACCGGCTGAGCGGGCAAAGCGAGGAAACGGGTGCCGATCTGGCCATCTGGCAGCACCTTGCCCAACTGTCACGCAGAGCGCGGGGCCAGCGCGTCGGCCTGCACCCCGTCACGGTCTTCAGCACCGTTGTGCTCGTGGTCGTCGGCGTGTGGACCACCGGCATGACCGTCTCCGCCTTGACCAACGCCCACGAAGTCCATCTGACCGGGCAAGCATTGCATTCGCTCAAGACCGCCCCCGATGCTGCCTCTGGGCTGCGCGCCCTGTTGGCCGTTCAACACCGCATCAAACTCTACGAACACCGTGTCAACCAGCACGCCCCGCTCTGGACCCGCTTCGGCCTGAACCAGGACCGCGCCACCCTCGCCGCGCTCTGGACTCCCTACGGCCAGTCCGCCAGTCGTTTGCTCATCACGCCCATCCAAAACCAGCTCGAAGCCAAGTTGATGGACCTGGGCCAGATGCAGACCAGCGAGGTGAGCGAACACACCAACCAAGCGGCCCTCGACGGCCACCAGGCCCTCAAGGCCTATCTCATGCTCGCCGAGCCCAGCCGCACGGACGCAGGCTTCATCACGCCAGTTTTGGAACGCCACTGGCCCGGCGTCGCCGGCCTCACACACGGCGAAAAACTCGACCTCGGCGAGCGCCTGCTGCGCTTCTACGCCGACCACCTCGGAACGCACACCGAGTGGCAGATCGCGCCCGAACCAGACCTGGTGGCCAGCGCCCGCCAGACGCTGCAAGCCATCATCGTCGTCAAAAACTCCGAAGACATCGTCTACCAGAGCGTCCTCGACGCGGTGGGCAACAAATACCCCGACCAAACGCTCGCCACCGTAACGCCAGGCACCGACCCACGCGGCCTGTTCCGCACCAACGCCACCGTGCCCGGCGTCTTCACGCGCCAGGCGTACGAAGGCAGCATCGCCGCGGAAATCAACAAAGCCGCCGAACGCAGCGCCACCGCCAACGACTGGGTGCTCAACACCCAGGGGAATCCGGTATCCGAAGGCGCGGAAGCGGCCCTGAGCGGCGACGCCCTCAAGGCCGAACTGACCGAACGCTACTTCTCGGACTACGCCGACGCATGGCAAGCCTTCATGAACAGCCTCGTGTGGGAGCGTGCCGCCAGCATGCCTGCCGCCATCGAGCAACTGAAGCCCATGGCCGACGCCCGCCAATCCCCGGTCACGTCCCTCATCAAGACCCTCGCCTGGCAAGGCGGCGCGGGCGCCCCCAAAGCCAGCCTGTCCGACACGCTGGTTGCCAAAGCGCAGAACGTCTTCGGCAGGAAGGACGAAGCGCCCGAAGCCCAGAAGCCCGACCCGGCAGGCCCGCTCGGCCCCGCCTTCGACCCCATCCTGCGCCTGGTTGCACAGGACAACGCCAACGCCACCGGCGACCTCAGCCTGCAACGCTACCTCGACCGCGTCACCGCCCTGCGTCTGAAGCTCCAACAGATGAGCAACAGCCCCGACGCCGACGCCCAGGCCAAACAAGTCGCCTTGGCGCTGTTCCAGGGCAAAGGCAGCGACCTCGCCGACATCCAGCACTACGCCGACCAGATCGCTGCGAGCCTCGGCGCGCAATGGGCGGGCATGGGGGAAGCCTTGTTCGTCCAGCCTGTCGCCCAAGCCACGCAGACCATCCTGCTGCCAGCGCAAGCCAGCCTGAACGACGCCTGGCGCCAAACCATTGCCAGCACCTGGAACCAATCCTTCGCTGGTCGTTACCCGTTCGCCAACACCGAGAACGACGCCTCGCTGCCCGAGCTGGCCAGATTCCTGCGCCCGCAAGGCGGGCTCATCAACAGCTTCCTCGGCAGCCAACTGGCTGGCGTTCTCGAACTGCAGGGAGACCGCTGGGTGCCCGTCGGGCGGGCCTTTGGTACCGCGGCGGGCGGCGACAGCCTCGCCTTCGACCCGGAGTTCCTGCGCGCCATCAACATGCTGCAAAAGATCGCCGCGCACATGCTCGTCCAGGGTGAGCCGCAGTACCGCTTCGACTTCCAGCCGGTGCCCACGCCGGGCCTCACCGACACCCGGCTCACGCTGGATGGCCAGACCTTGCACTACTACAACCAGCGCGAAACCTGGCACGCGCTGACCTGGCCCGCCAACCCGCCGCTCAGCCAAAGCCCCGGCACCCGCCTGCAATGGCAGACCGAGCAAGCGGGTACCAACAAGAACTTTGAATACACGGGCAGATGGAGCCTGGTGCGCCTGCTCGAGCGCGCACACGTCGAGCCGATGGACAGCGCCACGCTACAACTGACATGGCAAGCCAGGCCGGATGCACCGACCAGGCCTACCCCAGCAGAGAAGCCGCACGACGACGCCGCAGTCACTCGGGAGGCCATGGCCCCTGCGCCACAACAGCTCACCTATCCGATTCGTTACTTGATGCGCACGGAAATTGGCAAGGGGCCGCTGGAACTGTTGGCACTGCGTGGGTTCGCCATGCCGCAGCGGATCTTTGCGGGGAGGGGTACAGGCACGCCGGCACGCGCAGCGACCGCCACCAACGCGGAGGCATCGTGATGTTCGGGGATTACCAGGGAGCGGGTGCCTTGCGTGCGCGAATGCTTGGCGCGGCAGTACGTTGGAACAGATCAAGGCTCGGACCGCCAGCCGTGGCTGGAAGCACCTCAAGGCGAGGCATGCGCTGGAGGTAAGTCCTTGATTTCTTGGCGCGCCCGGCTGGGATCGAACCAGCAACCCCTGCCTTCGGAGGGCAGTACTCTATCCATTGAGCTACGGGCGCGATGTGAACGGCGTTGACCACGGCGGACGCCGTCGTCGGAAAGTCGCATAGGATACCCGAGTTGTCCGTGGCCGTCCATGCGGGATGCGCCGGGGCCTGCCAAGCCGGGGTTTCCACAGGTCTCCAAGCCGTCGCTTTTGGCCCCGTGGCGCAAGTCTTGGGTCTATAATCGGCAGCTATTTGCGTCGTACCAGAGACGTAGCGGGGCGGGAGACAGCCCCGGGCGCAAAGACCGACAGATTCATCCCCGAAAAAGGGCCAGACAGGCAAGCCGCCCCCAACGTGCTGTGCACCAGGTTTCCCGCAAAATCGAGAGTTCTGTATGAGTGACGTCCATCAAAACGACCACCACGAGTCGCCAATCAAGACCCCTAAGCAACTAATCGCTGTAGTGATCGCCGCCTTCCTGGTGCCGATCATCGTCATCATCCTGCTGGTCAGTTTTGTCGGACACGGCACCCGTGAGGGCGCCGGCGCCACCCAGAGCGTGGAAGCGGTGAACGGCCGCATCGCGCCCGTGGCGTCGCTGGAGATCAAGGATCCGAACGCCCCGCGCGTCTTCAAGACCGGCGAGCAGGTCTACAAGGAAGTTTGCGCTGCCTGCCACGCCACGGGCGCGGCGGGCGCGCCGAAGTACGGCGTGGCCGGCGACTGGACGGCCCGCATCGGCCAGGGCTTCGATGGCCTGCTGAAGGCGGTGCTGAACGGCAAGGGCGCCATGCCTGCGCGTGCCGGCACGTCGCCGGATGACCTCAGCGACTACGAACTGTCGCGCGCCGTGGTCTACATGGCCGATGCCGGCGGTGCCAAGTTCCCCGAGCCGGCAGCCCCGGCCCAGGGCGCCACTGCACAGGCCGCCGCGTCTGCACCGGCAGCTCCGGCAACTCCGGCCGCAGCCACCGCCGCCGCACCGGCTCCCGCAGCGCCTGCCGCTGCCGCACCCGCACCGGCGGCAGCCGCTCCCGCTGCGGCGCCAGCTGCCGCTTCGGCGGAAACCGGCAAGAAGGTCTACGAGCAGGTCTGCGCGGCTTGCCACGCGGCTGGCGTGGCGGGCGCACCGAAGTTTGGCGACAAGGCCGCCTGGGCACCGCGTCTCAAGGAAGGCATGGACGTGGTCCATAACTACGCGCTCAAGGGCAAGGGCGTGATGCCGCCGAAGGGTGGCTATGCCGGGCCCGACGCGGATGTGATTGCGGCATCGGACTACATGGCCAACGCCGCGAAGTAATGCCGCCTAGTGCCAGGTAGTGCTACGTAGTGCCCGGAGCCGAGGGCTCCACCCAATGAAAAACCCGCGATCCACATCGCGGGTTTTTTGTTTGTGGCGCCATGCCGACGCGCCGCCCGAGGCCTGGAACGGCGCCTCGCTATTGCCTCACACCACGCGCGAATAGCGGACCATCGGCACCGCCTTGGCATCGTTGGCCGCATTGGCGTCGCTGGCCCCGGCGGGCTGCGGCCGTGCCGCGTCTTCGCGCAGATAGCGGTCGAAGACCATCGCCACGCGACGCACCAGCAGCCGGCCCACTTCGGTGATATCGATGCGATCCGCCGTACGGCGCAAGAGGTTGTCCACGGCCAGCCGGTCGAGGTCGGCAAGCTCGGCGGCGAACGTGGTGGCGAAGTCGATGCCGTGCTCCGCCTCCACGGCTGCTATATCGAGCGTGCCATTGCACATCAGCGCGCCGATGATCGCCTTGCGCAAGTGGTCGTCTTCAGACATCTCGAAGCCGCGCACAATCGGTAGCCGGTTGGCGTCGAGCGCGGCGTAGTAGGCGTCGGTAGTGCGGGCGTTCTGCACATAGTGACCGGCCACCGCGCCGATGGCCGACACGCCCAGGCCCAGCTGGTCATAGCCGGCGTGCGTGGCGTAACCCTGGAAGTTGCGTTGCAGCCGGCCCTCGCGCTGGGCAATCGCCAGATCGTCGTCTGGCAGCGCGAAGTGATCCATGCCTATATAGATATAGCCGGCCGCGGTCAGCCGTTCGATTGTCGAGACCAGGATGTCGAGCTTCTCGGCGGCCGGCGGCAGCGCCGCGGCGTCGATGCGGCGCTGGGGCTTGAACACATGCGGCAGGTGCGCGTAGCTGTAGACGGACAGGCGGTCCGGACGCAGCGCCAGCACCCGGTCGATCGTGGCGCCAAAGCGCGCCGTGGTCTGGTGCGGCAAGCCATAGATCAGGTCCATGCTGATCGACTGGAAGCCAAGGCGCCGCGCCGCCAGCACCACATCGCGCGTTTCCTCGTACGACTGCACGCGGTGGATGGCCTGCTGCACTTCCGGATCGAAATCCTGCACACCCAGGCTGATGCGGTTGAAACCAAGCGCGGCCAGCAGGTTCATGCGGTCGTCGGTCACGCGGCGCGGGTCGATCTCGATCGAATGCTCGCCTTCGGGCAACAGCACGAAGTGCTCGTGCAGCGCCGCCATGACGCGGCGCATCTCATCGGGATCGAGGAAGGTGGGCGTACCACCGCCCCAGTGCGACTGCATCACGGCGCGCCGTTCGCCCAGGCGGCCCGCCACCAGCGCCATTTCCCGCGCAAGGTAATCCACGTAGCGCGCGCTGCGGCCGTGGTCCTTGGTGATGATCTTGTTGCATCCGCAGTAGTAGCAGATGTTCTCGCAGAACGGGATGTGGAGATATAGCGACAGCGGGGCAGGAAACTCGGCGCGGCAGGCATCGAGCGCGCGCAGGTAACCTTGGTCGCCGATTTCGGCATGGAAGCGGTCGGCGGTGGGATAGGAGGTGTAGCGGGGGCCGTTGCCGTCGATACGGCCGGCCAGGCTGCGGAAATCGGCGAGCGCGCGACGGTCGAAGGCCGTGCCGGCGGCAGCTGGGTGGGGGGCGGACATTGTGGAGACTCGTTGGGTCGGCTGGGATGACGTCCGATGCTATGCCTCCCTCCGCGCAACAAACTTGATGCGAATCAAAACCACCGCATCCATACGCCGGCCAGCCCCGCTAAGAGGGGGCTGGAAGTCGGGCCAAAGTCACGGGAGCGTCACGAAGCGCCGATAGTCTCGGCCGGCTTGCATCGTCCCCGCTGTTGCGACGGTCGCACCGCCACCCTCCCGTTCCAGCCCCAGTTTCCACGCCACTGCCATGCGCCAAGCCTTGCCGCAGTCGAACCGCCCATGCGCGCCCGCCTCGACGGGACGTCGCCACACCCTGCAAGCGCTGGCCGCGCTCGCCTCCGCCGCCTGGCTGCCCACCGCATGGGCCCAGCCCGCCGTCGCGCTGCCGCGGCGCCAGCTCGTGGTCGGCCATCTGGTGGACCGTGCCGGGGCGCAGGCCGACCAGGCGCGCGACTACCTGGCCGGCGCCAAGGTGATGTTCGACGCGTTCAATGCCTCGCCCGCCATCAACGGCGGCCTGCGGATTGCCCACGTGGTACGCGATGCCGACGCGACCAACCCACGCGCCGCCGCCGCGCTGGGCGTGGCGCTAGCAGACAACGAACGCGCGGATGTGCTGTTCGGTCCGGGCGACAGCCTGTTGCCCGTATTGGCACAATCCTCGGAGCTGACCCGACGCGGCGTGCAGATCGTCGCGCCGCTGTCCGGCCTGACGCTGACCGCCGAAAACGTCTGGTACACGCGTGCCGACTACCAGGCCGAACTCGATGCGGCGGTGCGCCAGTTGCACAGCTACGGGCTGACCAGTATCGCGCTGGCCGTGGCGCCCGACTTCGCGGCGGGCACGCTGGGCGCCGGCACGCCGTGGCTGGCGCGGCTGGAAAAAGAGATGGCCACGCGCGCCGTGGCGATGACCGGCAATGTGGACGACAGCGCGCGACGCATTGCCGCCGCCCGACCCGGCGCCGTGATCGTGGCCGGCGACACCCTTGCCTACGGCAGTCTGGGACGCGCGCTGGCGGCGCAAAACTGGTACGGCTTCCTGGTGGGACTGTCGGCGGTGAGCCCGTCGTCGGCGCGCGAAATCCTCGGGGCCAACTATGCGGGCGGGATGGTGGTAACGCAGATCGCGCCGGGGCCGCAGGAATCCACGCTACGCGTAGTGAAGGAACACGTGGCGCGCATGAAGCAGTATCTCGACGAACCGCCCTCGCCTGCCACGCTGGCCGGATACATCGGTGCCGCCTGGCTGGTGCGCGCCGCCGCCGGCATGCGCGGCACGGGCCAGGCCGAGCTGCGCCGTGCGCTGCAGGCACGCGTGGATGTGGGCGACTTCACGCTCGATTTCACGCGCGGCCTGCGCGGCTCGCAATACGTCCAGCTGACGCCGATCGGCAAGAGCGGCATGCCGCAGCGAGCGTGATATCAGTGCCTGACGTCGGCGCGTGATATCGGCGCTTGATATCGGCGCGTGATATCGGCGTCCAACACAGGCACGTGCCGCGCGTGGCCTATGCGCGCGGCAGCGAGATACTTACGCGCAGGCCGCCTTCGTGCCGGTTGCTCAGCTTCAGCTCGCCGCCGTGGCGCGACACGATATCGGCGGCGATCGACAACCCCATGCCCACCCCGCCGGTGGCACGGCTGCGCGACGACTCCACGCGATAGAACGGCTCCAGCACGCGCTGCAGTTCGGCGGACGGGATGCCGGGGCCGTTGTCGCAGACGTCGATCGTCACGCGTTCGGGGCTGTCGGCCAGAATGATGTGCGCGGCACCGCCATAGCGATGCGCGTTCTCCACCAGGTTCACCACCGCGCGGCGCAATTCCGCCGGATACGCCAGCAGCGGCGCGGCCTCGCCGGACAGGCGCACGTCCTGCCCGATCTCCTGGGCGTCGTCGACCACCGCCTGCAGCAGCGCCAGCACGTCCACACGCTGGCGCGGGCCGATGGCGTCATCGCGCTCGCGCAGGTAATACAGCGTGGCGTCGATCAGGCCATTCATCTCGGCCAGGTCCTGGCGCAGGCGATAACGCACCTCGTTGTCCTCGATCCGCTCGATGCGCAGGCTCATGCGCGTGAGCGGCGTACGCAAGTCGTGCGACACGGCCGCCAGAAAGCGCGACTGCTGCGCGAGCTGCTTGCGGATGCGCTGCTGCATCAGGTTCAGCGCGCGCGTGGCATCGCGCGCTTCGGCCGGCCCGGCGTGATCGTCCAGCGGGGGCGCGTGCACGTCCTGCGCCAGCCGGTTGGCGCCGCTGGCCAGTTGCTGCACCGGGCGTGCCAGCAGCCGCGCGCCCACCCACGACGCAATCAGGATGGCCGCGAGCTGGATCAGCAATCCCAGGTGCGGCGGCCAGATGCCACGGATGTGAAAGCCCTGCGGCGGTCCCGGAGGATGATCGCCGGGCCCGTGCTCGCGAAACGCATCGGGACGCAGCGGCGGTCCGTCGAAATCGAACGGCTCCCCGCCACGCATGCCATTCGGCGCGCCGGGCGCACCGAATGGCGCGTTCGGCCCCGGCACGCCAGATTCCCCCGGCGACGCGGGCCGGTGATCGGGCATGAAGACGCCGGCCAGCGGCGAAGCGGAGGTGGAGGGGGAGGAGGATGGCGATGCCGGCGATGGCGTCGACTGCGATGCGCCATCGGCGGCCCGCCCGCCGGCGGCCCCTGCCTCCGACGCGGCGCGCCGCATGCGTTCCATATAGCGCTCCGAGCCCGGGCGCGGGAACACGCTTTCGATCACGGTCACGCCCAGCACGTGCACGGCCAGCATGATGGCCGTCATCACGAAGAACAGCCGCGCGAACATCGAGTTGAAGCGGCGGCGCGGCACGGCCTGTCCGGCCTGCCCGGCGCGCGAGTCGGACCGAACCACCGTATCGCCGTCGGCCGACGGCGGGATCGCAGCGGCCATGCCTCAGTGCTCCACGCCGCAGGTGAACACGTAGCCCTCGCCGCGCACGGTGCGGATCAGCGACGAATCGCGCGGGTCGTCGCGCAGTTTCTGGCGCAGGCGCGACACCAGCAGGTCGATGCTGCGGTCGAACACGTCAAGGTCGCGGCCGCGCGCGTTGTTGATCAGCATCTCGCGGTCCAGCACGCGGTTCGGGTTTTCGAGGAACGTCAGCAGCAGCCGGAATTCGGCATTCGACAACGGCACCACCGTCTCCTCGGCATCCACCAGCTGACGCAGCGTGGTGTTCAGCCGCCAGCAGCCGAAGCGCGTCTCGTGCCCGGCCGCGGCGGCCGGCGCACGTCGCAGCTCGCTCCGGCTGCGGCGCAGCACGGTATGGATGCGGGCCACCAGTTCGCGCATCTCGAACGGCTTGGTCACGTAGTCGTCCGCGCCCACTTCCAGGCCCACCACGCGGTCGGCCAGTTCGGCGCGTGCGGTGAGCATGATCACCGGCAGGTTGCCCTGCTCGCGGATCTCGCGGCACAGCGTCAGGCCGTTTTCCCCGGGCAGCGACAGGTCCAGGATGACCAGGTCATAGGCCTGGCTCGCCATGGCCGCGCGCATGGCCGCCCCGCCCTCGGCCCCGTCGGCCTCCATGCCAAACGTGGCCAGGTACTCGGCCAGCATGGTGCGGATCTGGGGATCGTCATCGACGATCAGCAGGCGGACGGGAAGGTTGGCAGACAGATCCATGGGACGGCAGCAGAAATGGCGGAATGGCGATGCCCAAATGTACCAGCCGGGATATTCCGGGCGATGCCGGATTTGTATCAAGCTTGATACGTGCAGGTGTGCGCACACGGCGGGCGGTGGGCGCGCTGGGCGAAGAACGCCATGGCGCCGAAAAAAGCGCCCCCGGTGCTGCCGCAGCCGGGAGCGTTCAACAGGGAAGAAGCCGGGCTCGCATGCGCCCAGCCACACCGCTACCGAAGGGCGGGCGCGGTGTGTCGCGCGAGACGCCGAGACGTCTCCCGCGCGTTGGCCATCCTAGGGAAGTGACGCGCCGAAATCTTGTCGGCCTTGTATCAAGCGCCGCCCTGGCTCAGCTGGCCGCGGGCTTGTTGAGCAGGGCCTTCAGCCCCGCCAGGCGGTCTTTCGGACTCATCGCCGGCGCATCTTCCTGCGGCGCCGGGCCATCGTCGAGCTTCATCTCGGCGATGAAGCGCGACGGCTCCACCGAGTAGGTCTCCCGCGCGCGCTTGCGCTTCTTGCACCAGCTGATCTGCAGGCTGCGCTGGGCCCGTGTGATACCCACATACATCAGGCGGCGCTCTTCCTCGATCTTGTCGTCGCCCATCTCCTCGTCCTCGCGCGAATGGGGCAGGATGCCCTCTTCCACGCCCACCAGGAACACGTGCGGATATTCCAGGCCCTTGGACGCGTGCAGCGTCGACAGCCGCACCGCATCCGGATCTTCCTCGCGGCCTTCGAGCATGCTCATCAGCGCCACGGTCTGCGTCAGTTCGAGCAGGTTCTTGCCCTCGTCGGCAAACCCGTCGGCCGTATCGAAGCCGGTCGCCGCGCCCTCGCCTTCGGCCTCGGGCCGGGTGCCCTTGCGCTTGAGCCAGTCCAGGAACTCCAGCGTGTTGGTCCAGCGCGATTGCGCCTGGCGCTCGTCGAAGGTGTCGTACAGGTAGGCTTCGTAGTGGATGCCTTCCATCAGGTCGTCGAGCACCACGGTGGCCGGGTCCTTCGCCGCCCGATCGGCCAGCCGCACCATCGACTCGCAGAACACGCGCAGCGGCTCCAGCTGGCGCGGCTGCAGCCTGGCCTCGATGCCACCCATCATCGCCGCCTCGAACAGCGACACCTTGGCCTGGCCGGCGAACGTGCCGAGCACTTCGAGCGTGGTGTTGCCCACGCCACGGCGCGGCGTGGTGATGGCGCGGATGAACGCGGGATCGTCGTCGGGGTTGGCGATCAGGCGCAGGTACGCGCAGATGTCCTTGATCTCGGCCTTGTCGAAGAAGCTCTGGCCGCCCGACAGCACGTACGGAATGCGCTCGCGCCGCAGAATCTGCTCGAACAGGCGCGCCTGGTGGTTGCCCCGGTAGAGGATGGCGTAGTCGCGAAACTGCGCGCGGCGCTCGAACTTGTGCGCGGACAGCCGGAACACCACCGACTCCGCCTCGTGCTCCTCGTCGTTCATCGGATGCACGGCGATCGGGTCGCCCATGCCGTGCTCTGACCACAGCTTCTTGTCGAACAGCTTGGGGTTGTTGGCGATCACCGCGTTGGCCGCCTCCAGGATGCGCACCGTCGAACGGTAGTTCTGTTCGAGCTTCACGACCTTGAGGTCCGGGAAATCGGTCTGCAGCAGGCGCAGGTTATCGAGCGTGGCGCCGCGCCAGCCGTAGATGGCCTGGTCATCGTCGCCCACCGCCGTAAACGCCGGCGCGCGCAGGTGCGAGCCGCCGGCCAGCAGCTTCAGCAACTGGTACTGGCACGCGTTGGTGTCCTGGTACTCATCGACGAGGAAATAGCGCAGCCGGTTCTGCCATTTCAGCCGCACCGCCTCATCGCGCGCGAACAGCTCGGCCGGCAGGCGGATCAGGTCGTCGAAGTCCACCGCCTGGTAGGCGTGCAGCGTGGCCACGTAGTTGCGGTACACCATTGCCGCCTGGTGCGCGTCGGCATCGGCGGCGGTCGCCAGCGCGGTTTCCGGATCGACCATGCCGTTCTTCCACAGCGAGATCGTGCCCTGCACGCTGCGGATCAGCTTCTTGTCGGTGGTGCCCAGCTGCTCCTGCACCAGGCCGAAACAGTCGTCCGAATCCATGATGGAGAACTGCGGCTTCAACCCGACATGCTCGGCTTCCATGCGCAAGATTTGCACGCCCAGCGAGTGAAACGTACAAACGGTGAGCTGCTTGAGTGGAATGCGCTTCCCTTCGCGCGAGGTCTTGCCCTCCATCAGCTTGGCAATGCGCTCCTGCATCTCCTTGGCCGCCTTGTTCGTGAACGTGACGGCGGCAATGTGACGCGGCTCGAACCCCTTGTCCTCGATCAGGTGCGCGATTTTCTGCGTGATCACGCGCGTCTTGCCGGAGCCGGCGCCCGCCAGCACAAGGCAGGGGCCGTCGAGGTAGCGAACCGCTTCGGATTGCGCGGCGTTGAGTCCGTGGGTCATGGGGCGGGGAAAACCAGGCAGGCGGGATGACGTACGGCGCACGTGCGGTGCCGCGCGCCAAAGGCGTCGATGTTAACACGCGCCCCGGCTCCGGAGCCCGCTGTCCGGCGGTGTCCGACAAGAGGCGTTTCAGGCTGGTAACAATCGTAAAGCGGGGGAGCGCGGGGCATGGAGCTTGCCTCTTACCAGGCACGACCGTGCGGGGCTTGCGCGTGGCGCGACCGGTGCGGGAGACCAGACCAATGACATCTCAACGATGACAAACCATTGAGAAAAAGGAGCCATCATGAAGACGCTTCGCACCATTTCGAAGGTTGCGCTGATCGGTGCCACGCTGGTGGGCTTTGCCGGCTGTGCCGACATGACACCCAAACAGCGGAATACGGCCATCGGTGCCGGCGCGGGCGCGCTGGGCGGTGCCGTACTGACCGACGGCAGCGCGCTTGGCACGCTGGGCGGCGCGGCCGTGGGCGGCGTGGTTGGTAACGTCGTGACGAAGGATCGCCGCTAGTCGCCGCATCCGCGCCGAAACCGGACCGATTCCGTTCCGGCCGGTATCCGGCGTACCGGGACCGGTCGCCGCCGTCCGACGCCGCCTGGGCTGGCGTTTGACAAAGGCAGACCGGTCCCGTACATTCTCGCGCATCCGGCCGGGAGAGCGCGCAGCGATTGCGCCGCCGAAGGGGAACTACCCAAAAACTCTCAGGCACCATGGACCGACCGGATCGGCATGCAACATGCACACAATGCATGCCGCACTCTGGAGAGCGACATCCGCCACTGCCCTTGCGCAGGGTGAGCATGTCCACCGAAGGGGCGCACGGGGCGACAAGCCTCGTAATCTCTCAGGTATCGAGGACAGAGGGGTCATCCGCCGCAGCGGATGGGTTGCACATTGGTGCGCCCAGCGTTGCGGCGGATGACCCTTTTTTCGTTTTCGAACCGCCCCCGAGGATATCCATGACGCTCCAGGCCACGCCCCTCAACGCTATCCACCGCGCCCTCGGCGCCCGCATGGTCGACTTCGGCGGCTGGGACATGCCGGTCAACTACGGCTCGCAGATCGAGGAACACAACGCGGTGCGTGCCGACGCCGGCATGTTCGATGTTTCCCACATGTGCGTGGTGGACCTGCACGGCGCCAATACGCGCGCCTTCCTGCGCGGGCTGCTGGCCAACAACGTCGACAAGCTGCAGACGCCGGGCAAGGCACTCTACTCGTGCATGCTCGACGAGAAAGGCGGCGTCATCGACGACCTGATCGTCTACTTCTTTGCCGAGGACCACTTCCGGCTGGTGGTGAACGCCAGCACGGCCATCGGCGATCTCGAATGGATCCGCGCGCGCAACGCCGCCACCGCCAGTGACGTGACCATCACGCCGCGCCGCGGCGACGTGGCGCCCGATGGTGTCAGCAAGCTGGCCATCGTGGCCGTGCAGGGCCCCAACGCTCGCGCCAAGGTCTACCAGGCATTCCCCTCCACCCAGCCCGCTGACGCGCTGAAGCCGTTCAATGCGCTGGTCGTGCAAGACCCGGACATGGGCGAGCTGATGGTGGCCCGCACCGGCTACACCGGCGAAGACGGTTTCGAACTCGTGGTGCCGGCCGAGAACGTCGCCGGCATCTGGGAAAAGCTGTCTGCCGCGGGCGTGCGCCCCGCCGGCCTGGGCGCCCGCGACACGCTGCGCCTGGAAGCCGGCATGAACCTGTACGGCCAGGACATGGATATCAACACCTCGCCGCTCGACGCCGGCCTGGCCTGGACGGTGGACCTGCAGAGCGAGCGCGATTTCATCGGCAAGTCGGCCCTTCAGGCCGCCGGCCAGAAGCAGGTCTTCGCGGGCCTGATCCTGCGCGACAAGGGCGGCGTGCTGCGCGCGCACCAGAAGGTGCTCACGGCCGCCGGCGACGGCGAGATCACGAGCGGCACGTTCAGCCCGAGCCTGCAGCAATCCATTGCCTTCGCGCGCCTGCCGAAGGACATCGCCCCCGGCACCGACGTGCAGGTAGCGGTGCGCGACCGCAAACTGACCGCGACTGTGGTTAAACTGCCGTTTGTGCGTAATGGCAAGGCACTCGTGAGCTGAGGCATCGCCCCCGGCTTCACACCCAACGGTCGCCCCTCCACCCGTCCGCGCGAGCCATCCTGCCGCGAACCGGGTGAATGAAACAAGAAACACACTGTATTGACGGAGAACCTCATGAACTTCCCCGCTGACCTGAAGTACACCGAGTCGCACGAATGGGTGCGCGTCGAGTCCGACGGCACGCTGACGATTGGCATTACCGACCACGCGCAGGACGCACTGGGCGACATCGTCTTCCTGGAACTGCCCGAAGTGGGCAAGGCCGTCGGCGCTGGCGACGCGCTGGCCGTGGTGGAGTCCGTGAAGGCGGCCTCGGACATCTACGCGCCGGTAGCCGGCGAAGTGATCGCCGTGAACGATGCCGCCTCGGCATCGCCGGAATCGGTCAACGCCAACGCCTTCGACGCCTGGCTGTTCAAGCTCAAGCCGGCCAACGGCGACGACGTGAACGGCCTGATGGACGTCAACGCCTACAAGGCCAGCGTCGGCGCCTGATGGCGCCAACTGTTTGATGCCGCGCGCGGCGTGCCAGGCTGACCACCTGCCGCCGCCCGTTCCACGAGATTCCTTGCCATGAACGCCCCGCTTCCCATGAACGCTGCCACCCAAGGTGCCCGGCCCACGCTGGCCGAACTGGAGGCACGCGATGCCTTCGCCGCCCGCCACATCGGCCCCGACGCCGCCGAACAGCAACACATGCTCAAGGTGCTCGGCTTCGACAGCCGCGCCGCGCTGATCGATGCCGTGGTGCCCGCCGCCATCCGCCGCCGCGACGGCATGTCGCTGGGCGAATTCACCGCGCCGCTGACCGAGGAAGCCGCACTGGGCAAGCTGCGCGGCCTGGCCGGCAAGAACCGCGTGCTCAAGAGCTTCATCGGCCAGGGCTACTACAACACGCTCACGCCGGGCGTGGTGCTGCGCAACATCTTCGAGAACCCGGCCTGGTACACCGCCTACACGCCGTACCAGCCCGAAATCTCGCAGGGTCGCCTGGAAGCAATGCTGAACTTCCAGCAGATGATCACGGATCTGACCGGCCTGGACATCGCCAACGCGTCGATGCTCGACGAAGGCACCGCCGCCGCCGAAGCCATGACGCTGCTGCAGCGCGTGAACAAGCATGCGTCGAACACGTTCTACGTGGCCGATGACGTGCTGCCGCAAACGCTGGAAGTGGTCCGCACGCGCGCCCTGCCGCTGGGCATCGAGGTCAAGGTGGGTCCGGCAGCCGACGCCGCCAGCGCGCATGCCTTCGGCGTGCTGCTGCAGTACCCGGGCGTGAACGGCGACGTGGCCGATTACCGTGCGGTGGCCGATGCCGTGCATGCCGCCGGCGGCAAGGTGGTGGCCGCCGCCGACCTGCTGGCGCTGACGCTGATCGCCGCACCGGGCGAATGGGGCGCCGATGTGGCGGTCGGCAATTCGCAGCGCTTTGGCGTGCCGCTGGGCTTCGGCGGTCCGCACGCCGGCTACATGGCCGTCAAGGACGAATTCAAGCGTTCGATGCCGGGCCGCCTGGTGGGCGTGACGATCGACGCGCAGGGCAACAAGGCGTACCGCCTGGCGCTGCAGACGCGCGAACAGCATATCCGCCGCGAGAAGGCCACGTCGAATATCTGCACCGCGCAGGTGCTGCTGGCCGTGATGGCGTCGATGTACGCGGTCTACCATGGCCCGCAGGGTCTCAAGCGCATTGCGCAGCGCGTGCACCGCCTGACCGCCACGCTGGCCGCAGGTCTGCAAACGCTGGGCCACACGCCGCTGAACGCGTCGTTCTTCGATACGCTGACGCTGGAAACCGGCTTCAACACCGAATCGTTCCACGCCACCGCCACGCAACGCGGCATCAACCTGCGCCATGCCGGCGGCACGCGCATCGGCATCTCGCTGGACGAGACCGCCTCGCGCGACGACGTGGTGGCACTGTGGGAAATCTTCGCCCACGGCAAGCCGGTGCCCGATTTCGACAAGGTAGAGGCTGCGGTGGCCGACGGCTTCCCGGCCAGCCTGGCGCGCCAGAGCGCCTACCTGACGCATCCGGTGTTCAACACGCACCACGCCGAGCACGAGATGCTGCGCTACCTGCGCTCGCTGGCCGACAAGGACCTGGCGCTGGACCGCACGATGATTCCGCTGGGCTCCTGCACGATGAAGCTCAATGCCACCAGCGAGATGATTCCGGTGACGTGGCCCGAGTTCAGCAACATCCATCCGTTCGCGCCGCTGGACCAGACCGTGGGCTACCGCGAGATGATCGACCAGCTGGAAGCCATGCTGTGCGCCGCCACCGGCTATGCGGCCGTGAGCCTGCAGCCGAACGCCGGCTCGCAGGGCGAGTACGCGGGTCTGCTGATCATTCACGCGTACCACGCCAGCCGTGGCGAGAGCCATCGCGACATCTGCCTGATCCCTTCGTCGGCGCACGGCACCAACCCGGCGTCGGCCCAGATGGCCGGCATGAAGGTGGTGGTTGTGGCATGCGACGAGAACGGCAACGTCGACCTGGAAGACCTGGCGAAGAAGGCCGAGCAGCACAGCAAGAACCTGGCCGCGATCATGATCACGTACCCGTCCACGCACGGCGTGTTCGAGCAAGGCGTGCAGCAGATCTGCGACATCGTGCACCAGCACGGTGGCCAGGTCTACGTGGACGGCGCGAACATGAACGCGATGGTCGGCGTGGCCGCGCCGGGCCAGTTCGGCGGCGATGTCTCGCACCTGAACCTGCACAAGACGTTCTGCATTCCGCACGGCGGTGGCGGCCCCGGCGTGGGTCCCGTAGCCGTGGGCGCGCACCTGGCGGACTTCCTGCCGAACCAGGACAGCGTGGGCTACCGTCGCGACGACAACGGCATTGGCGGCATCTCGGCCGCACCGTTCGGCTCGGCCAGCATCCTGCCGATCTCTTGGATGTATGTCGCCATGATGGGTTCGGCCGGCCTGACCGCCGCCACCGAGAACGCCATCCTGACGGCCAACTACGTGGCCCGCCGGCTGGCACCGCACTTCCCGGTGCTGTACACGGGCCAGCACGGCCTGGTGGCGCACGAGTGCATTCTCGATCTGCGCCCGCTGCAGAAGACCACCGGCATCACCAACGAAGACGTGGCCAAGCGCCTGATGGACTACGGCTTCCACGCGCCGACGATGAGCTTCCCGGTGCCGGGCACGCTGATGATCGAGCCGACCGAGAGCGAATCGCTGCACGAGCTGGACCGCTTCATCGACGCCATGATCGCCATCCGAGGCGAGATCGCACGCGTGGAAGACGGCAGCTTCGACCGCGAAGACAACCCGCTCAAACACGCGCCGCACACCGCCGCCGTGGTGGTGGGCAACACGTGGGAGCACAAGTACACGCGCGAGGAAGCCGCCTATCCGGTGGCATCGCTGCGCACGCAGAAGTACTGGCCGCCGGTGGGCCGTGCCGACAACGTGTACGGTGACCGCAATCTGTTCTGCTCGTGCGTGCCGATGAGCGAGTACGCTGAAGGGGAGTAACCCGGCGGCCGCACCGTTCCAAGTCTCTCTTCCGCCGCACCGACGCAGGTAGGCGGTTCTGGCGGCGTGCCCTGGGCACGCCGTCGTTGTCTCTGGAGTCAGCCGTGGCAGTCAGCGTATTTGATTTGTTCAAGGTGGGCATCGGTCCGTCGAGTTCGCACACGGTGGGCCCGATGCGCGCGGCAGGCATGTTCGCGCATGGCCTGGAACGTGACGGCCTGCTGCCGCGCGTAGCCAGCGTGCGGGTGGAGCTGTACGGTTCGCTCGGCGCCACGGGCAAAGGCCACGGCACCGACAAGGGCGTGATCCTGGGCCTGATGGGCGAATCGCCGGACACCGTCGATCCTGATGCCATCGACGCCCGCCTGGCCGACCTGCGCGCCAGCAAGCTGCTGTCGCTGCTGGGGCGTCACACCGTGCCATTCGTCGAGCGCGAGCACGTGGTGTTCTATCGGCGCGAAGCCATGGCCGAGCATCCGAACGGCATGAAGTTCCACGCCTACGACGCCGACGGCGCGTCGCTGCGCGAAGCCCGCTACCTGTCGGTGGGCGGCGGGTTCGTGGTCACGGCTGGGGCGCCGAACTCGCAGGTGCTGGCGGCGGAGAAGCAGTTGCCGCACCCGTTCCGCAGCGGCCGCGCGATGCTTGACATGGCGCATGCCAGCGGCAAGTCCATCGCCCGGCTCATGCTCGAGAACGAACTGACGTGGCGCACCGAGCAGGAAGTCGTCGACGGGTTGCTGCATATCTGGGACGTGATGCAGCAATGCGTGGCCCGGAGCTGCCGTACCGATGGCGAATTGCCGGGCCCCTTCAAGGTGCGCCGCCGGGCACCGGAGCTCTATCGCCACCTGACGCAACGCGCCGAGCGCACGCTTTCAGACCCGCTGTCGGTGATGGACTGGGTCAACCTCTACGCCATTGCCGTCAACGAGGAAAACGCCGCCGGCGGACGCGTGGTCACGGCCCCCACCAATGGCGCGGCCGGCATCATTCCCGCCGTGCTGCACTACTACGACCGCTTCGTGCCCGGCGCCAACCAGCAGGGCGTGGTGGACTTCCTGCTCACCGCCGGCGCCATCGGCCTGCTCTACAAGCTCAACGCCTCGATCTCGGGCGCCGAAGTGGGCTGCCAGGGCGAGGTGGGCGTGGCGTGCTCGATGGCCGCCGGGGCGCTGGCCGCCGTGCAGGGCGGCACGCCCGAGCAGGTGGAGAACGCCGCCGAGATCGGCATGGAGCACAACCTCGGCCTGACCTGCGACCCTGTGGGCGGGCTGGTGCAGATTCCGTGCATCGAGCGCAACGCAATGGCGTCGGTCAAGGCGGTGAATGCCGCCCGCATGGCGTTGCGCGGCGATGGCACGCACTATGTCTCACTCGACTCGGTCATCAAGACCATGCGCGAGACCGGCGCGGACATGAAAACCAAGTACAAGGAAACCGCGCGCGGCGGTCTGGCCGTCAATATCGTCGAGTGCTGAGACAGGTGGATTCCGGTGGCCGGCGACGTATGATGTAGGCACCTCCGGTTTGCCGAACAACAAGACGCCATGCAGACCTTCCATCAGCTGTTCGACGAGACGTCGTCCACCTTCACCTACCTGTTGATCGACGCCGATACGCGCGAGGCGCTGCTGATCGACCCGGTCGACCGCCAGTACGCCCGCGACGTGGCCGTGCTGGAGAAGACCGGCGCGAAACTAGCCTGGGTGGTGGAAACCCATGCGCACGCCGATCACATCACGTCGGCCGGGCATCTGGCCCAGCGCACCGGCGCCGGCACCGCCGCGCCGTCGGGCTGCGATATCAAGCCGGCCCAGAAGCAACTGATCGACGGCGACACGCTGCGCTTCGGCAACCAGGTGCTCCACGCCATCCACACGCCGGGCCATACGGCCGGCAGCATGAGCTATTTGTGGGAAGAGACGGTGGCCGATGGCGCCGTGGTACGCCGCATCTTCACCGGCGACGCGCTGCTGATCGACGGCTGCGGCCGCACCGACTTCCAGTCTGGCGATGCCGGCACGCTGTTCGATAGCCTGACCCAGAAGCTTTTCCGGTTGCCCGACGATACGCGCGTCTTTCCGGCCCACGACTACAAGGGCCAGACCGAGTCGACGATTGGCCATGAGCGCGCCACCAACAGCCGTGTGGCGGGCCGCACGCGCGACGAGTTCATCGTGATGATGCGCGGCTTGAACCTGCCGCGTCCGAAGCTGATCGACATTGCCGTGCCGGCCAACCAGCAGCTTGGCCTGGTAACCGGCCGCGACGGGGAAAGCGTGCCGCACGGCATCTGAGCACCGCGGTCGGATGCGTCGGTCAGGTGCGTCGGTCAGTGCCTCCTTCAAGCCTCCCACTGCTCGCAGGTCCGCCGCACCGTATCGCGCAGGCTGTGCGCCTCGTCGTTGACGGTGCGTACCCAGCGCGCATCGTTGTCGCGCGCGGCCGCCTGGGCGCGGATGTTCGCCAGCGCCTGCAGCGACCCCAGCGCCTCGGCATGGGGCTCCAGCGCGTCGCAGATCGACAGGATGTGGTCTGCAATCGGCATGCGCGTCAGCTCGTTCGGATGCACATACTCGCCTTCCAGCCCGAAGCGGCAGGCCTGGAAGCGGTTGAACGTGTACACCAGGTAGTCGTCTTCCTGCGGCATGAACGGGCGCGACAGCAGCAGGTAGCGCGCCAGTGCCTGGATGTACGCGGCGATGTCGCACGCGCGCTCCACGGTCAGCGGGGTATCCATCACACGGACTTCGATCGTGCCGAACTCCGGCTTGGGACGGATATCCCAGTAGAAGTCCTTCATGCTCTCGATCACGCCCGTCGCGCGCATCTTGTTGAAGTACGCCTCGAAGCCGTCCCACGTCAGCACATGCGGCGCGCGGCCACTCATCGGGAAGGCCGCCACGGAATTCAGGCGCGCCGAGGCGAAGCCGGTGTCCACGCCCTGCACATAAGGTGACGACGCCGCCAGCGCAATGAAGTGCGGCACATAGCGGCCGATGGCATGCAGCAGGAACAGCGATTCGTCGGCGGTCGGGCAGCCGATATGGACGTGCTGGCCGAACACGGTGAACTGCTTGGCCAGATAGCCGTACAGCTCGGAGATGTACTGGTAGCGCGGCGAGTTCGAGATGGTGCGTTCGGACCACACCTGGAACGGGTGCGTGCCGCCGCCGCAGATGCCAAGGTTCAGGCCGCGCGACGCGTTGATCATCAGGTCGCGCATCACGGTCAGTTCTTCCAGCGCCTGGGCGTAGTCGCGGCAGATGCCCGTACTGATCTCGATCATCGACGGACTGATCTCCGGCTTGATATCGCCGGCGTGCTGCGCGCCCTTCAACGCGCGCAGCAGGTCTGGCGCGAACGGCGCCAGGTCATAGTCATGGCGATTGACGAGCTGCAGTTCCAGCTCCACGCCAAAGGTCAGTGCGTCGGAATGCTTGAACGGTTCGAGCGACATCAGCGCCCTCCTCCATTGTCCCGTGTCTCACCCGCGTAGCGCAGCGCCCAGGCCGCGATGATGGGGCCCAGCAGCTGCTCGATGGCCAGCGCGCACAGGATGATCGATGCGAGCGGCGCGCCGGTACCGGGATACAGCCGCGCAACGTCGCTCATCAAAAGATAAGCCAGCCCCGACATTGGTGCCAGCGCCAGGCCGAGCGCCATGCACTGGCGCAGGCTCAGCCCGGAGAACGAGCCCAGCGCCACCACGCCGGCCAGCTTGGCAACGTGACGGAAGAACACCAGCGCCGCGGCCAGCGCTCCGCCGATCACCCAATCCCTGGCGGTCAGCGGCAAGCCCAGCGAGACCACCATCACGATGATCAGCAGACTGCCCGCGCTGCCGAAATGCGTGGGCCACACGTGCGGCTGGCGATCCTGGTGCTTGAACACCACGCCCGCCAGCATCAGCGTCAGCGGCATCGACAGCTTGAGCACGCGGGTCAGCGCCAGCGTGAACAGCACCAGGCCCACCAGCACCAGGAAGCTGTAGTGATCGTCGGCGGACATGCGTGCGTAGATGGCGTGCCCAACCTTGCCCACCACCCATGCCAGCAGGCATGACCCCACCAGCAGGTACAGCGGATGCAGCAGTGCCGCACCCAGGTTGCCATATTCGGAATGGAGCCAGCCCGTGGCCACCTGGACGATTGCGGCAGCGTAGATCGAGTTGAGCGCGGCCATCGCCATGAGCCGCTCCGTCACCTGCCCTTCGGCGCGCAGCTCGTTCTTGAGCTGCAGCACGATGGTGGGCGACGTGCTCACCGCGATACCGCCAGCCAGGATGGCCACGCCCGGCGAGGCGCCCATCCACTGCAGCACGGTGGCCACCAGGCCCCAGGTCAGCAGGCTTTCGGCGGCGCTGGTGAACAGCAGCCAGCGGTTGGCGCGCAGCCACGACAGCGACAGCCGGTGCCCCAGCTCGAACAGCGCCAGGGCCAGCGCCATGTCGATCAGCACACGCGTCTGCGCGATCATGTTGTCGTCGACGATGCTGCGGCCGAGCATGCCGGCAAACAGCCCCACCACCGCGTAGCCGACGATACGCGGACAGCCCAGCCAGCGGCGGCAGACCTCTCCGGCCAGGCCCGCGCCAACCAGCGCGAGACCCACCCAGAACAGGCCGCCCGGCGCCAGCGGCAGCGAGGGAAATAGTTGGCTCAATCCGTTCATGCGCGACATGGTAACGGAAGGACACGTCTCCAAGTGTCAGTGCTTGTCCGACACTTTCTTGATCTGCCCGGCAACTTCCGGCTTTTCAAAGCAAAAAGCGCCATCGTCGTCGATGGCGCTTTTGTAGGACTTTCAAAATCAGAATTGTCTCGTGCGGTGGCTCACATTTGGCGCAACCCCCGTGTGCACCATGCGTCCCTATAGGCCCTATACGGCCCAGAACGCCTTATACGCCCCACACCTTCCATTTCGGTCGGGTGGCCTTCAGGCCGGACTCGACCTTGGCGAACAAGCCACGCGTGCTGCCCGCATCGGCGCCCACGGCCCGGGCGCGCTCGAACCAGCCCAGTGCCGTCTCGCGCTGGCCCATGCCGAGCGCTGCCTGCACGGCCACGAGCCAACTCTCGCCATCCCAGTCGTCGCGCGCCGCGAAGGCCATCTGGAAATCGGTCAGCGCCTCAGGATGTCGCGCCTGCTCCACCAGCAGCTTCGCGCGTTGCACGCGGATGGGCGCCTGGGCCCGTGCGTCGCCGTTGGCCAGCGTGATCGACTGCTCGAACAGCGGCATGGCGCGCTCGCTGTCGCCCAGTTCACGCCAGATCTGGCCGAAACGGCCCACCACCCACGCATCGTCGATCAGCAGCGAGCGCCGCTGCAGCGCTTCGAGTTCGGCCATGGCGTCGGCCTTGTCGTGCTCGTCCATCGACGCCATGCCGGCCTGCAGCAGCGCGCCATAGTGGGCGCGCGCGTGCGCCATGGCGTGGGCGCCCTCGCTGCGCGCCTCCACAGGCAAGCCATCGAGCCGCGCGTCCATGTGCGCCAATGCCGCACTGGCCGATTCCGCCGCCTCGCGGCCGCCAATGGCCGCCCACGCCGCCACCAGGCGGCTGAACGCCCAGCACACGTCGGCCGGATTGCGCTCCACCGGATACCGGTTCATGACCTCGCCGGCCAGATCCACTACCTGCTGGTGCTGCCCCGCCGCCGCGTAGGCGTCGAGCAGGTCGATCCAGTGATCGATGAAGTCGCTGGCCGCCATGCCCTTGCGATGCAGCGTCACCTTCTCGTCAAGATGAGTGGCGTCCGCGCGCAACGTACGGGCCAGCAGGCGGCACAACAGCGAATAAAGATGCGGATCGGCGTTGCCGCCATGGCCCCGGGCGTCGCCCTCGCCGGTGGCGAAGTACGCCTCGAAACACGCCAGGCCCTTGCGGCAGACCGCCTCCAGCATGGGCTTCAGCGCCGCCTGCGAGGCAGGCACTTCGTCCAGGAAACTGCCCAGCGCGGTGGCCGCATGGAAGTAGAGCGCACCGTCATCGGCATCGGCCGTGACCGCGAAGGACGTCCACACCGGCTGCACCGACGCGTTGGCCCCGGCCGCCACCTGCGCCTGGTGACGCCACGTCAACGCCCGGATCTGGGCGAGCGGGTCGGGCTGCTGGCGCAGGTACGTGTCGATATCGTCGAGCGCACCCGCCGGGTCGGCGCCGAGCCGCAGGGGCGCCCGCAAGCGGCGCGCCTCGGGATGATCTGGGTGCTCTGCCAGCACGCGTTCGGCCTGGGCAGCCGCCAGGGCATCGCCCTCGCCTGGGCTCAGGTCGAGCAGTTCGGGAGAGTCGAGCGCGATACGGCCCAGGCAGATGCGCAACAGCGGCTCGCCCAGTTGCGCGGCGGCATCGCTGCGTGCCACGTAATCCTGTACCAGCGGCAGGATGTCGCCGGCTCCGAGGTCGGGCGCGCGGTACAGCAGGTCGTGCCAGTAGCGGCCGGCCAGCGCGAAATCGTTGAGGCGGAACGCGACGAATCCGGCGTAGAAATGCGCCGCCCATTCGCCGGTGGCCAGGCCGTTGCGACGCGCGGCCTCGTGCAGCCAGGGCTGCGCCTCGGCATCGCGGCCTTCGCGCATCAGCAGCGTGCCATACATATGCGCCAGTGCGCCGCGCGACGCCCAGCGGTGCATCGGCTCCAGCGGCAGGTCGGGCAGGCGCTGCATGGCCTCGTCGAGCGCGGCCAGCGCGGCGGCGGTATCGCCCCGATCAGACTGGATCTGCGCGCGCAGCGCGGCGTAATCGACAACTTCGGGGTGCGCCGACCAGAGTTGGTCGGCTACCTGCAGCGCTTCGTCATGGCGCCCGGCGTTGGCCAGCGCAATCGCGTGGTCGTAACGGACATCCTGCAAGGTCCGCTCCTTCATCAGAATTCAGCAAAAGCGGAATTATGCGCCAATGGCGTGACACGCATGGCAAAGAACAGCGCCGAAAACGGCCCTGATTCGGGTTGACGCAGGCCGAGGACCGTGCAGCCCGGCACCGGACTACCAGCTTTGGCAAGCATTCGGGACGCTGCCCTCGAACACGCAAAAGCACGATTTCTGCGTTTTGCCATGCGCAGCAACGGTGGACAAGACCAGCCGCCGCTCGTCGATCATCAGGAAATTCTCCTTCCACGTCGGCAGCGCACAACTGAAGAAATTGCCACGCCAGCGGTGTTCCAGCCTTCCGCGTCTGTTGAATACCAACAGCCACCCGAATTTCGTGCCGGGCGCGTAGAACGTCCGCGACCACAGACTTTCTACTTTGACCACGAAATACTCCCGGTTGGGGCTCCAGCATTTTTCGCCGACCAGCAGCGGGAGGGTGAAGTTGAGGGTGATCAGGAGAGCTGAGGCGACGAAGAAGACACAGAGCCAACGGCGTTTGCAAGCAGGACGAAGTCTTTGGGTTTTGCTTTCCATAGAGATCTGTTGAGGTGGCGATCGGCGCGCCCACCAGCGCGGCGCGCCCCGTGCTGCTGCTTGCGTCAACTCACCGTCGAACAAGGTAGTCAGTGGCAAACCCGCCCGAACTCGGCCTCGCCTGCATCTGAGGGTAGCCGTAGCTGCGCTTGTGGCTGGTTCAGGATGACCACGCTATTGCCATGCCACCACGGGCCACCGTCGGTACGGAGGTCGCCATCCCAGCGGTGCACAAGGTTGCCGTATTTGTCATAGAACAGCATCCAGCCTTCCGCATCGGACCGACGATCGATCATGAAGGAAAGCAGCGTTTGCTTGCGAACCAGAAAATACTCATGGTTCGGGCTCCAGCAATCGTCGTCGTACAAGATGCCCTGCTTGGTTATAAAAGCGCCCAAGCCCACTACGGCGTAAAGCATGAGCCAGGGCGTGACCTGTTTAATCCAGCGCCACATACTTGGTGAAAGGCTCAAGCCAGAGAATGTCCGAGTACACCGAACCCTGGGGCAGCGACGATCACGCCGGTGCTCTTGCAAGCGTCGCACCATGCGCGCTGGCCTAGCAATGCCATGCGCCGGGACCGTCCGTCGTCACCCTCGATCATCACGTTGGGCGCGCCTTCAATGACTCTGCTCGTCCCGCCGCTGTCCAGTGGGTCTCCCTCCACCGCCGCATAGAACATCCCCATACGCCGCTCCACGAAACCCGGCCGCCACGATTGGCATCCGGTGGAGCAGCCTAGCGGCCGCCTTCCCGAGGAAACAATCGGCGCTTCACGAAAAGTGCGCGCCCAAAACAAAAAACGCCACCGCTGGCCAGGCCAGGGTGGCGTCAGTTCTGCGCGCGCCGGGCGGAGGAAAGCCGTCCGGCGCGCGTCGAGCGGTAGATTACTTGCCGCCCACGGTCTCCAGCACGGTCCACTTGCCGCCTTCCACCTTGTAGACGGTGATGCCGCCGTCCTTCAGGTCGCCGCGCGCGTCGTAGGCCAGCGTCTTGGTGGTCACGCCCTGCATGTTCGTGGCCGCAAGCACCGGCAGGTAGCGCGCCGGGTCGGCCGAGCCGGCCTTGACCATGGCGGTCATCATTGCGGTGGCGCCGTCATAGGCGTACGGCGAGTACGTCTGGACCTTCGAGCCGAAGCGCTTCTCGTACTTCTTCTCGTAGGCCGCGCCACCGGGCATCTGCTCCAGCGGCAGGCCGGCCAGCGACACCACGGTGCCATCGGCCGCCGAACCGGCCAGCTTCAGGAAGTTGTCGGTCTTCGACATTTCGCCCGACACGATGGGTGCCTTCAGGCCCAGTTCCTTGACCTGCTTGGCCATCGGGGCCGATTGCGTCTCGGCGCCGCCGTAGAAAATCACGTCCGGGTTGCTGCGCTTGATGTTGGTCAGCACGGCCTTGAAGTCCACGGCCTTGTCGTTCGTGAATTCGCGGCGCACGATCTTGCCACCGGCAGCCTTGGCGGCCTTCTCGAACTCGTCGGCCAGGCCCTGGCCGTACGCGGTGCGGTCATCGACGATGGCGATGTTCTTGGCACCCAGCTTCTTCACCACGAAGGCGCCGATCACCGAGCCCTGCTGGGTGTCGGACGTCATCATGCGGAACGTGGTCTTGAAGCCCTGGCGGGTGTACTCGGGTGCCGTGGCCATGGCGATCTGCGGAATGCCGGCACGGTTGTAGACCATCGACGCCGGGATGCTGGTACCCGAGTTGAAGTGGCCGAGCATGCCCTGGATGCCGGCGTCCACCAGCTTCTGCGCCACGACCGAACCGGTCTTCGGGTCAGCCTGGTCGTCTTCGGAGATCAGCACGAACTTGACTTCCTTGCCGCCGATCTTCGGCTTGGTGGCGTTCATGTCGTCGATCGCGAGGACGATGCCATTCTGCATGTCCTTGCCGTACTGGGCCTGGCCACCGGTCAGCGGGCCGGCGTAGCCCAGCTTGATTTCCTGTGCCTGGGCGAAAGCGGCCGAGGCGGCGGTCAGGCCGGCAACGGCCATGGCGACGGTCATGGCCGTCTTGCGGAATGTCGTGCTCATCAGTTCTCCTTGGGTCCCATAGGGTGCCATATTGGTGCCGGTGTCGGCATATTTGCGGAACGGCGTTGGCAGCACCGCTCCGTTCCCGGGTTGCGCAACAGGGCCGGGATCGCCGTTCCCCGCCGCGCACTTTCGTCGACCACCGCCGAGGCCGGTGCCTCAGCCGATCGTCATCAGACTTGCATTGCCGCCCGCCGCCGCCGTGTTGACGGACAGCGAACGCTCGATCAACAAACGCTCCAGCGCGATATTCGGTTCACCTTGAGCCAGGCCCTGCACGCCGACGATCGGGCCGGGGCGCGTGGCCACCTGCTCGCAGACGGTACGCAGCTGGTCGGAATCGCCGTGGTGCAGCACCGCGTCGAAGGCGACGTCCGTGCCGAGCCAATCCGAAACCACGCGGACGCGCGATTGTACTGCGGCAGGCAGGCGTGCCAACAGGGCCTTTGCAACAGGTGTGTCAGTCCACAACGCTTCCGAGCCCACCGCCAGCACGGCGGCCAGTTGCAGCGCCAGGTCGGATTCCTGCTGGGCCAGGCACAGCACGCGTTCGCGCGGCAGCAGCGTGTACGTGTTGCGTTCGCCCGTGGGGCCGGGCAGCGTCACCGACATGCCCGAGGCCGAGGCCGCGGCGAAGCGCTCGCAGGCCGCCGCCACTTCTGGCAGGTTGCCTTGCGCCCAGCCCTGCAGCGCAGCCAGGGCCGCGTTCGCGGGCGCGGCCGGCGTGGCGCCGCCCATGTCCGACGTGCGCACGCCGCGCGCCACGGCATCCTGCGGGCACACCGACAGCAGGCGGTGCAGGTACAGCGGCCCGCCGGCCTTGGGGCCCGTGCCGGACAGGCCTTCGCCGCCGAACGGCTGCACGCCCACCACGGCACCGACGATGTTGCGGTTCACGTAGAGATTGCCCACATGCGCGCGGTCGACGATATGCGCAATCGTTTCGTCGATACGGGTGTGGATGCCCAGCGTCAGGCCGTAGCCCGTGCTGTTGATCTGGCCGATCATCGTGTCCAGGTTGGCGCGCGCGTAGCGCACCACGTGCAGCACGGGGCCGAACACTTCGCGCTTCAGCTCGTCGATCGAATCGAGTTCGATCAGCGTGGGCGGCACGAAGGTGCCCTGGCGGCAGGCGGCCGACTGCACCACGTTCGGGTCGGCCTGGTGCACGCGGCGGCCCTTGGCACGCATGGCCTCGATGTGGCGCACGATGTTGCCGCGCGCTTCCTCGTCGATGACCGGACCCACGTCGGTGGACAGGCGATCCGGGTTGCCCAGCGTCAGTTCGCCCATGGCGCCCTTGAGCATTTCGAGAATGCGGTCGGCCACGTCTTCCTGCAGGCACAGCACGCGCAGCGCCGAGCAGCGCTGGCCGGCAGAGTCGAACGCCGAGTTCACGACATCGCCCACCACCTGCTCGGCCAGCGCCGACGAGTCGACGATCATCGCGTTCTGGCCGCCGGTCTCGGCGATCAGCGGAATCGGGCGGCCAGCGGCGTCGAGGCGGCCGGCCACGTTACGTTGCAGCAGGCGCGCCACCTCGGTGGAACCGGTGAACATCACGCCCTTCACGCGGTTGTCGCCCACCAGCGCGGCACCCACGGTTTCGCCACGGCCCGGCAGCAGCTGCACCGCGCCGGCCGGTACGCCGGCCTCGCGCAGCAGGCGCACGGCGGTGGCGGCAATCAGCGGGGTCTGTTCGGCCGGCTTGGCCAGTACCGGGTTGCCGGCGGCCAGCGCGGCGGCCACCTGGCCGGTGAAGATCGCCAGCGGGAAGTTCCAGGGGCTGATACAGACCACCGGGCCCAGCGGGCGATGGGTGTCGTTCGAGAACGTCTCGCGCACCTGCACCGCGTAGTAGCGCAGGAAGTCGACGGCCTCGCGCACTTCGGCAATGGCGTTCGAGAACGTCTTGCCGGCCTCGCGCATGATCACGCCCATCAGCGACTGCATCTGGGCTTCCATCAGGTCGGCCGCGCGCTCCAGCGCGGCGGCGCGCACCTCGGGCGGCGTGGCCTGCCAGATCGGCGCCACGTTCACCGCGGCCGTGAGCGCGGCTTCGATCTCGGCCGGCGTGGCTTCGCTCACGTGGCCCACCACATCGCGGTGGTCGGACGGGTTCAGCACCGGCTCGGCCTTGGCATCGCCACGCGGCACGTCGGCGCCCAGCAGCGGATCGGCGCGGTGCGTGTCGCTGGTGCCGGCCAGCAGCGCCGACGACAGCGACGCCAGGCGGTGTTCGTTCGACAGGTCGATACCGGCCGAATTGGCGCGCGCCTTGCCGTAGAGCGTGCGCGGCTGCGGAATGCGCGGGTGCGGCAGGCCCAGCGCGCCTTCGGTCTGATGCATCTGCTCGACCACGGCGACGGGGTCGGCCACCAGTTCGTCGAGCGGAATCGTCTCGTCGGCAATGCGGTTCACGAACGAGGTGTTGGCGCCGTTCTCCAGCAGGCGGCGCACCAGGTACGCCAGCAGCGTCTCGTGCGTACCCACCGGCGCGTAGATGCGGCACGGCCGGCCGAACTTGCCGTCGGCCTTGGTACCCACCACCTGGTCGTACAGCGGCTCGCCCATGCCGTGCAGGCACTGGAACTCATACTGGCCGGGGTAATAGTTCTGGCCGGCGATCTGGTAGATGGCCGACAGTGTGTGCGCGTTGTGCGTGGCGAACTGCGGGTAGATCGCGTCGGGCACCGACAGCAGCTTGCGCGCGCACGCCACGTACGACACATCGGTGTACACCTTGCGCGTGTAGACCGGGTAGCCCTCCAGGCCGTCCACCTGGGCGCGCTTGATCTCGCTGTCCCAGTAGGCGCCCTTCACCAGGCGGATCATCAGGCGGTGGCGGCTGCGGCGCGCCAGGTCGATCAGGTAGTCGATCACGAACGGGCAGCGCTTCTGGTAGCCCTGCACCACGAAGCCGATACCGTTCCAGCCGGCCAGCTCGGGCTCGAAGCACAGGCGCTCCAGCAGGTCGAGCGAGATTTCCAGGCGGTCGGCTTCTTCGGCGTCGATGTTGATGCCGATGTCGTACTGGCGCGCCAGCAGCGTGAGGCTCTTCAGGCGGCCGTAGAGCTCGGTGATCACGCGCTCGTGCTGGGCGCGGCTGTAGCGCGGGTGCAGCGCCGACAGCTTGATCGAGATGCCCGGGCCTTCATAGATGCCCCGGCCGCGCGACGCCTGCCCGATGGCGTGGATGGCCTGCTCGTACGACGCCAGGTAGCGCTGGGCGTCGGCCTCGGTCATCGCTGCCTCGCCAAGCATGTCGTACGAGTAGCGGAAGCCTTCGGCCTCGTACTTGCGGGCATTGGCCAGCGCTTCGGAAATGGTCTCGCCGGTGACGAACTGCTCGCCCATCAGGCGCATGGCCATGTCCACGCCCTTGCGGATCAGCGGCTCGCCGCCCTTGCCGATGATGCGCGTCAGCGCCTTCGACAGGCCGGCTTCGGTATGCGTGGCCACCAGGCGGCCGGTCAGCAGCAGGCCCCAGGTGGCGGCGTTGACGAACAGCGACGGGCTCTGGCCCAGGTGCGATTGCCAGTTGGCGCCGCTGATCTTGTCGCGGATCAGCGCGTCACGCGTGGCCTTGTCGGGAATCCGCAGCAGCGCCTCGGCCAGGCACATCAGCGCCACGCCTTCCTGCGAGGACAGCGAGAATTCCTGGATCAGCCCCTGCACCAGGCCTTCGCGGCCCGTGCCCACCTTCTGCTCGCGCAGCTTGGCGGCCAGCGCCTTGGCCATCTTGATGGCGGCGTCGGCCTGGGCCTGCGGCAGGCGGGCCTGCTCCAGCAGCACCGGCACGCACTCGGTTTCGGGGCGGCGATAGGCCGACGTGATGGCGGCGCGCAGCACCGATTGCGGCTGGATGCTCTGCGCGAATTCCAGGAACGGCTGGGGCATGGCATCGCCGTGCGCCACGTCGGCCCCGTCCGCGCCATCGGCGTCGGACAGCCCGCCCGCACCCGCCTCATGCGGCAGATGACCCCGCTCGACCTGCTCCAGATACGTGAAGATCGCCTGCTTGATCAGCCAGTGCGGCGTGCGGTCGATCGATTGGGCGACACGTTTGAGGCGTTCGCGCGAAGCATCATCGAGCTTCACGCCGAGGGTGGTGGTGGCCATGCGGGCGGTTCTCCAGCGGATCTTGGTAAGGCGGTTGGCAACCAGACCGGTACGCTGCAATGGATGCGGCATACCGGGCCAGGCTACCGGTCTGGCGCGATCTTACTCTCGGAGATTTACTAGGTGCAACCTAGTGCAACCACTTAGTACAACCGGATGTGCGGCGGTTGCACCAAAGCAACGTTTGCTGCGCACCGCCGGCTCGCTCAAATCCGCAGCGGATCGATTTCCAGCTGCCAGCGCACCCCTTTCACCTGCGTACCCACCGCTTCGAAAGTTTGCACCCACTCGCTCACAAAGCGCTGTAGCACGGGACGCGAGCCCGCCTCCACCAGCATCTGGGCGCGCTCCTTGTTGAACAGCCGCACCATCGACATCGGCACGGGATCGTGCAGTTGCACTTCCGGCGCCATCGAGCAGGCGTCGGCATGGTTTCTGGCCGCCTGCAGGAACGCCAGCGCCCGCTCGAGCTGGCCGTGCTCGGCCGTGACCAGCACCTGATAGGCGAACGGGGGCAACCCGGCCTGCCGGCGCTCGCGCAGCTGGCTGGCCGCGAATCCATCATAGTCATGGCGCGCCAGCGCCTGCAATGCGGGCGCGTCCGGGTAACGGGTCTGGATCAGCACCTCGCCGCCAAGTCCCGCCCTGCCCGCTCGCCCCGCCACCTGCATCAGCGACGCAAACAGATGCTCGGCCGCGCGGAAGTCGTGGCTGAACATGGCGGCGTCCGGGTGGACAATGCCCACCAGCGTCACGCGCTGGAAGTCGTGCCCCTTGGCCACCATCTGCGTGCCCACCAGGATGTCCACCTCGCCGGCGTGCACCTCGTCGAACATCGCCTGCGCGCTGCCCTTGCGACGCGTGGAATCGGCGTCGATCCGCGCGATGCGGGCCTGCGGAAACCGGCTGGCGAGGGCTTCCTCGATGCGCTGCGTGCCGCGCCCGAGCGGTGCGATATCCACATTGCCGCAGTCGGGGCAATGGTGCGGCACCGGCGATTCGAGCCCGCAGTGATGGCAGCGCAGGCGCCGTTCGGGCCGATGCAGCACCAGGTACGCCGAGCAGCGCGGACAGCCCGACAGCCAGCCGCAGCTATCGCAGGCCAGCACCGGCGCATAGCCGCGCCGGTTCAGGAACAGCAGGCTTTGCTGGCCGCGGTCGAGCCGCTGCTGGATCGCGTCGAGCAGCGGAACGGACAATCCTTCGAACAGCGTGCGCTGCCGCTGGCGCTCATGATTGAGGTCGATCAGCCTGACCGTGGGCAAGGTTGCGTCGGCCTGGGCGCGCTCGCGCAGCACCAGCTTGCGGTACGCACCCTGTTCGGCGCGGTGCCAGGACTCCATCGACGGCGTGGCGGAGCCCAGCACCACCGGTATCCGAAGCTGGTTCGCCCGCCACACGGCGAGGTCGCGCGCCGAATAGCGCAGCCCTTCCTGCTGCTTGTATGAGGTGTCGTGCTCTTCGTCGACCACGATCAGCCGGAGGTTGGGCAGCGACGCCATCACGGCCATGCGCGTGCCCAGGACAATGCGCGCCTCCCCGCGATGGGCGGCCAGCCATTGCAGGCTGCGCTCCTGGTCGGCCAGGCCGCTGTGCAGCACGGCCAGCGGCAGGTGCGGAAAGCGCTCGGCTATGCGTGCCTGCAACTGCGGCGTCAGGTTGATTTCCGGTACCAGCATCAGCACCTGCGCGGCCGGATCGGCCGCCAGCCGCTCCGCCATGGCGTGCAGGTAGACCTCGGTCTTGCCGCTGCCCGTCACGCCATGCAGCAGGAACGCGACGAAGCCTTGCGCGGCGCCGATGGCCTCCACGGCTGCGCGCTGCTCGTCGTGGAGGCCCGGCGCCATCGATGGCGCCTGGTCCGGACGGGTATCCAGCAGCGGACGGTCCACGTGCGCGCACTCCACCCAGCCGGCGGCTTCCCATTCGGCAAGGCGCTGCGGGGCGGCGGTACAACGTTCGCGGGCATCGGCCAGACGTACCCAGTCCTGCGTATCGATCAGGTGGTCGGCGAGCGCGCGTACCGTGCGAGCGCGTGCCGGGGCGGCTTCGCGCAGCGCGTCTGCCTGACCGGGACGCACGCGATACTGGATGGTCTGTGCGCGCTGGCCCAGCCTGTCCCATGCCTCGGCTTCGCGCAGCGACGGCGGCAGCGCCGGCAGCATCACCTCGCCCAGCCGGCGCTGGTAGTAGCGCGCCGCAAACCGCGCGAGTCCGATCCAGTCCGAGCGCATCGGTGGCATCCAACCAATGCTGGCCGTGATGGGCCGCAGGCGGTCTGGTGGCACTTCGGATTCGTCCACGCGGTCGACGGCCACCCCCACGACCTGCCGTTTGCCGAAAGGCACGACTACCAACTCGCCTGGCGCCTCGTTGCCAACCGCCAGGTAATCGAAGCAGTCGTCAGCTGGCGTATCGAGCGCGACGCGGAGAATGCGGCCGGACGGCTGGCCGTCAGGGTGAGCCGCTGACTGGTGTGGCGCGCCCGCCACGACGTCACCAGCCTTGAGGTCGACTTCGCTCATGCGAACACCCACAAGTGGTGCGTAGCGAACGCGCATTCGTAGTGCATGAGCGGGTCGGTCAGAGCGGGGGCGGCAGTCTGTGTGCGGCGCAACATCAACTTAAAGTAAAACTTCAAATGTGACCCTAAGTCGATGATCCGAGGATGGTTTTGGCAACCTTCCGGCGGGCCTGTGGATAACTTTGTTGAAAAGTCGTATCGACTTCCCGGCAAGCCCCGTCAAACAAGGCTTTCATCGGCCTTGCACCCACCGTTGAAGAAGATTCAAAGCCTTATGAATCAAAGACTTGCACACACCCCCCAACTGAGTTAAGGGGTAACCCGCTCGTGCAGTGCGGCAAACCTATCGGTGTGCATAAGTCAAGCCTTGACAACAACCGCCGGGCACCTTTTTGGCGAAAAAAGTCAAAATAGTTTACTTGACAGGATGGCGGGAGCGCCTCCCGCGACACTGTCCGCCCGTACCCATCACATCGCTGCGCCGCGAGGAAACGCCGGTGTCAGGCTGCCGGTGCAACCCGCGGCCGCGCGCAGTTGCCGGCTGTGACGATGGACCTCATCCACCAGCACGGACACACTTTCCGGCGGAGTGAACTGCGAAATGCCATGGCCGAGGTTGAACACGTGGCCGTTGCTGCCGTCGCCAGCGGCATAGCTGTCCAGCACCTGACGCACCTGTGCGCGAATGGCCGCTTCCGGCGCAAACAGCACGGTGGGATCGATGTTGCCCTGGAGCGCCACGCGGCCTTGGGTGCGCTGGCGCGCCTGCGTCAGGTTCACGGTCCAGTCCAGGCCGATGGCGTCGGGCTCGATCGCGGCGATTTCCTCGAGCCAGATACCGCCGCCCTTGGTAAAGACGATCACCGGAATCTGCTGGCCGTCGTGCTCGCGCTTCAGCCCTTGCAGCACCCGGCGCATATAGCTGAGCGAGAACGCCTGGTACATGCCGTCGGCCAGCGCGCCGCCCCAGGTATCGAACACCATCACGGCCTGGGCGCCGGCTTCGATCTGCGCATTCAGGTAGGCGGATACGGCCTGCGCGTTGATGTCGAGAATGCGATGCATCAGGTCCGGCCGGCCATACATCATGGCCTTGACGGTCCGGAAATCGTCGGAGCCGCCGCCTTCCACCATATAGCAGGCCAGCGTCCAGGGGCTGCCCGAGAAGCCGATCAGCGGCACGCGCTGCTTGCCGTTCTGCACAAGCGCGCGGCGGATCTCGCTGACCGCGTCGAACACGTATTGCAGCGACGCCATATCGGGCACGGCCAGCTTGGCGACATCGGCTTCGGTCCGCAGCGGATGGGCAAAACGCGGGCCCTCGCCCTGGGCAAACGACAGGCCGAGGCCCATTGCATCAGGAACGGTCAGGATGTCGGAAAACAGAATGGCCGCATCGAGCGGATAGCGATCCAGCGGCTGCAGCGTGACCTCGGTGGCGTACGCCGGATTCTTGGCCAGGCCCAGGAAGCTGCCGGCGCGTGCACGGGTGGCGTTGTACTCGGGCAGATATCGGCCAGCCTGGCGCATCAGCCACAGCGGCGTGTATTCGGTCGGTTGCCGGCGCAGCGCGCGCAGGAAGGTGTCGTTCTGCAATGCGGTCATGGTCATCCTCGTAAGACCGCCATTCTACGGGAACGCCGCAGGCCTCCGCCCATGGCAAGGTGATGGCGGTCATATCGGCACGGATTTCAAACGTCGTCGAAGATCCCGACGAATGCCTGGGCCGCCCGGCGCATCCACTCACGTGCGCGGGGCGCCTCTGGCTGAAGGCGCGCGAAGCCGTGGGTCATGCCGCTGGCTTCGATCGTGATCACGGCGGCATCGTGCCGGACCAGGAAATCGGCGTAGGCCAGGCCGTCGTCACGGAGCACGTCATTGGCGGCCACCACTACCACGGTGCTGGGCGGCAGGTAACTGGGGGGCGACGCCATCAGGTAGACGCGCGGATCGTCATGATCCGCGCCAAGTGCCAGGGCCGGCTCGCCGATGTACTGGGTCCAGAACCAGGCCATTTCATCGCGCGTCAGTCCGGGGCCTTCCGCAAAGGCACGGTAACTTTCGGTGCTGAGCACGGGCGCGGCAACCGGATAGATCAGCAACTGGGCGTTGACGATGTGCCGGCCGGCGGCGTCGTTGACGAACCGTGCGGCGACGGCTGCCAGATGACCGCCGGCGCTGTCGCCGGCCACGGCCAGGAAATCGGGCGCAACGCCCAGTTGCTCGCGCGACTTGGCGAGCCATTCCACGGCTGCTGCCGCATCGTCACAAGGCGTGGGGTACGGGTGCTCGGGCGCCAGGCGATAGTCGATGCTGGCCACTGCGCATCCGGTATCGGCGGCCAGCAGCGCCGCCACGGTATGGTGGGTAGCGGGCGAGCCGACCACCCAGCCACCACCGTGGAAATAGACGATCAGCTTCGGGGTGTCGCTGCCCGCCGGCTGGAACAGCTTGCCAGGAAGCGACGCCCCAGCCACCGGAATGCTGAAGTCGCTCACCGTCATGCCTTCAGGATCGGGGGCCTGCGACTGCGCGGCCACTTCCGCGAACCGTTGGCGCCGCTCGACGGCATTGGTCGGCACGGGCTGACCGGCGTAGCGCTCCACCATCCGGCGGAAATAGGCTTGAATTTGGGGATCGATGGCCATGGCAGATATTGCAAGGGATCGGACGCCCGCCAGTGTAGCGGCCATCGAGGGCACGGAGGGGGGCTGAGTGCGCGGGCCGGGGTCTTCGGTGGTCGGAAAATGCCTAGGGCGATGCGTTTCGAATCGTAACGCTGAATGCGGTAGCGAACACAAATTACAAAGCGCGGCGAAGTACCTCCCACGAAGGTGGGGAAAGTATTAAGCGCCAGCGGAAAAAACGTAATGCATTCAGTACACTAGCTCGCTAATGTATTAACAATACGCGCCGTGAAGCCGCCAATCTGCTGCGCTGAAAACGCTTACAAAATGCACGAAAAGTGCTCAAAAGGACGAATTTTGAGCCTCGCGCCTTTCATCTACTTGCAAAACGATACATTTTGTTACTGCCATCCGGGGGAGTTTCCCCCACAATGCATTGACAGACCAGCGCTTGGTGTGAGGCACCCCCGCCGCTAAAGCCTTGAATAATAAGGGGTGTGGAAGAAAGCCTGAGCAGTTTCCCGATTTACCGGACCAGACAGCGTTCAGAATTGTCTGATCCGGCACCAGGAAGACCGGTAGCGCGCGGCGTGAGGTTCCGACTATTGGAAACTCGCCGTGAATGCGGACGCAAAGTTCCGCTGCGCTTGTAAGTGAATCCTGGACCGAACCCGTTCCTTCGAATTGACCCCTCGAAGGGATTTTCCCGTCCGCGCGGAGCCTCCCCGGCCCGCGCGCTTTTTTTTGTGGTCCAGGCACGAAAATATAGCGCCCACAAGATAAAAAAGGCAGCCGAGTGGCTGCCTTTTTTAATGCGCGCGCCGAAAAAACAACAACGCGCGTCCTGCAGGTAATGCTTACTTCTTACGACGCAGACGGGCGATTGCGGCCAGTTGCGCGGCGGCCACGGCCAGCTCGCTTTGGGCGCGGGCCAGGTCCAGGTCGCTGCTCTGGTTCTGCATCAGTTCCTCGGCAGCGCGCTTGGCTTCCTGCGCCTTGGCTTCGTCCAGGTCGCCACCGCGGATAGCGGTATCGGCCAGCACGGTCACATGCTTGGGCTGCACTTCGAGAATGCCGCCGGCAACGAACACGAATTCCTCGCTGCCGTCTTCCTTCTCGATGCGCACGGCACCCGGCTGGATGCGCGTGATCAGCGGCGTGTGGCCCGGCAGGATGCCCAGCTCACCCGTCTCGCCCGGCAGCGCAACGAACTTCGCCTGACCGGAGAAGATCGACGCTTCCGCGCTGACGACGTCTACAAGAATGGTTGCCATATAAGATCCTTTCTCCAGAAAGCGTTCGCTTCCCGATATCAGGAAGCACGTGCGTCGCCTTCAGTCGCGCCGCCGCCAGGGGCAGCCGCACGCGACACGCGAAGGCGAACAACACCGCTTACTGAAGCTTCTTGGCCTTCTCGAAGGCTTCGTCGATCGCGCCCACCATGTAGAACGCCTGTTCCGGCAGGTGATCGCACTCGCCATCCACCAGCATCTTGAAACCACGGATGGTTTCCTTCAGCGGCACGTACTTGCCCGGCGAACCCGTGAACACTTCGGCCACGTGGAACGGCTGCGACAGGAAACGCTGGATCTTACGGGCGCGCGAGACGGCCAGCTTGTCTTCCGGCGACAGTTCGTCCATGCCCAGAATGGCGATGATGTCGCGCAGTTCCTTGTAGCGCTGCAGGGTCTGCTGCACGCGGCGGGCCACTTCGTAGTGTTCCGTGCCGACGACTTGCGGATCCAGCTGGCGCGAGGTCGAGTCGAGCGGATCGACGGCGGGGTAGATACCCAGCGCGGCGATGTCACGCGACAGCACGACGGTCGAGTCCAGGTGCAGGAAGGTGGTGGCCGGCGACGGGTCGGTCAAGTCATCGGCAGGCACGTACACGGCCTGGATCGACGTGATCGAGCCAGTCTTGGTCGACGTGATCCGCTCCTGCAGCTTGCCCATTTCTTCTGCCAGCGTCGGCTGGTAGCCCACGGCGGAAGGCATACGGCCCAGCAGTGCCGACACTTCGGTACCGGCCAGCGTGTAGCGGTAGATGTTGTCGACGAAGAACAGGATGTCACGGCCTTCGTCACGGAAGCGCTCGGCCATCGTCAGGCCGGTCAGCGCCACGCGCAGACGGTTGCCCGGCGGCTCGTTCATCTGGCCGAACACCATGGCCACCTTGTCGAGCACGTTCGAGTCCTTCATTTCGTGGTAGAAGTCGTTCCCTTCACGGGTACGCTCGCCCACGCCGGCAAACACCGACAGACCGCTGTGCTGCTTGGCGATGTTGTTGATGAGCTCCATCATGTTCACGGTCTTGCCCACACCGGCGCCACCGAACAGGCCCACCTTGCCGCCCTTTGCGAACGGGCACACCAGGTCGATCACCTTGATGCCCGTTTCCAGCAGGTCAACCGACGGCGACAGTTCGTCGAACGCCGGAGCCTTCTGGTGAATCGCGCGCACTTCATCGGCGGCGATCGGACCGGCTTCGTCGATCGGGCGACCCAGCACGTCCATGATGCGGCCCAGCGTACCGTGGCCAACCGGCACGGAGATGGGGGCGCCGGTACCCTTCACCGACATGCCACGGCGCAGGCCGTCCGACGAGCCCAGGGCAATGGTACGCACCACGCCGTCGCCGAGCTGCTGCTGCACTTCGAAGGTCAGACCCTTCTCGGCGAACGACTTGTCGTTGCCCTCTTCGAGCACGAGTGCCTCGTACACCTTCGGCATTGCGTCGCGCGGGAACTCGATGTCCACCACGGCGCCAATGCACTGCACAATATTTCCGATACTCATTTCGTATCTCCGATAGCTTGAATTCTTGACGCCTTAGACCGCAGCTGCGCCGCTGACGATTTCCGACAGTTCCTTCGTGATCGCTGCCTGGCGGGTCTTGTTGTAGACCAGCTGCAGTTCGCCAATCACGTTCTTGGCATTGTCGGAAGCCGCCTTCATGGCCACCATGCGCGCCGACTGTTCCGACGCCATGTTCTCGGCCACGGCCTGGTACACCAGCGCCTCGACGTAGCGGACGAGCAGCTCTTCCACTACGGTCTGGGCGTCGGGCTCGTAGATGTAATCCCACGAGTAGGCGCGCTTTTCATCTTCGGTCTGGGTCAGCTTGTCGGCCGCCAGCGGCAGCAGTTGCTCCACCACCGGCTCCTGCTTCATCGTGTTGATGAACCTGGTATAGGCCAGGTACACCGCGTCGATTTCGCCGTTGGTGAAGGCGTCCAGCTGGACCTTGATGGCGCCGATCAGCTTTTCCAGATGCGGGGTGTCACCGAGGTGCACCACGTGCGAGGTCACCTTCGCGCCAATGCGGCCAAGGAACTGCATGCCCTTGGTACCGATGGCGGTCGCTTGCACGTCCACGCCACGGCCCTGCAGGGTCTTCAGCTCGTTGGTTACCGCACGCAGCACGTTCGTGTTCAGGCCGCCGCACAGACCCTTGTCGGTCGTCACCACGATCATGCCGGCGCGCTTGACGTCGCGGCCCACCATGAACGGGTGCTTGTACTCGGGGTTGGCGGTGGCCAGGTGCGCGGCGATATTGCGCACTTTCTCGGCGTACGGACGGGCGTTGCGCATCCGTTCCTGCGCCTTGCGCATTTTGGATGCGGCGACCATTTCCATCGCCTTGGTGATCTTGCGCGTGTTCTGCACGCTCTTGATCTTGGTTCGAATCTCTTTCGTTCCGGCCATATCTTTCCTCTCCATTCGAGCCGCGCCGCACGCCTTGCGGCAGTGCCGGCGCAGCGCGTGGAATCACGCGGTTAGAACGCGGCGGACTTCCTGAAATCCTCGATCGCGGCACGCAGGGCGGCTTCGTCGTCCTTCGACAGATCCTTGGTCTCTTCGATGCGGTTGACGAGGTCGGCGAACTTGGTCTTCAGGTGGTCGTGCAGGCCCTTCTCGAACGGCAGGAGGTCCTTCACTTCGACGTTGTCGAGGAAGCCATTGTTCGCGGCATACAGCGACGCGGCCAGTTGCCACACCTGCAGCGGCTGGTACTGCGGCTGCTTCAGCAGTTCCGTCACGCGGCGGCCGCGCTCCAGCTGCTTGCGGGTGGCATCGTCCAGGTCCGAGGCGAACTGCGCGAACGCAGCCAGTTCACGGTACTGGGCCAGGTCGGTACGGATACCGCCGGACAGCTTCTTGATGACCTTGGTCTGTGCAGCACCACCCACGCGCGACACCGAGATACCGGCGTTGATAGCGGGGCGGATACCGGCGTTGAACAGGTCGGTTTCCAGGAAGATCTGGCCGTCGGTGATCGAGATCACGTTGGTCGGCACGAACGCGGACACGTCGCCGGCCTGCGTTTCGATCACGGGCAGCGCGGTCAGCGAACCGGTCTTGCCGGTGACGGCGCCGTTCGTGAACTTGGCCACGTAGTCTTCGTTCACGCGGGCAGCACGCTCCAGCAGACGCGAGTGCAGATAGAACACGTCGCCCGGGTATGCTTCGCGGCCCGGCGGGCGGCGCAGCAGCAGCGACACCTGGCGATAGGCCCAGGCTTGCTTGGTCAGGTCGTCATAGACGATCAGCGCGTCTTCGCCGCGGTCGCGGAAGTACTCGCCCATCGTGCAGCCGGCGTAGGCGGCCAGGTACTGCATGGCGGCCGAGTCCGAAGCCGAGGCGGCCACGATGATGGTGTACTCCATCGCGCCGTTCTCTTCGAGCTTGCGCACGACGTTGGCGATCGTGGAAGCCTTCTGGCCGATTGCCACGTACACGCAGAAGATGCCCTTGCCCTTCTGGTTGATGATGGCGTCGACGGCCACGGCGGTCTTGCCGGTCTGGCGGTCGCCAATGATCAGCTCGCGCTGGCCACGGCCGATCGGCACCATCGCGTCGATCGACTTCAGGCCGGTCTGCACCGGCTGGCTCACCGACTGACGTGCGATCACGCCCGGGGCCACCTTCTCGATCACGTCCGTTTCCTTGGCGTTGATCGGGCCCTTGCCGTCGATCGGCTGACCCAGCGTGTTCACCACGCGGCCCAGCAGTTCCTTGCCGACCGGCACTTCCAGAATGCGGCCGGTGCACTTGACCGTATCGCCTTCCGAAATGTGTTCGTACTCACCCAGCACCACGGCACCCACCGAGTCACGCTCGAGGTTCAGTGCCAGGCCAAAGGTGTTACCCGGGAATTCCAGCATCTCGCCCTGCATCACGCCGGACAGGCCGTGCACGCGGCAGATACCATCGGTCACGGAGATCACCGTGCCGGTGTTGCGCACTTCAGCGTCGGCGCCAAGACCCGAGATGCGGGACTTGATCAGCTCGCTGATTTCTGAGGGGTTCAGTTGCATCACAATGCTCCTAATTCTTCAATCCGTCGGCCGTTGCGGTCAGGCGGTCAGCGTGGCTTGCATGGCAGCCAGGCGCGCGCGCACGGAGGTGTCGAGCACTTCGTCGCCGACCTTGACGCTCACGCCGCCGATCAGCGACGGGTCCACCGCCACCTTTGCGTACAGCTTGCGACCGAACTTGCGTTCGAGTGCGGCGACCAGTTCCTTCGTCTGCGAATCGTCCAGCGGGAAAGCGCTGACGATCTCGACGTCGGACGAACCCTCGCGGGCATTCTTGAGCGCATGGAACTGTTCGGCGATTTCCGGCAACGCTGTCAGGCGGTTGTTCTCCACCAGCAGGTTCACGAAGCGACGCGCTTCGTCGTTGACCGGACTCTTCAGCACCGACAGGAACACTTCCTGGAGCTTGTCGCCCGGAATGTTCGGATCGGTGGCGAGCGCCTGCATGTCGGGGTTGGCGGCAACCTGCCCCATCTCCGACACCAGCTCGGACCATGCACCCAGGTTGCCAGCACCGGCTTCGCTCGCCACGCGGAACAGCGCCTCGGCGTAGGGACGGGCAATGGTTGCGGTTTCAGCCATGATTAGAGCTCAGCCTTGAGTTGATTGAGCAGGTCTGCGTGCACCTGCGCGTTCACTTCACGCTTGAGGATCTGCTCTGCACCCTTCACGGCCAGCACGGCGACCTGGTCGCGCAGCGTTTCGCGGGCGCGGGTCACTTGCTGTTCTGCCTCGGCCTTGGCCTGGGCAATGATGCGTGCGGCTTCGGCCTGGGCGTTTTGCTTGATCTCGTCGGCGGCAACCTGGGCGCGCTTTTCAGCATCGGCCACACGTTGGGCGCCTTCGGTGCGGGCTTCGGCCATGGCCTGGTCCACACGCTTGTTGGCGAGTTCAAGCTCCGCCTTGCCCTTTTCGGCAGCGGCGAGGCCATCGGCGATCTTCTTTGCGCGTTCGTCGAGCGCCTTCACCAGCGGCGGCCAAATGAATTTGGCAACAACCCACCACAGGATGAAGAACACGACCATCTGCGCAAAAAACGTTGCGTTCAGATTCATGGTGTGTTCCTTTCGGTAATCAAACTACAGATAAATGCACAAGGGCGGCCAGGCCATCGGACTGAGGCCTGCGCCGCCCGTCAGCATCATGCAGACCGAAAAGACTTACTGAATGACCGACAGCAGCGGGTTGGCGAAGGCGAACAGCATTGCAACACCCACACCGATCAGGAATGCAGCGTCGATCAGACCAGCCAGCAGGAACATCTTGGTTTGCAGCGGGTTCATCAGCTCGGGCTGACGTGCGCAGGCTTCGATGTACTTGCCACCCATCAGGGCGATACCCAGGCAGGCGCCGATAGCGCCCAGACCGATGATGATGCCGATACCGATAGCGGTCAGACCCTGGATGTTGGCGAGATATGCTTGCATGATGACTCCTTTAATTTAGAGAGACTTAGAACCAAAAAACCAAAAAACGAAGAACCGAAAATCAGTGGTGATCGTGAGCCTGGCCGATGTACACCAGCGTCAGCATCATGAAAATGAATGCCTGGAGCAGCACGATCAGGATGTGGAAGATGGCCCATACGGTGCCGGCAACCACGTGCCCGATGAAGCCCAGAGCCGAGAGGTCGGCGCTGAACGTCCAGATGGAACCCAGCAGGGCGATCAGCAGGAACACCAGTTCGCCGGCGTACATGTTGCCGAACAACCGCATGCCCAGCGAAACGGCCTTGGCCAGGAATTCGATGATGTTCAGGATCAGGTTGAACGGGGCCAGGTACCACTTGGCGCCGAACGGTGCGGAGAACAGCTCGTGCATGAAGCCGCCCGCGCCCTTGATCTTGAAGCTGTAGTAGATCATCAGCACCAGCACCGAGCACGACATGCCCAGCGTGCCGTTCAGGTCGGCCGTGGCCACTGCGCGGTGGTGCGGAAGATGAACGTGGAAGATGCCCAGGACGTTGTTCAGGCCGGTGACCCAGTCCACGGGGATCAAGTCGATCGCGTTCATCATGGTGATCCAGCAGAACACCATCAGCGCCAGCGGCGCAATCCACGAACGGTCGCCGTGGATGATGCCCTTGGCCTGGTCGTCCACCATCTCGACGATCATTTCCACGAAGGCCTGGAAGCGGCCCGGCACGCCGGCCGTGACGCGGCGCGCGGCCACGTACAGGAACAGCACGGCGATGGCGCCGCACAGCACCGACCAGAACACGGTGTCGTAGTTGATGATGCTGAAGTCGACAACGGAATGCTGCTTGCCGCCGACCGAATTAAAGTTCTGCAAATGCTCGGCGATATAGCCTGAGGGTGTGAGCACGTGCCCTGCGCCTTGAGTAGCTTCAGCTGACATGTTGAAACGATCGGTATATTGCGAAATTTGTATGTCCGGCAGCCGCCTGAGGCAGCCTCCGGGATGCGTCCCGCCTGGGCCTTCGGTCTCTTGACCGGTCACCGCCTGGGCAGGTCCGCCGCGTTGTTCTGGGCAAAACCTTACTCACGCAGCGCTTCACCGTTGTGACGCCCTGCGCGTAAAACCGCTTGATATTCCGGATGGGTGCCTCATCTGAGACGGAACCCCCACGCCGTGGCATGACCTTCGGGCCCTGCCAAGGGGGCGACGGGATTCGCGTAACTCCGCTTAGCGGACCGCGAGCGCCACCCAATAAGTCTTGAGCGCCAACAGGAACGTGACCAGCATCGGCACCCAGCGCAGATCGCGATACAGCACGATCACCAGCACCAGCAATGCCACGGTGCCGAAGACCTTGATCGCCTCGCCGGCCACCAGGCCACCGACCGACGGCTGCTTGCGCGACGCATACAGACGCAGCGCGAAGAAGCCGCTGGGCACGAAACACGCCATGCCACCGAATAAGGCCGACCAGCCCGACGGCGCCTGCTCTTGCGCGAACACCGCCCAGGCAATCGCCGACAGCAGTGTTACCACCACCTGCGCCAGCACCACCTTGCCCGGTGTCATGCGCGACGGGCGCAGCGCGCGCTCGCCAAGCAGCTTCACCGCTTCGGCACGCGACAGCGGATCGACAGCTTCGTCCTCTCGCCCGGCGTTATCATCCCAATCGTCGCGCCAATCATCGTCCTGACGATTGTTGCGAGCGTCGCGGGGTGCCGTGCCGGCCTGACTGCCCGGCTGCGAATTGTCCTGCTGACGGTCTCGAACCACCACCTGCCTAGCCTCGTTCCAGGCCGGAACTTTTTCGGTCCGGCCAGAATTCAAACCGCACGATTCTATTAGCAATCGCTGACGCGAGTCAACGTGCTTTCAGTTAGCTTGCAGTGAATTTCGCACAACGGTTGCTATCACGCTTCCATGATGGATGGTGAGATATTGCGCGGCAATGACGCGCAACGTAATCGGATTGCGCACGGCAATGCGTGCATGATGGTGAATCCGCCATCACTGGCGTCGGATCAGGCGTGCACCGCGAGCGTACGTCCGCCCGGATGCGGTGCGGTTATCGCGCAGATTTCCGCCACACGATGGTGCAGGCCGGTCGGGCTGTCGCGCCTGGCCGACAGCCCAGTTGTCTCACCTGCAAAACCATTGCCGTATACCGAGTAAACGCGTATACGCCCGCCCGGGGCAGCACCAGCCGGCGCCGTCAGGCGCTGGCGGCCGGTTCGCGCAGACGCGTCAGCACTCCGTCCAGCGCATCGTTGCTGGTGAAGTGGATGGTCAGCTGGCCCTTGCCGCGCGCGCCAAGCTTGATCTGGACGGCCAGGCCAAGGGTGTCCGACAGTTCTTCTTCCAGTCGCGCCACGTCGCGCGTGCCGTTGCCCTTCTTCTGCTTCAGCGATTTCAGGTCGAACGGCTTGAGGGTGGACGCCACGAGCTTTTCGGTTTCACGCACCGACAGCCGCTTGTTGACGATCTGGTTGGCCAGCGTGATCTGGTTGGCGCCATCCACGGCCAGCAGCGCGCGCGCGTGCCCCATGTCGAGGTCGCCGGCCATCAGCATGGTCTGCACCGGCGATGCCAGGTTCAGCAGGCGCAGCAGGTTCGATACCGCGCTGCGCGAGCGCCCCACCGATTCCGCGGCCTGTTCATGCGTGAAGCTGAACTCGCGGATCAGCCGCATGATGCCCTGCGCCTCTTCCAGCGGGTTCAGGTCCTCGCGCTGGATGTTCTCGATCAGCGCCATCGCGGCGGCCGCTTCGTCCGGCACGTCCTTGACCAGCACCGGCACCTTGTCGAGGCCGGCCAGCTTCGAGGCCCGGAAGCGGCGTTCGCCGGCGATGATCTCGTAGCGGTCAGGGTCGGCCACGCGGCGTACCAGGATCGGCTGCATCAGCCCCTGGGCGCGAATGCTCGCGGCCAGCTCCTGCAGCGCGCCTTCGTCCATGCGCGTACGCGGCTGATACTTGCCCGGCTGCAGCTGGGTCACGTTCAGCACGGAGGGCGCGCCCTCCTGCTTCGCGGTCTCGACGATATCTGCCGGCCCACCCAGCAATGCTTCCAGCCCTCGGCCCAGTCCCTTCTTCTTAGCGGTCACCATGCTCGCCACCTTCCCTGTCCAGTTCCTCGCCGCTCAACCGAGCTGGCGCACGCGCGCGATCATCTCGGCGCCGAAATCGAGATACGCCTTCGCGCCCTTTGACGACGCATCGAACGCCACGCCCGGCATGCCATACGACGGCGCCTCGGCCAGCCGCACGTTGCGCGGGATCACGGTCTTGAAAACCTTGTCGCCGAAATGCGCTTCGAGCTGGGCCGACACCTGCTGCTGCAGTGTCACGCGCGGGTCGAACATCACGCGCAGCAGCCCAATCACCTTGAGGTCGCGGTTCAGGTTCGCGTGCACCTGCTTGATGGTGTTGACCAGGTCCGACAGCCCTTCCAGCGCGAAGTATTCGCACTGCATCGGCACGATCACGCCATGGGCGGCACACAGGCCGTTCAGCGTCAGCAGCGACAGCGACGGCGGGCAGTCGATCAGCACGAAGTCGTACTGGTCGTCCACCTCGGCCAGCGCCTGCTTGAGGCGGCGCTCGCGCTGGTCCAGCTCCACCAGTTCCACTTCGGCCCCGGCCAGTTCGCGATTGGCCGGCAGCACGTCATAGCGTCCCGATTCCGATCGCTGGCGCGCCTGGGTCACTGATGCCAGCCCCACCAGCACCTGGTACACGCTGTGTTCGAGCGCCTGCTTGTCGATGCCGGAACCCATCGAGGCATTGCCCTGCGGATCCAGGTCGACCAGCAGCACGCGCTGCTCCTGCGCGGCCAGACCGGCGGCCAGATTCACCGTGGTGGTGGTCTTGCCGACGCCGCCCTTCTGGTTTGCGATCACGAATACCTTGGCCATAAGCGCTTGCAGCTCCAGTGTTGTCATCCATATTCATGCAACGAATGACAATTCAAAAATTCATCGGGTAGCGATTCAACGCTTTGATAGCACAACCAGATGCCGTTCGGCGTCGAGTTCCGGGACGCTCAGCTTCGGTGCCGATTTCACCTGCCACGTCTGCATCAGGCCAGCCGCTTCCATGCGGTCCAGCTCGGCCTGCGGATACACGCCCTTCATCGCCAGCAGCTTCCCCCCCGGCGCCAGCAGTTGCCCGGACAGGTTCACGAAGTCAGTCAGTTCCGCGAAGGCCCGCGACGTGATCACGGCATAGCCGGTCTCATCCTCGATCTTCTCCACCGGCCCCCAGTGCGCGGACGCATTGGTCAGATGCAATTGGGCCCGGCATTGGGTCAGGAACGCGGTCTTCTTCTGGACGATATCGACCATCAGCACCGACACATCGGGGCACGAAATAGCCAGGGGCATGCCCGGCATGCCGCCGCCCGACCCCACGTCCAGCACCCTGCCCCGTGCCGCCTCGGGCACGGCTACGCTGCGCGCGGCTTCGGCCAGCGCGGGCACGGCGGCAAGCGAATCGAGCAGATGATGCGTCAGCATCTCGTCGGGATGACGGATGGCGGTCAGGTTGTAGACGCTGTTCCATTTGCGCAGCAGCGTCAGGTACGCGAACAGCGTGTCGATCTGGGCGGGCGCGAGGGCCAGCCCGATCGCGTCGAGGCCGGCTTCGAGACGCTTGCGTTGCGCAGCGTCGTCTGTCACGACGTAGCGATAGCCCCCCACTCAGGCAGCCTCCTGGCCATCGCTGGCCTTGCCCGCCGTCCGCCCCATGCCCTTCTTCTTCAGATGCACCAGCAGCAGCGAGATGGCCGCCGGCGTGACGCCGGAGATGCGCGATGCCTGGCCCAGCGTCTCGGGCCGATGCTGGTTCAGCTTCTGGCTGACCTCGAAGCCAAGGCCACGCACTTCCGTGTAGTCGAAATTTGGCGGCAACCTGGTCGACTCGTTCGCTTCCAGCTTGTCCACTTCGGCAGCCTGGCGTGCGATGTAGCCGTGGTACTTGATGCCGATCTCGATTTGCTCGCGGATCTGCTCGGCCAGCATCGGGTCATCCGACAGCGGCGCTTCGGGCGCATGGCGGCCATCCTGCAGTGCCACCAGCGCTTCGTAGCGGACTTCCGGCCGGCGCAGCAGGTCGGCCAACGAATATTCGCGCTCGATGGGCTTGCCCAGCAGCGGTACGGCGTCGGCTTCCGGCAGCACGGTGGGATTCACCCACGTGCTCTTCAGGCGCTCTGTTTCACGTGAAACAGCATCGCGCTTGCGGTTGAATGCATCCCAGCGCGCATCGTCCACCACCCCAAGTTCGCGCCCGACTTCGGTCAAGCGCATATCGGCGTTGTCCTCGCGCAGGCTCAGGCGGAACTCGGCCCGGCTCGTGAACATGCGGTATGGCTCGGTCACGCCACGCGTGATCAGGTCGTCCACCAGCACGCCAAGGTAGGCCTGGTCGCGGCGCGGCGTCCACGCGTCGCGCTCGCGCACGAAGCATCCGGCGTTGATACCGGCGAGCAGACCTTGGGCAGCCGCTTCTTCATAGCCGGTGGTGCCGTTGATCTGGCCCGCGAAGAACAGGCCGGCGATGGCCTTGCTCTCCAGCGACGCCTTCAGTCCGCGCGGATCGAAATAGTCGTACTCGATGGCGTACCCGGGGCGCAGGATGTGCGCGTTCTCCATGCCGCGGATCGAGTGCACCAGATCCAGTTGCACGTCGAACGGCAGGCTGGTCGAGATGCCGTTGGGATAGAACTCGTTGGTCGTCAGGCCTTCGGGTTCCAGGAAGATCTGGTGGCTTTCCTTGCTGGCAAAGCGATGGATCTTGTCTTCGATACTCGGGCAGTAGCGCGGCCCCACCCCTTCGATCACGCCCGTGTACATCGGCGAGCGGTCCAGGCCGCTACGGATGATGTCGTGGGTACGGCTGTTGGTATGGGTAATCCAGCACGGCAGCTGTTGCGGATGCTGTTCCGGACGGCCCAGGAACGAGAACACCGGCACCGGGTCGAGATCGCCGGGCTGCTCTTCCATTACCGAGAAGTCGATCGTGCGACCGTCGATGCGCGGCGGCGTGCCGGTCTTCAGGCGGCCCTGGGGCAGCTTCAGCTCCTTCAGCCGCGCCGACAGCGACACGGCCGCCGGGTCACCTGCCCGCCCGCCGGTGTAGTTGTCCAGCCCGACGTGGATCTTGCCGTCCAGGAACGTACCGGCCGTCAGCACCACGGCCCGGGCTCGGAAGTCGATGCCAGCCTGGGTGCGGGCGCCCACCACGCGGTCGCCCTCGACCATCAGGTCGTCCACCGCCTGCTGGAACAGCATCAGGTTCGGCTGGTTCTCAAGGCGCGTGCGGATGGCCTTGCGGTACAGCACCCGGTCCGCCTGGGCACGCGTTGCGCGCACCGCCGGGCCCTTGCTGGAGTTCAGGATGCGGAACTGGATGCCGGCTTCGTCGGTGGCCGCAGCCATCGCACCGCCCATGGCGTCCACTTCCTTGACCAGGTGCCCCTTGCCGATGCCGCCGATGGACGGGTTGCAGCTCATCTGGCCCAACGTCTCGATGTTGTGCGTGAGCAGCAGCGTCTGGCAGCCCATGCGCGCGGCGGCGAGGGCTGCTTCGGTGCCGGCGTGACCACCGCCGACGACAATGACGTCGAATTCTTTCGGGTAAAGCATGGGACACCTCCTCCGGGAGGCTGGGCGGGAAAAACAGAATGCCGAATTATAGCGGCAATCGATTGGCCAACTCTGCCCTTGCCGATGTTTCACGTGAAACATGGCGTCGGCGATACCCACGGCGCGCCGAGTGTGTTCCACGTGAAACACCCGCCCGGAAAGCAAAAAGGCCCTGCTTGCACAGGGCCCTTCCCTACCGCACATGTTTCACGTGAAACAGGCCTCAGATCTGGCTGCGGATATAGCCGGCGATCTGGCTGCAGAGCTTGCTCAGGTCGTTTCGCAACGACACGAAACCGTCGTTCGGCGCCTTGCTGGACTCGTCCATGTAGAGCGGACGACGGATCTCGATCTGCAGGCTGTTGCGCCGCTCGGCCGGACGGCCGATCTGGGCGATCAGTTGCACGCCCTTGTACGGATCGTTGCGCGCCACCGTATAGCCCATGCCGCGGAGTTCGCGCTCGACCAAATCGACGATGCCCGGCTCGCAGGTGGTACCGTCCCGGTCACCCAGCACGAAGTCGGCCAGCGGATGCGGGCTGACGATTTTCAGCCGCTCGTAGGCGTTGTTGGGCATCGAATGCAGGTTCAGGTGCCAGAGCGCACCGAACCGCGCGTACGCCGATTCCACGGCCTGGGCCAGTGCGGCGTGGTACGGGCGATAGTAGCGCTCGATACGCTGCTGCACCTCGGCCACCGCCAGTTGGCGGTTGTAGATGGGCGTGGCGGCATCGAGCTTTCGCCAGATCAGGCCATAACCCAGGCGGGTCTTCTCGCCCGGCGACAGCGGCGTCGGCCAGGGTTGTGCCAGCAGTTCCGGGTCGAGATCGTCGAGCGTGCGGTTCGGATCGATATAGACGCGTGGAAACGTGGCACCGATCAGCGTACCGCCCACCGTGGGCACGGCCGACCACAGCGCGTCGATATGGGTATCCTCGCCGCCGCGCAGCCGCTGCAGCGGTACCGCCGCCTGGAAATCCGCCGGATAGTGGACGCCGCTATGGGGCGAGTCGCACACCAGCGGCAGCGCCACGCCCTCGGGCAGGGCCAGCGTGAACGGCCCGCCCGGGGCGTCGCCCTGGATCGCCTCGAAAGGAATGTCGAGTGCCGGCATCGCTCAGTCCAGCTTGATGTTGGCGGCCTTCGCCACGCGTGCGTAGCGTGCCATGGCTTGCTGGATCTGCGCCTTGAACTGGTCGGGCGTGGTCGGCACCAGCGTGCCGCCCGACTCCTCGATCTTGCGCTTGAACTCGGGGTTCAGCATGGCCTTGTGGATGGCGGCGTTCAGCTTGTCGACAACCGGTTGCGGCGTGCCAGCCGGCGCCACGATACCGAACCAGCCGCCATCGCCCATGTCCTTGTAGCCCAGTTCGGCATAGGTCGGCACATTGGGAAGCTGCGGCGAGCGCTGGGCGCCAAGCACGGCCAGCGCACGCAGGCGGCCGGCCTTCACGTGTGGCAGCGTCGTCGACAGGTTGTCGGTAATCGCGTTGACCTGCCCTGCCACGGCGTCGTTCAGCGCCAGTCCCGCGCCCTTGTAGGGCACGTGCAGCAGGTCGATCTTCGCCAGCATCATGAAGTTCTCGATGTTGGCGTGCCCAAGAGAGCCGGCCCCGGGCGATGCAAACGTATACTTGCCCGGGTTGGCCTTGGCCAGCGCCACGAATTCCTGCATGGTCTTGGCCGGCACGCTCGGATGCACAGCGAACACGCTCGGGATGGCCGCGACGTTGGTCACCGGCGCGAAATCCTTGATCGGGTCATAGCCGAGCTTCGGATACACCGCCGGATTCGACCCATGCGTGCTGACCGTCGCCATGCCAATCGTGTAGCCATCGGGCGCGGCACGCGCCACCTGCTCCATGCCGATCGAGCCCCCTGCCCCACCCTTGTTGTCCACCACGATGGTCTGACCTAGCTCGCGGCCCGCGTACTCGGCAACCAGCCGTGCGGAGAGATCCGTCGTACCGCCGGCAGCGAACGGCACCACCAGACGGATGGGCTTGCTGGGATAGTTCGACTGCGCGGCGGCAGGCATCGCCATACCGCCAAAAGCCGCGACGCCGACTGTGGACAACATTGTGGAAAACGTCAGCCGACGGCGCATTGCGCTGGCATTCCGGGCTCGCTGCATAGCGTGAAACTCCTCGTTCTCGTTCTCGAATAGGGGGTACCGAGCAGCGAGTTTCCGTGAGTTTACCGACCTGGCACAAACGACTATATTGCACGCTTCCATTACCTAAGATCATTCTCGGCCAGCATGCGTATACGCTCCCCTTCGATGTCAGAGCTGCATGCTTTTGCCACGGCCGCCAGGCTCGGCAGCTTCACACGCGCGGCGGAAACGCTATGTGTGACGCAGGGTGCCATCAGTCGCGCCATCGCCAGGCTTGAAGCGCATTTCGGCCAGCCGCTGATCCATCGCAATGCGCACGGGCTGGTGCTGACCGAGGCGGGGCGCCAGTATCTGACGGCCATTGCGGCCCCGCTGGCCGCCCTGGAGGACGCCAGCGCGGCCATGTTCGACGAAGATCGCCGGCACCATCTGACGCTGTCTGCGGTGCCCACGCTGGCGAGCGTGTGGCTGGTGCCGCGGCTGCCGGACTTCCACCGCCAGCATCCGGACATCCGGCTCGACTTCGTGCCCTACCGCCGTGACGAGGACTTTACTGGCGCACGGCCCGACGCCGCGATCCTTACCGGCGAGGCCGATCACTGGCCGAACCTGCAGGTCGACTATGTGATTGGCCGCGAAATGGTGCCCGTCTGCCACCCCGCCCGGGCGCATTCGCGCCGCACCGCCAATCTGTGGAAAACTCCGGCCGACCTGATGGGCGAGCCGCTACTTTTCCACACAACTGCCCCCAGGAACTGGCAGCACTGGCTGACCGCCGTGGGCGTACCCAATGCTGCGCCAACCCTGGCGCGCGGGTTCGACCAGGTGTCCATCCTGCTGGAAGCCGTGAAGGCCGACATGGGCGTGGCCGTTCTCCAGCGATGCCTTGTCAGGGAAGCGTTGCAGGCCGGTCAGGTAGTGGCGCCGTTCGACCTGCCGATCACGCTGAGCCGGGGATATTTCTTGTGCGCACCACGTGAAAGACGCGACCATCCGGCCCTGAATACCTTCCGTCAATGGCTGCTGTCCGTAGCGGCAACCTATATTGCCGAGCTGCCACACTAGGACTTATCCACACTGTGGATAGTTTTGTGAACAACATAGGTCGCATGAATAAAAAACGGCGCCGAATTGGCGCCGCTATTTTCCATACGTATACGTTTACGGCCAGGCCGCGCGCTTTGCCAGTCCTAGGTACGTCTCGATGACCTTGGGATTGGTCGCCAGCGCGGAGGCCTCCCCCTCCATCGCCATGTCGCCGGTCTCGATCACATAGGCATAGTCGGCCACCTGCAGCGCCGCACGCGCGTTCTGCTCGATCAGCAGCGTGGCCACGCCGGTCTGCCGCAGGTTGCTGATGATGTGGAAGATCTCCTTCACGATCAGCGGCGCCAGGCCCAGGCTAGGTTCATCGAGCATCAGCAGCTGCGGCTTGGCCATCAGCGCGCGCCCCACGGCCAGCATCTGGCGCTCGCCCCCGGACAACGTCCCGGCCTCCTGCTTCGCGCGCTCCTTGAGGCGCGGAAACAGATCGTAGACCACTTCCATCTGGTCCAGGTAGTTGCGCTCGCCGGCCTTCTTGCGCCGGAAGGCGCCCAGCAGCAGGTTGTCTTCCACCGTCATCGTCGCGAACAGCTCGCGCTTCTCGGGCACCAGGCACATGCCGCGCGCCACCCGCCCTTCCACCGGCACGCCCGCCATGTCGTGACCAAGGTAGCGCACGGTGCCGCTGGCCGACCCGCTCACCGGCAGCGCGCCCATGATGGCGTTGAGCATGGTCGACTTGCCCGCCCCGTTGGGCCCGATCACCGTGACGATCTGGCCCGCCTGCACCCGCAGGTTGGCGCCATGCACGGCCTCTACCTTGCCGTAGCGCACGTGCAGGTCCTTCACCTCCAGAATCAGATTCATCTCATTCATCACTCGACACCCCCGAGATAGGCTTCCAGTACGGCCGGATTCCGTTGCACGTCCTCGGGCACGCCTTCGGCAATGCGCGTTCCGAATTCCATCACCACCAGCCGATCGGTCAGGTTCATCACGAAGTCCATGTCATGCTCCACCAGCAACACACTCATGCCCTCGCCCTTGAGCCTGCGCAGCAGATCCGCCAGCGCCTGCTTCTCCTTGTAGCGCAGGCCAGCGGCCGGCTCGTCAAGCAGCAGCAGCGCAGGGTCGCAGCACAGCGCGCGCGCAATCTCCAGGATGCGCTGCTGGCCCAGTGCCAGGCTGCCCGCTTCCATGTACATGCAGTCGGCCAGCCCCACGCGCTCCAGCTGGCGCTTCGCCTCGAACAGCAGCTTCTGCTCTTCGGCGCGGTTCATGCGCAGGATGGCCGCCGACACGCCGCCTTGCGCGCGGAAGTCGCCACGCAGGTGCGCGCCAATGGCCACGTTCTCGAGCACGGTCATCGTCGGCAGCAAATGCACATGCTGGAAGGTACGGCCCACGCCGCGCTTGACGATCTCGCGCGACGGCAGCCCCGAGATCACCTCGCCGCGATAGCGCACTTCGCCACCGCTCAGCGGCAGCACGCCGGTCACCAGGTTGAACGTGGTGGACTTGCCGGCGCCGTTCGGGCCGATCAGGCCGATGATCTCGCCGGCGCGCACCTGGAAGCTCACGTCGTTCACGGCCACCAGTCCGCCGAACTGCTTGCGCGCCGCGCGCACATCGAGAATCAGTTCCCCCGCCGCGGGCTTCTGGCGCACCGGCAGCGCCTCAGCCTGCGTGGGTGCCACAACGGGCGGACCGGACGGAAACAGCCGGCGCAGGAAGGGCCAGATGCCATCGCGTGCGTATTGCAGCAGCAGCACCAGCAGCACGCCGAAGACGATGATCTCGAAGTTGCCGGTGGTGCCCAGCAGCTTCGGCAGCAGGCCCTGCAGCACGTCCTTGAGGATGGTGAGAATGCCGGCGCCCAGCACCGCGCCCCACACATGGCCCACGCCGCCCACCACGGCCATGAACAGGTATTCGATGCCGTAGTTCAGCCCGAACGGCGTGGGGTTCACCGCGCGCTGCAGGTGCGCGTAGAGGAAGCCGGACACACAGGCCAGGATCGCCGCCACCACGAAGATCACCACCTTCATCCACGCGGTGTTCACGCCCATGGCCTCGGCCATCGTGCCGCCGCCCTTGAGCGCGCGAATGGCACGGCCCGGGCGCGAATTCAGCAGGTTCTGCATCGCCAGCACGGACACCAGCACCACGGCCCAGATCAGGTAGAACATCGACCGCCCCGACTGCAGCTCGATGCCAAGGAACGACAGCACCGGAATGCCGTTCAGGCCGTCGTACTTGCCGAGGAATTCGAGGTTGCCGAACAGGAAGAACAGCGAGAGTCCCCACGCAATCGTCGCCAGCGGCAGGTAGTGGCCCGACATGCGCATCGTGATGAGCCCGATCACATATGCCGAGGCAATCGTGATTGCCAGGCCCGCGATCAGGCCCAGCCACGGCGACAGCCCGAACTGCGTGGTCAGGTAGGCCGTGCCATACGCGCCCAGCCCCACGAACGCGGCCTGCCCGAAGGATGTCATGCCGCCTACGCCGGTCAGCAGCACGAGGCCGATGGCCACGATGCTGTAGAGCCCGATGTAGTTGCCGAGCGTGATCCAGAACTCCGGCGTGGGCAGTACGGGCAGCAGTGCCAGCACGATCACGAAGGCCAGCGTCAGGATGCGGTTGCGCGTGGCGCCTGCCAGGCTCGGTGCGGCATCGGTTCGCGTGTCCACGGTCTTCTCCAGCGGTTTGTCGGTCAGCATCGTCATGGCTTACTCCTCTTCCTCGACGTGCTTGCTCGTCAGCGAGCGCCACAGCAGCACCGGAATGATCAGCGTAAAGACGATGACCTCCTTGAAGGCACTGGCCCAGAACGACGAATACGATTCGAGCAACCCCACCAGCAGCGCACCGAGTGCCGCCACCGGGTAGCTCGCCAGGCCGCCGACGATGGCGCCGACGAAGCCTTTCAGCCCCACCAGGAAGCCCGACTCGTAGTAGATCGTGGTCAGCGGCGCGATCAGGATGCCGCACAGCGCGCCCATGGCAGCTGCCAGCGTGAACGACAGCCGCCCGGCCTGCGTGGTGCCGATGCCCACCAGCCGTGCACCCAGCCGGTTCACCGCCGTGGCACGCAGCGCCTTGCCCTGGAGCGTGCGCTCGAAATAGAAGTACAGCGCGGCGATCAGCAGACCCGACACCGCCACCACCCAGAGGCTCTGGCCGGAGACGCTGAGGCTGCCCACGTCGAAGCGCGCATCCGAGAACGGATTCGTGCGCGAGCCTTCAGCGCCGAACATCACCAGCCCCAGGCCCACCAGCGCAAAGTGCACGCCGACGGACACGATCAGCAGTACCAGCGTGCTGGCCTCGGCCAGCGGCTGGTAGGCCAGCCGATACAGCATCGGCCCGAGCGGAATCACGATCAGCAGGGTCAGCGCGATCTGCACGGCCATTGGCAGCGGCGTGCCGCCGTACTGCTGCACGAGAACGTGCACGGCGCCCGGAAACAGCAGGTACTTGCCGGCGAGGATCAGTATCCGGCGCGGCGCGGTCAGACGCAGCTCGGGGCTGCGCAACACCGCCACGCCATCGTAGATAAAGGTCAGCACGCCCATTGCCAGCAGCAGCCACGTGGTCTGTGGCGCGTGGCCCGCCTGCATCGCGGCCAGCGTCAGCGCGCCGTAGGCCACGAACTCCCCCTGTGGAATGAAGATGACGCGCGTCACCGAGAACACCAGCACCAGCGCCAGTGCCAGCAGCGCGTAGATGGCGCCGGAAGTGATGCCGTCCTGCGCCAGAATGGCCGCGATCGAAAGATCCATTGTCTGCCCGTGTTGAAGGCCCGAGATGAGCCCGTAATATCGCCAATCCGCAGCGTCAGCTTAGTGACTGGGCCGCGCCATGCCTAGGGATGCCACACGCCCTGGGGGCAAAAAAAAGAGCGCATGGTGTTGTCCATGCGCCCTGCGTTACAGCCGTGATCCCATGCGACGCCAGCCTGCGTGCGTCCGTGCAGGATTACTTCTGCAGCTTCCACTTGCCATCGACGATCTGCACCATGACGCGCGCGCGCTGGTCCATGCCGAGGTGGTCGGTGGGGCTCATGTTGATGATGCCGTGCGAGACCGGCAGGTTCTTTGTCTGCTCCAACGCATCGCGCAAGGCCTTGCGGAATTCCTTGGTGCCCGGCTGGCCCTTCTTCAGCGCTTCGGGAATCGCGTTCTGCAGCAGCAGCCCGGCATCCCAGGCGTGGCCGCCGAAGGTCGACACCTGGCCGCCAAAGGTCTTCTCGTAGGCGGTCTTGTAGGTCATGGCCGGCTTCTTCACCGGATTGCTGTCGGGCAGTTGCTCGGCCACCAGCAGCGGGCCGGCCGGCAGGTACGTGCCTTCGCAGTCCTTGCCGCACACGCGCAGGAAGTCGGGGTTGGCCACGCCGTGGGTCTGATAGATCTTGCCCTTGTAGCCGCGCTCCTTGAGCGCCTTGACGGGCAGCGCCGCCGGCGTACCCGAGCCTGCGATCAGCACGGCGTCGGCGTTGGCGCCCATCATCTTGAGCACCTGGCCCGTCACCGAGTTGTCGGTGCGTGCAAAGCGCTCGTTGGCCACCACCTTGATCTTGCGCATCTCCGCCACCTTGGCGAATTCCTGCGCCCAGCTGTCGCCATAGGCGTCCGCGAAGCCGATGAACGCCACCGTCTTCACGTTGTTGCTGGTCATGTGCTCGGCCAGCGCGGTGGCCATGTGCGAATCGTTCTGCGGCGTCTTGAAGACCCAGGCGCGCTTGGCGTCCATCGGCTCGATGATGCGGGCCGAGGCGGCCATCGAGATCATCGGCGTTTCGCTCTCGGCGGCAACGTCCACCATCGCCAGCGAGTTCGGCGTAACGGTGGAGCCCACCACCACGTCGACCTTGTCCTCGCTGATCAGCTTGCGCGTGTTCTTGACCGCCGTGGTCGTGTCGGTGGCGTCGTCGAGCACGATGTACTCGATCTTCTTGCCCGCGATCTCCTTCGGCAGCAGCGTGAACGTATTCTTTTCAGGAATGCCGAGCGACGCGGCCGGACCCGTGGCCGAAACCGTCACCCCCACCTTCACCTGGGCGCTGGCCGATGCGGCAAAGAGGCTGGCGGCGGCAAGAGCCAGCAAGCTGGCGCGCTTGAACGTCATACGTGTCTCCTTCGGTTCCAAAAACGGAAAAAGGCATCCGTCGGCTTCCGGCCGGCGGATGCCCTCAGTTCTTATCTGGGCCCGTTTTTGCGTGCGGGCTCTTTGCCGGATGCAGCGCTGGCATCCGATCCGTACCGGGAACATGCGAAGTTCTTCCCGTCTTTCCCGTCCTGCGCGTATTACCCCCGGATTGCGCAGTTGCATTCCCCGACCGCTCGGTCGGGAATGCGAATCGAGTCTAACACAGCGTTTCGCCACGAAAAGGCGGGATTAACCCGCAGCAGCGCGGGCGCAACAGGTCCGGGTTTCAGGCAGGTGTCAGCGCAGGAACGCGTCGTACGCGGTCTTCACGATCAGTGCGCTCACCACCACGATGAACACCTTGCGCACGAAGCGGCTGCCATGCCGCAGCGCCAGCTTGCTGCCCACCTGGCTGCCTGCCACGTTGGCGATGGCCATGACGATACCGAGCTGCCACCAGACGTGTCCCTTCGAGGCCAGCAGCAGCAGTGCCGCAAGGTTGGTGGCCAGGTTCACGATCTTGGCCGATGCCGAAGCGTGCAGGAAGTCGTACCCGAACACCCGCACGAAGACGATCATCAGGAAGCTGCCGGTGCCCGGACCGAACACGCCGTCATAGAAGCCGATCGCCGCGCCGGCCAGCAGCGCTGCCAGCCGCTCGCGCCCGCCCGAGAGCGTGGGCGCGTGCTCGGTGCCGAGGTCCTTCTTCGCCACCGTGTAGGCCAGCAGGATCAGCAGCACGAACGGCAACGCCCTGCGCAGCGGCTCGGCCGGGATCATCGTCAGCGTCCAGGCGCCGGCCATCGAGAACAGGAAGGCGGCGATGGTGGCCGGCGCGGTGGCCCCCCAGTAGATGCGCACGGTACGCGCGTATCGCCAGGCCGCGTTGGACGTACCGGCCAGCGAGGCCACCTTGGTGGTGCCGATCAGCGTGGCGGGCGACATGTTCGGGTAGGTCGAGAACAATGCCGGCACCTGCACCAGCCCGCCTCCGCCCGCCACGGCGTCAATCATGCCGGCCAGGAAGGCGGCAGCGGCCAGAAACACGAACTCCATGGGATGAATTGTCCAGATCAGGAAACAGTCCAGGAAACAGTCGGTGCCATCAGCCAAGCCGCTTCGGCGTTGGCACGAGAATGCGCAGCCAGAGGCCGCTGGCGTCGGATACAAAGCCTTCAGGCCGCTGACCTGGCACCAGACCCGCCACCAGACCCGGAGCCAGCGCGATGTGCCGGATGCCGTGGGCGCGGCACCAGTCGGCCAGCTCGGCGCAACAGGCGGCCAGCCAGCCGGGCAACAAATCGGCCGCGTTGTCGCCCTCCACCGGCGCTTCGCCGGCAGGCGGCCACCACTCCGCCACCATCGCCACGCGTCCGCCCGTACCCAGGTGATGGACCAGCGAGACCGGCATCAGGCAGTGGAGCGCGTCAGGCACCGCATTGGTGCCGGCGAGCAGGCAAATGCCCTGCCCGCCCTGGGCCAGCAGCGCGTCGAGCGAAAGCCGCCGGGCGCGGGCTTCGGGTACGGGCAGTGGCGCGCGCGCCTGCAGCCAGGCGTCGATGGCCGGCGCGTCGGCATCCACGCCGGGGCGTACCCAGCGCTGCGCTGTGTGCAAGGGGAATGTGGGATCGGAAGCGGACATCGGCAGGCCGTGGAAAGCAGCCGGGCATTGTCGCATGGGGGCTGGCGGGCGGTCATGCCGAACATGCATGGACCGGCACTTCGCCGTGTGGCGTGAGGGCGGGGCCTCACCTGGGGCACTGCGGAAATGAAAAAGGCGTTGCCAGGGATCACCCGGCAACGCCTCTTTATCGTATTGGCTGCTGCTACCCGACACCGGGTGCGCGCCTGTCGTCTCCTCGCTTCCGCCTCCAAGTAACCTGCGAAAACCGTATATGCAATGTAACGAACCGGTGCGTATGAAACAAGTCAGCAATAACCCTAGCCCCAAAATCGGGCATGTCGCCCGATCTCCACACCCGGGCCGGCTAGTGTCCGCGCGGCTTCCGGCTGGTCAGCGCGATCAGTTCGCCCATGATGCCGCGGCGGAACGTCAGCACGCAGATCACGAAGATGATGCCGGTGACCATCGTGACCGACTCGCCCAGCGCGTTGAACCAGCCAATGCCGGTCACGTTGGCCAGGAAGGTGCCGATGTCGCCAAGCTTGTTCTCCAGCGCCACCACCACGAATGCGCCGACGATCGGGCCCGACAACGTACCCAGGCCGCCCACCAGCGTCATCAGGATCACCGACCCCGACATCGACCAGTGCACGTCGGTCAGCGTGCCAAAGCCCAGCACCAGCGCCTTGATCGATCCGGCAAGGCCCGACAGCGCCGCCGAGATCACGAAGGCCAGCAGCTTGAAGCGGTCGACGTCATACCCGAGGGAAATGGCGCGCGGCTCGTTCTCGCGGATGGCCTTCAGGATCTGTCCGAACGGCGAGTGCACGGTGCGCACGATCAGCGCGAAGGCCGCCACGATGATGACCAGCGCCACGTAGTAGAGCGTCATGTCGTCGGCCAGCGAGATCACCCCGAACAGCTTGCCGCGCGGAATGCCCTGAAGCCCGTCCTCGCCGCCGGTGAACTTCGCCTGCAGGCAGATGAAGAACAGCATCTGCGCCAGCGCGAGCGTGATCATCGAGAAATAGATGCCCTGTCGGCGGATGGCCAGCGAACCCACCACATAGCCGATGACCGCGCCGGACAGCGTGCCGAACAGCAGCCCCAGTTCCGGCGTCACGCCCCACACCTTCATGGCGTGGCCAGCCGCGTAGCCGGCGCCGCCGAAGAATGCGGCGTGGCCGAACGACAGCAGGCCGGTAAAGCCAATCAGCAGGTTGAACGCGCAGGCAAACAGCGCAAAGCACAGCACCTTCAGCACGAACACCGGATAGGCCCCGGCCATCGGTGCAACAACCAGTCCCAGCAGCAGCAGGCCGTACAGCACTTTCTTCTGCAGGCCCGTGCCTTCCTTGAAGCCCTTGGCTTCCACCGCCACCGCGGTTTGTCCCGTCGGTCCGCTCATCACTTCTCCCTTCCGAACAGCCCCGCCGGGCGCAGCAGCAGCACGATCACCATGATGAAGAACACCACGGTGGCCGATGCCTCAGGATAGAACACCTTGGTCAGGCCCTCGACCACGCCGAGCCCCAGGCCCGTGATGATCGAGCCCATGATCGAGCCCATGCCGCCAATCACCACCACCGCAAACACGACGATGATCAGGTTCTGGCCCATCAGCGGCGACACCTGGATCACCGGCGCCGCCAGCACGCCGGCAAACGCCGCCAGTGCCACGCCGAAGCCGTATGTCAGCGTCACCATCAGCGGCACGTTCACACCGAACGCCTCCACCATCTTCGGGTTCTCGGTGCCCGCGCGCAGGTAGGCGCCAAGCTTGGTCTTCTCGATCATGAACCAGGTCGCCAGACACACCACGATCGACGCCGCCACCACCCATGCACGGTAGTTCGGCAGGATCATGAAGCCGAGGTCGGTGGCACCCTGCAGCGCATCGGGCGGCGAGTACGGCAGGCCCGACACGCCGTAGATGGACCGGAACACGCCTTCGATCACCAGCGTGATGCCCAGCGTCAGCAGCAGCCCGTAGATGTGGTCGAGCTTGTAGATCCAGCGCAGCATCGTCTTTTCGATGATCACGCCAAGCAGGCCCACCACGATGGGTGACAGCACCAGCATCACCCAGTAATTGAGTCCGGCGTACTCCATGCCCGCCCAGGCCAGCAGCGCCCCGAGCATGAACAGCGCACCGTGCGCGAAGTTGATCACGTTGAGCAGGCCGAAGATCACCGCCAGCCCCAGGCTCAGCATCGCGTAGAAAGCGCCATTGACCAGCCCCAGCAGCAACTGGGACAGCATGGCGGGTAGTGGAATTCCGAATATGTCCATGGGCGTCGATTGCCTATCTGTTTCTCCCCTTTCCCACGCTGTGGGAGAGGGATCGGGAGAGCGGGCGCGGCGCCAGCACATCACCGTCACGCTGGTTGCGCCTGCCCTCTCCCCCAGCCCCTCGCCCGCGCGGCGGGAGAGGGGAACCAAACATCACGCCTTACTTCTTCATCAGCGAGCACTTCGACTCGGCCACCGTCGTGAAGGCCTGGTCGCCCGGAATCGTCGCGGCGACCTTCAGGTAGTCCCAGGGCTTCTTCGAATCGGCCGGTGCCTTGACTTGCATCAGGTACATGTCGTGGACGTTGCGGCCGTCGGCACGGATCTGGCCCTTGTTGTAGAAGTCGTTGATCTTCATCTTCTTCAACTCGACCATGACCTTGTCCGGATCGTCGGTCTTGGCAGCTTCCACGGCCTTCAGGTACGTGCTGATCGCGGAGTAGTCGGCGGCCTGCAGGCTGCTCGGCATCTTCTTCATCTTGCCGAAGAAGCGGTTCGCGAACTTGCGCGTGTCGTCGTTCATGTCCCAGTACCAGCTGTCGGTCATCAGCAGGCCTTCGGTGTTCTTCAACCCCAGGCTGTGCACGTCGTTGATGAACATCAGCAGGCCAGCGATCTTCATCGACTTGGTGATGCCGAACTCCTTGGCGGCCTTGATCGCGTTGATCGTGTCGCCGCCGGCGTTGGCCAGGCCCAGGATGTCGGCCTTCGAGGCCTGGGCCTGCAGCAGGAACGACGAGAAGTCAGATGCCGACAACGGGTGGCGCACCTGACCCACCACGGTGCCGCCGTTGGCCTTGACCACGGCTGCGGTATCGCTTTCGAGCGAGTGGCCGAACGCGTAGTCGGCGGTCAGGAAGAACCACTTCTTGCCGCCCTGCTTCACCACCGCGCTGCCGGTGCCCTTGGCCAGTGCCACCGTGTCATACGCATAGTGCACGGTGTACGGCGAGCATTCTTCGTTGGTCAGGCGGGCCGTGCCGGCGCCAATGTTGAAGTAGACGCGCTTCTTCTCCTGCGCCACCTTGTTCATGGCCAGGCCGGTGGCCGAGTTGGTGCCGCCCAGCAGCATGTCCAGGCCCTGCTGGTCCATCCACTCGCGTGCCTTCGATGCCGCGATGTCGGCCTTGTTCTGGTGGTCGGCGCTGACCAGCTCGATCGGCTTGCCCAGCACCTTGCCACCGTGGTCCTCGATGGCCATCTTGATCGCCTCGAGGCCGCCCGGGCCGTCGATGTCGGCGTACAGGCCGGACATGTCGGTGATGTACCCGATCTTGACGGTGTCGCCCGACACCTGCGCCGAGGCGCTGCCGGCGAACGCACCAAAGACAGTTGCTGCCACTGCGACAGCGAGCCGAGTCATTTTCATGTGTGTCTCCTGAGTTGCGGCGGCGCGCAACGCCACCCGTTCCTGCCAATCGTTGATGACGATAAAAAGACGACCCCTCGCGCCGGTGTGACGCTGCGGATCAGACCCCAAGCAGTTCGTTCAGCACCGGCATCTTGGCCTGCAGCTCGCTGGCGGCGAAGCGCTCGACAATGGCGCCGTGCTCCATCACGTAGAAGCGGTCGGCCAGCGGCGCGGCGAAGCGGAAGTTCTGCT